>Ga0182030_10006771_pt1 | contig 24089 bp, 19 predicted proteins | sample 812S3MmetaG_FD_121299 | JGI IMG/M metagenome (GOLD analysis project Ga0182030, IMG submission 121299) | Permafrost microbial communities from Stordalen Mire, Sweden - 812S3M metaG (Illumina Assembly) | ecosystem: Environmental > Terrestrial > Soil > Wetlands > Permafrost | place: Sweden...
CGGAGATCGCGCGCGAGACGCGAAGCAGCGACCTCCCCGTTCCAGCGGTCGACTGAGCGTGGAGTGTCGTCGCGGCTGAGGTGACGCGCGAGAAAGCGGCCGGCCAGGGTGCCGTACTCGATCGCCTGCGCGATCCCTTCCCCCGTGACCGGATCGATCCCCGCGGCCTCACCGACCAGCATGAGGGCTCCGCGCGCCAGGCACGTCGCCGGCTCGAACCCGCGCTCGGCATACCGCTTGTTCTTGCAACGCGACGGATCGATGCCCTGCCTGCGGAGGCGTGCCGCGAGGAGCGTGGACACATCGCCAGCCTCGTCGCCGCGGTCCCCGTCGAGCTTCAGGCGGTAGACCCCGCGGCAGACGAGCGGGCGGCCGTCGACCACGGTCGGGAAGTCCCAGGCGTAACCCGAGAGGCCAGGATCGCTCGCGTCGAAGTGGAGGAGGGAGCGGTCGGGATCGCCTCGCGCCGGCTCCGTGTCCACCTCGACGACCTGCGCCCGGAGGCTCCCGGCGCCGAGCCCCAGCGCCTTGCGCACGACGCTCCCCACGCCGTCACAGCCCACGACGGCACGCGCCCGCAGCGTCCCCGCCGACGTCTCCAGGATCGCCGTCGCCCCGTCGTCGCTCACGGCATCGACGCGCACGCCCTCGCGGATCTCGATGCCGCGCGACCGCACGGCGCGAGCGAGTGCCTCGTCGAACTCGAGCCGCCGCACGACGCGTCCGATTCGCCCCGGCGACGCCGTCACTTCCGCTCCCCCCACCCCCCGGAACGACATCCCGTCGACCGGAGCCCCCGGAACGTCCACGTCGACGCCGAGCTCGCGCAGCAGCCGGTCCCCCCGCGCGCCGAGGGCCCCCGCGCACGGCTTCTCTCGCGGGTAACGCGCCTTCTCGAGGACGACCACACGCGAGGCGAGCTCTGGAGCCGCCGCCGCGAGCGCCAGCGCCGTCGTCGAGCCCGCGGGGCCGCCCCCCACGATGACCACGTCTCCTATCGCGGACGTCAGCGAGAGCCGCTCCTGGCGCGGATGGCCACCACACCGTCGCCGATCACCACGCCGACGAGGGTGAGCATCACCACCGGGAGCAGGTGACCGAGCACGATGTGCGTGGGCGAGGCGTGACCGCAATGCAGCTCGATGGCGAGCGCGCCCCATGCGCCCGAGGCTGCGCCGATGGCGGCGCCGGTGAGCCGGGGCGCCACGGGATCGCTGCGCCGGCGGACGATGGCGAAGGCGGCGAGCGGCCCGAGCGCGCAGAGCAGGGTGAAGACGACGCAGACGAGGTGCGAGCCCATGGTCGCGTCGTCGTGGAGAGTCTGCGGCCACGCGAGGGCGGCGACGAGCGAGGTGGCGAGGAGCGCGGCGGGCGTGAGGGTGGCGACGACGATGCGTACGGCGGTGGACCGGCCGAGCATCGACTGCCCTCGCGAGACGCCACCCCACGTCGCGGCCAGGCCTACCGCCAGCCATGCGACCGCGAGCGTGGCCACGTACGCGAACGGACGACCGCCCGAGCTCGGCCAGCCGAGGTACAGCGAGATCGCGACGGGGACCATGAAGCCGGCGACGAGGACGACGGTCGTGCGCCGCGCGCCCGCGCCGCGCGGAGAGACCGGTTCGGCGCTCGCGGCGGCGAGGACGCGCGCGCGCAGCTCGGCGGACGGCGGGGTCGCGCTCACGGCTTGCCCTCTTCCACGGTCCCGAGGACGTCGCCCAGCGCGCCGCGAAGCGCCTCGTATGCGCGATGCGCCCGGAGCTTCACCGCGGCCACCGTCGTCCCGAGCACCTGCGCCGCCTCGGCCACGCTGAGGCCCTCGTTCTTGATGAGCTCGAAGGCGGCCCGCTGCGACTGCGGCAGCTTCGCCAGCACCCGCTCGACCCGCGTGGCAAGCTCGCGCGCCTGCGCCACCTCGTCGGCCATGGGCCCACGGTCCGGCCCCGGGTCGAGCTCACCGTCGTCCGAAAGCACCTCCCGCTTGTTGCGGCGGAGGCTATCGACGAGCAGGCGTCGCGCGATCGCGAAGGCCCACGGAGTCACCTCGGCGCCGGGGATGAAGCTTGCCCGGGCGCGGTGCATGTTGAGCATCGTCTGCTGGAGGATGTCCTCCGCGCGCGCGCGGTCGCGCGTCTGGCGCAGCAGGTAGCCATACAGGCGCGGGGCGAGCGCGTCGTACACGAGCCCGAAGGAGGCGTCGTCCCCCTCCGCGTAGCGCTCCATCGCGACATCGGCTTCCGCGCGCGGCGCCACGCTCACACTTCTACCACGGGGGCGGGGAAGGCCGCGCGAAGCGACGTGCATGAGCGCGCCCGAGTGGAGCGCGGGCGCGTCGGCAGCCGCAAGCATGAACGGTGTACGCGCCGGTTCTTCTTTGGTTTCATGGACGTTCTTGCGCCGTCAAGAAGCGCACGCCTTACCCCGCCTCACACGGGCGAGGTGAGCGCCGCCTCGCCCGAAAGGACGGCGCGGTAGCCTCTGCCCCGGCGGGGGCGCACGAAGGAGCGCGGGCTGCCGAGCACGCTCGTGAGCGTCCGGCGTGCTGCGTCGGCGGCCCGTGGTAGTTTGCGACGATGCGTAGCACCTGGCTCGTCCTCGCGTGGGTCCTCGGGGTCGCCCTTTCGGGCGTGGGTCTCGCCGTGGGCTGTGGCAGCTCGCCGGCCAAGGTGCAGGCCAGCCCCGATGGCGGCGACGCCACCGCGGAGGGCGCCGTCCCCGAAGCCGGGACGGACGCCGGACCCGACATCAACCAGGACCCGGACGTCTACCCCTCCAGCCATCACCCGATCCCCCAGCTCGACTACAACGGTGGACCGATCCTCCAGCACATCCGAGTGGTGACCGTCACGTTCGTCGGCGACCCGCATCGCGACTCGTTCCGCGGCTTCGATCACTTCATCGTGACCACGGCGTGGTGGAAGCAGACCGCCGAAGGCTACTGCATCGACGGAGGCGCCTGCGTGGGGGACGGAACCGCGACGGCCGCCGACGGGGGCGCGTGGCTCCCCGATGGCAGCACCGCCGACGGCGGCGACGGCTACCTCGACGTGGAGCTACCCTACGACTTCGCCGGGACGACCATCTCGGACTCCGACATCCAGACCTGGCTCCAGGGGCACGTCGCGGCGGGTGACTTCCCTGCTCCCGACGCGGAGACGGTCTACGCGCTCTACTTTCCCAAGACGACGGTCATCTCCCAGGGCCCCGGGTATCCCCCGCTCTGCGTCGACACGACCTACGGGGTCGTGCTCGGGTACCACTACCAGATCTCGCTGACGCCACCCGGCACGAGCGCTCCGATCACGGCCCAGTACGCGGTGCTTCCGTACTGCGATCTCGGCGGGGGAGACGACAACAACTACCAGTTCGCGACGACCACCGCGAGCCACGAGCTCGCCGAGACCGCCACGGATCCGACGCCCCAGGTCGCGGCGTTCGTGCTCGACACCAACGACGCCTGGTCGAGCTCGCAGTCCATCGCCGGCGGCGAATGCGGGGACATGTGCGAGAACGTCGCGAACAACACGTACGACGAGAGCGGCTACACGGTGCAGCGCATCTGGTCCAATACGGCGGCCTCGCTCAGCATGCAACCATGCCAGCCGTGGACTCCGACGTACTACGGCGCCGCGCTTCGAACCCAGCCTCAGAACATCCCGGCCATCCCCAACGTCTCGAACCCCCACGTCTCGGATGGCTACGTGTTCGTCAAGCGCGGGCAGAGCGTGAACGTCATCGCCGACGTCTTCGCGCAAGCGGCGCTGCCGCACGATTTACTCCTCTATGCCGGTATCCCCATCTACGGCGAGGCGGACCCCACGAACCTCAGCCCGCCGGCCGGCCTCGTCACCGTCGCGATCTCGCAGCAGCAGGTCAACAACGGCGACGGCGTGGTCGTGACGTTCACCGCACCCAAGAACGCCACGACGGGGCCAAACTCGCTCGTCATTCGCTCGGTGCTCGAACAGACCGATTACAACGACTGGCCCGTGATCGTGTGGGTGGAGTGAGTCCCGCGGGCCGCGCGGCTGAGGTCATCCGACCTCAGCTGGGCAGCGGCTGATCCGCTCGCGGCGCACGGGACCGAGGACGCGCGCCCCGTGCCACACGGGAAATACCGCGGTTGCAGGCAGGGGCACGGGCATTGCTCTCGAGGACCGATGGTCTCATGAGCCGGCCCAGCACGCGAAGAGCCAGCCTGGCCGCATTCGGCGCCGCCGTAGCGTTGGCCTCGCTCACCCCATCCGTGGCCTCGGCCCAGGAAGCGCGCCTCTCGGTCGACTGGGACAAGCTCGGCGTCGTCCTTCACGAGGGCGCATCGTCGCTCCTGCCGCACGAATCGTGGCACGCCGAGACCCGCGACCAGGCGCAAGGCGGCATGCCGTCGACCTGGTTCGGGACGTCGCCGCGCCTCGCGCTCGTGGCGCGCGACTGGGGAGTGTCGCAGGTGCTGTGGGGGCACCTTGCCGTGACCGATCAATTTCGCCTCAGTCGATCGAGCCGGATGGTCGTGACGCGCGTGCGCCTGGCGGACGGACGCTTCACGCCGTTCGTGCACGCCGGCGTGGGGCAGTGGCGCGCCGACACCAGCGTCGTTCCCTCGCTGTCGAGCGACATGGAGCTCGCCGGTCAGGTGGGCGGCGGGTTCGAGCTCGAGGTCGCGCCGCGCTTCCTCATCGCCCTCGAGGCCGACTGTACGCTCCTCTATCGCGAAGGCCACGACGCCCTGACTCTCTCCAGCGGACAGCTCTGGAGCACGCTGCTCGCCGCGAGGGCGCGCTTTTAGCTGGATGCTAAGCTCGGGCGACGTACGGATGATCGCGCCGTCCGACCCAGCCCATCACGACGCCGCTCCTCTCGAGGAGCGCGTCGTCTGCGAGCACGCCGATCGCTGCGGCGGCTGCCCCATCATCGGCCTCTCCTACGCCGAGCAGCTCGCCCTCAAGCGGGGCCGCGTCGTGCAGTCGGTGGCGCGCTACGGCGCGCTGGAGCTCGTCTACACCGATCCGGTGATCCCCGCTCAGCCGCTCGTCGGCTACCGCACGCGGGCCAAGCTCATCGTCGGACAGGGCGGCAAGCTGGGGCTCTTCGCCAAGGGCGGCGGTCACCAGGTGCTGGACATCCCGCGATGCCGCGTGCTCGCGCCCGTCCTCGCGCGCGTCGCCGCGATCCTCCGCGCGCGCATCACGGCAGCCGAGCCGGGCAACGGGCCGCTGGCACCGCACGATCCGTCGGGGCGCGGCTCACTCCGCGCTGTGGACCTCCGCGAGGTGCGCGAAGCCGACGCCTCCGGCGTCCTCGTCACGCTGGTCGTGCAGCGCGGCGCCCTCGCGTCGCTCGAGCTCCTGGAGCGGGCCGCGAAGGAGCTCATGCAAGCGGCGCCCGAAGTGCTGGGGGTCGCGGTGAACTTCCACGAGGGCGATGCCCCGCAGATCCTCGGGAGCGAGACCCAGCGGCTTGCCGGGGTATCGTCCGCGCCCGACCGGGTCGGCATCTCGATGCACCTGGCCACCTTCGGGTCCTTCGTGCAGTCGCACCGCGGGCAAGCCGGGCGCGTGCATGCTGCCCTCGCCGAGGCCGTCGGGCTCGTGCGCGCCAGGGCCGAGGGACGCACCCCCCGCGTGCTCGACCTCTACGGCGGCTCGGGAGCCATCGCGCTCGGTCTCGCCGCGGCAGGCGCCAGCGTGCGGCTCGTGGAGTCGTTCGCACCCGCGGTGGCGCAGGCTCGTGCCGCCGCGCTGGCGCAGGGGCTCGACGTGGAGGCCGAGTGTGCCGACGTGGCGGGGGCGCTGCGGGGACTGGTCGAGAGCCGTGCCCGCTTCGACGCGGTGGCGGTGAACCCCCCGCGCCGCGGCATGAGCCCCGTCGCGCGGGAATGGCTGGCGCGCCTCGAGTCGCCGCTCCTGGCGTATGTGTCGTGCGACCCGGAGACCCTCGCGCGCGACCTCGATCACCTGACGCGCCTCGGCTACGCGACCACGTCGCTGCGACCGCTGGACATGATCCCGCTCACCGACGAGGTGGAGACCGTCGCCCTCCTGCGCCGCTCCGGCGTTCCGATGCCGCGCATCGCGCACGAGGGCCCCGAGATCCTTGTGGTCGAGAAGGGACCGCACGAGCCGACCGTGCCGCAGGGCGAGTACGCTGGATCCCTCCTGGCCCGCGTACGGCGCATCCCGGGCGCCGAGGGGGCCGTGCCCGCGCAGCGCCTCGACGTGGGGACGAGCGGCCTCGTCGTCTTCGCACGCCGGTCCGAGCTCGTCGCCAAGTGGGAGGCCGCGCTGTCGTCGGCGGCGACGCGCGCGATCTACGTCGTCGCCGTACGCGGGGTGACTCCCTCGAAGGGCGCCATCACGCGCGATCTCCGCGAGGACGGCAAGCTCCACGCCGCGCGCACGCGCTATCGACGCCTCGCCGTCGCCGCAGGGCACAGCGTGCTCCGCGTCGTCCCCGAGCAGGGACGCACCCATCAGATCCGGCGTCACTTCGCGGCCATCGGTCACCCCGTGCTGGGCGACGACCGCTACGGGCACCCCATGACGAACCGGTACTTCGAGGAGAAGAACGGGCTCGACCGGGCGTTCCTGCACTGTGTCCGCCTCGAGTTCGACCACCCGGACAACGGGGCGCGCCACATCGTGGAGGCTGCGCTGCCGGGGGACCTTCGCGCGGTCCTCGAGCGCACCGCCGGCCCGGGCACGCTGCGCTTTCTCGACCACAAGAACGCGCTCGGCACGAGCGGCACCTCGCACCTGCCGCCGGGGCCGGACGAAGTGATGCACGACCGCGGCAGCGCGCTCGACGTGGACGCGAGCTCGCTCTCCGCGCACCCGGAGCTCACGAGCGACGACGATGACGCCGGGAGAAACAGCGGCGACTATTGAACGAGGGCGATGGCAAGCTTCGCGCCGAGCCGCGCCTTCGCGGCCCAGCCGAGCCTCTCGCCCGCGTACCACCGGGCCCCGGCCTCGAGTGCCGACTGCTCTCGCGCCAGGAACCCGCGCCAGGCCGCACCGTGGGCGCCGTAGACGCGTCTCGCGAGCCACGCGCTCTGGAGGAGGTGACGACCCACGGCTGTCCCGACGACCTCGGAGCCGTACGCGTCGAGCCGCCCGTCACCGATCCGCAGCGCGCGCGCGAGGTGCTTCGCCGCGATGCCGCCCATGAGAATCGCCTGCGCGATCCCCTCGCCTGTCGTCGCGTCGATCCCGGCCGCCTCGCCGACCAGGGCCAACCCTCGAAGCGCCATGCGCGCGCCGCGGACCAGCGGACGCGTGCTGAAGGGCTTGAGCTTCAGCCGCGCGACGTCCACCCCTCGGCGGCCCAGCGAACGCGCCAGGTGGTGCTTCAGATCGGGGCGCGGCGTGAAGTTCGCGTGGTAGATGCCGCGGCTCACCGCGGGAGCGCCGTCCACCACCACGGGGAAGTCCCAGTAGTAGCCCTCGACGCCGTCGTCCGCGACGCGGAGGTCGAAGTCGCAGAGACCGGCGCGCGGACCGGCGTCGCTCGAGGTGACGGGCGTCTCGGCGACGTAGAGATGCCCCTTGCGGGCGCTCTCGCGGAGACCAATGAGCTTGCGGACGGTGCTCCCGGCGCCATCGCATGCGGCGACGAGACGCGCGGTGAGCGTGCGATGCGGTGTCGTCAGGCGCCACCCTCCTGCGCTTCGTTCCAGGCCGAGGAGCGGCTCGCCATCGGCTGCCGTGACACCGTCGGCGCGAGCGGTCCCCCACAGGCTCGCGTCGAGCTCGCAGCGGCGCACGACCACGCCCAGCGCCGCCTGCTCCTCGCCCACACCGTCCGCCGTCAACACGCGGAGCCCACGGATGACGACGTGCGGCACCTCGAGCGCGACGTCGATCGCCGCGAGGGCACCGAGGCCCCATGCGCTCACCGCTCCCGCACACGGCTTGTCGCGCGGGTGACGCGCCTTCTCCAGCATCACGATCCGCGACGGTGAGATGCCCTCCCGCCGCACGAGGTGCAGCGCGGTGCTCGTGCCCGCCGGGCCACCGCCCACGACGGCGACGTCGAAGTCCCAGGTCACGAACCTACCCGGACGCCGCCGAGCTCGCGGCACAGAACGTCGAGGAGCGCGTCGAGCTCCGTCGTACGGTCGAGGGGCGCCGCCACCGACAGATCCCCTCCGTGCTCGGCGAAGACGGACGCGAGGCCCTCGCTCGCTTCGATGACGCCCTTGAAGAAGACAACCTCGCGCGCCGGCAGCACCACCTGACGCACGACCATCCCCGGGCCCACGCAGGGGGCGACGGCCTTCCTAGCCAAGGGGATCCTCGACCTCGGCGTCGGCCTTCTTCGTGGCGCGGCGCTGCCGGACGCGTTCCTGGACGTAGTCGACGAGCTTGTCCACGTACGACTCCAGCGGCGGGCACGGGGAGACGCCGAGCGACGCGAGGAGCTCGTCGGTGTTTCGCGCGTCGTAGGTCACCGGGGTCGTCAGCGTCTCCAGGAACGCGCGCGGACTCTTGGCGATCCGGTCGAGACCGGGGGCGCGCAGGAGAGCCTTGGCCAGGTTGGCCGGGATCGACCCGCGCGGACCCCGGCGACCGCCGGCGCGCGCGACAAGCTCGAACACGCGCCGTGCCGTCAGCGGGTGAGGATCGACGAGATGAAAGGTGCGCCCGTGCGACCGCGGATCGCGTCCCAGCGCGACGGAGGCGCGAGCCACCCAGTCGATCGGCACCAGGTTCAGCGGCTCGTCCCCGCGGCCCGGCAGCGGTAGGGCGAGATCGGGCGGCGAGGTGACGACCAGTAGGATGAGCAGGTACGGGCCATCGAAGCGGTCGACCTCGCCTGTGCCCGAGTCCCCGACGATGGTCGCGGGACGCATCACCGCGATGGGCAAGCGGCCCATCGCGCCGCGCACCAGCTTCTCGCCGCGAGCCTTGGTCTCCTCGACGACGCTGCGGAATGCCTGCCCCGCCTTGAGCTCGTCTTCCAGCACGAGGCCGCGTCGATCGCCCGAGACATGCGCCGTCGAGTGAAATACGAGACACCGTAGCTTCTCGCAGCTCGCCGCGAGCTCGATGGCCTCTCGCGCGCCGCCGACGTTCACCTGCTCGGCCGTCTTGGTGTCCACGCCGAGATACGTCACCTGGGCGCAGTGATGGATGTGGGTCACCCTCCGCGCGAGCGACTTGAACTCGGGGCCCGAGAGGCCGTGGTCGATGGCCGCCGCGTCGCCCTCCACGATGTGCACGCGCCTGCGCTCCTCAGCGGACAGTCGGTCGAGCGCCGCCCGCGCATCTTCCAGGAACTTGGAACGCACCACGGCCTCGACCTGGGCGCGCGGGTCGGACCGCACGATCTCGAAGCACACCACGCGCGAAAGGAGCGACGGCAGCCCCGTCAGAAGGACGACGTCGCCGTCCGGCATCCGATCACGGCCCGCCGCTGCTGCTGCCGCCGCCCATCCCGATTCCCGCGTCGCCGAAGCCACCCAGTCCGCCGCCGCAATAGTACTGCCCGACGGGCTGCAGCCAGTCGCCGAAGAGACCGGAACCCTGATTCGGGTCGCAGAAGCTCCCCTGTCCGAAGAAGGCGTTGTCGATGCACTGCGCGCCGTCGTAGTACGTCGAGCACACCGTGTTGGGGACGTCGTTCTGGCAGGCCGTGAGCGCCCCCGGGTCGACGCACATCGCGCACGATTTGTCGGTGCAGTCGACGAGGCACGCCGTGATGTGATTGCACGTCGCGTCGGTGAACGGCGCCACGCACGTGGTGAGCCCGGTCAGCTCGGAGAAGTCGTAGTCGAAGGGGGTCAGGCACGACGCGCATGCCGGGTTCTGTGACTTCTCGAAGTTGAAGTACGAGATGCACGCCGTCGAGTGCGCGCCGCCCTCGCATGCGGCCTGGGCGTTCTGCAGATCGGATGCGGAGCATACATTCGTCTGGATCGGCGAAGGCGTCTCGAGGCTGGCGGGGCAGCTCGGGTACGGCGCCGGGCACTGCACCTGCTGGTCCTCGCAGAGGCGCGGCGTCACGCTCACGTCGCACGTCGACGACGGGACGATCTGCGTGCAGTCCTGGCACGACGCTCCGCTCTCACCGCACTGGCTGTCGATGAACCCGGGCTGGCACGTGTTGGACTGGTCGCAGCACCCCTGGCAGTTCGCGGCGTTGCACGTGGGCACCCCGGCGACGCACGCCTGGGCCGTGCAGGTCTTGCTCGAAGCCCCACAGTTGGTGCAGACCCCGCCTCCCTTGCCGCAGAACGAGTCCAGGTTGCCCGGCAAGCAGAGCGTGCCGTCGCAGCACCCCGTCGGGCAGGTCGCCGCGTTGCACACCGGCGGCGGCTCCTTGACGCACGCGCCACCGCCGAATCCGCCGTCGAATCCGCCGCCGCTGCACGTCTCGTTCAGCGAGGTGCAGTCGGCGCACAGCTGGCCGTTCGTCCCACAGGCGCCCGAATCACTTCCCTGAAGACAGGTGTCGCCCGCGCAGCATCCCGGGCAGTTCTGCGGGCCGCACGTCGGCTGCGTCCCAATGCATTGCCCGCCCCCAGGGCCTCCGCTGCACGTCTCGTTGAACTGGGTGCAGTCGGTGCACTGGTTGCCGAAGCCGCCGCACGCCGTCGGATCGAAGCCCGGCAAACACGCCGTCCCCTCGCAGCAGCCGGGGCAGCTCCCCGGTCCGCAGAGGTTGCTGTTCTCGCAGAAGCCGCCGAAGCCGCCCGGAGAGCCGACGCAGGCTCCCCCGAGGGCCGAGCAGTTCTCGCAGATCTGGCCGTTGATGCCGCACTCGTTCGGGTCGGTGCCCTGAAGGCAGGAGTTGCCGATGCAGCAGCCCGGGCACGTTTCCGGGCTGCAGGAGCCCTGCGACTCGCAGACGCCACCCTGGCCGCCGGCCGAGAGGCAAGCCCCGCCGACGGCCTGGCAGTTGATGCACTGCTGGCCGCCGAGGCCGCACTCGGTCGGGGAGCTCCCCGCCACGCAGGCGTTGCCGGCGCAGCAGCCCTGGCAGTTGCTAGCGTTGCAGACGGTCTGCCCCTCGCAGACGCCGCCGGTTCCCTCGGCGACGCACTTGCCGCCGCTTGCGAGACAGTTCCCGCACACCGCCCCCTGGATTCCGCATGCAGCCGGGTCCGTCCCCGAGAGGCACTCGTCACCGAAACAACAGCCGCTGCACGTCTGTGAGCCGCACGGCGGCTGCACACAGGTCTGCTGCGGCGAGCACGCGAGATTGGAGCTCTCGCAGTGCAGGCAGGCCTGGCCGTTCAGACCGCACTCGTTCGGATCCGTTCCCACGAGGCACTCGTTGCCCTCACAGCACCCGCTGCAGGTGGAAGGGTCGCAGACGGCAACGGTGTTGCCACATGCGTGGAGCGTCGGATCGCAGAGCTGAAATCCTTCGGTCGCGCAGTTCTGACACGACTCGCCGAGCGCCCCGCACTGGGTGATCGTCGCCCCCGCCTGGCACACGCCGGCCACGTCGCAGCACCCGGTGGGACACGTCGTCGCGTTGCACGCGGCGTTGTCCGGCCCCTGGACGTCGCGCAAGGCGTCGGGCGCGCCGTCGCGAACGGGGGTTCCTCCGTCCGAGAGCAGGTAGTCGTCGAGGTTCGACCGCCCGCAGGCGGGCAGGCCGACCAGGCCGAGGAGCATGAAGCCCAGGACGACCGAGATGACGCGACGAACGAAGGAAGTGGAAGGGAGCACGGCGACCTCTCTGGGGAGCGCGGCGATGGCAGAGCCTACTCCGAGTCCAGAGCTCAGGCACGCACTACAGCCCCGCTTTCAGCCGGAGTAGCTCGCGGAGGAGGACGTCTGCCAACTCCAGGCGAGCCCACGCGGCGTCCCCCTTCCGGCCCCAGGCAAATACCGCGGGCGCAGTGGCCTCCGGCTCGCCCCGGGTCGGCTCGAAGCGGAGCGGCTCCGCGAGGACGGCGAAGGTGGCTCGTTGACCTAGCGCAACAAGCGCACGCGCACTGCGCGGGTCGTCCCCCAGTCTGCGGGGGGGCGCCGCCTCCGCAGACAGGAGCTGCGGCGCCGCGGTTCCGGCCGCTACAAGGAGCTCACCCTCGTGCACCCCCCAGGCGATCCCGGGCGCTCCGGCCCCGCCGGGCTTCAGGTTGCCCCCTGCCGCGGAGTCCGTGAACATCGCCAGGCTCGCCTTGCCGACGGGAGGCACGTCCACGCTGCGCACCGCCGCAGGCGAAAGGTGCAGCGAGCCGGCGAGCAGGTCCTGAAGGGCCCGACGGTGCGAGAGGTCGACGAGCTCCCGCACGGCGCGGGCGGACGCCTCGGCTGACGCCGACGGGGTCCGCAGCCACAAGCCCCGCGAGGGGTCGGAAGGTCCCCACGCCAGCGCCCCCGTCCACCAGTCCCCCCGTACGTGGACCCAGTCGGCGACCGCCGCATGCAGCGCGTGGGAGTCCTCGTCGTGGAGGCGATCGCCCAGCGCCTTGACGAGCGTGGCCTCGAGCGCCGTCGCGTCCTCTCCGCGCGTCGCGGCGTCGTCACGGACCAGCAGCGCAACGACGGCGTCCGCCGGGACCGCCGCCAGCGGCAGGGTGTCGCCCGGGGTCATCGCCGCGAGCTGGCCCATGCTCGCCGCGTCGGTGCCCGGCGTGACGGCCAGCTCGACGTGCACCTCGTCGTCTCCCGCGTCGACGACGACGTGCGCCCCGCGGGCTCCGGCCAGCAGCGCGATGCGACGCGTGACGGCGCCGTCGAGGGCATCGACGATGGGGCGTGGATCCCCGAAGTCGGGCGCGCGACCGCCGTGCTTCGCGCGCTGCTCGTCGTCCCTCGCGCCCAGCCAGGCCCGCGTCTGACCCCATCTCGCTCCGAGCCAGGAAGACACCGCGCCCGCCAGCGCCGACGGCGGCATGTCGGCGACGATCGCCCCGGGCTCCGGTGGCGCAGCCTTCGTGGGCAGAGTGCGCACCGCGTAAGGACCGAGCCGCGCGAGGGCCTCCTCGCTCGATCCGAGGACGAGCCAGCCGCGAGGCCGAGTCCCACGCGCGAGCGCCGCGGTGAAGCTCGGCGGATGCGCGGCGCTGGACAGCAAGCGCATCCCGCCCACGTCGCGGGCCGAGTAGTGCCCTCCGGCGTCGGCGGCGTCGCCGCCTTCGAACAGCATCGACGAGGCCAGCGCCGCATCGGTGATGGGAAACGCCGCCACCCATGCGACCGCCTCCGCCGCTCCTCCCTCGCCGAGCACGACGTACGACGCCCCCTTGCCGTCCACGAGCTGCGCGAGGGGTCCGTCGAGCCCGGCGAAGGCACACGCCAGCTCCCCCACGGTCGGCGGCAGCAGCGCGATGGCCCCGCTCACGCCACGCTGGATCTTGCCCCACGCGGCGTCGGGCTCACGCAGCCACACCTCGGCGAGCAGCCCCGCCGGCGCAGGCACCGGAGGCTCGACCGGTTCGGAAGCTCCCGCCTCCGCACCGCCCGACGGCGCGCCGCAAGACCCGCAGCCCCCGCTCCCGAGCGCCGCCAGCCCGACGATGGTCGCCAGGCATGCGACCCCCGAGCTCAGAACGCGCAATGCGGGCCGTTGTGCGAGGAGTCGCACTTGTTGAAGCCGGTCGCTTTGCAGAAGTGCGACCGCGGCTTTCCCGCGACGCAGTACCGGATGTTTGCCCCGTCGCAGCGCGGCGTCTGGGTGGAATCGCACCCGCCGATGGCCAGCGGGGGCGACACGCACGCGCCGATGGTCGTACCGCCTGGCGTCGGAGAGCACGCCAGGCCGGCGGCCGCGCAGTCGACGCGGACCTCGTGACCGTTGAAGCAGCCGACGGAGGTGTTCCCCTCGCAGCGCTTCGCCGCCCCGCTGCATGCGGGCCCCTGCGTGGCGCAGGTGGAGGTGCCGTCGGCCGCCGTCTGGCACTTCAGACCGAAGGCCGCGCAGTCGTAGCTCGCCAGCTTGCCCTTCTCGCAGTGGAGCAGGTGCGTCCCCGATCCGGAGCATCGGGGCTTGTCCCCGTCCTTGATGTCGGCGCCGCAGGGCCCGAGGGTGCAGGTCGCCTGTCCGTCGCGAACGAGGCATTCCTCTTTGCCGCGCGAGCAGTCGCGCACGCTGACGATCTGGTTCTGCACGCACGTGAGCGCGCGACCGTCGACGTCGCAGAAGCCCACCGGCCCCTGCTTGCCGCGCCCGCTGCATGCGTCCGGGTTGGCGCCGCGCAGCGCGCACGTCCGCAAGCTCGAGCACGAGTTGGCCTGGAGGGCGCACTCGCGCATCGTGAGCGAGGCGTTGATGCCGCCCACGGAGGTCAGCTCCTCGGTGTAGCGCTTCACGCACGAGGGGAAGTCGGGCGGGATGTAGTTGGTGGGGATGGGGAGCTTGTCGCAACCTGTCAGCAGCGCGCACATGTGCTCCACGTCGTCGAGGTCCGGTGGGACGTACTCGCCCTTCATCGCGTGGGTCACGAACGTCGCCAGCCCGCCGTCCGAGGTGCTCGGCCCCGCGCCGTCCGCCGTCTGCTCGGCGGATCCCGCGCACGCGAGGGCGATCACGATGCCGATCCCCACCCCGCCGGCTGCACCCGCCACGCGCCGCATCATCGCCACTCGATTGCTTCCTTCCCTACTCGAAGAAGACCGTGAAGCCCGAGGACTATTCTGCCCCCTCTCGCGGCCCGGTCGCAATCATCCTGGGGCGCATCTTGGGGCTTTCATGGCATGGCGGGCGGCGGTAAGGTTCGCGCGTCTCGGCGCAAGGCCCACGCGCGGACCGACGCCACGGACGGTTTCCCATGAGCATGATCGACGACGTCCAGAAAGAGCTGGCCAGCTCCATCACGAAGGCGCACGACGCGCTCAAGCGCGAGCTCACGAAGCTCCGCGCCGGGCGTGCGAGCGCGAACCTCCTCGACGGCATCCGCGCCGACTACTACGGCACGGCGACGCCGCTGGCGCAGATGGCCCACATCAACGTACCGGAGCCGCGGCTCATCACCGTCAAGCCGTGGGACAAGACGGCCGTGAAGGCGGTCGAGAAGGCCCTGCGCGATAGCGACCTCGGCCTCAACCCGCAGGTCGACGGGGACGTGATCCGCATCCCCCTGCCCCCGCTCACCGAGGAGCGCCGCAAGGACTTCGTGAAGATCGCGCGCAAGTACGGCGAGGAGTGCAAGGTCGGCATCCGCAAGGCCCGCCACGACGCCCTCGACATGCTGACCCAGCTCGAGAACGACGGGGACTCGAGCGCGGATGAGGTCGAGCGCGGCAAGAAGAAGGTCGAGGACACGGTGGCCGAGGGAGTGAAGCAGGTAGACTCCATGATCTCGCACAAGGAAAAAGACATCCTCGAGGTCTAGGTCGCAACGGTTGACTCGCTTGACACCCTCCTGTGTGGGTGAAACTCTTTTCTCGTTGGAGGATTCGGCGCCTTGATGCGGGCACTCGCGGCCGGGCTGAGCGACGTCGGGCTCCAGCGCGAGCACAACGAAGATTCCTTCGTGGTGCTCAAGGAGTACGACCTCTTCGTCGTGGCCGACGGAATGGGCGGCCACCGCGCGGGGGACGTAGCGTCCAAGATCGCCACGGAGACCATCTCCGAGTTCTTCCGGACGACCGCCAACGAGGATGTCACCTGGCCGTTCCACTTCGACACGAACCTGAGCGAGGAAGAGAACCGCCTGCTCACGGGCATCCGCGTCGCGAACCGGCAGATCTTCGAGCGGTCGACGCGGTCGCGCGAGTACCACGGCATGGGCACGACGGTCGTCGGCGCCATGTTCAGCCCGAAGAAACAACGGATGTACATCGGCCACGTGGGCGACTCGCGCTGTTACCGCGTGCGAGAGGGACAGATTCAGCAGCTGACGCGCGACCACTCACTCATCAACGACTACCTGCTCGCCATGCCCGATCTGACCGACGAGCAGAAGAGCGAGCTCCCCAAGAACGTCATCACGCGCGCCCTCGGCATGCAGGATCACGTGGTGGTCGACCTCCAGCACGACGATCCCAAGCAGGGCGACGTCTACGTCCTCTGCTCGGACGGCCTCTCGGGCATGGTCAGCGACGACGACATGCGTCAGATCGTCGGCAGCACCAGCGACATCCGCGATGCCTGCCGCCGCCTCATCCAGCGCGCCAACGAGCGCGGAGGCGAGGACAACATCACCGCGGTGCTCATCAAGATCGAGAAGCAAGACGAGCTCGTGGCGAGCGATCGGGAGCCCAAGGAGGCCGCCAAGGAGCCCGAGAAGGCCCCGACCGAGGAGACCCCGACCGAGGGCGCGAAGGACAAGACCGGGACGTGACGGCTCCGTAGCTTGCTTGACCGGGGCTGCCCCAGCGGCTAAGCCGCGCGCTGGCATGGTCAAGGCTATCTTCGCGTTCCTCGGGGGCTTCTGCGTCTACGTGATGGCGACGCTGTCGTACGGCGGCATCGCCGTCCTGATGGCCATCGAGAGCGCCTGCATCCCGCTGCCGAGTGAGCTCATCATGCCGTACGCCGGCGCGCTGAGTCATCCGGACGTCAACGCGGCGCTGAGCGAGCAGTTTCACGTCACGCTGACGCCGTTCAACCTGCTGCTCGCTGCCATCGCGGGGGCCATCGGTTGCAACCTCGGCTCGGAGGTCGCGTACTGGGTCGGGGCCAAGGGCGGACGCCCGGCGATCCTGAAGTATGGACGCTGGCTCCTCGTGTCGAAGAAGGAGATCGAGCTCGCGGACCGCTGGTTTGCCAGGCGCGGCGAGATCATCATCCTCGTGGCGCGCCTCCTGCCCGTCATCCGCACCTTCATCGCCTTCCCGGCCGGCGTCGCCCGGATGAACCGGACCAAGTTCCACGTCTACACGTTCGTGGGGTCCCTGCCCTGGTGCTACGGCCTGGCGTACGTCGGCCAGCGGCTCGGCATCGAGCTCCTCGACGAGCACTCGCCGCTCAAGCACTTCATGCACAGGGCCGACGCAGTCATCGGCGGGGTCGTCGTCGTAGCAGCCGCGTACTTCGTGTGGTCGCGGGTCAAGGTCTACAAGCAGTACAAGGCCGAAGCCGCGACGGCGAAGGCCGACTGACCCCCCCGTCGGCGCTCTCCGGCGAACCGGGCTACATTGTGCCCATGGCTCAGGAAGTCGCCGTGCTCGGCCGGGGGGCCGCCCAGGACTACACCTCCGACGGTGAATCCCCGGGGGAGCTGGAGGCGATCCGCAAGGCCACCGCCGACTGGCGCAGCAAGACCGTGGCTCGCGCCGAGGCCCGGATCCCCTCGCGAAAGCAGCGCTTCTCGACGTGGGGCGACCTCGCCGTCCCGGACACGCTGACCCCGGCCGACGTCCCCATCGACTACCTGCGCGACCTGGGGATGCCCGGCGAGTATCCGTTCACCCGCGGCGTGCAGCCGACGATGTACCGCGGGCGCCTCTGGACGATGCGCATGTTCGCCGGCTTCGGCACGCCGGAGCAGACCAACGCGCGCTTCAAGTACCTGCTCGCGCAGGGCCAGACCGGCCTCTCCACCGCCTTCGATTTCCCCACCCTCATGGGGTACGACAGCGACAGCCCGCGCTCGCTCGGCGAGGTGGGCATGTGCGGCGTCGCGGTCGACACGCTGCGCGACATGGAGATCCTCTTCGCGGACATCCCGCTGGCGGAGGTCACCACGTCGATGACCATCAACGGGCCGGCCATCGTGCTGCTGGCGTTCTACGTGGCGCTGGCCGACGTGCGCGGCATTCCGCGGACGGCGATCGGCGGCACCGTGCAGAACGACTGCCTCAAGGAGTTCATCGCGCAGCACGCGTGGCTCGTCCCGCCCCGGCCCGCCATGCGCATCGTGACGGACATGATCGAGTTCTCGACGCGCGAAGTGCCGCGCTGGAACACCGTCAGCATCAGCGGCTACCACATCCGCGAAGCCGGGGCGACGGCGGCGCAGGAGCTCGCCTTCACCATCGCCGACGGCATCGGCTACGTGCAGTCGTGCGTCGAGCGCGGCATGAACGTCGACGACTTCGGCCCGAGGCTCTCGTTCTTCTTCGACGTGCACAACGACTTCTTCGAGGAGATCGCCAAGCTCCGCGCGGCGCGGCGCATGTGGGCGCGCATCGTGAAGGAGCGCTTCGGCGCCAAGAAGGGCGAGAGCATGAAGCTCCGCACGCACGCGCAGACCGCGGGCGTGAGCCTGACCGCGCAGCAGCCGTACAACAACGTCGTGCGCGTCGCGCTGCAAGCGCTGGCAGCCGTGCTGGGGGGCACGCAGTCGCTCCACACGAACTCCCTCGACGAGACCTACGCGCTGCCCACCGAGGACGCCGTGACCATCGCTCTCCGCACCCAGCAGATCATCGCGGAGGAGAGCGGCGTCGCCAGCACCGTCGATCCCCTGGCGGGCTCCTGGTTCGTGGAGGACATGACCAACCGCATCGAGGCCGAGGCCATGGCGTACATCCGCCGCATCGACGAGATGGGCGGGATGGTGAGCGCCATCGAGAAGGGCTATCCGCAGCGCGAGATTGCGGCGAGCGCGTACCGCTTCCAGCGTCAGGTCGAGGCGGGCGAGCGGGTGATGGTGGGCGTCAACAAGTACGTCGAGGGCGACGAGAGGGAAGCGAACATCCCGTTGCTCAAGATCGACGAAGAAGTCCCCAGGACGCAGATGGCCAACCTCCAGCGCGTGAAGGAGTCGCGCGACGGCGCGAAGGTGAAGGCGTGCCTGGAGGCCGTGCGCGCCGCGGCGCAGAAGAAGGGCGGCGAGACCGGGGCCAACCTGATGCCGCCGATCATCGACGCGGCGAAAGCGTATTGCACCCAGCAGGAGATCTGCGATGTGCTCCGCGAGGTCCTCGGCACGTACACGGACCCGGCCGAATTCTAAGCGCCTACCATCGCGCGGCCGGCTTCTTCGCCCTGACGGATGCAATCGGGGATGCCCACGCCGTCGTAACCGCCGCCCGCGACGCGGAGCCCCGGGGTGGCCTTCGCGAGGCGCGTGCGAATGGTGCGCAGCGTCACCAGATGGCCGACGCGCATCTGCGCGCTCGAGTGCTCGAAGCGGAAGATCCGGGTCATGCGGGGCTCGGCGTCGAGCCCCATCAGCGTCCCGAGCTCGGCGCGCGCGGTGCTCACCAGAGCGCCGTCCGTCTGGGAGGACTGCGCCAGGAACACCCGCAGCAGCATGTGATCCTCCGGCGCGCGTCCCTCCCACTTGCTCGAGATCCACGTGCACGCCATGACGGCGCGCCCCGCGGTCCGGGGAACGACGAAGCCCACGCCGTCGAGCGGGTGGCGGACGTCCGACCGGCGGTAGCCGAGGAAGACGGTGATGCTCGACCCGAAGACGATGGACGAGAGCGCGCGAGAGAGCTCCTCATCGAGGTCTGCGACGAGCTTCGACGCCGCGTACGCGGGAACGGCCAGCAGCACCGCGTCGGCCGCCAAGCGCTCTCCACCCTCGAGGCGCACGGTCCACGTCCCGTCGCGGGTGAGGCCCTCCACGGAGGCCTTCTCGCGCAGCGTCACGCCGTCCTCGCGCAGCCGGCCGACGAGCGCGTCGACGAGCGCCCCCGTTCCCCCTTCCAGCGACATGAACGGGCTCTCCCCCGAGCGCGCCCTCCGCGCCACGAGCATCCCGCGCACCAGCGAGCCGTGCTCCCGCTCCATCGCGACGAGTTGCGGAAACGCCGCCCGCACCGAGATGTCGCTCGCGTCTCCGGCGGAAATGCCCCCGAGCAGCGGCGCGACGAGCCTCTCGGCCGCCTCGCGTCCCAGGCGGCGCGTGGCAAAGTCGGCGATCGACTCGTCGTCGTCCCCCTCGAAGCGTCGCGCCGCGATGAACGGCTCGAGCGCCATGCGCGCCTTGCCGCGCCACGTGAAGAGCCGCGTCGCCAGCAGCGGCCCGATGCGTGTCGGCACGCCCAGCACGAGCCCCTCGGGCACGAGGTGCAGGCGATCACCCCAGCAGACGTAGTAGCGACGGTTCTCGAGCCGCGTCCCGAGGAGCGAGCCGCCGAGGCCGAGCGCGCGGGCGAGGGCGGTCGCGTGGGGCTTGGCCACGACCCACGAGTCCGCACCGGCGTCGAGGAGGAAGCCGTCGACCCGCTCGGTCACGAGGACACCCCCGAAGCGTGGCGCGCGCTCCAGCACGGTGACGCTCACCTCGCCCCCGACCTCGCGCCCCCGGAGCACCGCGGCGCGCGCGGCGGCCAGGCCGGCGATCCCCCCGCCCACGATGACGATGCGCTTCGCGACGGGCATGCTGGCCTCAACCATGCCCGAGCTGGCCGAGGAGAGGCCGGGCGACGTCGGCCAGAATGTCGATGAGGTCGTGGTCGTCGTTCAAGGAGGGAGCCCGCACCGACGCGAGGCCGCGCTCCCGCGCCATGGCGGCGGCTTCGATGTCGAGATCGTAGAGGATCTCGACGTGGTCGGCGAGAAAGCCGATGGGAGCGAAGACGACGCGCGCATCGCCACGCGCCGCGGCTTCGTCGAGCACCGTCGACAGATCGGGGCCGAGCCACTCGCCAGGCTTGCCGAAGCCCTGGCTCTGGAAGGAGACGGCGGTCCGCACGGTCGCTCCGAGGCGCTCGGAGACGGCCGCCGCCGAAGCGCGCACCTCGCCCTCGTAGGGATCCCCACGCTCGACGACGACGCGGGGCAGGCTGTGGGCGGTGAGGATCACGGTCGTCCGCGCGGGTTCGCCGAGCACGCCGCGAATGCGCTTCGCGAAGGCGTCGTGGAGCTTCGGACTCTGCCCCCAGCCTGGCGCGCAGGCCACCGTCACGCCCGTCCCGTCCGCGGCCCGGCGCGCGTCCTCCGCGTAGACGTGCGCCGAGTGCTGCGCCAGCGGCACGACGGCCACGTGCGCCACGCCGTCGGCCGCGAGCTCGGCGAGGACGTCGTGAACGTACGGCTTCCACAGGCGGTTGGCCCATGTGGTGCGCACACCGAGGCGGCCCTCGAGCTTCCCCGCGACGCGCGCGTTCACGGCGTTCAGCGGCGACTGGCCCCCGATCGCCTCGTAGCGGCGCCGTAGCTCGGCCACGAGCTCCGCGCCCGGTGGATGCCCGCGTCGCACCTCGGTCACGAAGGCGGCGAGGTCGTCCAGGTCGTCCACGGTGCCGTGCGAGACCAGGAGGACCGCCGACTTCATCGCGCGCTGGCCTCGTGCACGTAGTCGGTCACCGCCTTCACGTTGTCGACCGGCGTCTCCGGCGTGATGCCATGCCCGAGATTGAAGATGTGCCCCGGGCGCCCCGCCGCGGCGTCGAGGACGCGCTGCGCGTGCTTCACCGCGACCTCGCGCGTGGCCAGGAGCGCGCAGGAGTCCATGTTCCCTTGCACCGCGCGGTCGTGACCGACGCGTGCCCAGGCCTCCGCGAGAGGCGTGCACCAGTCGATGCCGATGACCGTGCCGCCGGCGTCTCGCATCGGTTCGAGCAGCGTCGCGGTCCCGACGCCGAAGTGGATGACCGGAACACCGGTCTTCGCGACGTCGGAGAGGATGTGGCGCACGTGAGGCTGGACGTGCTCGACGTAGTCCTCCGGCGCGAGATCCCCGACCCACGAATCGAAGAGCTGCACCGCGTCCGCCCCCGCCGCGATCTGCGCGCGGAGGTAGCGGCGGACCACCTCGGCGAGCTTCTCCATCAGCGCTTTGAAGTCCGCCGGGGCCCCGAACATGAGCTTCTTGGTCTTGGCAAAGTTCGCGCTCTTGCCGCCCTCGACGAGGTAGCTCGCCAGCGTGAACGGCGCCCCCGCGAAGCCGATGAGCGGCACCTTCAGCTCGCCTGCCTTGAGGATCCGGATGGCCGAGAGCACGTACGGCAGGCCTTCCTCCGGATCGATGACGCGGAGCCGGTCGATCTGCGCGCGCGACGTGATGGGCTCGTGGACGACCGGTCCTTCTCCCTTGGCGAACTCGAAGGATGCGCCCATGGGATCGAGCGGCAGGAGGATGTCCGCGAAGAGGATGGCCGCGTCGACGCCGTGGACGAGCGGCTGCTTGGTCACCTCGACCGCGAGCTCCGGGTTCTTGACGATCTCGAGCAGCGTGTGCTTCTCGCGGAGCTTGCGGTACTCGGGCATGTAGCGCCCCGCCTGACGCATGAACCAGACGGGCGTCGCGTCGACGGGCTCGCGGCGGCACGCACGGAGGAAGCGGTCGTTCACGGGGATGACGTTAGCAGCGGTGGGGCGCGGGGGCATCGGCGGTCACCAGATGCCCTGGACCGCGAGCCCCGTGGTCCCCGCGCCCGCGGGGTGGAACTACCCCGCCGGCTCGTAGAGCGTTACCCCCCGATGGATGGTCTCGTTGTTCGAGTCCGGGGGATGCCACTCCACGCGCGCGAGCACGAGCTCTGCCCCGAAGAGCATCGTCGTCGTCGAGAACATCGGGTACATCGTCGGGTCGTTCAGGATCGCGACCGCCCACGTCGTCATCGCCGACGTCACGTCCGCCTGCTGCATCAGCACGTACCCCGCGGGGGTCGGCGGGTTGTTCGCCGTGCTCGGCGTGACGATGCAGCACTCGATGTCGGCGGCTCCGGGGCAGTAGCCGGCGTACGAGCTGTGATCGCCGAGCGCGCCGCACGCCGCCACCGTGATGCACTGACCCGGGGCGCCGTAGGGCGCACACTCGGGGCTCGCGGCTCCGTCGCCCCCCGCATCGCCAGCCGGACTCGGTTCGTCGACCGCGTCGCTGCCGCCATCGCCCCCGTCCATGCCGGGCGTGCCCGTGTCGTCGGCCGCGCCGTCCATCGCCGAGCCCGGAGCATCTCCAGACGAGCTGGCATCCATCCCGGAAGGCCGCGCCTCGTCCGCCGCGTGATCCGCGCTCGAGCACGCCGCGAGGAACACGACGAAGGCTGCAACCGCATGGGCCGTCCGGATGCGCATCGCGCGGCTCTCAGGCCTTCTGGTTGTAGTTCGTGTTCTCGAGCAAGATGACGTTCGTCTTGCTGCGCGTCTCGCCCACGCTCGTCACGTAGACGGCCGGCTGATCCTGCACGGGGCAGACCTTCTCGCACGCGCCGCAGCCGACGCACAGACCCGGGTCGACGTGCGGCCGCTGCAGGTGCACCGTTCTCATCGCCGGGGGCGCGCCGTCGGGGCCGGGCTTGCTGTCTCGAACCGGCGCGTCGACCTCCTCGACCCAGATCGCCTTGGGCGACGTGGGGCAGAACTCTTCGCACACGATGCACGGCGTCTGCATCGACCAGGGCAAGCACCGACCGTGGTCGTAGAAGGCCGTGCCGATCTTGATGGGCGGCTGGTTGATGCCCATCTTCTCTTTCTCGGTGATCTTCTGGATGGCGCCCGTCGGGCAGACCTGCCCGCACAGCACGCACGAGAACTCGCAGTACCCGATGCGCGCGATGAGGATCGGCGTCCACAACCCCTCGACGCCGCCCTCGAAGAAGGACGGATGGAGCGCGTTGTTCGGGCACACCTTCATGCACTCGGCGCAGCGGATGCACCGCTCGAGGAACGCGCGCTCCTCGACGGCTCCCGGTGGGCGGATGACCTTCGACTGGTAGTTCACGTCGAGCGAGTCCGCGACGCGCGCGGCCGGCAGAAACATCGCGCCCGCCCCCACCACGGCCAGCGTCGTGCGCCGCTGCGTGTCGGGCACCGTCACGGTGCTGAGGCGCGTCGGGAGGAATGTGAACTTGATGACGTCCTCCGGGCACGCGTTCTCGCAGTTCATGCACATGTGGCACTCGTCCTGGCGCCACTTGACGCCGCCCTGCGGGCTGTCGGCGCCCTGGCAGTGGACGAGGCACAGGTTGCAGTCGGTGCACTTCGCGTGGTCCTTCTTCATGCCGAAGAGGGCGAAGCGCGCGAAGACTCCGAGGAACGCGCCGAGCGGGCAGAGCACGCGGCACCAGAAGCGCGGGATGAACCGGTTCGCGAAGAGGACCGCGACGAGGAGAAAGACGATGAACCACGTCTGGTGGAAGTAGAACTGCTTACTCTGCCAGACGGTGCTCGCGAGGAAGTCCTGCGTGTGGTCGGCGGCGGCCTGGATGGGGCGCGACGGCACGTCCTGCGCGGCGCCGAGGCCGCGGTGCGAGAGGTACTGCACCCCCGGCATCACGCCGAGGCCGATGGAGCGAACCGCGATGCAGATGGGGTCGAAGAGGCCGCCGATGGCGCTGCCGCCGACG
>Ga0182030_10006772_pt1 | contig 24086 bp, 18 predicted proteins | sample 812S3MmetaG_FD_121299 | JGI IMG/M metagenome (GOLD analysis project Ga0182030, IMG submission 121299) | Permafrost microbial communities from Stordalen Mire, Sweden - 812S3M metaG (Illumina Assembly) | ecosystem: Environmental > Terrestrial > Soil > Wetlands > Permafrost | place: Sweden...
CATCCGTTTACGGGGTCGATTTAGATTTAGATCTTCCGGCTGGCGCGCCACCTTGCTGAAGGAATCCCGGGCGCCGGAAAGCCGTGGCGGACGCCAGTTCCGCGGCGATCTGTACTCCCGCGGCTCAACGTAGTCGAGATCCGCATCCCCCGCTGCCCCAGCGGCGCTACGAGATTCCGCGGTAGCTCGATGCCAGGATCGCCCGCGACTCTGAAACTCCGTATCGCAAGCAGTTCGCCGATCGGCCCCGCGTGTTGTCCGCCCGGCGCCCGCCTACATCCGCACTTCGCCTTCGACCGATCCGAAGAACAGCTTCGTGCCGTTTGCCAGCAGGGCCGAGCCGCCGGGCGGCACTTCCGTAAACGACCCGTCCTGATCCTTGCGGACCCATTTTTCCGCCGACAGGTTCTTCAGGCTCACCGGCTCCGCCGAGATCTCCGCCAGCGGCACGGTGAAGTTGTAGGCCCTGTGATTGCCCAAATGATGCGCGTAGAGGTGCGTTCCCTTGGGCAGCATCACGATGCTGTCGCACAGGCGAAGCCGCGGCGGTAAGGCGGGCTGCTGGCCGCAGCCCCAACAGTCGGCCAGGCGCCCGCCGGACGCCTTCAACTGGTCGCGATCGTAAAAGTTCAGGGCGCCGCAGTGGCTGCACGGAAAGAGCGCATCGTGGAGGTGCGCCATGGCTTCGCGCCACTCGCCTTCGCGCACGCGGCCATTCAAAGGATCGCGCAGACCGGCGGTGAATGCCCGTATGAACAAATCGCGGATGAACTTGGGATAAATGTTCCAGCGGGCGATCACCTGGTCCTGTTCGCCGGGAACCGGGCGGTTGGAGACGTCCGCGGGATCGAACACGAACAACGGATCGGAGCCGTAGATCGACTTCATGGCCTCGGACGTCAGAGGACCGGAGACGCGCTGGCCGTCCAGTGGATCGCCCATCATGAGGATGTTGAACAGCATGACGGCGAGGGAATGCAGGTCGGTCTGCGTGCTCGGGCCGGCCACTCCGCAAATCACTTCCGGAGCCATGAAGCCGGGGGTGCCCAGGATCGCGCCGGGACGGCCGTTGACGTCCACATTATCGATGTCGCAGATGCGCACCTCGCCATTGCGCGGATGGAAGAATACGTTGCCGAAGCTGATGTCTTTATAGCAAAGCCCCTTGGCGTGCAGGCGCAGAAAACTGTCGGCCAGATGGAACGAAGTCAGGATCATGGTGGGGAAATTGGCGTCCACGCGGCCGCGCATGTAGTCCACCAGCGTCTCGAACCCGGGCTCGCGCAGCGGCATCAGGTAGCCGAACGTGGTTACCCGCATGTCTGCCACCAGTTCGAAGGGCCACCAGAATTGGTTGTTCGGCGGGCCCACCTCGATGGATTTCTCCAGGCGCTCCCGTAGCGTCAGGTCAAGACCGATGTAGTGCGGGTTGTACCACTTCAGCGCGCAGAAAGAATCCTCGAACTGGGCGCGGAAGACCTGTCCCTGGCCGCCGCCGCCGAGCAGGTCGCCGACAATCACCGGCTTGCGCGAATAGATGGTTTGCAATCGGCTGCCGGGAGGTAGGAGAGAGGGTTGGTTGGCCATGGGAATTCAATCGGAAACGACTACCAGTTGCACCGCGCCAAGAATCACCCGCTCGCCGTTCCGTGCCGGAATGGAATCGTGGATGCCGATCTTGCGCGCGTCGGCGCCATCGGGGCCAGCGGCGCTCCACTCCCGGCCAGACCGGTTTCGCAGAATCAGTCCTTTCTCCGAAGACGCCACTTCCAGGACCGGCCCGTCGAACGGGGGCTCCAGCCGAAGCTGCGCCGCGCTCAGGACGGTGCCGGCCTTTAGCGGAACTTGCTCTCCGCCGGGCAGGCGCAATGCCGGCCCGCGGCGCCGGGCGGCGCTCCGGAACAGTGCGGCAATCGCCGGCGGACGCCAATAGGCCAGGGCGATTCCCGCCGCGGCCAGCAAAATCAAGGCAACCAGCGGGACCTTGTATTTATGGAGGACGGATTGCAACCGCGGCGCCGTTCCGCCGTCCAGCGCCTGGGGTTGGAGTGCGCTCCGCGGCTTACTCCGCGACGTCGCAGCCGGCGCTGGCGCCGTGCCTATGTCCTTCGACCGGAGTCCGCTCGCAGGCTTGCTCCGCGACGTCACAGGCGGCGCCGGCGCCGTTCCTACGTCCTTCGGCCGGAGTTCGCTCGTAGGCTTGCTCCGTTGCGAGGCCACAGCCGGTTCTGGCGCCGGGACCTCGACTGCGTCGCCCAGGCGCTCCAGGATGCCCAGGGTGATATCGTCGCCCGAACCCTTGCGCGAGGCTTCGCTGAGGATGTGCTCGAGCTGCGCCTCCACCTTCTCCGCCCCGAACTGGAGCATCAGCTTGAGGTAATCGGCGCCCACCTGGAGGAAATCGTCATCGCTGGTGAAGGAGTTCGAGTAGCCGTCGCTCGATAGCAGAATCAGCTTCGGCAATGAAGGGCCATCCGCGTGGATTTGCGCATAGCGGAAATTCTCCGGCGCTTCGTTCTGGCACAACGACGTGGTCTGATTGGCGATCAAGCGGCTGTCTTCCGTCATCGGCCGGGTGGTGGCGCCATCGTCGGCGACACAGAGAATGTCGCCATCCCCTAGCTGCAGGAAAAGCAGGTCCGGGCCGGCCGCCAGCACGGCCAGCAAAGTGGCTCCGTAGGCGACCACGGGGTTGTCCGCGACCGCTGCTTCCACATCTTCGCGTTCGGCATCGGGCACGTGCTCCCAATCCGCGGCTGCGAAGGGGTGCTCGGCCAGGTGCGACTTCACGTGTTCGCGCCATGTCTCCACGATGGGGCGGCCCAAGGCGCGCGCCTCCGCTTCGCCGATCGGCAGCGCCATGCCGCGCAGGACGGACATTGCCGCATCTACCCCCAGGCGCGAGCCGGTGTCGCTGCGAAAATGACGCGCGCTGCCGTGCCCATCCGACACCACCACCACCGCGCGCCCCCCCGATTCGCCGGACCAGGCGCCGAGCGAATCCTGATTGGGCAGTCCGCTCCTCAGGTGCGATGCCCCTCGGGCAGAACCTCCCCGCGTACCCCAAGCTGTCTTTTGTACGGTTCCCGGCATGAAGAACCCCTTTACCAGACGTCGTCGCCAGCCGGGGCCGCTTTGACCTGCTCCGGCGGCTTCTCCGGCTGGTCGTTGAGCGGCTTGGAGGAACCGCGAAGCCCCACGGTAGAGGCCCAGCGGATTTGCTCCACCAGGGCCTCGGCGCTATCGGCCTGCAACGGGGATCGCTCCTCGGCAGCCATTCCGATAAACCGCTGCAGAACGCCAAGATCCGCATCCTGGCCTATGGCGACGGCCATGCGCACGGCGGCCTTGCCCCAAGGCTGATCCATCAGTTTCTTCAGCCCGACGCTGAAATCGTCGGTAGGCTGGCCGTCGGAGACCAGCACCAGCACGGGCGGCAACGAGCGCGCCTTCATCGGCGGCACCTTCATCTCTTCGGCCACCGCTGCCAGAGCCTTGCCCATGTCGGTGTGCGCGTCGGCGGTGACGTCCTCCCATTTCACATCCTCGACGGGCGTGGGAACGGCAATGTGCCACTGCGCGCCGCGGGAGAACCGTAGGGCGCGCACCAGCACCTGCGCCTCGGGATTCTTCCGGGCCTCCTGCTGGATGGCCGGAATGGCTTCGCGAATGGCGGTGTTCAGGGCTTCGATTTTGCCGTTGGCCTTCATGGAACCGGAACAATCCAGGATCCAGATAAAGTGAAGGGGCCGTGCGGACAGCTTCCCTTCACCGGGCATTTTCATTTCGGGAATCACGTTATTTCTCCTTATGCGCTCATGAGAACCGGACAATCCGGATGATGCTCCACAACGAATATCCGCAGCCGCCGGCGAACACGAAGAAGCCGAGCGTCCCCAGGCTGGTTGTTTCGCCTTGCGGATCGAGCCCGTTGCCGAGCATCACAAACCCGGCGATCAAGATGAGGATGCCGAGCAGCAGGCCCACCAGCGCTTTGCCGCGGCGCACCCGGTTCACCATGTTTTTGGCGATCCCCGGGGCCACCGCGGCGGCCTGGATCTCTTCCATCAGGGCTGCCGGTTTGCGAATCTTCAGTTGCTGTTTGAGGTACTGTTGTACGGCCTTGAGTTCGGGACTCTTTTCCCCCGCGAGAAAAGCCGCGGCGGCGGCCGTGTATGGGATGCCCGGCATGGGCTGCGGCGCCGGACGCATAGGCTGCTGCGGATACGCGGGCTGCGGCGCGTTGGGAACGCTCGCCGGCGGCGACAGCACACCGGCCGAAGCAGCCCGCGGCGAGTATTGCGGCGACAAAGCCGGCGGTGGCGAAGGCTGGCTCCAATCGAGCACCTGGCGGTCCCCGCTCGCCGGAAGCGGCGGCGGCGCGGCCGGCGCAAGGGGGGCCGGCGCCGGTCCCGGCCGGTCCGCCGGGGAAGCCTGCGGCCATCCGCTGTTCGGCGGGCGAACCACCGAGGCCCAGGCATCCACCGCCCAGAATGCGTTCTCCGGATCGAGCCCCTGGTTCTCTTCGAGGCGCCGTGCGAGGTTGGCGCGCAGGGTCGCAGCCGGCACCTGCGAGCCTTCGCGGAGGCTCTTCGGTACGCCCCATCGAACGGCGGCCGCCAGCGCCGCGATCTCGCGCCGATTCTCGCCGCAATAGTCGCGCAAATACGCCTCGCAGAGCTTGTCGTCGTCGGCTACCCTGCTGTTCAAAACGTAAATCGCCGCCAGTTGCTGGCGGGGGACATCGCTCAACATGATCTATGCCACCTCGCCCTGTACCAGACCGAAGTCGATGCGGGTCGCGCTCACCAGGCGGACACTACGTCCGGACGGAATCTCGCGGGACTCGCCGTTCGGCAGAGCGGCCTTCCAGGTGCTGCTGGACAGGTTCTGCAGGCCGAACATGCTGGGATCCTTGGGATTGCGGCTAACCGCGGCCACGAAGCCGTCCGCCGAGCTGGGCCGCAAACCGGGGATGTCGCTATCGGCGAACCGCGCGCCATCGCGCAACGCGAGCGACTTCCGGGCGACGCGCAACTGCATACAGTTGGCGTCCACGGCCACTGGTCGCTCGGCTACCGGTTTCCGGACCACTGGTTGCGGCGCGGGGACCGGCGTTGCAACCGGTTCCGGCGCGCGAGGTCTGGCAGGCGCCACACCTTGCACCGCGGGCGCGGGAGAGTTTACCACCACCGTGGCGAAGTTCTGCGCGCGCAGCGGGGAAATCTGGCGTGCCTTCAGGATCGCGGCCACCAGGAACGCATAGAATATGACCATCATCGGCAATTGGAGATAGACGCCGATGCCCGGCCGGTCGCAGAAAAGGTCCCAGATGGCGTGCAGGCCCGCGGCGCTGACGTACCCGGTGATCAGCAGCTTCCACATGTGCTTGGGTTTCATGGCCGCAAGCCCCACGAAATAGCCGAAATAGCCGCTATACGCCATATGGCCCGAAAGTTCCGGGAGAATGCGCAGGATCACGCTCTGCAAGCCGAACACGTCGCCCGCCAGAACGTAAAGGTCGGGCGGCAACTGCGGAATCTGTTTGGCGATGTTGCCCGCTACGCCCAGAACCGCGTTGGGAGCGTATTGCGTCAGGGTCTCGACAAACACGAAGCCCAGTGCCGAAGCGGCTCCGATGAGGATTCCGTCCAGCGGCTCAGTGACGCCGGCCTTTTCGCGCAGCGGCGATTTCATCCGCGCGGTCAACTTCCAGACGATCAGCACGGGGATGATTTTCAGGAACTCTTCCATCATTCCCGTGCTGAAGAACCGGCCAATCACCTGCCGTCCGAAACTCAGTTGGTTGAGCGCTTCGCCCTGCGGTGTGCCGATCAAGCCGTAGAAGACGAAGAAGAATACCTCGATCAACGGGCTCAACAAGATCACCATGGTGCAGATCGTGGCAAACCCGAACACCCACCAGGATCTCTTCTTGCCGCCGAGCGAGTAGAGCACGTAGAAGCAGCCGAGCCCGATCCCGACGCCCAGAATGTTGCGGAAGATCTCCGGTCTGTCCGCGGTAGCCGTCAGGATTATGCCGAACAGAAAAGCAATCCCGACGGGGATCAACAGCCCCTTACTGACCAGGTCCTTCCGCTTGGAAAGGACAGGGAATAATTCGGAAGGCGTGGCGGAATCGCTACCCGCACGGTTGCGAAACTGCCCACCCGGCATCTCATTCATAGTTCCTCCTGGAGTGCTTTAGTCGAAAAGTCGCGATTTACTCAACTTCAAACGGCGCGTTCTCATACGGCCAAATGCAGCTTCCTGCCCTGCGCCCGCCGCCGATTCCGTTGCATCGGACTTACGGTACGCGGGCATCCCCTCCCACATTGGCTTTCGACCGTTCGGGAAGTAGTGGTTCGACGCGCGCCGTTTGTGACAAATAAATATGGCGGCGCCGGAAATATCTGTAAATAAAGGGGATTTCACGGGGATCGGAGATTTTCGCTGCGCCGCTCAGCTCATATACCAGCCGCCATTGACGTTGATGGTCTGTCCGGTGATGTATCCATTGGTCGCCAGCATCACCGCCACGTCCGCCACTTCGGCAACCGCGCCAAAGCGCCCCATGGGAATGCGCTCCGGCCGCGCGTTGAGATTGGATGTCACCATTTCGGTTTCCACCAGCGCCGGCGCGATGGCGTTGGCGGTAATCCCCTCCTTGGCGAACCGTTGGGCATAAAAGCGAGTGAGCCCGAGCATGCCGGCCTTCGACGCGGCGTAGTGCGGCCCCACCACTCCTCCCACCTGCGCCGCCACCGAAGATAGATTCACGATGCGGCCCCACTGGCGTGCGCGCATTCCCGGCAGCACGGCTTGCGTCACCAGGAAGCACGACTTCAGGTTCACGTCGAGCAGCTCGTCCCAGTCGCTCTCGGCGATTTCTTCCACCGGCTGCGGGCGGGCGATGCCGGCGTTGTTGACCAGGATGTCGATGGGTCCCACGCGCTCCTCGCCGGTGCGCACCAGGCGCGCGACCTCGCTTGCCGAGGAGACATCGGCCTGCACGCTGGCTGTCGGCCGCGCGAATCGACGGATCTCCCGTTCGACCGCTTCGGCTTCCGCCGCGCGGCGCCGATAATTGACGATCACGCCGGCTCCCGCCTCCGCCAGCGCCAGGGCGATGGCCCGCCCGATCCCCCGGCTGGATCCCGTCACCAGTGCGGTTCTTCCGTTGAGGCGATTCATAGAGATAAGCTTCGCACGCCACCACCTCCGGCCGGGTACATCGATTACAATAAGCTTGCTATGCCGCATTATCGGATCTATCGCATGAAGGATTCGCCACGGCAGCAGTTCCGCTGGGCGCCCCATCTTTCCGGTTGCGCCTCCCTCAAACCCAAGGAGTACGAACCGCGTGGCGAAGTCGAGGCGCGCCACGAATACGACGCATGGCATCTCTTGCGCGACTCGGGCGACCCGCTCGCGGTGGGCGATCTGCTGGAGACCGGGGACGGCCAACTGCGCATTTGCAAATATGTGGGATTCGAACCGGCTCAGTGGGTGCTGCCGGAGCCAAAACACCAGGCGGAGCCGGACAACGTTCCGCAGCCCGTGGAATCCACCGTCAGCTAGGAGGCATTTTTTATGCGCGATATCCGCCTGGGCGACGATATCGACGATTTTTGCGTACGCTGCAAGCGCATCACCAACCACGCCGTGGTTTCGGTAATCAGCGCCGTGCCGGCCAAAGTACGCTGCCGTACCTGTCACAGCGATCATGATTATCGTCACGAACAGGCCCCTCCACCGAAGGTGGATGCGCGCAAAGCGGCGCTGTTCCAGGAGGTGCTCAAGAAGGTCAACCCGGACGCCGCGGTCGTGGACGCCATGGTGGTGGACGCCATTGTGGTCGACGCCGAGGAAGTGCCCGAGATCGAAATCGAGACCGCCGCCTTGGTCCTGGGCGACAGCGACCTCGATGGCGACGGGGCGGTGGCGGCCGTGGTGGAAGAGGCGCCGCCCGCGGTGAAAGAAGTTCCCAAGCCGAAGGCCGCGGCCAAGACCAAAGCCAAGGCCAAGGCCAAGGCCAAAGGCAAGAAATAGACGGCTTCCGGCATGATCAGCAGACGCACTTTCTTGGTTGCGGCGCCGGCCGTGGTGGCGGCGTCCGCGGCGGGGAAAGTCCCGCCGCCGGAGCCTTATGGCGCCATCCCATCGGGCCCCCAGTTGGCTTGGCACAATCTGGGGTTCACGGTCTTTCTTCACTTCGGCGTCAACACCTTCACCGGCAAGGAATGGGGCTACGGCGACGAAGATCCCAACATCTTTCAGCCGGCCCGGTTCGACCCCGACGCCATCGCCGGCGCGTTAGCCACCGCCGGAGTGGGCGGTTTCATCCTCACCTGCAAACACCACGACGGCTTTTGCCTGTGGCCCACCAAGACCACCGATCATTCGATTCGCAGCAGCTCCTGGAGGGGCGGCCAAGGCGACGTGGTGGGCGACCTGGCCGATGCCGCGAGGCTCGCCGGCCTCAAGTTCGGCGTCTATCTTTCGCCGTGGGACCGCAACAACCCGTACTACGGCACGCCTCGCTATATCGAAATCTACCGCCAGCAACTCACCGAACTGCTGACCCAGTATGGCCCCATCTTCGAGGTATGGCACGACGGCGCCAACGGCGGCGACGGCTACTATGGAGGCGCCCGCGAGACGCGCACCATCGACAAGCGCACCTACTACGATTGGCCGAAGACCTGGGAACTGGTGCGCTCCCTACAGCCGCTGGCCGTGATCTTCAGCGATGTGGGCCCGGATGTGCGCTGGGTGGGCAACGAACGCGGGATCGCCGGCGACCCCTGCTGGGCGGCTTACGATCCCGTCGGCGCAGACGGCGGACCGGCTTCTCCGGGCGACGTGCGCGAACGCGATTCGCCCACCGGCACGCGCCATGGCTCGCACTGGATGCCCGCGGAATGCGACGTCTCCATCCGCCCCGGCTGGTTCTGGCGCGAAAGTGAAAACGCTCGCGTCAAGACGCCGGCGCAACTGATCGACCTGTACTACAAATCCGTGGGCCGGGGAGCCAACCTGCTGCTCAACGTGCCGCCCAACCGCGACGGCCGTTTGCAAGCGGAGGATGTGGCCTCGCTGCAAGGCCTGTGGAACTACCGGCGGGCGGCCTTTAATGCGAAGGCGGACCTCGCCGCCAAAGCCATGGTCTCCGCTTCCAATGTGCGCGGCAAGGATTTGACCTATGGCGCCCGAAACCTGATCGATGGTCAGCCATCGACGTCCTGGGCGACCGACGATCGGGTGCTGACGGCGGACGCGGTCTTCGATTTCGGCCGGGCGGTCACTTTCGGCGTAATCATTGTCAGAGAGGATATTCGCTTCGGGCAACGGATCGACGCTTTCGCGGTGGACCGTTGGGACGGCGGAAATTGGGAGCAGGTGGCGTCTGGCACCAGCATTGGCCCGCGCCGCTTCCTGCGCCTCGCGGAGCCGGTCACTTCGCGGCGCCTCCGGCTGCGCGTGACTGAGGCCTCGGCCAGCCCGGTGCTGAGCCAGCTTTCATTGTTTGCCGAACCTTCCGATGCGGTACGCTAGCTTGCACAACGCTGGTTTGGCCTGCGGCGTCCTCCTGATGGCCCTTTGTCCGTTACGGGGGCGCGCGGTGGAACTGCACCTGCAGTATGGCGCGCTCGAACGTATGGTCGCGGAGGCGGTGTTCACGCAGGATGGACGCCGCTACGTGTACCACGACAAGAGCAACAAGTGCAGCTTCGCCTACCTGGAGAAGCCGCAGATCCAGGGGTCCGCCGGCCGCCTGCGCATCCGCGCGAAATTCACCGGCCGGTCGGCCCTCAACGTGATCGGCCAGTGCGTGGGGCTGGGCGGCGCGTTCCCCGTGGTGGTGACCGCCACGCCAGAGTATCGCGCGGGCAACATCGTGCTCACAAACGTGACCGCCGCCACCGAAGGCCAGACCGGCATCTACATCCGGCGGGTCTGCGCCCTTCTGGGCGCCAGCCTGCAACGCGACTTCAAATACCCGCTGGCGGCGGAAGCCAAGCGGATTCTCGAGGATTCGAGCGGCCAGCCGGGCTACCGGCGGGAACTGCGCGATTTCCAGGCGCCGGCCATCCGGGTGACCGACGATGCCCTGGTGATCGAGGTGGATTTCGCGCTGGTGGTGAAGTGAAGTGAAGTGAAGTGAAACCTGGACGTTGGAACGCGTTTCAGCCCCGATAGACCTTCCAGAAGACATCGCGGAACTTCGCCATGTCGGCGTCGGTGCCGATGCTCACGCGGAGCATGTTCTCGAGCGGCGGGAACGGGCGTCCGGGCGCTACCCCCATGGTGGGCATGGTGGCGATGAACTCGCGCGCGTTGCGCCCCACGTCAATCATCACGAAGTTGCCATTCGGCTCGATGAAGTTCACCTTGCGTTCGCGCAGCCAGGCGGTCAATTCGCGCCGCGTCTTGACCAGCGCCGCCTTGCGCTCGGGCAGAATGTGGTCGCGGTCGCCCAGCGCCGCCACCACGGCGCGCGCGCTCACAATGGAAATCACGTTGAGCGAAAGGCGGGCCAGTTTTTCGGCGAGGTCCGGCCGGGCGGCGGCGAAACCTACGCGCAACCCGGCCATCCCGTAGATCTTGGAAAACGTGCGCGCCACAATCACGTTCTTACCCTGGCGCACATAAGGCAGGGCGCTCTTCACGTCGGGCCGCTCCACGAAATGGATGTACGCTTCATCCACCAGCAGAGTGGTGTTGGCGGGCAGGTTATTCACCAGCCAGTCGACATCCTGCGCGCTGGTAACTGCGGAGGTCGGGTTGTTGGGATTGCAGAGGTAGATGAGCCCGCCGCGCGCCTTCCCGGCCTCTTCGGCCATCTTCCGGACGTCGGCGGTATAGTCCTCGCGCAGCTTGGTCAGGATCACGGGACGGCCCAGGTTGCGGGCGACGTCGCGCGGCGCTTCGTAGGCCGGGTTGACGCTGATCAGCGGCCGCGTGGCGGAAGTAAACAGATCGACCGCGGTGTGCAGCACTTCGCTCGATCCGGAACCGGCGACGATCTGCTCTGGGGCGAGGTCTTCGGCCTTGGCCATGACGGCATAGATGTCGCCGAATTCGTTGTAGTGGTAGCGGCCGCTCGACGCCATCACGGCGCGCATGGCGTCCAGCGAGCACTGCGGCGGACCGGCCGGATTTTCGTTGGCGTTGAGCCACACCATGTCCTTGGCGAGTGGCACGCCCTTGACGGCGGCGCGCTGCGCATAAGCCGCCTCCGGGAGCACACGAGCCACCACCGCGGCGGCGCCCATCTGCGCGAAAAATCCTCTGCGAGTCGACATAGTGGTTTTCCCTCCGGCTCTGGCCATGATACCCCGATTTTGGCGGGAGGGGCGCGGCGCGGCTTTCTCACGGGGGAATCCGACGGGCCAAACAGAAGCGTGCGCCGCTACTTATTTCGAATGCCGGATGACATCCTCAATACGATAGAAATCATCGGTGATGGTGAAAAAGAAACGCCAGGATCTGTTGACGCGTGCCTGCCATAGGTCCCGGCTTTCGCCGTACTTCTTGGCGTGGAGTGATGGGTGTTGGAGCTTTGCGGCCAGAAACCGTAGTTGTTTTTGAAAAGGCCGCCGCACATGAGGCGGAGCGATTGCCAGACCTTCGATGGCGCAATCGGACAAAACGATCTTCATCGCTCAGGTCGTCTTGCGCGCGGCTCTCTTCCGGTTTCCGATCTCTCTATTGAGAAAGACGATCGCCTCGTCAGCGGTCGCAAAGGGTCCGTAGTAGGGGCCTTTGCAGGCTTCGGCCAAGCGGGCGTCAATCGCGCGGCGCTGGGCCGGGGTGTACTCATCATCGGCCGTCGGGAGATCGGGAATGATGTTGATGATTCCGCCCGACACCTTGAACTGCACCCGGTCTCCGGATTTTATGCCGGCCCGGCGGCGCACGCTACCGGGCACCACCAGCTCATCTTTACGTTTGACGACGACGGTCATAATAATGATTGACGGATCGAAACGCCGGAACTTTTCTCCTTTCACGATAGCAGGTGTGGCGGGCGAGTCAAGCAGCGAGTGCAGGTGGCTGCCGGTGGCTTAAAGGTCGCCAACCTCACACCACTGGCACAGTCGGACATTGAACACGTCCGCCTCTCGATTCTGGCGGCCACTTTATTCATAAAACGCATTGAAGAAGAACTTATACGCCGCATGCGATTGCCCGCGCCACTGCGGCTTGAATCCTAGCAGAATCACGTGGCCCTTGCCCACCTCGGCCTCGACCGCCGCCGCCTTGCCTTCCAGCCGGTCCGGCCCGATCATGTAACCGCTCGCCAGCGGCGACCGCTCGCGCGGATAGCGCGCCAGCACTGCGCCCTTAAAATCCGGTTTGGTATCGAATGCCGGACCGCTTTCGAACATCACCACCGTGTCGGGCGAGAGTCCCGCGGCCAGAGCATTCTTCGTATCTTCTATATGCACGGTCACCAGGCACCCGGAGCAGGAAAATTGCGCCGCGGGCACGCCCGCCAGCGCATTGGTCACCGGCAGTTTGAATTGATCGATGGCGAATAACGAGGCGTTGTTGAACGTGACCAGCGTGCCGCCCTCGTCGACGAAATCGCGCAGCTCCTGCGCGCCCTCGTCGCCGATGCCGCCGGCATAGCGATCCGGCACGGTTCCCGGACGGCGGCCATCCAGGATGGCGCGCTCGCCCATGTCCGGAATCACGATGGTGTCGTAGCGTTCGCGCAAATGGCCGGCGCGAATGTCGCCGTTCGAAAGGCTGGTGTAGGGGAATTGATACTGCTCCAGGATCCAGCGCGTCCAGCCTTCGTCGATGTTCGCGGTCCACGGCCGGTAGAGGCCGATGCGCAGCGGCTTGAGAGCCTTCGCGCCCTCGCCGGCGGCGCCCGCGCGCAGATGATTCTCCTTCAGGATGGCGTCCAGCTTGCCCTTGTCGATGCCGGAAGCCGCGATGTCGTCGCCGTCCACCGACACTTTGCCCTTGGCCGCAAGTATCTGGTTGATGGCCCGGAAACTGGCGTTGGCGCCGCGATGGAACGGCGCCGCCAGGTCTCCTGCGTCCTTGACCACGCGCAGCGAGTCGCGGAACTTCGCGTCGAGCGGCATGGTGACCGCGTGGACTTCCACCCCCATCTGGTACGGCAGCGTCCAACCGGTGACGTCGTAGGGGCGCTGCGTGAGCGTGGGGTAAACCTGCGGCTCGAACAGTTCCTTCACCAGCCCGGCGAACGGTTGATCCATCAGGATCACCCACGCGTCCGGCTGGCTCGACTCACGCACCTCGATGCCTTGCAGCATCAGCTTTTCCATCAGCAGCGCGGCCGTGGGCGCGTCGTGCTGTTGGCGCGGGATGCGGTAGGCGAACGGCGGCTCTTTCTCGAAATGCTCGATGGTGTCGCGCGCCGCGCGGTACTTATTGTAAGTCATCTGCTCGCGATACTTAGTGGCCAGAGTAAGCACCGCCATGTCGGCTTCATACATATAGCGGCAGGCATCGGCCAGGCGCCACCATCCGCCCTTCCACGGGCTCGAATACAGCATCTCCTCGCCCAAGCTCTGGCGCGCCGCGGGAAAGTCGTCCACGGTGTAGAAATGCGGCGTGGCGTAATGGTACAGAGCCGTCTCGGTGAAGAACGAGATCGTGTGGCGGAAGTTACCGATGTTATCGAGATAGCCGGGATACCAGACGTCGAAGCTTTCCTGGTGCATCGAGCCGGGCAGCCCGTGGTCGTCGAGATACTCCGCGATCGTCATGCCGATCAGGTTGAGCCAGCGCACCATCAGCGGGTGCATGTTGCCGGAAATCGGGTCGGCAAACGGCGGCAGGTAGATCCGCCCGGGGAACGGCGCCGACTGGTGCTGTGTGTAGAAGACCAGTGGCTGAGTATCGAGCGTAGCCTTGGTAATGACGCGCGACTCGCTCATGTTCAGCATGTAGCCGTCGCGATTGTTGTCGTGTCCCACATATTCCTGGTACAGCTCGGGCATGGGGCTGACTTCGTAGGGCGTGCCGAGGTTCTGCCGATACCACTCGGCTACCGCGGTTTGGCCGTCGGGGTTGATGGAGAACCACAGCTCCACGATGAGGTTCTGACGGATGGCTTTGACTTCGGCGGTCTCCGCGGTCACCAGGTCGTAGCCGAGCTGGATGGTGTGCTGGTGGTTGGCCACTTCGTCGGCGTGCAGGCCGCCATCGATGTGGATAATGGGCTTGGTATCGCGCGCCAGGGCGTGCGCCTGCTCGTCGCTAATGCCGCGCGCGACCGCCAGGCGCCGCGAGACGTCCTTATAACGATCGAGCTGCGCCAGGTTGGCGGAGTCGGAGATGAAGGCGATGAACCAGTCGCGGCCGCGCGTGGTCTTGCCCACGTTGACCAGCTTGATGCGGTTCGACGCCGCCGCCAGCTTGCGGAAATAGCCCAGCGAGTCTTCGTAAGTGGCCAGGTAGAAATCGTCGCCGGGCTTGTGGCCCAGCACCGATTCCGGCGTGGGCGCCTGCGCCATTGCCGCGGCGGCGACGAGGCCCAGAATGAAGAGCCGCTTGATGGCAGGCACGACCGCTCCCTCACGGGGCGCCCTCTGGGCCCGGCTTGGAATCGGGTTCCGGTTCAGAACCGGGTTCCGAGCCGCGACCGTAAGGGAGTGCCCATGGCGCGGCGCGCCACCAAAGTTGATGAAAAACCGGCCCGTGGCGAAGATGCGGCGAACGGGATTGGACGTGGATGCCGGTTTTTCAACCGAGCGGTTGGAGTGGTCCGCCGCCAGCCGTTTTAGTTCTGCCGGCCGAGCGGCTTCATCGCGCAGATCGTGCTTCATGGCGTCACCGCCAGTTTGTATTGGTCCAACAGATCCTCCAGCTTGAGCGCGCTGAAATCCTTCGTGCGTAGGTCGGCGGCGAGCCGCTTGAGTTGCGCCGACCACGCGGCTTCGGCGCGCACCATGGCGGCGTCTTCCACCTGCGCGCGCAGATCGTCGAGCAGCGGGATGCGGTCGCGCTGAAAGGCGTCGAGCGCGCTTTCGAGCTGCTTCCCCGGGTCCGCGGCGGCCGGTCCGCGCGCCGCGAAGTAAGTGCGATTCAACTCGACGATGCGGGCTAGCTCGGTCTTGACCGACTCCGCCTCCCTGCGCCACGCCGTCTGCTGCGGATTGCCGCCGCCGCGTCCGCCTCCGCGGCCTCCGCCGGCGGCGGGCGCCATCGACGGGTTGTAATACAGCGCGTTAAAGAGGAACTTGTAAGTGCCGTGCGATTGCCCGCGCCACTGCGAGCGGAAGCCCAGGATGACGATGTGGCCGCTGCCGTAATTGGCGTCGAGCGCCGCCGCCTTGCCCTCAATCGCCTGCGCCCCCAGCAGGTAGCCGCTCACCAGCGGGTCGCGGTCCTTCACATAACTGGCCAATACTCTGCCGCGGAAAGCGGGCCGCGTGTCGAACGCCTGGTTGCGCTCGAACATCACCGCCGGGGCCGACGGCAGGCCGGCCACCACGGGATGGTTGGAGTCCGGAATCTCGACGCGCAGCAGCGAGCCGGAGCAGAAGAACTGGTCCTGCCGCAAGCCGGCCAGCGCGTTGCTCACCGGCAGGTTGAATTGCTCGATGGCGAAGGAGGCGGCGTTGCCCAGCGTGACCAGCGTTCCGCCGGCGGTGACGAAATCGCGCAGCGCCTGCGCGCCCTCGTCGCCGATTCCGCCGGCATACTCGCCCGGCACCGTTCCTTGGCGCATCCCGTCCATGATCTGGCGGGTCGCCATTTCGGCGATCAGGATGGCGTCGTAGCGCTCGCGCAGGTGGCCGTCGCGCACGTCGGAGTTGTGCAGCACGGTGAACGGAAAGTGGAACTGCTCCAGGATCCAGCGGGTCCATCCCTCGTCGATATTGCCGCTCCACGGCTGGTAAATGCCGATGCGCGGCGTCTTCACCGGCCACGCCTCGGGCGCTTCGGCGAGCGATTTGGCGTCCACGCCGTCTTTCTTCAGGATGGCGCCGGCGCCGCCGGTGGCGTAGATCGTGCCGCCGGATTTGGCGAAACTCACCGTGCCGCCGGCAGCCAATATGTCATTGACGGCAAGCAGCGCCGCGTTGCTGTCGTGCGAGAACGCGAACACCGGGCCCGCGCCTTCCACCCTGCCCTGGATGGGCTCGACGCGCTCGATCGGGCGCAAGAGGCGGCGGGTGGCATCGCTGACCGGCTCGGTGACCGCGACAACCTCGACGCCCATCTGGATGGGCAGCGTCCAGCCGGTGACGTCGTACGGCGTCTGCGTGGGCGGAGCCTGCGCCGCGGCAGGCGCCGCGCCTCCCGCCGCCGCACCGCGGCCTCCGCCACCGCCGCCTCGCCCACCACCGCCCCGGCCACCGCCGGCGGCCGCCGTGGGAGTGGCGCCCGCTGCCGGCATTCCGCCCGCTGGAGCCGTTCCGCCCGCGGCTGCCGCGCCGCGGCCGCCTCTGCCGCCCGCCGCCGGCGCGGCTGTCGACGGCATGCCCGGCAGCGTCGGATACTTCTGGATCTCGAAAAGCTCTTTCACCAGCGCGGCGAACGGCTGGTCCATCAGCACCACCCAGTCGCCCTCCTTATAAGGGGACCCGTTGGCCGCGAATTCGTGCGTCGCCTGGTGCACCTCGATGCCATCCGTCAGCAGTTTCTCCACCAGCGTGGCGGCCGTCGGGGTGTCGCGCTGCTCCCGCGGGATGACATACGCATACGGCGGATCTTTGGTGAAGCGCGCGATCACGTCGCGGCCGGCGCGGTAGCGGTCGAAAAGCAGTTCCTCGCGATTCTTGGCCGCCGTGTCGAGCACCGCCATGGAGGCGCCCAGGGTGTAGCGCACCGCATCGCCCAGCCGCCACCACCCGCCGCGCCATGGGCTCGGGTAGAAGATCTGGCTGCGCAGGTCCTGGCTCTGCGCCGGGAAGTCGCTGGTAGTGTAGAAGTGCGGCGTGGCGTATTCGTACAGCGCCGTTTCGGTGAGGAACGAAACCGTGTTGCGGAAGTTATTCACGTGGTCGACGAAGCCGGGGTACCAATCGTCGAAGCGTCCGCGGTGCATGGCGCCGGGCATGCCGTGTTCGTCCAGCCAGGCCGCCATGGCGGTGCCGAAGACGTTCACCCAGCGGTACATCAGCGGGTGCGGATTGAGCGACACCGGATCGCCGAACGGTGGAATCCAGATGCGCGCCGGGAAGGGCGCGGTCTGGTGGTGGTCGTAATCCACGTTGGGGTAATATTCCAGCTCGGTGCGCGTGATCGCCTGCGACTCGATCATGTTGTTCATGTAGCCGTCGCGGTTGTTATCGTGCCCGATGTAGTCCTGGAAGAGGCCCGGCATGGCGCTCACTTCGTAGGGCGTCCCCAGGTTGCCGCGATACCATTGGGCGACCATGTTCTGGCCATCGGGATTGATGGAGAACCACAGCAGCAGGATGACGTTGTCGAGAATCGCGGTGGTTTCCGGATCGCTGGCCGTGACCAGGTTGTAGCCAAGCTGGATGGCCATCTGCGCCGGCGCCACTTCGGTGGCGTGCAGCCCGGCATCGATGGCGACGATCGCCTTGCCGGTGTGCGCCAGGGTGTGCGCCTGCTCGTCGGTGAGGCCTTTGACCAGCGCGAGGCGTTTGGCGGTGTCTTTGTACTTGTCGAGGTCGGCCAGATTGCGGGCCGAAGATATGATGGCGATGTACCAGTCGCGCCCTTCGGTGGTTTTGCCCACGCGGACCAGTTTCAGCTTGTCGGTGGCGCGAGCAAGCTTCTGGAAATATCCCAGCGCGTCGTCGTACGACGCGAGGTAGAAATCGTCGCCCGGCTTATGCCCCAGCACCGCTTCGGGCGTAGGCGCCTGGGCCAGCGCGGCGGAAGCCGCGGCCAGCAGCGCCGCAACGCATAGCTTCATAAGAAGCCAGCCTAGCACGTTGGCACCGTGGCGTAGGCTGCGGACACGAAATCCCTGCGGTGCAGCGTCTTCTTATTCGTGTTTATTCGTGTTCATTCGTGGCCACTCATGTTTTTGGCTCGACTCGGACCCGGACTCACTCCGCCGCAGGTCCGCGCAGCCATAGACCGACTCGCGCCTGCCGATGGCAAACGCACGCTTGCGCTTCACCACGAGTTTCACGCTGGGAGCGTCCGCCGTGAATCCGCAAACCGCGCGCGCCACGCTCCGGAAAACGCGAATCTCGGGGTAAGCCGGGACGCCCAGTTCACCCAGCGACCAGTCGTCGAGATCGATTTCGTTGAGGTTCGGCCCCGCGGTAGTCACGTATTCGTCGATTCCGTCCGGCAGCCGGTTAAAGGCGTCATCGTTCAGGCGGATCCACCCGAAGTTGGTGTTCCCCGAGTAAAGCGCCGAGGAAAGATAGTCGTCCCAGCGGCCGAAAAAACTCAGAATCGGCGCCAGGGCAAATAAGACCAGCACAACTTTCTGAAATGCGAATCCCCTGCCCCAGACGATGTCGCGCATCGTGGGCCGATCAGCGGTCCGGAAGAACAGAATCGGGACGAACGCCATCATGGCGAGATTCCAGGGCCACACCACGTCGTTGTAATTCAGCCCCAGCGGGCCGATCGCCAGGAGGATGAACGCGTGCATCGCGATGGCGAAGAATACTGCGGCGGGGCGAAGCCGCCGGCTGAGTAGTCCGATGCCCACGGCGCATTCCAGGCACGGCGCGACGAACGCCAGGTGGTTGACGAACGCGTGCGCGGGCGCGGGCCAGCCTTTGACCAGGGGTCCTACCAGCCAGGCGAAAGCGTTTTCGAAGAAGTTGGCATTCAGCTTGGCCAGTCCGCTCCAGATGTAAGTCGCCGCCACGATCAGGCGGCAGGTATTCCTGGCGGCCGAAGGGCGCTCCCGACCGGCCAGCGCGATGGCCAGCAGCATGAACGTGTATTGATAGAACCACGGTTGCCAGCGCGACTCATCCTGCAGCGCCAGCAGCAGGAGCAGGGCGAACACCGCCGCCAGAATGCCGCGCCGCCACACCGCCAGGAGCGCGATCAGCAGCACGAGCAGCGCACCGAACACCATCCGGTCGGCGGGCGGACCGAGCGGTTTGAGGAACGGCCATACCGGGGTCAGCGGGTAGAGGCGCGAACTGAGCCAGAGCTTCGGCGATAGCGCGAACCCGGCCAGCAGCCCCAGGATCACGCAGATTCGCAGCAATTTGCAGGATCCGGGCCAGCCGGCTGCGGAGAAGCGCATAAGGCCAAACATAAGGCCGGCTCAGGGGCGCTATCCGGCGTCGCTCTTCGCGCCGGTCAGCCCCGGTCCCACGGCGCACGCGACATAGGCCGCGACCACCGCCGCTACCACCCAGCCCTGCGTTTCCAGTCCCACGTTCCCGCTATGGAGCAGCTCCGACAGCGCGGAATATACCGCGCCCATCCCCAATACGAGCGCGTAAGCCAGGTAGTTGTTGCGGGCGAACCACACGCAAAATGCCAGCGCGCACGCGATTCCGGCAAACGCCAGCAGGTACTCCAGGCCAAACTCGCCGGGCGTGCGGACATCGCCCGAGACCAGGACGCAAACCGCCAGCAGAGTCAACGGCGCCAGCATCCATCGTTTCGGCAGCATCCGAATGGCCAACGCCACCACCGCCAGGAGCGCGCCCCGCGTGAAGATGGCCCGGACCACGTTGGCCACCGCCGCGAGCGCCGGAGCCGGCAGACCGATCAGCGACGGGCTACCCACATCCAGGATTGCCAGGGCGTGCAGGCGATCGGTCAATACGGCGGCAAGCTGGTAACAGAAGTGCCACAGCCCGATGGCCAGCAGCAGAAGCACTGCGGCGTCCACCGCCAGCACGCGCCGCACCTTCCGAAAGGCGGCCATACTATCCGGGAAAAAGGAGAGGATGAAGCCGGCGGCGGCGCCGTACATCACGTACGCGAACGCCACCACGATCGCCACCCCGACGCAGGTGGTCACCACGAACGTCTCGAAGGGCATGTAAGTCTGGTAACCGCGATACAAGGTGATCTCAAACGAGAGCGCCAGAACGATCGCCATCATCAGCGTGGGAAGCACCGCCAGTTGCAGCGTGCGGCGCCACGGCACCAGCCCCTGACGCACATGGCGAATCAGAATCCACAGGCCGAAAACCACGGCGGCCGCCATCACCGAGATCTTAACGGTCCACACGGCGATGGAAATGAAATTCTGCCGGTCGCGGCTGCGCTCGAAAGTCTCGGGGATTTTCCAGAAGGAGCGCATGGAAGCGACGCGGTCGCCATCCACTCCGATGGCCACGCGGTAATGCGCTTCGTCCACGTTACGCGGGTCGCCGGGGCGCGCTTCCCACACCAGGCTGTAGTCGCGGCGCGCTTTGCGCTTTTCCGATTGGCTCTCCTGGAGGTTCATGGCGTCCACCTCGAGGCCGTGCGCCGTGGCGAACGCGGCGGCAATCTGGCGCGCGGCGTCGGGCGCGAGGTCGGCGCCCGGACGGTCCTCCGGAAGCTCGTGATCGAAGCCCAGCACCTTGCCGCTTTCGGGATGCACCGTGACCAGGAATTCTTCCTTCTGGAGCGATTGGAAATATCGCGTGGCCCAAACCTGCACCGGGCGGTACCGTTCGAACAGTTTGGAGGCCGCGCTCAACGGACGGTGCTCCAGGAGGTATTTGGCGGCCAGGCTGTCGTCGCCACCCCAATGCGCTTCGGGGAACGTGACATGGCGATATGCGCCGGGGTCGATGCCCTGGGCGCGCAGGAACGCGTCGGCGGAAGCGCGCGCCTGGTCCGCGGTCAGTTTGTAGCGCGGAGAATCGCCGAAATGGGCGGCGGGAATGAGCAGAGTGGCGAGGCCGGCCACGAAGATAGCAATCGCCACCAGGCGCATGCGGCCGCTCAGCAGCCGGTACGACAAGACGGGGACCGTCGCGGCAGGGGCTTCCACCGGCACTTCCGCGGCGGCGGGTTCGTCGCTATTCAGCAGCCCGGTGGTGGGCTCGAAGCCGCCGCTGCGCCAGTAAGCCACCAGCGCCACCAGGATAGGCACTACGAAAATCCCCGCGCTGGCCGCGCCGGAGAGTTTGAAATAGAGGCTGTGCGAGCGCAGCAGCAGCATGGCGCTGTACATGGCGTCCACCGAGTAGTGCCAGACGAGCGTCGGCAGAATGCCCCAGCGCAGCATGATCATGCCCAGCGCCACGCCGCCGATTCCCACCTCCAGCCCGCGGATGAAGAACGGCTGCTGCGGATAGCCGGCGTGTCCGAACCCCCAGGCGAAGGCCGCCAGCACGACGGCCGCGGGAAGCCAGCGCACCAGCTTGCGCAGAAACGGGATGGCGAACATGCGGAACATGAATTCTTCGGAAACGGCCGGCAGGTACCCGCCGATCAGCACGAAAAGCCAGGGGAACTTGGTGTTGAGCAAGTCGCTATACGGCACGTCGGCGGGCGACCACGCGCCGAACTTGTACGCCACGATATAGAAGACGGTCTGGTAGGCGATAAAAACGGCGCACAGCGTCACCCCCAGAATGGCGCCCAGGAAGAAGCGCTTGGTGCGCAATCCGCGCAGGCTGAACAGCCGGCCCACGGAGATTTTTTCGGGGAACGCTTCGCGGTAGAGCACTTCCGCGCCGGCGGCAATGAGGAACAGCGCCCCGCCCCAGGCGAGCGCGCTGAGCAGCGCCTGCAGGAGGTTTTGCATCACGAAGCTGCCGTAGCCATCGGTGGTGGGATAGCCGAATTCCGCCAGCGGAAACTGGTTCAGGCTGGCCAGAAACGAGAGCCCCATGCCCACCACGCCGATGGTCGCAGCGCGCCGCCAGCGCACATCCTGGCGGCGCACGCGCATCACCAACACCACGATCAGGCCGATCATCAGCACGACCAGCGCGGCGAGGTCGAACGTCTGCGCTTCGTTGTTCTTGGAACGCAGCCGCTGGTAATCGCGCGTCCACTGGTCGGGGATCTTGAGATACTCGCTGTAGCCGCCGACTTCGTCGCCAAGCACCGTGACGGCCACGCGATAAGTGGCGTCGTGGATGTCGAAGTCGCGTTCCTTCCAGGTGAAGACGCGGTCCACCCGGTGGGGGCGCGTCACGCTGGAGCTTTCCACGAAATCGAGCGACGCCGGGTCGCGACGGGCGCGCGTGCGCAGGAAATCCTCGGCCAGACTGCGCGCCTGTTCGGCCGCGATGGCGGGCCGCGCGGCGTCCTCCGCGATCTCGTGATCGAACCCGGCGAAATCGCCGGTGGGCGTGATATCGGCGCGGAATTCTTCCTTTTGCAGGGGGCGGAACCAGCGGAACGACCAGCGCCACAGATGCACGCGCGCGCCCATGATCCGGTTGGCTTTCTCCAGGCCCAGTTCGCGCTCCAGGAACGTCTTGGCATCGTCGTCGAAGGTGAAGCTGGAGGCGTCTCGGTAGCCGGCAAGGCGATAGTCTTGCGCCGCCAGGAACTGCCCGGCGCGTTGCTGGGCTTCGGCGCGGCTCACCCGAAAGTCGATGGAAGCTTCCGGAAAGGCGCGGTAGAAATTGCCGGCCGAGTACCAGGTGGCGCCGGCCAGCAGGGCCAGGCAGATGACGATGAAGCGATAGTCGGAAGGCGCGAAACGCTCTTTCATGGCTACGACTCCTTGGCCGCCCAATGCAGCCCGATGCCGCCCAGAATGTGCCGGCTGGCGTCCACGCGCCGGTACCCTGTGCGGCGCAACAGCGAGGAGAATTCGTCAATCGACACGAAGCTGCGCAGCGAATCGGGGATGTAGGTGTAGGTTCGCGGCCGGCCGTGCAGCAGCAGGCCCCAGAAAGTCCCCTGGACGTAGAGATAGCCGAGATACAGGCTGCGGAACACGGGGTTGCCGGGTAGGAAGAAATCCAGGCTTACCAGCAGGCCGCCGGGCCGCGTGACGCGTTCGATTTCGGCGACCGCCAGCCGCAGATCCGGAAAGTTCCGCAGCCCGTACCCCACGAACACGCCATCGAAGGAGCCGTCGGCGAAAGGCAGCGCCCCCGCGTCGCCGCAGACGGCGCACTCCACGCCGCTCTGCTTCGCCAGGCGCAGCATGCGCTCGGTGAGATCCACGGCGACGGCTCGCGCGCCGGGATAGCGGCGGCTCACCAGTTTGGAAAAGTCGCCCGTGCCGGATGCCAGGTCGAGAATCACCGGGTTGGACGGCAGGCCCGCCCGCTCCACTCCCAGCCGTTTCCAACGGCGGTCCATTCCATACGAAAAGGCGCGTGTGATGAAGTCGTAGCGCGGCGCGACGGTGGAGAACATCCGCCGCATCAGGCGGGAGTTCTGCTGTTCAGGCGGTTTCACTGGCAGACGAATTGTACCAGAGAAGCGGGGACGAGATTTACAGGCCGCGCGCACGGGCTAGCCCGCTGCCCGGCGTGGCGCGCAGGCGCTGGTCCATGGGGCGCCGTCCGCCACCCTCTTCGAAGCTTGACACAAGCGTCGAAGCCCAAATTCGGCAACCAGGAGACGAACACGTACCACTTTGACGGCCTTATCGAGGCGGCTACCCCGCACGCTCAGGATTAGGCCGCCTGCCTCCAGCCGGGCGATGTGCCGAATGCTCAGGCCGCCGGGTGCGGTTGGTACAGCTTTACTTTGATATCGTCTTGATGCTGGCGATAGCCATGTCCGGGGATACGCCCGCCTGGCCGTTAATGAGCCGTGAAAGAGCGGTTCGGCTGACGCCCAGCGCCTTTGCCCCTTCCGTAACGGACAGGCCAAACGGTTCCAGGCAATTGAGCCGGACTGACAGGCCGGGGTGCGGCGGATTTTTCATTGGCATTGGCGTCTTCTCCTCCAACTTCTAGTGGTAGTCGATCAGTTCGACATCGTCGGTATCGCCGTCCGCAAAACGGAAAACAATCCGCCAGTTGGCCCGCACCGTAACCGACCGGAGGCCCTTCATATCGCCTTTGAGCGGGTGTAGGTGAAAACTGGTCATGCGCATGTCCTCGATGGCCCGGGCTTCGTCACGCTGGCTCAGGATGGTGCGCACCTTGTCGAGCAGGTCGGGCCTAACCCGGATTTCTCATCGCCCTTCAACCGACACTGCGCAAGCTGTTCGTGGCGCAGCCTCTTAGGCTGCCGTCTCGGCACTCCTGCCGAGACACGCTGTTGTAGCG
>Ga0182030_10006773_pt1 | contig 24081 bp, 18 predicted proteins | sample 812S3MmetaG_FD_121299 | JGI IMG/M metagenome (GOLD analysis project Ga0182030, IMG submission 121299) | Permafrost microbial communities from Stordalen Mire, Sweden - 812S3M metaG (Illumina Assembly) | ecosystem: Environmental > Terrestrial > Soil > Wetlands > Permafrost | place: Sweden...
ACACCTTAAAACACAACCGGCCTCCGCATATTGCGGAAGCCGGTTGTGTACTGCTACGTAGAGAGAGATATGCGATTAGTTGGTCAGCTTCTGGCGAGCGAGCAGGCCGAGGCCGAGAAGGCCGGTTCCAAGGAGGAACAAGCTGCCTGGCTCCGGGGTAACCGTGGAATCAATAGTGAAACCTGTGAGACCGTTGGCTGTGCTGGTCAGCGTGAAGGTCGCTAGAGTGTTGTCGTAACCCGTCTCTTCCAGCGTTCCGTAACCGGTGAGGTTCAGGAATGTAGCGGTGTCCGAAACGACGGTCACGCCCTGAATGATAAATTCTGCGGTACCGGAGGACACGTTGAAGAGCACGACTCCGTCGGCATCGGTTGCCGGGACAAATGTGAAATTCGACAAGGCCGCCGTGTCGCCGACCAAACTGGCGAAAGTCCCAGTCCCGGCGCCAACGAATCCGGCTGCGGTGAAAGTGATGGACGTGGCGTCCCAGCTATCAGAAAATCCTCCGATAGCCACCGCTCCAGTGATCGGGTCGGCGGAAGCAACGGGAACAAGAGCCAAGGCAGCTGCCAATGCAAGTAAACTCAATGATATTTTTTTCATTTTTCCTCCAGGATTCTTTGTTCTTGCGGAGCGGGCCAATTCTCCAAAACCGTTACTGCAGCCGGGGGGACGACTACATAGAAGGTTGTACAACTATGTACCACCTTCTATGCAGGTTCGATACCAAACCGATATCTTTTATTTTCATAGACTTGCGTTGTGCAAATAGAGGCAAATGTGCAAGATAGTGCATACAGGGTTGCCATAAAAGTTCCACTTTGGAGAAATTGAGACGGTTTTTGGGAACTATCAAAGCCCAAGAATCCGATGTCTTCGCGGGTTTGGTTGCCCGCTTGCTAACGCGCTCGCCACCGCATAAGAGCCCATCAATTGCTTCATTCGCCTGGGGTTCGGAAGGGGATGAAAGGCCAAATGAAAACCGGGTCACTGCAGGAAAAGCAGTGACCCGGTCTCGACACAACGGGAACGATTTGGCTGCCTCTTTAGCCGACGAGCCGGCGGCGCGTGAGCAGGCCCAGGGCTAGCAAACCGCTTCCCAGCAGGATCAGGCTGCTCGGTTCCGGAGTGGCTTCCCCCACTGTGAACCCGTACCAGTTTTCGTAGGCCGGTGTGGTGAAGGAGATCGAGCTGAATGAACCGGAGAACTGGATCACTCCATTGCCTTCCGCACCGAAAACCGTGCCGCTGCTCTCAGTAATGCAGCCGCCGCCATACTCATTCGAGGGGCCGCAGGCAACGATCGTGAAAGGGTCCGAAAACATAAATGAGGCAGTGACACCCCCCTGACCCAAACTCCAGATGGCAATGTACGGGTCTTCGACCGCCGAGGAAAACGTGATTGTCTCCAAATCGCCGGTGCCGCCTTCCATTGAGACCAGGTTGTCGGTGGTGGGCGGAGCGTTGTCAATGCCAGTGCCAGGGCCGGAGTAGCTGCTCGCCGGCCACCAGGTCGGATTGCCCTCGCCCGGATAGTAGGTGCCGACCGTACCGGCATACCCGATTCCGAGGCCGCTGGTCTGTCCGGTGTAGGTGACGGTGGTGGAACCCATGGTTCCTGAGGCGGTGCCGGTGGCGGCAGGTCCGGCGGTGGCCGACATCCATTGGGTCCAGGTTACCGGGCTCGCAAACGCGGCCGGGGAGACTGCCAAGGCTGTTGCAATTGCAAAGGTAAGCGAAATCTTCTTCATAAACTCTCCTGGTGGGGTCGTCCCAGCTTCATCTCCCCGCAGGGTTATTTGGGGCGGAAAAGCGGCTGGGATGTTCCTCGCGCGGGCCCCGTGGCACGCTAGGGTTGTTGCATGCGGATAGCCAAGTTACATTCAAATAAAATCAAGAACTTGCGCTTCGGGTATTCGCGGATATGCAATCTCTTGCGCATCCACTGTGAAGAAATATTCTCTTTCTCAATGCGCGGATTGCAGAAAACAGGCGAGGCCCTCTCCTGTTGGAGGGGACGAACAACTTAGCTGCGGACGATCTTCGGCGAGTCGATGCCTTTGGTGGCATTGCGGGCGTCGACGACGAGTTTGGATTGCTCGACGATGGCGGGGTAGTTATAAACGGAGTGGTCGGTGACGATGACTACGGCATCGTAGGCGGCGAGATTGTCGAGAGGCGTACACGTCATGTTGAGGTCGTAATGGCGGCCTTGTCCCACTGTGGGGAAGTACGGGTCATTGTAGTCAACGTCTGCGCCCTTTTCGCGGAGCAGCTCGATGATGGTGAGCGAGGGCGACTCACGCAGGTCGTCGATATCGCGCTTGTAGGCCACGCCTAGGATCATGATCTTCGCGCCCTTGATGGACTTTGAATCGTTATTGAGCCCGTCGGCGATGCGTTGAATCACGAAGTAGGGCATCTCGCCGTTGACCTGCCCGGCAAGCTCAATAAAGCGCGTACGGAAATCAAACTCCTTGGCCTTCCATGACAGATAGAACGGGTCGATGGGAATGCAGTGGCCGCCCAGGCCTGGGCCGGGGTAGAAAGCCTGAAAGCCGAACGGCTTGGTGCGCGCTGCGTCAATGACCTCGTGAATATCGATGCCCATGCGCATGCAGAGCTGCTTGAGCTCATTGACCAGGGCGATGTTGACGCAGCGATAGATGTTCTCAAGCAGCTTGGTCATTTCTGCGACGGCCGGTGAGCTGACCTGGACGACGCGCTCAAAGATAGTACCGTACATCTCGGCGGCCAGCTCGGCGGCGGCGGGACCGCATGCGCCCACAACCTTGGGAATGTCGCGGCGGGCCACGGTCTCGTTGCCGGGGTCTTCGCGCTCCGGTGAAAAGGCGACGTGGATGCCGGGCTCGTCGAGGGTGCGGGTGACGCGCAGGCCGCTGGGGTTGCCGGACTCGAGCAGGGTTACGATGACCTCTTCAGTAGTACCTGGATAGGTAGTGCTCTCGAGCACGATGAGCTGGCCTTCATGCACCCACGGTGCAACGGACTTGATGGTGCCCGTGACATAGCTGAGGTCGGGCTCGTGATGTTTGTTGAGCGGCGTGGGCACGCAGATGATCACCGCGTCCATCTCGGCGATCTCGGAGTAGTCGGCGGTGGCGCGGAAGCCGGCCTCTTGCGCGGCGGCGATCTCGCTGCGGAGAATGCGGACGATGTACGATTCGCCCGCGTTGAGAGCGGTGACCTTGTCCTTCGCAATGTCAAAGCCGGTAACCCGATGGCGCTCCGCGGAAAAGAGCAGAGCCAGAGGCAGACCAACGTACCCCATGCCGATTACGCCGATGCGGGCTTCGCGGTCTTTGATCTTCTGCTTGAGCGTGTCAAGCCGGTTGGACGTAAGGGTGGACATGGTTGCGATTATAGATACAGTTGCGCACGCGGGCTACTCGACTTTTCAATGATCAATTCGGTAATTTTCACGCCTCAAGTGTTCCTGCTTTGCCATTCGTCCTCAGGAAAAAAGCGAAGGAATCGGGCATTCGGGGCACATCTTCCGGGCAGAGGCAGTGAGCCCTTTATCAGTTAACGGTCAGGGTGAAGGTGGTGGTGACGGCCGACGCAACGGCAGGGCTGCCGGTTCCAGTTACAGTAAAGGTGTAGCTGCCGGTGGTGGTCCCATTGGCGGTGTTGCCGCCCGGAGCTTGCCAGAAGTCCCCGCATGCGGACAGGCCGCCCAGTGCCGCGATGAGCAGAAGCGCGCCCAGCAGGTTGCGCCAACTGCGGCGGCGGGCGGGAATGCCAAAGAAGAGCACGAGGGCGAGTACCGCTCCTCCGCCGGTCCATGCTCCTCCGGTCCAGGCTCCGTGGGGCGTTCTGCCGGTGGGTCGGCGTGGAGTAGTGAGCTGGGCGGTGGTGGCTGCGGTGGTGGTAATGGTTGCCGTGACGGTGCCGCTGACGGTGGAAGTCGTCAATGCAACCGATGTTGGCGAAAGTGCGCAGGCGGGCAGGTCGACCGCGCCGGAGGGGCTGGAGGTGAGGGCGCAGGTAAGGTTGGCGGTACCCGTATAACCGCCTGAGCCGGTGACGGTGATGGTGGAGCTGCCTGAAGTCCCCGGAGAGACTGCCGAAGTGGCGCCGGCGGCGAGTGCGAACGTGCCGGTGGAGGTGCTGCCGGTGGTGACGGTGACCGAAGCAGTGCCGGTGGCTGAAGCATATGTGGTGTCACCGGAGTAGGCCACGGTGAGCGTGTCGCTGCCTGCCGTAAGACTGTTGGCGGGAATGGTGAAGGTGTAGGAACCGGAGGAGAGCGACTCAGCGGTTGAGCTGTAGCCGCCGCCGGAGAGCGTGACCGTGCCGGTAGGCGTGGCGCTGCTGCCGGTGACGGTGACGGCGACGCTCAGAGCGGTGGCCGTGGTTATCGAAGTGGCAGATGGGGTGACTGCGACGGTGGCGGTGCCGGTGCCGACGACGGCGGTCACTGCAACGGTGGCGACGCCGGTGGCCTGCGCGTAGGTGGAGTCACCGCTGTACGAGACGGTGAAGACATCGCTGCCGGCCGAGAGGCTATTGGCAGGGACCGTGAAGCTGTATGCGCCGGAGGACAGCGCGACCGCCCCGGAGGTGTAATCGCCGCCGATGAGGGTGACCTTGCCGGTGGGTGTGGCCCCACCGCTGCTGGATGCGGCGACCGCGACGGCTATGGTGAGTGCGCTGCCGGCGCTGATGCTGGTTTTGGAGGGCGTAAGCGTGACCGTCGCTTTACTGGTTGCAGTCGAAACCGGCCACGCGTTGACGACGTTGGCCACGTTGAGCGAGCCGAGGCCGGTGGCCTGGTCGTAGCCGACGGCCGCGCTGTAGCCCGAGAGGATGCCGATCGTGTCGGTCGTCACCGCCACATTGCAGTTTGGCGACACCACTCCGGGCGATGCGGGTGCGCCTTCCTCGGCGCCGTTGTCGCAGGGCATGGCATTGGTTTCCTTGTCGATGTCGTTGAACAGGCAACCGTTGGTGGTTTTGCCGGATTCCGCGCTGCAGTTGGCGTAGGTCTGCTTGGAGGCGAGCGTGTATAGCTCTGCGTTGGGACTGCCCTGCGATTCGCCGGCCTTTTGATTGATCAGTGCCATCACGCCTGCCATGGTGGGCGACGAGACAGACGTTCCGCCAACCTCCTGATACGTGTTCTCGGTGGTGCCGGTGTAGGTGCAGGCGGAGCCTGCCTCGGAGACACAGATCAGGTATGCGCTATAGGAGATAAACCCATCGGAGGCGAAGAACGAAACGTCGGGAATGTGGCGCACGCCGTCCGACGGGATGCCGGAGACGCCGGTCTGCCAGGAAGGCATGGGCCACCCGTTGTTGACCACCGTCAAAGCTGCCTGCGCCGTGCCGGTATCGGGATTGGTGGTTGCTCCGGTGCTGGTGGCGCCGCTGGTGCAGGTAGACGTGGAGCTGGTTGTGATGCTGACCACGCAGTTACTGGCTCCGCCGCCGCCGCCCACGGTGTCGACATAATCTGCGATATACGAGGTAGTGGTTTCGAGCGTTTGCAAGTTGTTGTAGATGTAGTTGCAGGCGCTCTCCGTGGTTGTGATGGTGCTCGCACTGCCGGCCAACGCCTGAAATAACGGCACGGCAAGGGGGTTGGAGCAAGTGTCGTTCCAGGGCACCTCTTGGACGTAGCCGGCGGCGCTGGCTCCGGTGGTAGCGTTGTTGCTGGCGTTCCAGTAGGGAGAAGGAGAGCAGGCGGTGGTGGAACCAGGCGCGCACCAGTTGAAATCGGTACCGCCCACCGCTGTGTTGTAGGGCGTAGAGGCGAGGCCGCTGACCGCGAGGCCGTACTGCGCAGTGTAGGGATTGCCGACGGAATCGCCGCCGTCATCGCACTCCGACGCCCCGCCGTCTCCGGCAGCGACGAATACCGCAATGCCCTCCGCGGCCGCCGTCTGCCACAGGTCGTAGTACTGCACGTTGCCGGCGGTTCCGTTGCCCAGCTCGCACAGGCCGTAGCTCACATTCATGATGCTGGCGGTCTGATTGTTGACGATGTAGCTCTCCGAGTCGTAGAGATTGTCGTCCGACGAAGAGGTTGGATACGAGGCGACCAGCACAATATTGGCGCCCTTGGCCACGGCTCCCGACCACTCGACGTCGAGGGAGTTCTCGATGAGGTCGCCGATGGCGCAGAGGCCTGCAGAATCGGGGCAGACGGTGAGCGGCGAGGAGTTGCCGGAGATGACGGTAGGCATGTTGGCCGAGGTGTAGGCGGGCAGGCCGAAGCTGCTGCGGAAGGTGTCAATGTCGGATTCGACAATGGCGCTGGTGCCGGCGATGGCGATGGTCTGGCCGGTGCCGTCAATGGGCGTGCCGGCGTTCCACAGGGGCAGCACGTTATAGATGGTGGCGAAGTCGTAGGGGGTTACGTCTTCCACCTGGTAACCGCCGGTGGTGTCATCGATTCCGAACTGCGGCCGCGCCGCTGTGCGCGCCGTGCTGCCGGAACCGGCGACGCTGCTGACCGGGGCCTTTGCGGCGCGCATCCATTTGCCAGTTGCGGAGTCTTTGCTGACCTTGCTGCCGAGCCGGTGCAGGGGGTGCGGGAAAAAATTATGGAGCGACTTGATGCCGACGACAGCGGGAGCCAGCGCGGCCGGAATCTGCGGGTCGCTCATGTTGCCGATGTGCGGGATGCCATTGACCTCAAGGTTGTGAATCTCGGTATGGAAGGCGCTTTGAACCTGGGCCGCGCTGCCGCTGAAGCGGATGGACATGCGGTCGTTGCTGACCTGGTCCACGGAAAAGCCACGGCCGGTGAGCCAGTTGGTGAGCGTGGCAATATCAGTCTGCGATGGGCCGAAGTTGGCGCCCACCTCGGCCGGCTTGAGCCAGTGGTGGAAGTTGGCCGACTGGGGGTCGTACTGGCCGGCAACGAATTGAGTGAACGCAGCCTGCTGCTCAGGACTGCGGCTCAGCACCAGGATCAGGTCAGTCATGGGCAGCTCCGCGCTGACCGGGCCGCGGTCGTTGCGGGCGTTGGCAGCCGGGTGGGTGTTGCCCTTGAGCGTGACCAGGTTGCTCTCGTCGATGGCGTTGACGATGCGGGGCGATGCCAGCACGGCCTGAGACCTGGCTGGAAGGCTCGCCAGCAGACCGGCGGCGCCAAGAATCAGCGCATAACTGGCTGCAGAGAGGACGGACTTCAATGGGCGCAATGGGGTCGTCCTCAGTCTTCGCCATAGCTGCGAAGCGTGATTGCCGGAACCGGGAAGTGAGGGAGGAAAACTTACAAAAAAGGCCATTGTTTGGATGGTCTACCGTCGCCAGTGAGAGAGTCAACTCTCCTATAGACGATTTATAGCGATTTACCGCTCACCGGCCTTATAGCGGAAGCAATCGGGGCTATGGTCGTTGGCGATTCCCACGGCCTGCATCCACGCGTAAACAATCACAGGACCGACGAATTTGAAGCCGCGCCTTTTGAGCTGCTTTGAAATCTCCTCGGAAAGCGGCGTGCTGGCCGGTGTGGGGCCTTTGAGCGGGATGGGCTTGCCGCCGGCCAGGTTCCAGACCCAGGTGGCGAAGTCTTCCCCGCCTGCCTGCATCTCCAGGTAGATGCGCGCGCCGGCAATGGTGGCCTGGATCTTGGCGCGGGAGCGAACGATGCCTTCGTCTTGCAGCAGGCGCGCAATGTCGGCTTCGGTGAAGCGCGCCACCTTTTTCGGGTCGAAGCCCTTGAAGGCCTTGCGGAAGGCTTCGCGCTTGCGCAGGATGGTGATCCAGGAGAGGCCGGCCTGGAAGCCGTCGAGCATCAGCGCCTCCCACATTTCGCGGCCGTCACGGATGGGCATGGCCCACTCGTGGTCGTGGTAGGCCTGCATGAGCGGATCGCTCTGGGCCCAGGCGCAGCGGCGGATTTCTTTCGGCGTGGTCAATTCGATCTCCTGTTTCTAAAGCGTGTGCCACAACTGAGCTGTCATGCGGAGCATCTCAAGTCCTGCCATCGACCTGAAGCGTCAAGAATGCGCCCTGCCCCATCCATTCGCCGGTCTTTGGCGAATGGGTGGGAAACCTCAGCACTCAACCGTTCCGTTTATCAGCGGCGAAAGCGTGCGCCCCACCCACTTAGCGCATTTGCGCAATTGGGGAGACCACGGCCCTCCTGCGAGCGAACAGCGAGCGTCTGCCCCACCGCCGGTGGTCACAGCCCTTTGCTCTTCCGAAATTCTCGCACGACCTGGGCCGGGTCGCGATGCTGGCCATCGACGGCCTCATTCAGGGTGCGCATATCGTCGGCGGTAATCCTGCCTGCCAGCGTGTCCAGAGCGGTCTGGATCTGCGGCCAGCGCTTGAGCGCCTCGGCGCGCACCAGCGGCACGGCCTGGTAGGGCGGGAAGTAGTGCTTGTCGTCCTCGAGTGCGGTGAGGCCGAGCGCCTGAATGGGGCCGTCCGTGGAGTTGGCGGCGATGATGTCCACCTGGTGCGAGCTGAGGGCGCGGTAGAGCAGGCCCAGGTCCATGGTACGCGGGGGCGCGGCGAACTTGAGCCCGTAGGCAGCGCTCAGGCCGGGAAGGCCGTCGGGGCGCTGCTCAAACTCATAGCCTACCCCGAGGCGCCACTGCGGCGTATAGCGCGCGGCCCGGCTCAGCGTGGTCAGGTGCAGCTTCTGCGCGTCGTCGCCGCGGATGACCATGGCGAAGGTGTTTTCAAAGCCAAGCGGTGGGCCGGCCACGATGTTGTAGCGCGATTTGTAAAGGCTGCGGACGGTTGCGAGAACCCGATCGGGGTCGCGATCTAGAGGCTGCTTGAGCACTGCGGTGAGAGCTGTGCCGGTGTATTCGACGTAGGCGTCAATGCGGCCGGCGACCATGGCCTGCTGGCAGATGTAGCTGCCGGCAAGATAAAAGCGCCGCTCGACTTTGAGGTCGGATTTGGCTTCAATCTCCTGCGCGAGGAGTTCGCCAAGGACGACCTGCTCGGTGAAGTTTTTGGAGCCGATGACGGGATGGTCTGGGCGCGGCGGGGCGCAGGCAGTCAGGGCAAGAGCCCACGCCAACAACGCAGTGATGAGGAACGGGTGCTTCATTGGCTTGGCGCCTTCATTGAAGGCACTTTGAAGCGGCGCTCAAGCAGGCCAAGTGCCGTGTCGGCGGTGAGCGCCAGCAATGCGGCGGGGATGGCGCCCGCGAGCACCAGTCGATTGTCCACCGAGGCCACGCCGCGAAAGATCAGCTCGCCCAGGCCGCCGGCGCCAACCGCCGCAGCAATGGTCGCGATGCCGACGCAGGTCACAGTGGCTGTGCGCAGGCCGGCGAGGATGAACGAAGCGGCCAAGGGAATCTCAACCTTGAACAACCGCTGCGTGCCGGTCAAGCCGAGGGCGCGCGCGACTTCGGTAACGGCGGGGTCAATGCCGAGAATGCCGGTATACGTATTGCGAAGGATGGGCAGCAGTGCGTATGCGGTGAGGGCAACGATGGCGATGCGGGCGGCGCGATCGCCCAGCCAGGGAAGCGGCAATAAAAATCCGAACAGCGCGAGGGATGGAATGGTCTGCAGAATGTTGGCCACGGCGATGACAGGCTTTGCCCAGCGCGGCGACCGCGTGAGCCAGATGCCCGCAGGCACGGCGATGGCCGTGGCCCACAGCATGGCCGCGGCGGTGAGCCACAAGTGCTCCAGCGTGAGCGTGCCGATCTCGCTGCCGTACTGGGAGAGAAATTGATTCATGCGCGCGGCTCCGGACTGGCTGATTTCGGTCTGGCCGGTGCGGCCGGCGGCGAGCCAGCGGCGCGGCGGCCGCGATGAAACGCGTGCACGTACTCTTCGATCTCAGGCTGGCGCGAATCGAGAAACTCCGCCGTAGCAAGGCTGGCGATGAGCCTGCCCTCGTGCAGCAGCACGATGCGATCGGCGAGATAGAGCGCCTCATCAAGATCGTGCGTCACCAGCAAGACAGTCTTCCTCAGCGTGGCCATCAGGCCGCGCAGCATGTCCTGCATCTCGCCGCGCGTGAGCGGATCGAGCGCGCCGAAGGGCTCATCCATGAGCAGGATGGCGGGCTCGGCGGCCAACGCCCGCGCGAGGCCTACGCGCTGCCGCTGGCCTCCGGAAAGTTGATGCGGATAGCGATGCGCGAACGCCGCAGGATCCAGGCCGACCGCGCTCATCAGTCGATGGCTTCGGCGCATGCGCTCAGCGCGCGGCCGGCCCTCGGCCTCAAGCACCACGCCCACATTGCGTTCGATATTGAAATGCGGAAACAGCCCCGTCTCCTGGATGACGTAGCCCATGGAGCGGCGCAACGCGATTACGTCGATGTCGCGCGTGCTTTTTCCGTGTACCAGAACATCGCCGCCGGTGGGCTCGATCATCCTGTTGACGGTGCGGAGCAAAGTTGTCTTCCCGGAACCGCTGCGGCCCAGCACTGCTGTGATGGTTCCCTCTTCGAGCGCGAGTGAGATGTCGCGCAGCAGCAGCCGCTCAGGCGAAAGAGCGAAGGCGACGTTGCGGAATTCGATGGCTGCGCTCATGGGTCCGGACCTGTGGCTTCCAGTGTAAGCGGGCGGCGCGCCGAACCGAGATTGTCACGCTCGATGAGGGGCAGGCCGTAAAATCACTTTCGGCGCCTGGTTTACTTGAGTGACGCAGGCCGAGGGGATTCAGATCATGAGGCAATTGAACCGGGCGGTCGTATTGTGCGCAGCTTTCGCAATTTCCGCAGCAGCGCAAAACCCACAGCAGGCTCCCTACACCTGGAAGAGCGTGCAGATTGTGGGCGGCGGATTTGTGGATGGCGTCATCTTTCACCCATCGGCTGCGAATGTGCGCTACGCGCGCACGGACATGGGTTCGGCGTATCGCTGGGACGCTGCCGCGAAGCGCTGGCAGCCGATGCTGGATTGGATGCCCTACAAGGACCTGAACCTGATGGGCATCGAGTCGATTGCTGTCGATCCGGCGGACCCGAAGCGCGTCTATCTCGCCTGCGGGACGTATACCAATGCGCGCACGCCGAATGGCGCGATTCTGCGTTCGGATGATTTCGGGCACACCTTCGCGCGCACCGACGTGCCGATCAAATTCGGCGGCAATGAGGATGGGCGGGGCAACGGCGAGCGGCTCGCTGTGGACCCTGAAGACGGGCGCGTGCTGTATCTCGGCACGCGGCACGATGGGCTGTGGAGATCGAGCGATCGCGGCGCAACATGGTCGCGCGTCGCAAGCTTTCCTGACGTGACAGAAGCGATTCCGCCCATGCCGGCCGCTGTGCCCGGTGAGACGCCGGAGCAGCACTGGCGGCGCATGCCGGTGCGCGGCAGCGGCATTGTGTTCGTGAAGTTTTTGGCGGATGAAACTGTTCAAGGCGCGAAGGCGAACAAGATGCCGACGATTTATGTGGGCGTTTCACTGATGGGGCGCGCGAATCTTTTTGTCTCCTATGACGAGGGTGCGAGTTGGAGCGAAGTTGCCGGTGCGCCCACGCAGTACCGGCCCACGCGTGCGGCATTGGCCAGCGATGGGTTTCTCTATATTGCGTACGGAACCGCCCCTGGTCCTTCACGCATGACGGATGGCGCGGTGTGGAAGCTGAACACGCAGACGGGCGCATGGGCCGACATTACACCGGATCATCCGGATGCCGGGAAGCAGTTTGGCTACGCGGCAGTTTCTGTGGATGCGCAATATCCGCAAACGCTGATTGCGAGCTCGTTTGGCAGGCCGGGCGCGGCGGGGAGCGAAGATATATTTCGGTCGACCGATGGCGGCGCGACCTGGAACACGATCTTCAAGCATGGCGCCGATGGCGACGGCATCTACGACTACAGTCTCGCGCCGTACGTGAAGCCCACGCCGATTCACTGGCTGTTCGACATCGAGATCGATCCGCTCAACTCCGATCACGCGGTGTTTACAACTGGCTACGGCGGCTGGGAGACGTTCGACTTGACGGCCGCGGATCATGGCAAGCCAACCCACTGGAGCATTCTTGCCACCGGCATTGAAGAGACGGTGGCCATGCAGCTCGACAGTCCGGCCGAGGGCGCGCACCTCATCTCGGCCATCGGCGATTATGGAGGCTTTGTACATTGGGACCTCGATCGTCCTGCGCCGGAGGGTGCGTCCGCGCCGCCGCGCATGGGCAATACTACGGGCGTTGTATCAGCCGCATTGCATCCGCAGACCATTGTGCGCGTGGGCGTGAATGCCGAGCACAAGCCGGGAGAAAACATAAGTTATTCGCTCGATGAAGGGCGCACATGGAAGGCGACTGCGGCTTCGCCAATGCCGACGAGCCGCGGCGGCAGCATTGCCGTCTCCGCCGATGGAGCCGCGTGGATATGGACGCCGGAGCGCGAGCCGGCAGCAGTGACGCGCGACATGGGTGCGACGTGGAGCGCGGTGCAGGGGCTGCCCGCGGGCGTTCGAGTCATTGCAGACCCAATGGATGCACGCGTGTTTTACGCAGTGCAACTGAGCGGGCTCACGCTTTTTCGCAGCGACAATGGCGGAGCGACTTTCTCCGCGCAGGCATTCACGCTGCCGGGTGCGCCCACGGCGCAAGCCGCCGATGGCCGCGGTGATAATCGGGGCGGTCAGGACCGCATCTACGCCACGCCGGGGCGCCCGGGCGACTTGTGGCTGCCCGCGTTTGATGGACTTTATCACGCGACTCATCCCGTTAGCGCGGCGATGCCATCGCCTCCATTCATGCGGCTGCCAGGCGTGGAAGAGATTCATGCGTTCGGTTTCGGCAAGTCTGCGCCGGGAAAGACTTATCCCACCCTTTACCTGGTGGGAGCGGTGCAGGGACAGGCGGGAATCTTCCGTTCAATTGATGAAGCAAAGACTTGGGTGCACATCAACGACGACCAGCATCAATGGGGGCTGATTTTGCAGATCGCCGGCGATCCGCGCATCTACGGGCGCGTCTACGTGGGCATGCATGGCCGCGGGATTGTCTATGGCGACCCGGCACAGTAAGCGTTGCGGACGTCGATCTATTTTTGGTCTTCGAGCGATTTGAGGTCAATGCCAATCTGCTGGCACTTTTTGTAAAGGTGGCTGCGCTCAAGGCCAAGTGCACGCGCCGCATGCGTGATATTTCGATTGTGGCGCTCAAGCTCGGCGAGCACTTCGATGCGCTCAAACGCCAGCACACGATCGGCCAGCGGGCCTGTTCCGCTGCCGGCTGGTTCATGTAGCGATGAAGGGCGTGTCAGCGCGGCTTGCGATGAAGGCGGCAATGCGATTGCAACGTCGGGCGCATCCACTTCGGCTCCGGCCAGCAGCAGCAGCCGCTCCACCACGTTGCGCAACTCGCGAATGTTGCCGGGCCATGCGTACTGCTTGAGTGCCTGGATGGCGGCGCCGGTAAACGGGACAGGCTTCCATCCATTCTGCGCGCTCACCTGCGCGACGAAGTGCTCAACCAGCGCGGGCAGGTCTTCAGGCCGCTTGCGCAGGGGCGGCAACTCGACGGGGAAGACAACAACGCGGTGATAAAGGTCGCGGCGAAACTGACCCGCTTCGACGAGCTGCTCGAGATTGCGATGGGTTGCCACGACAACGCGCACATCCACCGTGGTCGGCTTGTCGGAACCGATACGCTCGACTTCGCCTTCCTCGAGAACGCGCAGCAGCTTGGCCTGCATGGACGCCGGCATATCGCCGATCTCGTCAAGGAATAATGTGCCGCGATGCGCCTGCTCAAATTTGCCCGTGTGACGCTGCGCGGCGCCGGTGAAGGAGCCCTTCTCGTGGCCGAAGAGTTCGCTCTCAATCAGCTCTGCCGGCACCGCGGCGCAATTGAGCGTGACAAAAGGGCCGGTCGAGCGAGGACTCTTCTGGTGCAGCGTGCGCGCCACCAGCTCCTTGCCCGTGCCGGTTTCGCCATAGATGCAAATGCGGGTTTCGCTGGCGGCCACGCGCTCAATCTGCGCCATCACGCGGCGCATGGTTTCTCCTGCGAAGACCAGGGTGTGCTTACCCACGCGCATGCGCAGGTCGCGATTCTCGCTCTCAAGCCGCGTGAGCTTGAGTGCGTTCTCAACGGTCACAAGCAGCTTCTCGGTGGAGAGCGGCTTCTCGAGAAAATCAAGCGCACCAAGGCGCGTTGCGCGGACGGCCATTTCGATGTGCGCCTGTCCGCTCATCATCACCACAGGTGCGGTGACGCCGGCGGTCTTCAGGTCTTCAAGAAGGAGCAGGCCGTCGCGGCGCGGCATTACTACGTCAGACAAGATCAGATCGAAGGGCTGGGTGCGTGCCAACTCCAGCGCACGCGCGGCATTATCGCAGACCACAGCCTCGTGGCCGGCGAGGCGGAAGGCGCGAGCCAGCGAGGCCAGCGTATTGGCTTCGTCATCGACGATGAGGATGTTGGCTTTGGTGCTCATGATGTGCTTTCGTCCGCTCGCGGCAGCGTGATCACAAAGGTAGCACCCTTGCCTGTCTCGCTTTGCACGGAGACAGCCCCGTTGTGGTCGGCGACGACCGATTGTACGATGGCCAGGCCGAGCCCCGTGCCGTGCTGGCGCGTGGTGTAGTAAGGCGTGAACAGGCGCTCGCACTCTTCCGGAGTGAGGCCCTCGCCGGTATCGGCTACGCGCAGCTCTGCCTTGTCTTCGCGCGCCGCTGTCGAGAGCGTCAGCGTGCCGCCCTCCAGCATTGCATCCTGTGCGTTGAGCACCAGGTTCGATAGAGCGCGATGCAGCAGCTCAGGATCGACTTCAATGAAGAGAGGCGCGGGTGCAAGCTCGAGGCTGCATCTGATCTTCATTTCATCGGCGTTTGTTGTTTGCGCTGCGCTCATTCCACCAGGGAAGTAAAGCTGCGCCACGCGGCGCATGGCTTCGTTCGCATCAATTCTCTCAAGCTGCGGCTTGGGCATCCGGCTGAAATCGGAGAAGCGCGCAATGATGGTTTTCAGATTTGCGATTTCCATGCCGAGTGTTTGCGTGCTTTCGCGAAAAACTTCGTCGAATTCTTCAGCAGAAAGGGCGCGCGCGCGGACCAGGTTTTCAACTGTGAGTTGCAAGGGGAAGAGCGGGTTTTTAAGCTCATGAGCCAGCCGTCGCGCAAGCTCGCGCCACGCCGCTACACGTTCGGTCTGGACCAGACGGTCGCGCTGTGCGACGAGCTCGCCCGTCATGTGGTTGAAGCTGCGGGCCAGCGTGGCTATCTCATCCTTGCTCGTGGCGCGGCCGCGCTCGGGCACGTGCGCCTCCCAGTTGCCGGCGGCCACTTCTTCCGCTGCGCGCGCCAACTGCTCGATGGGCCGCGACACCCGCGCCGCAATCCAGAGGCTCAAAAGAATGGCGAGCAGAATGCCGCCCGTCGCAACCCCGTACGCGATGGCGCGGATGTGCTGCTGCGCCTCAACCATGCTGCTGCGGGAGATGGAGACGAGCAGGACGGCAAGCACAGCGCCGGCGTCGCTCTTGAGGGGAATGGCAGTGGCGCTGACGGAGTCTTCGCGGCGGCTGGTGAGATAGAGGATGGAGCTAGCTTGCTGCCCTGTACGGAAAGTGGAACCGATCAGTGATTTGTAGCGATCGGCGTGGGGCACTTCACCAGACGCACCGATGAGGCGTTTGGGGTCGAATGGGAAGAGGTCCGGGCCTAAGTGACCCCGCTGCGTAGCGGCCGGAGACTGGTCTTCATGCCTGTAGAGGGCAATTTGCATTCCTGGCGCAATGGGTAAATCGGCCAGGAACGATTTGTCGAGTCGCTTGCCGCCGAGAAGGCACAATGGCTGCTTGGCTGATGAGTCAGCGGGACCAACGGTGCGAAGAGCAAAGATGCCCAAAGCGGAGGTTCCGTCGGGCAGGTCTTCGGTTTTGAGGACGGTGGACAGATCCCCACAGGTATAGGGTTCAAAGTAGCCGAAGCGTGCCGGCCATTGCGCGGAGCTGACAATGCTGTTATCTGGCGAAAGGATTTCGAGGAAGTCGAGTTGCGCGTCCTGCGCGAGTGTTTGTGCCTCCGTGAGGTAAGGCGATGGGTCGTTGGACTGGGCCAGTTCGAAGGCAATGTTGCGCACGCGGTCGCTGCCGGCAATGCGGTCGACCGCTGCCGCAACCTCCGCAGAGCGATGCTGGAACTCGCGCTGAAACTGGCTGACGAAGAGGGCTGTCTCTTCCTGGTCGCGCTGCTCAAAGACTTGGCGGACGCGAATGAGGACCGTCCAGGAAACTGCCGCAACGATTACGGCCACCATGAGCGAGAGCAGCAGCAGGAGCTTCTGGCGCAGGCTCATGGTGCGTCCTCAAGCGAGGCGTTCGCGAGTAGCGGAGAGCCGTCAGCGCTCAAGCGTAGATCGCGCAGGCGGCCGCTCACGGCAAAGGCGCGCGGCAGGTAGAGCAAAGGGATGATCATGTGCGTATCGAGAATTTCGCGCTCAATCTTATAGAGGCCGGCGGGCGAATTGTCGAGCAATGGGACAGCGAGCCCGGCCTGGCGAAGGAGCGCATCAAGCGCGGGGAGCGGCTGGTTGGATTCGAAAGAGAGCGTGCGCAGGGTGAGGTCGGCGTGTTGCGGTGCGCTGGCGGGAATGGTCTTGACCGTGAAGCCGGCGTCGCGCAGATTGAGGGCGATGCGCTGGGCCGCGAGCTGCAGGATGGGCGTGGGATCGGCGGCCAGCGTGATGGCCGTTGCGCCTGCGCCGCCGCGCAACCCATGGGCGCGGTTGAGGTCGCGGTCCGCGGGAAACAGGAATGCGTAGCCAGTGAGTCTGGCAGGCAGCAGTGACGCGGTTATCTCGCCCTGCTTCTGGAAGATCACGTTCGACAGCGCGCCGCGATCGATGGCCAGCGCGATGGCGGCGCGGAGATTCGGATTCGCGAGCGAGGCTGAATCGGAGACGGTGATCGCGAGAAATGAATCGGGCGGCGACGCGAGTACGTTGAGGCGCTGCGCCTGCGCCTGGCGAATCTGCTCGGCGGGCACTTCGACCAAGTCCGCGCGGCCCACGGTGAGGTCGAGCCACTGGTCGCGGATGGCACGGTGCGCACGAATTTCAACAGAGTCAGCGAAGGGCCGGCCCTGCCAGCAGTTTTCATTGGCGGTAAGTGTGAGTATGCCGTTGGCCAGGCTTGCAAACTGAAATGCGCCGGTGCCGATGGGGGCGCTGGGCGCGGTCTCTGGGTTTGCGAGAGCGATGCGGTAGCTGTCATCGGCGAGCAGTTCGGGCAGCGTGGGCAGCGGCGTGTCGCTGGTAAAGATGACCAGCGGGCCCACCGCGTGCACAGCAGTCCAAGGGCAAGCTGCGCCGCAGACCGCGGTGAGCGAGGCGACTACGTTGGCGGAGGTGAGCGGCGTGCCGTCGTGGAAGTGAACGCCCGCGCGAAGGCGGAACTGCCAGTGGTGGTCGTCGTTCTCCGCCTTCCACTCAACGGCAAGCGCGGGCTGCGCCGTGCCGTCGGGGCCGATGGTGGTAAGCGCATCGAGCACCAGGGCGCGCGCCAGACCGCCGGGGCGCTGCCATGGATCGCCCTCCACTTCCACATGCAGCGTGCCGCCGTAGTGCGGTCGAGTGCGCGCGGCGGCCGGGAGCGCCAGCAGAACCGCAAGGGCGAGGGAAAAAGTGCGGCGACTAATTGCAGTTGGCCGTAACACGGTCCACCTCGTATAGGTCAGGCTGCGCCGGCACGGCGGGTTTGCGCACGATGGCGATCACGGTCTTGCCATCGGTTGCGGAGAAGAGTGCAGTGACTGTGCCTTCCATGGCAAGCGGCGCGCTTGACGGAATGGCCTCAAGCGCGGGCAGCGAGAACGCGCGCAGGCTGTCGGTGAGGGCTTCTCCAGAACCGGACGCAATAATCTGCGCACTGGCCGCGCAGGCGGAAGGCAGCACAGCGAAGTCACTGCCCCAGTCGCGCGTACCACTGACCGGCTTGAGCGCGCCAGTCTCCGCAAGCTGTACCTTGCCGTCGATGCCGTTGATGAGCAGGCCTGCGCCATCCGGGCGGGGAATAGCCGCTGCCGTGTAGAAGGGAGGCAGGTCGACGCCGAGGCTGGGCGTGACTACGCCAGTGAAGTAGTCGCGGCTGGCATTGGCAAAGGCGCGTAGCGGGGACGCGGAGGCTGCTTCGCCGGCGGGGGTGGGGATGGGCCACGGATCGTCGCTTTCGCGGCATTGGACGGTCCAGGCCGGGGGCTGCGCATCGGCCTCAAACGCTCCGGCGCAGACCACGCCTTCGAGCGCGGCACGAAAACCCTGGCCGTCGGACGCAGCCGCCACAACGGCGCGCGGATCGCGCGGTGAGGGCCGTTTGTGAAGGATGGGAAAACTGTCTTGCTGCTTCCATCCTTCGGCGGAATGGGCAAAGACGACGAGCTGATCCGGCTCAACGACGATGAGACTCTGCCCTGTCTCAAGCGCAGCCAATACCGGCCTGGTTGTCGTAAGAAGTATCTGGGCGCGGAGGGTGACGGTTGGCGCATCCGCCTGCTCACGAGAGGCTCCTGCTGGAACCCGGACCATCGCGACGTGGGTTTCGGAGCCTTCGATGACCTCGGCGACCCACAGCCGCTCACGGAGATTTTCGCTGAGGGTAACGCGGATGGAGTTGGCCGCATCCGCGCCGGAGGCTCGTATGCCGCGTTCCTGCAGGTCCTGCTCCAGAATGCGGCGAATGGCAGGGATCTCATCGTTTGGAATGCTGGAGAGATTGCGGATAATCAGATGCGCTGAGCCGGGGCCGAGAAGATCTGCGACCTGCGCCGCCAACGCGCCGGCAGGCTCATCCCAGGGGCCAGCCGCCGGCGCGGGGCCTTGCGCACATGCGATCCCGCACACGAGCATGAAATAGAGTAAAGCGAGCGTTGGAAGTTTGCGAAAAACGGCCCCTGGGTGCATGTTTCCTTCGATTTCTCGTTTGGGCGGATTATATCGTTCGTGGCTCAAGGACGCGCCGACGCACGGTGCTTTGATCATCTTCGTTCAGAGATGCAGGTCCATGCCGTAGATCATGTCGAGTTCGTGTATGTGGTCGCGGGTAAGTTTCAACGCGCACTCCGCTTGAAAGCTGGGTCCGCCCGTGCCTCCGCCGAACTGGTGAAACGCCGCAGTGCATGCCGCGGTGCGGAACTGGCGCCAGGTCTGCTCGACGGTGTCGAATTCCACCGAAAGTTCCTCGGGAGTCAGGATCGGGCCGCCGACTCCGACGACCGGAGGTTTCGCCTCGCCTGCCATTGCAGGAGGCGGTGCCTGGAGCTGATGAATGATCACTTCGAGCCTGGAGAGATTCTGATCCGCTGTGTCCACCATTTTTCCGAAGCAAGTAGTGAATTCGTAATTGTTATTTGCGTCCGGACAGTCTTTGACGTTTTCGCCTGCGCTCACTTCATCGAGTACTTCTTTTGCCTGCACCTGAAACGCGCGATGAGCTTCGGCCCATTGCCTGTACTGCTCCTGGTAAGCGCGCTGTTCTGGGGTCAGAACTTTTTTCGGCGCGGTCCCATCAGGAGAATTCGCGCCTTGCTGTGCGAACGTGGGAGTGGAAACTGGACAAACAATGAATGCGAATGAGAGCACCCCGGACAAAATTCTGGAGAACATGGCCGCTCCTTGTGAACAAACGGTTCGATTGCATTTTACTGCGGCGTTCAGTGGAGATCAGGCGCGCATGACCGCGTGGGGAGATCCGTGCTCTCCCAGGTCCCCAAATGCGAGGGACCTGGGCACCCAGCCACCTGCGGTGGGGCAGACGGCGCTTGCGCGCCAGTTGCTGTTGTAGCGTATGAAAATCAGTGTCCGCCGCTTTTCGGTGCGGGCTGGTCTTCGCTGTCCATCTCCTGTTTGATGACGGGATTGGCGGCCATGCCCTTGAACACATCGTTGGCGAAGAAGAATTTTCCATCCGACGGCACCATCAGCACCTGGATCTTGTCGGAGAGTCGTTCGGCAATGATCTTGTTGATCAACAGCGGCGACTTGTTGAGCAGTTCAGCTTCGCTGGTCATGCGCTCGGCGTCTGCCTTGGCCATCAGGCGCACGCGGCTGGCTTCGGCGTCGGCCAGCAGGTTGCGGCGCTCGAGCTCGGCCTTGCTGTCGATGACTTTGGCCTGCGCGTCGGCTTCGGCATTTTCGATGGTGGCTTCCTTGCGCGCCTCGGCTTCGAGTTTGCTCTGCTCAATCTGCTTTTCCTTGAGCGGCAACGTGTACTGCATGGCGTCGGCCTCGCCCTTGGCTTCTACCACCTTGGATTGCGCTTCGCCCTCGGCCTGCTTCACCTTCTGCACGGCGTCGGCTTCGGCCTGCAACTCGGCAATCTTCACCTGCTTCTGCTGAATGTCGGTGACCACGCCCATCTGGTCGTCTTCCTGTTCTTTGAGCAGCAGGCCTTCCAGTCCCTTGGCATACTCCTCCGGCAGTTGGATGTCGCTGAGCATCACCTCTTCCACCACGATGCCGTCCGCGCCCAGCTTGTTGGTAATGATGGCAGCGGCGCGGGAGCGGACCTCTTCGCGCTTGGTGGAGAAGATCTCGCGCACGGTATACTCCGGCGCGAGTTCACGCCAGGCGCTGGCCACCACCGGCGGCACCAGTTCCTTGTCGACAGGCTGCGGCATGTGCGCCTGAATGCTGTCGAGCTTGTTGGGGTCGAGCCGGTAGCGGACCGTGACGTTGAGGCCGATGTTGAGACCCTCGCGCGACTGCACGCTCAGGGTTCCCTGCGCTGCTGGGGACTTTGCGCCTTCAGCCGCGCCGGCGGTGAACAGGTGGTCGCGCAGATCGAAGGTTTCGACAGAGTCCATCAGTGGGGTGACGATGTGGACGCCGGGGAACAGCGTCCCCGGCAGCGTGCCGCTCACCTGGCTGATGCGCACGCCACCCATGCCGCTGGGGACGACGACGATGCTGGAGGCGATGAGCAGCGGCAGGCAGGCCACCAGCACCAGCGCGACCGGAGTGCGCCACGAGATCGGGTCGGGTGTTTCAAGCTCGGCCTCGCCGGCGGCCTTGCGGCGCTTGAGCATGAGGCGCAGATAAAGTCCGTAGAGTGGAATGGCCAACGCGGAAGCCAGCAACAAGACTCCCGCAACCGTGAACAACAGCTTCAATGCGATCATTTTCTTTCTCCTTCTTGCGTGTTGGATTGCTGGTTGGGGTTCGTTGTTGGGGACTCCGGCGGTGTCTCCTGAGAGGCAAGTCCGTCGCCGGGTTGGTTGTGTTTCCGTGAGCGCGGCCAGGGAGTGATGAGCAGCCGCGCCAGTCCTCCGCAGGTCAGCTCTTCAAATAGCAGTGCCGCCGCTACGGGAAGAAGTGCCGCTCCCAGGCCGTTTGTTGCTTCCATCAGCAGGTTCATTGCGTCCCTCTCAGCGCAGTGCTGCCAGGATCGCGATGGCAGGCGCTGCAGCGGCTTTGGAATTGTCGACCGCTTGCTGGCTTGCGGGCGGTGCAGGCACCGTCGCAGTTGCTACGGCTGTTGCCGGCTGCGCAGCGATGATGGCCGGAGTCTGCGGGGCGCCAAACAGTTGCGCCGTTTCTTCATTGCGCTCGCCAACCAGCTCGACCGAGTCGCCCACGGCGACCATCGTGTAGAACTCTTCTAGGTCGGCTTTGGCCATGCGGATGCACCCATGCGAGGCGGCCTTGCCGATGGAGTTCGGCTCGTTGGTTCCGTGAATGCCGTAGCCATGCATGCTCAAGCCCATCCAGCGCGTGCCCACCGGGTTGTGCGGCCCGGGGAGAACGGTTTTGCCGTTGTGGGAATAGGTGGGGTTCGCGACGCGGCGCTCAATGGTGAAAGTTCCGGTGGGGCTGGGCGTGGAGGGCTTGCCCACCGCCACCGCATAGACCTTCTTCACCTGGCCGTCTTCCACCAGGGCCAGCTTGCGGTCTTCGAGGCTCACGACAATCACACGGTTCGGCGCACTGGCGGCGGGCGCCGGCTGAGAAGCCGCCGCGGTGATGCTGCTTTGCGACCGGGCCTGCGCTGCCAGGACTACCGCGATTGTTGCCACGATTGCCGCTTTGCTGAGATTGAGAGCCTTCATCGTTCCCCCTTTGATCCAACTTGCTGACTGCCTGCGCCCAGACAGATTGCAAGCCCCGGACCAAAGGCGAACGATTGAAAGCAAATGAGTTACGGAGGACGATGAAGGGCTGGATCGTATGCCTGATGACGCAGCGTGTGTGCCGTGACACGGTCAGGCTGCGTCTCAATCCCGCCGGCGAATGCCGGGCTGGAACGGGATGTGGCGGATTACTTTATGAATTCGTTCTGTGATTCTCTGGTTGCCATGTGCCGATATTTCCGTCATTGTGGAGGGAGTTGCTGGGAACGGCGGCGAATCAAACCATGAGAATTGGAAATCTACATTGCTGCGGTGCGCTGGGTCTGTGCCTCATGGCGTTGCCACTGGCTGGCCAGACTCTGGTTAGCCCGGCGCAAATCCCGCAAGAGATGGTGCAGACCGCCGCGCCCGCTTTGCTGCCTGCTGCTCCGGCTTCACCTGCGGTCCCTTATGCCGTCCCTCATGCGGTTGAGGAGTTGCGCAGCTTCCGCGCGTCCGATGTGAAGTTTGACCTGAGCGACCTGACGGAGACTTTGCGCGACCGGCGGCATGAGGGCTGGGTGCTTGCCGCTTATCCTGACCCCAAAACGGCCCAGCCGCTGATTGGCGCGGGGGTAACTCTTGACCTGCCGGAGCGCGACCATCCGCAGACTGACCCGATGAATCCCCATGGTTTCATTGAGCCTTCGTCGGCGGAGTTATGGCAGGCTGCCGGCCTTGATCCGAAGCGGCTCGATATGATCCTGGCGGAGTACAACCATCGCCTGGCGGCCTGGTCAAAGAAGGGGTTTCGCCGCAAGATATCCACGCTCACGCCGCAGATTACCGACGAGGACGCGGCACAGTTGCTGCGTGTCTCAGCGATTCAAGCCATCTACAACGCAAAAGGCTACTGCCGCGACTTCGACCGGCTGACGGCATCGCAGCAGATGGCGCTCAGCCAACTGGTGTTTCAGATGGGCGTCAACCTGGCCGAGTTCAGCCAGTTTCTCGACCTGATCAACCACTATGCGGAGAGCCTGGCAGTGAATGGCGCGGTTCCTCCTGTTGGCGGCCCCATCGCTGTAGCGGCGGCGCAGTTGGCGCGAGCTGCTTTTACTACCGAAGCAGACTACTGGCATGCCGTGCAGAAGTCGCTGGTAGAGAGCCAGTGGGCGCGGCTTTACAGGATGCGGGCCGTCTCGGTGATCGCCATGCTTGATCCGCTTTACGTTAGCGCGCCGAGCGTGGCGGAGCAGCGCGTAGGGGCGATGCTGCGGCCGGCGGCGGTGCGCAGGCGCGCGGGAGCGCATGCCGTATCCGTTGCGCACACAAGGCGTGGACCTGCGATGCGAAGCGCAAAGATGCGCAGACAGAAAAAACGCGGTGTATAACGCCGGGTTCTGAGAGGGACGCGGGTTAGACCCATTCGCCCTGGCGCATGAGCGGCTCAACCGTTCCCGACGCGGTGACACCGTCAATGTCGAGGTGCCCTGAGCCGATCATCCAGTCCACGTGAATCAGGCTGTCATTGGCGCCCTTCGCTGCAAGCTCTTCCGGAGTTAACTTGTCGCCGTTACGCACGCAGGAGGTGTATGCCTGACCCAGCGCAATGTGCGATGCGGCGTTCTCGTCGAACAGCGTATTGAAGAAGAGCATCTCGCTGGCGGCGATGGGCGAAGAGTGCGGCACCAGGGCCACTTCACCCAGCCGCCGCGCACCGTCGTCTGTGTCGATGAGCCGCTCTAAGACTTCCTGGCCGCGCGAGGCCTTGGCCTCCACGATGCGGCCTTTCTCAAAGCGAACCTGGATGCCTTCAATCATGGTGCCCTGGTGCGAGAGCGGCTTGGTCGCCGTCACAGTGCCATCCGCGCGGTCCTTGTGCGGGGTGGTAAATACCTCTTCAGTGGGCATGTTGGGGATGCAGTAGAGCCCGTTGCCGGCGGTGGTGCCGCCGCCCAGCCATAGATGATCGTCCGCCAGGCCCAGCGTGAAATCGGTTCCGGGGCCGCGGTACTTCAAGGCAAAATAACGCTTCTCGTTCATGAAGGCGGCGCGGCTTTGCAGCGTGGCGTCGTGGCGCTTCCACTCGGCAACCGGGTCGTCATTATTGATGCG
>Ga0182030_10006775_pt1 | contig 24076 bp, 22 predicted proteins | sample 812S3MmetaG_FD_121299 | JGI IMG/M metagenome (GOLD analysis project Ga0182030, IMG submission 121299) | Permafrost microbial communities from Stordalen Mire, Sweden - 812S3M metaG (Illumina Assembly) | ecosystem: Environmental > Terrestrial > Soil > Wetlands > Permafrost | place: Sweden...
AGCCTAGCGGCGGCGACCTTGGCCAGAAGGGCACCGAGACCTCTCTGATTGAACAGTTTCTGTACCCCAAGTTCGGTCCCGGGCAAATGTGGGAAGAAGTTGCCCGCCGCATCATAGAAATGGGGGGAGAGATCCACACCAACTGCCGGGCGGAGCGGCTGATCACGGATGGCTGGAAGGTCACGGCGCTCGAAACGACCAACTCGGCTGGCGAACGGAAGAACTTCGAGGGCGACTATTTTTTCTCCACGGCGCCGGTGCAGGAGATCATGCGGTCGTTCGACGTCGCCCCTCCGAAAAACGTTTTGGAGGTGTCGGATGGGCTGGTTTACCGGGACTTTATGACGGTGGGACTCCTGCTTCGCTCGCTGAAGATCCACGACGAAACGCCGCAGGGGAAGCAATTGATCCGCGACAACTGGATCTACATTCAGGAACCCGACGTGCTGCTCGGTAGGCTCCAGGTCTTCAATAACTGGAGCCCGTTCATGGTGGCGGATGCGGCCAATGTCTGGTTGGGCCTCGAGTATTTCTGCAACGAGTCGGACGAGATCTGGAACCTCTCCGATGAACGCATGGTCGCGCTCGCGACGGAGGAACTGAGCAAGATTGGGATCATCGACGCGGCCGAGGTGCTGGACGCAACCGTCCTGCGGATGGAAAAGACGTACCCTGCGTATTTTGGCACCTACGACCGGTTCGCCGAGATCCGCGCGCATGTGGACCGGTATGCGAACCTGTTCCTCATCGGCCGGAATGGGATGCATCGCTACAATAACCAGGACCACTCCATGCTGACCGCCATGATGGCCGTCGACGACATCATCGCCGGCAAAACGGACAAGACCGCCTTGTGGGAAGTGAACACGGAGGCGGATTATCACGAGGAGAAGGCAGCATCCAAATGACGGGGCGAAGCAGCGAATCTGCTGTGCCGGGGTCTCGCGCGACCACGGGGCGCGCTACATCATTGATACCCCCGAACCCTCCTCCATCGCTTTTCCGGCGCAGCGTCATTCTCGGCTGCATCGCGTACTATCTGATCGCAGGCTTTGGAATTGCATTTACGAAGGCTACCTTTACGGACGAAGGCTGGTTCACCGGAATCGCCTACCGATTCGCGACCACCGGACATATGGGTTCGCCAACCCTCGCGCCATTTGGATTCTCGAGTTGGTTGCCGCAGGTCCGTGACTACACGTATTGGGTGCTCCCCGGATATTTTCTTTTTTTAACGCCGTGGATTAAGGCCGTGGGTTGCACCCTACTGACGGCCCGCGCACTGTCGCTGATTTTCGGCCTCTGCTTGATCCTGGTCTGGTATCGCCTGATCTTTACCCTCACCCAACGACAAGACGTCGCCCTGCTGGCGTTGGCGCTCGGTTCCGTGGACCTGATGACGATTGTGCGGTGTAGTCAGGCGCGCATGGATTCGCTCTCGGTCCTCACCACATTCGCGGCCTTTTTGGTTTATCTTAGCCAGCGTGACAAGTCGCCTTCCCGCGCGCTTTTCCTGGGGAACTTGCTGGCGGCGTTCGGAATGATGGTCCATCCGAACGGCGTGTTTGGCGTCGCGGGTATGGCTTTGTTGGCTTTCTACGACAGGAAATCGTTGAACCTGAAACGGATCGCCTGCTTCGTTTCGCCGTACCTGATCATCGGATGCGCCTACGCATTCTATGTGCTGCAAGCTCCTGACGTATGGCGCCAGCAATTGGGCGGGCACGCGGCGGACAGGGCCGGCGGGCTCTGGCACCCCCTCTCTGCCATCGCGAACGAATTGAGGGGGCGCTATTTCACCTCATTTGGTTTCAGTCCAAATGCGTCAGCCTCGCGCAAGCTTCTGATCCTGACGCTGGTTCCCTACTGGCTGGCTCCGCTCGTTTGCCTCTTCTCCAGCCGCATCCGCAAACTGCCGGGCATGGGGTTCCTGTTGTCCATGTTCTTGGTCATTCAGATCTATTTCACATTTTTCGAGGGAACCAAGTATTACGCCTATCTGCTGCACATCATGCCGTACTATACGTGCTTCGTGGCGATCGCGGCGATGCACTTCATGCGTCAATATGTGAAATGGCGGTCCACCATCATTGTGGCCTTGGTGGGTCTGATTCTGTTTCAGATCGGAGGCGCGTTCATGATGATCCGGCAGAACCTGGCATTCAACGTTTACCGGGAGATCTCGCGCCGCATGGACGTTCCCGCTCTTATCGCGCGTGGCGAAACTGTAATGGCATCGAGCGAATTCGGTTTCTATTTCGGATTCGATCGTGTCAGGGATGATCGCTCACTGAGTTACGTAACGACGGCGCAGCCGCTCTACGCGATCATCCCCGTGGATCCGCCATCCAGAATGAGGGAGGAAGCTGAGAAGTGGGCGCCGCTCGTGGATGCGACGCTGCGGAATTGCTATTCCGCTCCCGAAGAGATCGGCGGATACCGCCTCTATCGCCGGAACGACAGTTGCGCGAAGATTGCGGTGCGCGAGGATGCTGACGGAATCGCCGGGACAGCTCACTAGCAGCTGTTGAAAAACAAGGCACCCTGCTCGATGACTCTCGCGGCTCAGTGTGAGGCCTCGTCGTTTTCAGTGCTTTACTGAGCCGCGACAGTGATGGAGCGGGGATCTGTCGAGCTTTTCAATAGCCTGCTCGACGTACCAGGGCCATCCAAGGAGCCGGTATATGCATTGTCGCTTGTCATGGGCGAAATACATATAATTTAAGAACCCTTTCCTGCAATAAGGAGATCCATATGAAGATCCGGCTGTTCGCGGTGCTGCTCGGTGTTTCGCAAATCGGATTTGTCCACACCGGACTTGCGCAAACGATGGACGAACTGGTCGCTGCCGGCAATAGTGCTGACGGCAAGAATTCGGAAAACGTCCTGACGCAGAGCATGGGCTACGACCGCAAGAGCTACAGCCCTCTCAAGCAGATCAACAAGTCGAACGTGAAGCGGCTGGTTCCCATCTGGAACACTAGCGTGATGAACGATCAGGGCGAGCTCGCGGCGCCGGTGGTCTACAACGGCGTGATGTACGTGATCAACGGAAAGTGGACCTTCGCGCTGGACGTCGAAACCGGCCGTCAGATTTGGCGCACCCCCGTGCAGCTGGAAGCGGGAGTGGAACGCGCCGCATTTCACCGAGGCGCTCCCGTGATTTACAACGGCAAGCTGTTTCGCGTGACCGTGGATAATCACATCCTGGCGCTCGACATGAAGACGGGCAAGCAGATTTGGAATCAGAAGTACGCCGATTTGAAAGACGGCTATTATTCCACCGGCGCGCCGATCATCGCCAACGGAGTGCTGATTTCCGGGATGGCCGGCGGCGAATCCACGACGCGCGGATTCCTGGACGGCTGGGATCCCGAAACCGGAAATAAGCTGTGGCGCAGGTATACGATTCCGGCACCGGGCGAACCCGGTTCGGAGACGTGGCCGAAGGGCACCGATGCGTGGGAGCAAGGCGGAGGGCCGACGTGGCGCTCGGGCTCTTACGATCCGCAACTCGATCTGGTTTATTGGGGCGTGGGCAACGCCGAACCCTACGATCCGCGCCCTCGTCAAGGGCTGGACAGTTTGTATACGAACAGCGTGTTGGCGATCCGCCCGAAGACGGGCGAGATCTTTTGCTATTACCAGTACACGCCCAACGACGTGTATGACGTGGATGCCACCGACGAGCAAGTGCTGGCCGATTTGCGGATCGGCGGCGAAATGCGCAAGGTAATGATCCAGACGAACAAGAACGGATTCCTTTACGTGCTGGATCGCACCAATTGCAAACTCATTGCCGGACGCCCGTTTGTGAAAGTGACGTGGGCCACCAGCATCGATCCATCCAGCGGTCGTCCCGTGCTCACCGATTTGCAGGAAAGATTCCGCAACGGAGAAAAAGTCGAAATCTGGCCGTCGCGCGGAACCAATGCCGTGCCGGCGGCGTTCGATCCAAATACGCGAATGCTGTACGCCAGCACTTGGAATGTCCCTCGTATCCAGCAACTCGTCCCCGAAAAGCCCACTGTTAAGGGCGGGAATTCGACGGGCGTCAACGGAACGTTTCCGGATCCACAACCCGGCGAGATCGTGGGCTACTTCGCCGCGATCAATCCAATGACGGGCGAGAAGAAATGGGAGGTCCCTCTGGTGGACATGCCCGGTTCGGCCGGTTTGCTCGCCACCGGCGGAGGACTGGTCTTTACCGGAAAATTGACGGGCGAATTTATCGCGCTCGACGAAGACACCGGCAAAACACTGTGGCAGTTCCAAACCGGATCGAGCATCAATTCAACCGCCATCACCTACACGCACAAAGGCCGCCAGTACGTGACGATCTCCTCGGGACTCGGAGGGATTCTGGCCACGCGTTACGCATCGCGCAAGATGCCGACCGGCGGGTCCGTGTGGACTTTCGCCGTGATGCCGTAGAGGCAGTGCGGCAGGATCTGCGTCTATCGCTGCACGTGGTGATCCAGATTCAGCAGGCGGCCGGCGTCTTCTTCCTTACAGGCCGGCGATTCCTGCATGGGTTCGGTGGAGGGCTGGATCAGGTGCGTATAGTTGGTCCAGGGCGCGGTGAGAACTTTCGGATCGTCGACGGTAACCTGATATGCGAGGTCGTCCCCCACGCGCCACAGGCGCTCGGTAACGCGCATGGCGTCTGAATGGATGTAGCCCTCTTCGCCGAACCAGTTATTATCGACGAAATTGGTCGTGTCGACTACGAGTATGTCGCCTTCCCAGTGCGCCACGGCATCCCCATAGTAGGACGGATTGAAGTCGGCATGGTGCTTGCCGTTGACCGGGATAAAGCGAAAAACGTCGCCGGAAATTTCTTCGTAAAAGAAAATAAATTCGTTCGGCAACTGCACAATGCGGCGCGGTGAGCCGATGCGTGGCACACCCGGACGGCCGCAATAAAACACCGGATCCACTTTGCTTTCGTTCGCCGCAAGATCGGCGACCTTGGCGCGAAACTCCGGCTTGTACGATGGCTCCTTCGTCCACGGCAGGGCGCCGGGGAGTTCGGCCTGCAGGTACCGCGCGGACCGGTCAATCTTGACGACGGTCTTCTCGCCGGCGACAGTTTTCTGAATAGCGCCCGGCGGTATGGAGATCGCAAATGTCCACAGACCGCTCAAATCGGGGTGCCCGTCCGCCGTTCGGCGAATGTTCGGCTCGGCGGCCGCAGGCTTCGCCGGCTTGGCGCTTTGTTGAGCGACGGCGAGACCGGCCGTCAGAAAATTAATCGCGATCACGAGAATTACAAGAGGAAAGCGAATGGCCGATCGAGACATGGGGACCCCCGTCGAAGCAATGTATATCAATTACACGACGGAGGCAAGCCACTACCCCGACGATGTCAACGGCGCGCTCTTTTTTTCGTGGTCAAGTTGCGAGGTGGGGCAGCTTTACAACCCGCCCCACAAATCCAAACTGACTCAGACGCTCTTTTCGGCGGCGCGTTTTACTTCGCCGTAGGGACTTTGACCGTCGCCTTTTTCACAGCGGACTTCTTCGCGGCGGGCGCGGCTTTCTTGGCCACTGCTTGCTTTTCCGCCAGCCGCCGCTGTACGCCTTCACGAATCGCTCGCTTATGAGCCGCGCTCAGTTTCCGCTTGGCTGGTTTGGACGACTCCGCGGAAGTCGTCTCAGGTTTCTTAGCTGTCGCGGACGGGGCCGGCGAACTTACCGTCGTCTTCAAATGGGCGATAGCGACCTTCGCGCCTTCCAGTGCGGCCCGCACATGGACCGCCCCTTGTGCGTAGCGATCCGTTAGATCCGTTATCAGTTCTTCAATCTTGGCTAGTCGCTTGTGGACTTTACTTGTTTTCATGGTTAGGCCTCTCCCTCACGTTTTGGCGACGACCTGATTAGGACATCGCCACTATATACAGTATCTCCTCTGAACGAGAACAGTCCTCACGAAGAAGACGATGCACGATTCTTGGACCACGGAAGTATAACACGCCGGAAATACCGAGACGGTTGCCCGCGGTTGTCCCCCGTTTGAGATGGTGAACGTGACTGGCAAGCCCCGCCAGGAAAATAGCAGCTCGCCAGCCTGTTTATAGTCCCGCTTCTTTCAGGAATTCGGCGGCGACTTCGGCCACCCCGCGATGATTCCCGTCGACCTCGTAATTTAGTTTCCGCATCGTCGCGTCAGAGATGCGGCCGGAGAGTGACGCGAGAGCTTCTTCCATCTGCGGATGCAATTTCAGGGCCGCTTCGCGCGCTACCAGCGATGCTTCATAGGGCGGGAACGCATGGCTGTCATCTGTCAACACAACGACATCCAGTTTCGATAGCAGACCGTCGGTTGTATTGCCCGCCACCAGATCGACCTGCTTATCTTGTAACGCGCGATACAGCAGCCCGAGGTCCATCGAGCGCGGCGACCCTTCCATGCGCAGAGCGGCGTACGCGGTGGTGAGGCTCTGCAAACCGTCAGGACGCCCCAGGAACTCGTAGCCCACGCCGAGCCGCCACATGCAGCAGCGCGCCGCGTCGGTAATGGTGCGCAGCATGTGGGAACGCGCATCCGCACCGCGGATCACCATCGCGAAAGAATCGTTGAAGCCCAGAGGATTCAGCCAGCGCAGTTGGAACCGCCGCGCATATTCGCTTTGCACGATGGCGAGCGTTCGCGCGGCGTCGGCCAGTGCGGGTTGTTTCAAGACATTGGTGAGCGCCGTGCCGGTGTATTCGGGATACACGTCGATCTGGCCTGAAGTGAGCGCCTCCTGCGCCAGCAACGTGCCTCCCAGATCCAGCCGCCGCCGCACGCTTTGGTGCAGGCGATGCTCCAGCAATTGCGCCGTGATCTCGCCGAGGATCACCTGCTCGGTGAAATTCTTTGAGCCGACGACGACCGGGCGCGGGCCGCCGCCGCATCCGGCAAGAAACAACAGAGCGCTCAAGCCGCAGAGAATTTTCGTTCGATCCAACTGAATGCTCCGTCTGAAAGCAGGGCCATCAATGCAGCGGGAATCGCGCCCGCCAAGAGTTGCGTTGTGTCCACGGAAGCGATGCCTCGGAAGATAAAGACGCCGAGTCCACCTCCTCCGATGGCCGCGGCGATCGTCGCCGTGCCGATGGTGGTCACCGTTGCGACGCGAATTCCCGCGAGAATCGTACGTGCGGCGAGAGGCAGTTCCACCTCGCGCAGGATCTGGCGTTCCGTCATCCCCATGGCGACCGCCGATTCACGGACGGCCGCGTCCACCGAAAGAATTCCCGCGAGCGTATTGCGCAGCACCGGCAGCAGGGCATAGAACACCAGCGCCAGGATCGCGGTTCGCGGACCGATTCCTCCAATCCAAGGAACGGGTATGAGAAATCCGAACAGTGCGAGGCTTGGAATGGTTTGCATCACGTTCGCAAAGCCCAAGAGCCACACCCGCAGCCGGGCCCTGCGCGTCATGAGGATTCCCAGGGGCACGCCGACGGCTACAGCGATACCCACGGCGGTGGCGACCAGAACGAAGTGCTCCCAGGTGAGCGCGAGAATTTCGGAGCCGAGGCCTGGCCGCATTACGCGTGCTTCTCTTTCTCTTTTTCTTGCTCCTGTTCCTGTAGGCAGGCGAGAAATGCCGAGGCTTCCGGACTGCTGGCGCGAACAAACTCGCGAGGCTCGGCAATCGTCTCCAGGCGGCCATGATTCAGGAGTGCGATCCGCGTTCCCAGGCGAAGCGCTTCGCGCACGTCGTGCGTCACGAACATGGCGCTTTTGCCCAGTGTCCTCCGCAGCGCGAGGAACTGGTCCTGCAATTCCAGGCGTGTGATCGGATCGGCCGCGCCGAAAGGCTCATCGAACAAGAGCAGCGGAGGATCGGCCGCCAGCGCGCGCGCCACACCCGCCCTTTGCCGCTGCCCTCCGGAGAGTTCGCGAGGATAGCGCGACGAGAATTCCTGCGGATCGAGCCCCACTTCGCCGAGCAGATGTTGGACACGCGCGGCGATCGCCGCCGGTTCCATGCCGTCGAGCCTTGGAACCAGTCCCACGTTTTGCGCGATGGTGAAATGCGGAAAGAGTCCCACCTCCTGGATGACGTAGCCGATGCGCCTCTTCAGTCGAATGGGGTCCCATCTGGTGGTGGGCATTCCTTCCACTTCGACCACGCCGCGCGTCGGGAACAGCAACCCGTTGACCAGCTTTAAAAGCGTCGTCTTTCCCGATCCGCTCCGCCCCAGCAGCACGAGCGTTTCGCCCGCTGCCACTTCCAGGCTCAAGCGATCGAGAATCAACCGCCCGCCGATCTCATACGAGACATCGCGCAAAGCAACGATTGGATTAGACGCGATCGGCCGGATTATTTCCATGTCCCCAGCAGGCGGCGAACGGTGATGAACTCACCTAAGTGATACGCATTGTGATCGGCGATGAGCAGCGCCTCGCGCAGGATCGTTTGTCCATCGCCATGCGGAATCGGGGCCAGCAAATCGACAGACTCATCGGCAACCAGCGCGCACATCGATTCCAAGTCCGTATGAAACGCACGCACGGCCGCCGCCCAGGCCTTGGCGTTCGGCGGGGTTTTCGTTTTGGGCCAATAGCCCTCCGGCCACTTCGGCGACACGTGCTGGGGATCGCGGCTGAATTCCAGGATGTCCCATTGCGCCAGACGCATGTGTTCCAGGATCTCCCACGGAGAGTGCGCGGCGCCCCGCGGACGCTTCCCGCGCAGTATCACCGGCAGGCCTCTCACGGCGTCGTCGAATTTGGCGTGCGCTCCGCCGCCCCGCAACAAATACAGTAGATCGTCCCTCATGATGACTCCTTCCGGTGGCATGCGTTTTCGAGCTCAGGCAAAACATCAGTCAACCACTTGTCCGAATGCCGACAACCACGATGCTACCCCGACTCGACCTCCCACTGCGCGAGTGACGAAGAATTGGCTATGATGATTTTGCCAGAATCAAAGAGATGACCAACCTCCTCGTGACATGGTTGCTGAGCGCCCTGAGTTTGCTCATCGTTGCGTATGTCCTCAAAGGGTTTGAACTCAGCGGAATTGGCGCGGCGTTAATCGCGGCCGTGGTAATCGGCCTGGTAAACGGAACCATCGGCTTCTTCCTGAAGGTTGTCACGTTTCCGTTGACGATACTCACCTTGGGGTTGTTCTGGTGGGTCATCAACGCGCTCATGCTAAAACTGGCGGCCGCGGTTGTGCCCGGCTTCAAGATAAACGGGTTTCTTCCAGCCTTGGTTGGTGCGCTCGTGCTGAGTGTTGTGAATCTCATCCTGCGGACGTTTCTGCAGGTTTGATCCGGGCCTCCGCTGAGGCTTGCAAATCGCGCGGCTGGCCCAATAGCACCATCTTGTGCTTCATATCCACCACACCAGAAACCCCGAACATTTTTGGTTTCAGTAGTTTGCGTTGTGGCATTCAGCCTGCAATTGACGTAGGAGTGAAGCCACGCTTGATATTCATGTTTGATATTCGCGAAGGGAGAAATCGAATGCTCATTCAAATTTTCTTGAGCGCCATCCTGGCGATGTCGGTTTTCGGCGCAACCCCCCGAGGGGCCCTGCTGACCGGACAAGTTCTTGCCAGGCAAATTCTTGCCGGACAAGTTATCGATGCGGGCATTCCTGTTGCCGGAGCAATAGTCACTATCAGCAATCGCGACTTCGTGAAGAGCGGAACCACCGATGGAGAAGGTCGGTTTCTGGTTGAGCCAGTGCCGCCAGGACGGTATAACTACAGGATTTCGGCCCACGGCTTCGCCGTGATGGAACGCTCGATTGTTATCCATGGCCACGACTCGCATCGAAATTGGATCGGCGTCACCGAGTTCATTCCGGCCGATCAACAGACTGTGTCGGTGGTGGATCTCGCGCGCCGCCCCGTATCGCCTCGGGTCGTTTCCAAGACCAATCCCGCATTTGTCGGGAACGGGCAACAAAGTTTCCTTCCTGGACAGTAACGAGCAGGGCAGTAACGAATCAAAAACGAGCGAACTCCTCGACCTCTGTTGCCAACGAGGAGCCCGGCGTAAAATGGAACTTCGAGTCACATTGAACGTGAGGAGATCCTTCATTGGCTGCTGAGCTCATCGCGAAACCCAAATTAGATCCGGCGGCAGCGCGTTTCGCGCTCAAAATCAAACGCTCAAAAATTCATCGCTATGGCGTTTTTGCCATGGAAAATATTCCGCGGCGGCGCAGAGTCATCGAATATACGGGCGAGAAGGTTAATCGCCGGGAGATGAATCGTCGTCTCGAAGGGGATTTCACGTACATCTTCGAGTTGAATCGCTATTGGGGAATCGATGGCGGCGTGGATGGATCCGGGGCGGAGATCGTCAACCATTCCTGCGAGCCCAATCTCACAGCGCATTTCGTGAAGGACCGCATCTACTACGTGTCCTCGCGGGAGATCCTCGCCGGCGAGGAACTAACGCTGGACTATTCGTTCGACACCGACGAAGATCCCCACCAGTGCCGCTGCGGAGCACCGGCGTGTCGCGGGGATATGCGAAGATCGGCGGAATGAGGCGAACCCTACTCACGAGAAGCAGGCAAATCCCTCGTCCCACCCTGCGGGATCGGGATGACAACGGGTGGTGAGCATAAAAGCAAAACCCCCGGTCCAATACTCCGGGGGTTTTTGTTTGCTGACCTTTCGAACTGGGCCGAATCGCTTCCTTAGAAACTGAACTTAAATCCAAGTTGGATATCGCGCGAGCCGCCCGATCCCAGGATCGGATTGCCGTTGATGATATCAGGCGTGCCGCATCCGCAGCCGAACGTGCCGGGATTGGATGGGTCGTTGCCGATAGCCGAGTTTACCACGCCGCCGTACGGATTGGCGAGATTGACGTGATTGAACACGTTGAATACCTCGAAGCGGAATTCAGCCATCATCCGTTCCTTGAAGCGGAAATCCTTGAACAGGGACATATCCACGTTGCGGAAGCCCGGATCGTAGAAAATGTTCCGGCCCATCGTGCCGTAGGTTCCGGCCTTCGGAGGAACCATCACGGAATTCCCTTTCACGTAACAACCGTAGCTCTGAAGCGTGCTTTGGTCGGGGGCCACGGCCGTACACTGTGCCCACATCGCGGCGGACTGGGCGGCGGTAAACGAGCTCACGATGGACGAGATGCCGCTGGTTGTCGTGCAGTTGCTCGGCCCGGTGCAGTAGGGAAGAGAGCTGGAAGTAGACACGAAATTTTTCGGGTTGCCGAAGAAATCCCAACGATCCCCGAAGTCTCCGCTTCCGCTGATATTATCGCTTTGGTCGTTGGCCAGCCACGGCTGGCCGGTGGCGACGTTCAGGATGCCGTTGAGCTTCCAACCTGACAGCAATTGGCCGAAGCCCTTATGGCTGGGAAGCGCGTAGGTGGCCTGGAACGTGAAGCGGTGCCGCGTGTCGTAGTCGCTGCTGGCGTACTCCGCCTGGGGATTCAGGCTGTTCTGCGGTACTCCGCCGAAGCGATTCAAGGAACCGTTGTCCAGGCCGTGCCCATAGGTGTAACCGGCGGTGAAGTTGATGCCGTGAGAAACGCGTTTGGTCAGCGTGGTCTGCAAACTATCGTAGTTGGAGCGGCCATCGTTCACCGTCTCAAGATCGTAGGCCACGTACGGGAACTGAGCCGCCAGGGGACGGACACACGCCCCTGTATTCGGCACCGCACACTCGTTGACGTCCAGTTTTCCCAGCAGCCTTGCGCCGTGGTTCCCGACGTAGGCCACGTCCAGCGAAAAATCTCTGGCGAAGGCGTGTTGGATCCCAAAGTTCCAATTTACGACGTAGGGATTCTTGAGATTCGGATCGATCGACGCTACGTTGCATGGGCTTGCGGCGGTGCAGGAAATGCCAAGCCCGGCGCCCGGGTAAACCACGCCATTCCAATTCAGCGCGGAGCCGGGGATCGTGGCTGTGCCGACCGTGATGGTGCCGCCAAAAGTCTTCGGACAAGGGGTTCCAAATGGTTCGGCCACCGTGCAGGCACCGGTCGGGTTGCTGCCCAGGCTGAGGCCGCCCGGGGCACCCTGAAATCCCGGGTTCCCGACGAAAGTGGACGCGTTGAAGCTCGAGTACATGAGACTAATCCCGCCCCGGAGCACCGTCGTCCCCTTGCCGGTGAGATCGTAAGCGACGCCAAAGCGCGGCGAGGGGTCCTTGCCGTCAGCCTTATAAAGACTGCTGGTTCCCGGGGAGCCCTGTTGCACAAATCCTCCCGCCGAGGGAAGGAAGTTCGCGATCTGGTTGTTGGCCTCCTTCATCGGCGTTACGTAGGCGTAGCGTAGGCCCATATTGATCATCAATTTTGGGGTAACGCGGAAATCGTCCTGAAAGAAGCCGGCGTAGTTACTCCAGATCATTCTCAAGTCTGGAATTCCGGCAAGGTGAGTTGCATTGAGCGGATCTCCCGCGAAGAAGTCCTCGAGTGGTGTGGAACCGGCGAAAGCCACGCCGCCCCCGAACTTAATTACGCCGCGCTGGTCATGGCTGTCGGCATCGCCTTCGACGTGGGCGTACTCCAAGCCAAACCTCAAGGAGTGCCTGCCGATCTGATACGAGACGGCGTCCTGAACATCAAAGTACGGGTTGGGAGTGTTATCGGAGGGACGGCCGTTCTGGCTGCCGAGGAGTTGGTGGGCCTGTGCGTCAAAACCCGAAATGCTGACCGAGGGGAAACCGGCGCTTCCCGTATTGATGGGGTAGTTGATGCCATTGGAGATGGTGCCAGCGTCGGCGGGGTCGATCAGGAAGACGAAGCGGTCGTAGCCGAAGCGGGCTTCGTTCACCGTGTGCGCGTTCGGTGTGTAAACCCAGCTGGTGCCGACCGTCCACGTGGTCTGTTTGAAATCGTCCAGGAAGAGCGCGTTCGTGGCGGCGTGATCTTCTCCGACCCCGATGTAATCACCGGTCATCAAAAAGCCGTTGATGCGGTTTTTTTCGTTGATGTTGTAATCCATTTTCCCCAAATAATTCTTGCTGGTGTTGACGTTGGGGAAGCTGCTGACGTAGTTGTTGCTGGCGCCGGTATTCGGGAGGTAACCTCCGGTGCATGCGCCTCCGGTGGTACAACCAAATAACTTCAGGCTCACGGGACTCAGCGGGATACCGCGCGCCGTCAGCGCCGCGATGGCATCCGGCATGCTGTTCTTCGGATCGCCGCCGAGCGAGGCCGTCGCCGGAAGACCAATGACGAAGGCGTTGCCGACGGTGGACAGTAGCCCCTCGTAGCCGCCAAAGAAGAACAGTTTGTCCTTGATGATGTGGCCGCCTACGACGCCGCCGAACTGCTCCAACGACGTGGGCAGTTTATTGCATTGCGCAGGGACTCCGGGGTTCGGACCGCACACTCCCTGGGGGTTTAACCCCTGGTTGAAGGCGTTGCGGGCGTCCCACGCATCCGTCCGGCCAAACGCATACAGCGAGCCGTGCAACGTATTGGTTCCGGAGCGGATTCCCACGTTCACCTGGGCGCCGGGCTTCCAGCCATATTCCGCTTTCGGGCTTTCCATCACGTTGAATTCCTGAATCGCGTCAATCGGCAGGATCGCCGCCATATCGGTTATAGGACTTCCGCTGTTGGCGATCGAGCGGCCGTCATAGGGGTTGAAGTTGATGATGCCATCGACGAGCCAGACTGTCTCATCCGGGCGCACGTTGTTGGTGCTCTGCGTCCAGGGCGAGCCGCCCGGTTGCAGCATGACGCCGGGACGCAGACCGAGGAGGTTCTGGTAATTGCGTCCATTGAGCGGCAGATCGTTCACTTCGGCGTTGCTGACCGCGCCGCCGAGAGTCGCGCTCGTGGGATCCACCAGCGGAATTGCTTCGGTCACGGTGACCGTCTGGGTTTGCTCGCCGGGCTGCGGCGTCAAATCGACGCGAAGCTCCTGGCCGACCTCCAGCGCAATGCCGGGACGCTCCAGCCGCTTGAAGCCCTTGGCTTCAACCCGAATGGTATAGTTTCCCGGGATCAACGCCGGCGCGTTATACTCGCCCGCCGTGTCCGTGGTGAGTGTTCGGCTGGTGCCGCGCTCCGTGTCGATGACCGAGACCATGGCACCGGGTAGGACGCCGCCGGTTTGATCTGTCACGATTCCGGAAATTCGTCCGCCGGACTGTGCGCAGAGCGAGACGGAGAAAAGAAACGTTCCAATAAGCGCTCCGGCTAGAAACCGCATGGTTCCTGCCCGGAACGTTGTCAACACAGACAACGCAGATTTCATAAACCTCTCCCCCTAGAGAAGGAATAAACAACCACCGTTAGCGTGCTATAAAGCCAAACTCACTATGATCGGCAGAACGTCCGCACGTCGGCTCGCAAGCCGGCGCACAGCTTATGAAATCCTGTTAGAATTCACCCTTATGAAAGACTCGTAAAAACAATTTCCCCGTATTACTTTTTAAATACTGATTCCCCTCGACCCGCGAAACCGCAGGCAGACAAGTCAATTGACTAGCTATACCCCTTCGGAAAAAAAGTATGCTCTTGTTCTTTTAACCTGTCAAGGGGGCTTTCTCTAAAAAAAGCGGCCAACGCAAAAAACAATAAATTCCTAAGCAAAACCTCAGATTGTATAAGTGAGGTTTAGATGGAAAGGCGAAACAAGGAAATTAGAACGGAAACCGAGGAACGGCCGAAGACGTCAAAATTGGATTTCCTTTGCGAGCCTGCCGCCGATGGAAACGGCAAATGTTTCGCGGCGTCCAATATCTTTCGCGAGGTCTTAGGTGTTACTCACTTCTTACGTAATACCCACGTGGTCATCGCGCGGAGATTCTGCACAACGGTCGTCTTGACCGGATCGGCCAATTCCGCGCTTAGGCGAGCCGTGTGCGCCGCGAGCACTGCGTCGTCCACCAGATAGCGCTCCGAACCATCCGGAGATTTATAGCGGCGCCCCTGAACGTGTTCCACTTGGCTTTCCATGCCGATCGTGGATCCCAGGCGCGCGAATAAGAGCCCGCCCGGTTTCAGAACCCTCCACAATTCGTCTAGCATCGCAGTGAATTCCGCGTCATCCTTGGCGAAGTGCAGCACAGTGTTGCAGATGACGACGTCGGCACAGCCGTCGGCGAAAGACATTTTCTGCACCGGCTCGACTCGAAAGTTCGAACTGATATTAGCCGCCGCCAGCGAGGGCGCGAGTTTCCGGGCCAGCTGGCGCACACGATCCACTTCGCGCGCGTCCACATCACAGCCAAAAACATCGTACCCCTCGCGCAACAGGTAAGCGATGTTCCGGCCGGAGCCGCATCCGGCGTCGACGATCGTCATGCCGGGCGCGATGCGGCCTTTCAGCAGCTGATCGAAAAGATAGATGTCGATCTGGCCGAATTGTTCCTGCAGTGTGGGCATCTGGAGAGTGTGAATAGGAATCGGCGATCTAAGCTTGCGCCGCTTCGCGGATGCGCTGCAGCGAGCGCCACAGATGTCCGAGCTTATCGAGTTTTAACGCGTTCGCTCCGTCCGATAGCGCGCGCTCGGGAGCCTCGTGCACTTCAACGAACACCGCGTCGGCGCCGGCCGCGACCGCCGCGCGCGACAGAGGCTCGATGAACTCGGGTTGTCCTCCCGATGCCGTTCCCGCCGCGCCCGGAAGCTGCACGCTGTGTGTGGCGTCGAAAACCACGGGATAGCCGGTCTTGCGCATGATCGCGATGCCGCGCATGTCGACCACGAGATTGTTGTAGCCGAAACTGGAGCCGCGTTCCGTAATCAGGATGCGATGGTTGCCCGTGGAGGCGACCTTTTCCACGGCGTTATGAATATCGTGCGGCGCGACGAATTGTCCCTTTTTGATATTCACGATTTTTCCGGTGCGTCCGGCTTCGACCAGAATATCGGTCTGGCGGCACAGAAACGCGGGGATCTGCAGAATGTCCGCAACCTCGGCAACAGGTCCTGCTTGCGAGGCGTCGTGAATATCGGTGAGCACGGGAAATCCCGCGTCGCGCACGCCTTTCAAAATGCGGAGTCCCTCTTTGAGGCCGGGGCCGCGATAGGAATTGACGTTCGAGCGGTTGGCCTTATCGAACGACGCTTTAAAAATAAACTGGCCCACGATTTTGCCGATTTCCTTGGCCAGGAAATGAACGTGCTCCTCGCTTTCAATCACGCAAGGTCCGGCGATGAGCGCGAGAGGCTTACCCGTGCCGATGCTGATCTGGTCGTTAATTGTAATCATGGCCGACAGTGATCATGCGAGTCAGGATTTGGACGCGAAGCTCTCGCGTGCCGCATCGCGCGGTGATTCCATTCTGCGCTTGCGATGTTCCAGCGCCGCGCCGACGAACGCCTTGAATAACGGATGTGGTTCGAGCGGACGCGACTTGAACTCCGGATGGAACTGGCAGCCGAGAAACCACGGATGATCGGGGATTTCGCAAATCTCGACATACATGCCGTCGGGAGTTTCGCCGGAGAGGCGCAGTCCGTGCTCCTTGAACGTGGCTTCGTATTCGCGATTGAATTCGTAGCGATGCCGATGGCGCTCGCTGATCTCCGCTTCGCCATAGGCCTCGCGCGCGAAGCTGCCTTCCAGCAGTTTGCAAGGATATGCGCCCAGACGCATCGTTCCGCCGAGTTCGTCGACGCCCTTCAACTCGCGTAGCTTGTAAATGACGCGATGGGGACCCGAGGGATCGAACTCGGTGGAATTGGCGTGCTCCAATCCGCACACATTGCGCGCGAATTCAATCACCAGCGTCTGCATGCCGAGACAAATGCCGAAGTACGGGACTTTGTGCTCCCGCGCGTAACGGATCGCCACCAGCATTCCTTCAATGCCGCGCTTGCCAAATCCCCCGGGCACCAGGATGCCGTCAAACGAATCCAGCTCGGCAATCGATTGCGGCCATTGCAGGCGCTCGGCTTCAATCCAGGTGATGTTAACGCGGGCGTCATGCGCCAGACCGCCGTGCAATAGCGATTCCTTCAAACTCTTATAGGAATCTTCGTATTCGACGTATTTGCCGACCAGTCCGATGGACACCTGGCGTTGCGGATGCTTCATGCGCACGACCATGTCGCGCCAGCTTGCCATTTCGCGTTGCGGCGCGTCGATATCGAGCAGGCGCAGCACGATTTCGTCGACGCCCTGCTCGGCAAATACCAGCGGACATTCGTAGACGCTATCGACGTCCTTCGCGGTGATGACGGCCACGGGATCCACGTCGCAGAAGAGCGCGATTTTTTCTTTCACATCATCGGGCAGAGGACGCTCACTGCGGCACAGCAGAATATCCGGCTGGATACCGAGCGCACGGAGCTCTTTCACGCTGTGCTGCGTGGGTTTGGTTTTCAGCTCCTGCGCGGCGGCGATCCAAGGAACCAACGTCACGTGCACGAAGATGGCGTTCTCGCGGCCCACTTCGTGGCGCAACTGGCGAATGGCTTCGAGGAACGGAAGCGATTCGATATCGCCGACGGTGCCGCCGATTTCCGCGATCACCACATCGGCGACGCTGCCATCTGCCGCCGTGGCGACGCGCCGGGCAGCCGCCTTAATTTCGTTCGTCACGTGCGGAATCACCTGCACGGTCTTGCCGAGATAATCGCCGCGGCGTTCGCGTGAAATAATTTGTTCGTAAATGCGTCCGCTGGTGAGGTTGTTGGCCTGGCTGAGTGGCGAGTGCGTGAAGCGTTCGTAGTGGCCCAGATCGAGATCGGTTTCGGCACCGTCGTCGGTGACGAAAACCTCACCATGCTGAAACGGGCTCATGGTGCCGGGATCGACGTTGAGGTACGGGTCGAACTTCTGCATCGTGACTTTGATGCCACGGCTTTCGAGCAGACAACCGATGCTGGCCGCTGCGATGCCTTTCCCCAAGGACGAAACCACGCCGCCGGTGACGAAGATATATTTTGCCATGCTAGTTCTTGACCATCGCTATTTCGAGACCATGTTTATTTTGCCTACGTCTTTTGAGAGTGATTTTTCGTACAGAGCTGAGACCGTCAGCCAATCCGCCGGCGTATCGACGCCGAACGATTCATACTCGGTCTCCACCACGCGAATGCGGAAACCGTTTTCAAGCGCGCGAAGCTGTTCCAATTTTTCGGCCTGCTCCAGCGGACCGACGGGAAGATCGGGATAGGCGAGCAAGAAATCGCGGCGATAGACGTACAGGCCGATGTGTTTGAAGTAGACCGGCTCTTCGTGCCCATCCCTTGCAGGGGCTTCGCGATGAAAGGGAATCGGCGAACGCGAGAAGTACAGCGCGTTGCCTTGATGATCGGTGACGACCTTGACCACGCCCGGATCGTTGATCTCGTGCGCGCGCTCGATGCGCTTCTTGAGAGATCCCATCGGCACGTTCTCGTCGTGCAACATTCCCAATATCGCGGCGTCGATTGCGAAGGGATCAATCATGGGCTCGTCGCCCTGGATGTTGACGATCACGGTGGCCGTGGATGCCGACGCGGCTTCGGCCACGCGATCCGTACCGGAGGCGTGATCGTCGCGCGTAAGAATGATTTTGGCGCCGAAGCCTTCGGAGGCGCGGCGGATGCGGTCGTCGTCGGTGGCGATCACCAGATCGGTGAGATAGCGCGATTGCGACGCTCGCTCCCACACATGCTGCAGCATGGGTTTTCCGGCGATAGAGACGAGGGCTTTTCCGGGAAATCGGGAGGATGCGTACCGAGCGGGGATGACCCCAAGAATCCTGTGCGGCACAATCGAAGATATCACAACTGGCGGGTGTCCCGCAGAGTTGCGCGGGCGCGGAAAATGAGGTTGGAAAATGGAGAATCGATTACTATTGATGGACGGGATGAGGTGGACGGATCAGAATGTTTCGCGTAGAGGAGCTCCCGCATGTTTGACTGGATCCAGATCGAGTGGCAGACGATGTCAAAGCCGGCATTGCAAATTGGGCTCACCTATGTGCTGACGGCGATTATCGGATGGCAGCGCGAACACGAAGAGCACAACGCCGGCGTTCGCACTTTCCCCATCGTGGGGATGGCCACCTGCGGATATTTGCTGGTGCTGGGCCCGGTTACGGATGGGGCGGCGCAATCACGCGTGATGCAGGGAGTGATCACAGGAATCGGATTTCTGGGCGGCGGAGCCATTTTGAAAGATGGTCTCTCCGTGCGAGGAACGGCGACGGCCGCCAGCATCTGGAACGCGTGTGTGATCGGCTCAGCGGTGGCGATGAATCACTACGGCATCGCGGTCGTGCTGACGTTTCTCAATCTGTTCACGCTGCGCGCGCTGCTGCCGATCAAGATGAAGCTCGATGGGACGAACGATCAGGGAGTGGGAGGACTGTAAGGCTTCCTGTATGCGGCAACCTCTCTCCGGCATTTGCGTTCTGGATCTCAGCCGCGTGCGTTCGGGTCCCACGGCCGTCCGGCAGCTCGCCGATTGGGGAGCCGACGTGATCAAGATCGAATCCACCGGCGGACCCGAGGCCGATCTCTTCGGCGATTCGCGCGGCAGTTCCGATTTTCAGAATCTGCAGCGCAACAAGCGCAGCTGCACGCTCAATCTGAAGAGTGCCGAGGGCGTGGCGATCTTCCACAAGATGGCGGCGACGGCCGACGTGGTGGTGGAAAATTTCCGTCCCGATGTGAAAGCGCGCTTGGGCATCGATTATCCGGTGCTGCGCGCCTTGAATCCGCGAATCATTTATGCGAGCATCTCCGGCTTTGGAGAAGACGGTCCTTATCGCACGCGGCCGGGGTTCGATCAGGTCGTCCAGGGGATGGGCGGCTTGATGTCCATCACGGGGTTGCCAGGGCAGGGACCTGTGCGCGCGGGAATTCCGCTGGCCGATTTGAGCGCGGGATTGCTGGCCGCGCAGGGAATTTTTCTCGCGTTGTTCGATCGCGAACGAACGGGCGAAGGCCAGTGGGTAACGACGTCGCTGCTGCAAGCCCAGGTCTTCCTGTTGGACTTCCAAGCTACCCGCTGGCTGGACGATCACGAAGTACCGGAGCAGGCGGGGAACAATCATCCGACCAATATTCCCACCGGAGTTTTCAAAACGGCCGACGGCTATATCAACATCGCCGCGAGCGGACAGGCGATGTGGGAGAGATTGTGCGAGGACATCGAAGGCGGGGAACTGCTGGCGAATCCAAAGTTCGCGACGGCGAAGTTGCGGTCGGAGCATCGCGACGCGGTGAACGCAGGGATCGAGCAGCTGCTGGCGGCCGGGAGCTCCGCGCATTGGTTGGAAGCGCTGAACAGGGTCGGTGTGCCGAGCGGTCCTATTAATACCATCGACCAGGTGTTTGCCGATCCTCAAGTGCGGCATCTGGAAATGGTGCAAGAGATTGCCTCGCCGCATTACGATCCTTTGCGCGTAGTGGCGCAGCCCTTTCGTTTATCGAACGCGGAAAGCGGCTTGCGTTCGCGCCCACCGGAGTGGGGCGAGCACACGGATGAGATTTTGCAATCGTTCGGATACTCCCCGGAAGAAATCGAAGGGTTCCGCGCGCGAGGCGTCGTCTAATTTATTTGTCGTCTATTTATTTGTCGTTTATTTAACTAGGAGCAGCGAATTCATGAATGCCCAGGAAACTACAGGAAAGATTTTGACCGCCGTCGATGGTCGGGTCGCGACGTTGACGTTTCACAATCCGGAGCGCCACAATTCCTTGTCGCTGCAGATGTGGCAGGACGCGGCGACGGAGCTCGATCGATTCGCGGCGGACGAATCCGTGCGCGCGATCGTGCTGACCGGATCGGGCGACAAATCTTTCGCCTCGGGCGCCGACATCTCCGAGTTCGATAAGGTTCGCGCGAATGCGGAGGGAGCCGCAACGTACGAGATCGCGCTGGAACGTTTTTGGAAAGCGCTGGGCGATAATCCCAAGCCGACGGTCGCTATGATTCGTGGCTTCTGTATCGGCGGAGGATTGAACGTCGCCGCATGTTGCGATTTGCGCGTGTGCGGAGAAGGCTCCCGGTTCGCGGTACCGGCGGCGAAGTTGGGATTGGGTTACGGAGTTTCTACAATGCGCCGTTTGATGGCGCTGGTGGGTCCGCAATTCGCGCTGGAGTTTTTACTCACCGCGCAGCACTTCACGTCGGCGGAGGCGCTGCGCATCGGATTGGTGAATCGCGTGGTTCCGGACGGCGATGTGGAAGCCTACACGTTGGGCTTGGTCGACAAGATCGCGCACAATGCTCCGCTGACGATGTTCGCCGCGAAGCGCATTATCCACGAATTGTTGAAAAGTCCGGAGCAACAGGATCTGGCAGCGGGTGACGCGCTGGTGAAGAAATGTTTCGACAGCGAGGATTACAAAGAAGGCCGCACAGCGTTTTTCGAAAAACGAACACCGGTGTTTAAGGGACGCTAGTGGCTCCTTCGACAACAGGCGCGTCGCCATCGCGCGTGTTCTGGGCGGCGTGGCTCGGATGGATGCTCGATGGGTTCGACGCGACGATGTATATCTACGTGCTGTCGGCTGCGGTCACGGAGCTGCTGCGGCACGAGGGACGCGCAGCTTCCACGGCGAGCGTCGCACTCTACGGCGGATATTTCTTCAGCATCTTCATGCTCGGGTGGGCGTGCTCCATGGTGTGGGGCCAACTCGCCGATCGCATCGGCCGCGTGCGCGTGATGTGCCTGACCATCCTCACCTATTCGGTGTTCACGGGCCTGTGCGGATTGGCGCCGAATCTTTTCCTGTTCGGCGTATTTAGATTTCTCGCAGGATTCGGTATCGGCGGCGAATGGACGGCGGGCGTGACGCTGCTGCACGAATCGCTGCCGGAAGAGATGCGCGTCCGCTATGCGGGATGGCTGCACACGGCGACGCCCGTGGGAATCACGCTGGCGGCTGCGGCATCTTTCTTATTTCCGTGGATTGGATGGCGCGGCGCGTTTTGGATTGGCGCATTGCCCGCGCTGCTGGTGCTGTACTTGCGGAGAAAAATTCCCGAGCCGGAGAAATGGAAAGCGCGAACCAACGCACGAACGAAGGACGCGGCTCCGAGCGCGATGGAATTGTTCCGGCGTCCGCTCGCGCGCAGTGCGTGGCCCGCGGCGTTGATGGTGGCGTGCGCGATCTTCGGATTGTGGTCGACCAGTTATTGGGCGCCGACGTTCGTCATCACGCGAGTTGTCGCCGAAGGAGGAACGGCGGCAGCGGGACAGAAGCTCGCGTCGTTTGCGGGACTTTTCGGCAGCGTCGGGACACTGGCCGCATGTTTGATTTCGCCGTGGCTCGCGCGCGCGTTTGGATCGCGCCGCCTGACGGGAACGTTCTTCTTCGTCGGTTCGCTGGTGCTCGCCATCTTTGCTTACGCGTACGCGGCTCGGCCATCGCGCAGTCTGACGTTGTTCCTGGTGCTGTTGCCGCTGGTTGGTTTTTTCACCAATGGAGTGTTCGCGCTCTATTCCATCTGGTTGCCGGAAATGTTTCCCAGCGTCCATCGCGCCTTCGGCGCAGGGTTCGCGTTCAGCTTCGGGCGCGTGTTGGGAGCTTTAGGACCAACAGTTGTGGGAATGCTGGTGGGGATCACGGGTTCGTATCCGATGGCGATCGCCACGGCGGCGCTGATTTATTTAGTCGGCCTCCCGTTCACGTTTTTGTCGGTAGAGACAGGGAACCGGCCGTTGATGGAGTAGAGAGTAACGGGGAAGAGTCGAGACGACTCTCGACTCAGCAGTGCTGGCGCCCCGCGCCACCTGCGGAGTTATTTCGATTTTTCGATTTGTGATAATTCCACGGCGCGGCGCAGGCCGATCAAGGGCAGCTCGGGGACGAATGCATGGAAGAAATGTTCGTCTTCGAACAAACGTCCGAAGCCGCCGGTGCCAACGATGAACGGCGGATCTTTTTCAAAATGCTCTTTCGTCACCGAGGCCGCGAGCGTTTTCACGGTTGCGAGCGTGCCGTAGTACAAACCGGATTGGATGCTCTCTACGGTGGAGCGTCCCAACACTTCGGCGGGGCGCACGATTTCCACCGAGGGCAGGCGCGCGGTGTTCGATTCCAGCGCGGCCATGGAAGTATTGAGCCCCGGGGTGATGATGCCGCCGAGATATTCTTTGTCCTTCGTGACGGCGCATAGCGTGGTGGCCGTGCCGAAATCGACGATCACGAGATTGCGATTCGGGAACCGCGAGAGAGCTCCGATGGCGTTGGCGATTTTATCGGCGCCGACTTCGAGCGGATTGCGGTATCGAATTTTGAGGCCGGTCTTGACGCCGGGCTGCAGCAGGAACGGCTCGAAGCGGAAATATTTCAGGAAGCAATTACGCAGAGAGTGGCCGGCGTCGGGCACAACGGAACACATCGCGGCCATGTGGATGGCCTCGGGCTCCACTCCGTTTTCGCGCAGCACGTTGCGGAAGAACAGGCCGAATTCGTCGGACGAAGCGCGAATGCTGGAGGTGCGGCGAAACGTGAGCTTGAGATCGTCGCCATGGTAGACGCCGCCGAAAATCTGACTGTTGCCGATATCGAGCGTGAGCAGCATTAGTGGTTCACCTCAGTGTTTCATCTCGGGTATCGGCACGTTGTCGATCAGCCGCACGCCATCGAGGAACACGGCGGCGAAACGTCGTCCCCAGTGTTCTTCGATGTAGTCCACTTCAAAACCATGCGACTCGAGTGTGGCGCGCGCGGCGACGGCGGTCGCAGCAGTGGCTAGCGTCTGGTAAATGATCGATGCTTTGGTATGAGCATCCGCCGAGAGAAGTTTATTACGCGAGCTTGCGGCCAGGCCCGATTCTTCGCGAATGGTCGCACAGGGAATAATTTCGGTGGGAACAAAAAAATCCTCCACCATTTCGGCGACGGTGCGCAGTTGCTGAAAATCTTTTTCACCGAAGTAGGCGCGTTCGGCGCGCGCGATGTTCAGGAGCTTCATCACGACGGTCATGACACCGGTGAGAAAGCCGGGACGAAAAGCGCCTTCCATGATGTGCGTGCTAGCGTTAGGCTCGACTTTGAAGCGATAGCCGTGCGGGTACATTTCGGCGAACGTCGGCAGAATCACGTGATCGGTGCCGAGGCTCTCGAGCAGCGCGAGATCCGCGTCGAGCGTGCGCGGGTAGCGATCGAGATCCTTGGGATCGTTAAACTGCGTGGGGTTGACGAAGATGCTGACGACGACGATGTCGTTCTC
>Ga0182030_10006776_pt1 | contig 24074 bp, 16 predicted proteins | sample 812S3MmetaG_FD_121299 | JGI IMG/M metagenome (GOLD analysis project Ga0182030, IMG submission 121299) | Permafrost microbial communities from Stordalen Mire, Sweden - 812S3M metaG (Illumina Assembly) | ecosystem: Environmental > Terrestrial > Soil > Wetlands > Permafrost | place: Sweden...
CATGTAGGTTTCAAGGTCTTTGAAACTCGCTTTGCCGGCTTCAATTTTCGCGCCGATGCCGGAATCCCACGAGGCGTAGCGGTTCTTCACAAACTCCGCCAGCCGGCCATCTTTGCGAATCGCGGCGGCGATTTTCAGTCCGCGCGCAAAGGTGTCCATGCCGCCGATGTGCGCGTAAAACAAATCAATTGGCTCAAAGCTCTCGCGCCGAACCTTGGCGTCAAAATTCACGCCGCCGGTCTTGAAGCCGCCGTATTTCAAAACCGTCAGCATCGTGTAGGTCGTCAGATAAATGCTCGTGGGAAATTGATCCGTGTCCCAGCCGAGCAGTTCGTCGCCGGTGTTCGCGTCAATGGAGCCGAGCGCGCCCGCGCCACCAGCCACTTCGAGGTCGTGCTGCATCGAATGGCCCGCAAGTGTGGCGTGATTGGTTTCGATGTTGAGCTTGAAATCATTCAGCAAATCAAACTCGCGCAGAAAGTTCAGGCAGGCGGCGGCGTCGGAATCGTATTGGTGCTTGGTCGGTTCTTTCGGCTTCGGCTCGATGTAAAATTGGCCTTGGAAACCGATTTTCTTTTTGTAATCCACGGCCAGATGCAGAAATTTGGCGAGATGTTCCTGCTCGCGTTTCATGTCGGTGTTGAGCAGCGTCATGTAGCCTTCGCGGCCGCCCCAAAACGTGTAACCTTGACCGCCGAGTTCGTGCGTGACTTCCATCGCCTTTTTCACCTGCGCGGCGGCGTAGGCAAAAACATCGGCATTGGAGCTCGTGCTCGCGCCATGCACGAAGCGCGGATTGGAAAACAAATTCGCCGTGCCCCACAGCAATTTGACCCCGGAGCGTTTTTGTTCTTCCTTCAAAACTTTAGCCACCGCGTCAAAATTTTTATTGGTTTCGGCCAGCGTTTTTCCTTCCGGCGCCACGTCGCGGTCATGCCAGCAGTAATAAGGCGCGCCGAGCTTGGAGATGAATTCAAACGCCACACGCGCGCGGTTCTGGGCGTTGCTGACGGAATTGCTGCCGTCGTCCCACGGCCGCTGCATCGTGCCCGCGCCAAACGGATCGCTGCCGGTGCCACGGAATGTGTGCCAGTAAACCACGGCGAAACGCAGATGGTCGCGCATCGTTTTGCCCTCGACGATTTCGTCGGGATTGTAATGTTTGAACGCGAGCGGGTTTTTTGAACTCGCGCCCTCGTATTGGATGGTTTCGATTTTTGGAAATGCAGCTTTCATATGTTTGTTTTGTTTGTTTTGTTTGTTGTCGGCAATGTTAATTTTACAATTTCGCTGCGGCGGACCGTCCGCGTGAAATTTTGGCCGGAGCCAGCCGGTGGTGTTCCCGGTCCGGCACGATGAAACGGTCAATGCCCGCCACCACCAGGCCGGCGGTGCGGCGGCGCGGCGCGGCGACACATTCCACCCGGCCGAAGCGCGCCCACATCGCGCCGTTTTCGATGGCGCGGGAAAGATGCTGCATCACGGCAGGCGGAAGTTCCGTGAGGCTCCCGGTGATGACGACGCGGCGCAGGCCGAGCACATTCAGCGCGCCGGCGATGGCCGCCGCCGCCGCATCCAGCGATTGCGCCAGCCACGGCTCCACTTCATTCTGCAAAATATGCGCGTTCAGACCGACCCAGGATTTGTCCTTGTGTTTGCGGCCACGGGAAAAACTTTCCAGCAGGCCGCGCACGGAAACCAGCGTTTCCATGCAGCCCGTCGCGCCGCAGCCGCAGCGGCGCGAATTGCCGGGCACGGGCGTGTGGCCGATTTCGCCGCTGATCGGCAGCGGACTGGCGAGCGGTTTGCCGCCGACCACCACCGCGCCGCCGACGCCTTCGCCAAAATCCACCAGCAGAAAATCCTCGGAATCCGGATGGGCAAAATGATGTCCGTGCGCGAGCACGCGTTCCTCCTGGAGCAGCAGCACCGGCACATTCCAAACGCGCTTCACGATGGCGGCGAGGTCGGCGGTTTCGGTCCAGTGGATGTTTGGCGAAAACAAAATGCGGTTGCCCGCTTCGTCCACCACGCCGGGAACGCTCAACAGCACGCCGAGAAATTTCGGGGCGCGCAGTTTCCGGGCCGCGAGCCGCAATTGTTTTTCCCAGACCGCCGCCGGGTCCGCCCCGTCCGCGGCGGATGGAAATGAAACCTGCCAGTGATCCTCATCCGCCGCGCCAAAGGTGAGTTCGACCAGTTGCGTTTCCGCGATGCCGAGCTGAATGCCGAGGAAGCTCGGCTGCGAACAGTTCAACCGCAGTTGCCGGCCGGGCCGGCCGAGGCTCGCCGCGCCGTCGCCGTTGCCGGCCGGCGAATCAATTTCCTCCAGAATTTGCGCGGCCAGCAGTTCATCCACGATCTTGCCCGCCGTGGGCTGGCTCATGCCGAGCGCCCGCGCCAGTTCCGCCCGCGACGCCACGCCTGCTTTCTGCAGCTGGCGGATCAAGGCACGCTTGTTCAAGCGGCCCATGCGGGAGGGGGAAAAAATCATTACTTAATAAAACTACGGAATTATCCTCCGCGTCAAGTATTTTAGAAAACTTTTTACCGGCCAGGATAATTTGGTTGCCACCGGTTTTGAAAAATGTTCTTGTGTGCCCCACATGAATATCATCCATCGCTTAAAATTATTTGTCCCCGTCTTTGCCACCGTGATCGGGCTGGTGCAGGCCCAGGCCCAGCCCGCCACGCCTGCCGTGCCCGCCGCCAAGCCGGCGTTAAGCCCAGTGCAGATGGAACTGCGCACGATTGTCCAAGGCATCCAGACCAAATTGAAGGCCACCGGCGGCAAGGCTACCGCCGCCGATCTCGCCGATGACCTCAAGGCCTTTGATGACCTGCTCGCCAAGCATGCCGGCGAAAAGACCGACGACATGGCCCAGGTGGCCTACATGAAAGCCGGCCTTTATCTTCAAATCTTCCATGACACCAAGACCGGCGACGCCCTGATGGCCCAGCTCAAATCCGATTACAAGGACACCGCCTTTGTGGCCCGGCTGGCCAAGGCCGAAGCCGCTCATGCCGAAGCCAAAAAAATTCAAGCCGCCCTCGCCGACGGACTGCCCTTCCCCGACTTCAGCGAAAAAGACATTGCCGGCAATTCCCTTTCCGTAGGCGCGCTCAAGGGCAAAGTCGTGCTCGTGGATTTCTGGGCGACGTGGTGCGGACCGTGCGTGCATGAACTGCCGAATGTCATCGAGACTTACAAAAAACATCACGGCGAAGGGTTTGAAATCATCGGCGTTAGCCTCGATTCCGACCGCGACAAACTGGACGCCTTCCTCAAGAAAACCGACGGCATGACCTGGGCGCAATACTTCGACGGCCAGGGCTGGCAGAACAAGCTCGCCGGCAAATACGGCGTGCAATCCATTCCCTTCACCGTCCTCGTTGGCAAAGACGGCAAGATTATCGGCACCAATTTGCGCGGCGAAGCACTTGATCCCGCCGTCACCGCCGCCATTGCCGCGAAATAAGAACTGCGGCACTGCCAACCAAAGCAAAACCTCTCGCCGGAGTCTTCGGACTCCGGCGTTTTCATGCACCGGACGCACCTTAAAAGCAAACGGCGACTGGATTGCCAGCCGCCATCTTGATTTTGACCAGAAATGGAATCGCGCACCACCCTCTGCACCAGCACATCGGCTCAACCGCCACTCTTCTTGAGCAGATCCACCATCTCCGGCCTAACCCGCTTGATCATTTCAATGTCTATTTTCAGGTGCAGATAGCCCGCGATATAGGAATAGATCCCTTGCAGTTCCGGCGACCACGGGGCCGAGACAATCGCGAGCGGCGTTTCGCCCCGGTTGTTCTTGGCCGTGGCGTCCGCGCCCCGGTCCAGCAGCAACTGCGTCGTTTCCTTATGACAGAAAAAGGCCGCCAGATGCAACGCCGTGGCTCCGTCATTGTTCTTGGAATCCATCTTCGCGCCTTTCGCGATCAGCAGATCGGCGGCTTCCGTCTGCCCCATCAACGCCGCCATCATCAGCGGGGTGCCGCCGCCATTGGGTTCCTTGCTATTGATATCAATGCCGGTTTCCAGATTCTGCTTGATAGCCGTAATGTTGCCCGTCGCCGTCGCCGTCCAAATATCCACGGCCGGCTTGGGTTTGCTGCACCCGACGAGCAGGGCCGCAAGGATGATTGGAATAATTGTTTGTTTCATAAACTTTGGGACAATCTGCCGCGTGCGGCGAAACGACAACGGAACGTCATTTTCGTCGCCGATCCGGTTGAGTGGAACCACCGTGAACCTGCCCGGAACAAAAGTCTAGCGAATTCCCCTGCCCTGGCGGACAAGCCTTCAAATTCCAAAATTGTCCGGGCGGATTTTTCCGCTCATAAGCACCGTGCTTCACCGCTGGCCACGAGGCAATTCAGTCCACCCGCAAGGCCTGTTCCAGCAGTTGATCCAGATGCCCGGCCAGCGCGCTTTCGCCGACCGCGAGATTGGCTCCCGCTTTCCGGGCCGCTTCTAACAGGGCTTCCTCATGGTCCGGGGCGAAGGCAATGATGGGCAGATGATTCGTGGCGGCGTCGGCCTTGATTTTTTCAACCGCGCCACAGACATCGCCGCGCGCCGCGAGATCGGCGACGAGGAGCAACGGCATTTCGCGCCGCACGGTGGCGGCGAGCAACGCGGGATTGTTGAGCGCGAGCACGCGGTAGTTCAAATCCTGCAACCGGTTCACAAGCTGGCTGCCGGGCATGAGCCGTTCGTAGAAAACAATGGCAAGCGGTTGCAGCATATTCCCGGTCGAAAATCAGGGCAGCTCGGTCTGGCCCATCAGGAAGCGGTCGCATTCGCGCGCCGCGCCCCGGCCTTCGTTGAAGGCCCAGACGACAAGGCTCTGGCCGCGCCGGCAGTCGCCGCAGGCAAAGACGCCCTTGTGATTCGTGGTGTATTTCTCGAAGTCGGCCTTGGCGTTGGAACGTGGGTCGCGCTCGATCTTGAGGGCTTCGAGCAATGGCTGTTCCGGTCCGAGAAAACCCATCGCCAGCAGGACGAGCTGCGCGGGCAAAACTTTTTCCGTGCCGGGAACATGCTTGGGAATGAACTGGCCCTTGTCGTTTTTCTCCCATTTCACCTGCACGGTGTGGATGGCCTTGACGTGGCCGCTGGCGTCGCCTTCAAACTTCGTGGCTGTCGTCAGATAAATGCGCGGGTCAGCGCCGAATTTCGCGGCGGCTTCCTCCTGACCGTAATCGGTCTTGAGTGTCTTGGGCCATTCGGGCCAGGGATTATCCTTCTTGTCGCGTTCGAGCAGTGGCTTGGGCAAAATCTCCACCTGCACCACGCTCTGGCAGCCGTGGCGGATCGAAGTGCCAACACAGTCCGTGCCGGTGTCGCCGCCGCCGATGACGACGACGTGCTTGCCATCGCCAGAAATCTGCGCGCCGGGCTTGTCGCCATCGAGCAAATTCTTCGTGTTGGCCGTGAGAAATTCCATCGCGAAGTGGACGCCCTTTAATTGGCGGCCTTCAATCGGCAGATCCCGCGGCTGCGTCGCGCCGGTGGCGAGGATGACGGCGTCGAATTCCTTCGCCAATTTCTCCGCTGGAAAATGTTTGCCGATCTCGGTGTTGCAGACGAACTGGATGCCCTCGGCTTCGAGCAGTTTGATGCGGCGCAGGACGACTTCGTTTTTGTCGAGCTTCATGTTGGGGATGCCATACATGAGCAAACCGCCCGGACGGTCGGCGCGTTCATACACTGTGACAAGGTGGCCGGCGCGATTCAACTGCGCGGCGGCGCTCAAGCCAGCGGGGCCGGAGCCGACCACGGCGACTTTCTTGCCGGTGCGCTGCTTCGGCGGTTCGGCGACGACCCAGCCTTTTTCCCAGCCGTGGTCAATGATGCTGACCTCGATGTTTTTGATGGTGACCGGCGGATCATTGATGCCGAGCACGCAGGAACCTTCGCACGGCGCGGGACAGACGCGGCCGGTGAACTCCGGGAAATTATTCGTCTTGTGCAGGCGGTCCAGCGCCTCGCGCCAGAGGCCGCGATAAATCAAATCATTCCATTCAGGAATGAGATTGTGAATCGGGCAGCCGCTGGCCATGCCGCTGACGAGCTGGCCCGTGTGGCAGAACGGCGTGCCGCAATCCATGCAGCGCGCGCCCTGTTTCTTCAAGTCGGCTTCGGGCAGGTGAAGGTGAAATTCCTTCCAGTCGGCGACACGCGAGAGCGGCGTGCGGTCCTTGGGCAATTCACGTTGGAACTCTAAAAATCCGGTTGGCTTTCCCATCGTCTTATTTGGTTAGAATTAAAATTGTTTCGGTCAGTGGCCGCCTTTGACGTTTTCCTCGAACGCGGCCATGATGGCGTCGTCGCCGCTCAAGCCCTGCGACTGCACCCGTTTCAACGAGGCCAGCACGCGGGCGTAATCCTGTGGCAGCACCTTCACGAACTTCGGAATGTAATTTTTCCAGTCCGCAAGAATTTTCGCCGCGCGGTCGCTGCGCGTGTAGGCGTGATGACGCTGGATTAATTTCCAGACCTCCTCGATTTCATCGGTGTCGGTGAGTTTTTCCAGCGCCACCAACTCCATGTTGCAGCGCGACGCAAAATCCCCGGCTTCGTCGAGCACATACGCCACGCCGCCGCTCATGCCGGCGGCGAAATTGCGTCCGGTCTTGCCGAGAATCACCACGCGTCCGCCGGTCATGTATTCGCAGCCGTGATCGCCAATGGCCTCAACGACGGCGTTAACGCCGGAGTTGCGGACGGCGAAGCGTTCGCCAGCCATGCCGCGCACAAAAATTTCGCCGGCGGTCGCGCCGTAAAGCGCCACGTTGCCGATGATGATGTTTTCCTCGGCGACGAAAGTGGAACCTTTCGGCGGATAAACAATGAGCTTGCCGCCGCTCAAGCCTTTGCCGAAATAATCGTTCGCGTCGCCTTCAAGTTCGAGCTTCATGCCGCGCGGCACGAACGCGCCGAAGCTCTGGCCGGCGCTGCCGGTGAAATTCAACTCAATGGTGTCTTCGGGCAGGCCGTTGACGCCCCATTGCCGCGTGACTTCGCTGCCGACGATGGTGCCGACGACGCGGTTGACGTTGCGCACGGGCAACACGGCGACGACTTTTTCGCCGCGCTCGATGGCCGGCGCGCAAAGTTTGAGCAGCACGGTGTGGTCGAGCGATTTGTCAATGCCGTGATCCTGCGCCTGCTGGCGGAAACGCCCGACTTCGGCTCCGACATCGGGCCGGTGCAGAATTGGCGTGAGGTCGAGGCCTTTCGCTTTCCAATGTTCAATGGCCTTCCACGGCACGAGCTTGTCGGTGCGGCCGACCATTTCCTCCAGCGTGCGGAAACGCAGTTTCGCCATGATCTCGCGCAGTTCCATCGCGATAAAGCGCATGAAATTGACGACGTGATCCGGGTTGCCGGTGAAGCGGGCGCGCAGTTTCGGATCCTGCGTGGCGACGCCGACGGGACAGGTGTTCAGATGGCAGACGCGCATCATGATGCAGCCGAGCACGACGAGCGGCGCGGTGGCGAAACCAAATTCCTCCGCGCCGAGCAGCGCGGCCACGGCCACGTCGCGGCCGGTTTTCATCTGGCCGTCGGTCTCGACATAAATGCGGCTGCGCAGATTATTCAGCAGGAGCGTCTGGTGCGTTTCGGCCAGGCCGAGTTCCCACGGCGCGCCGGCGTGTTTGATGGACGAGAGCGGCGAAGCGCCGGTGCCGCCGTCGTGGCCGGAGATCAACACAACGTCCGCGTGCGCCTTGGCGACGCCGGCGGCGATGGTGCCAACGCCGATTTCGGAAACGAGCTTCACGCTGATGCGCGCGTAGCGGTTGGCGTTTTTCAAATCGTGAATCAGTTCCGCCAAATCTTCGATGGAATAAATATCATGGTGCGGCGGCGGAGAAATAAGGCCGACACCCGCCGTCGTGCCGCGCGTTTTCGCGACCCACGGATAAACTTTTTTGCCGGGCAGTTCGCCGCCTTCGCCGGGCTTCGCGCCCTGCGCCATTTTGATTTGCAGTTCCTTCGCGTTGACGAGGTAATGGCTCGTGACACCGAAACGGCCGGAAGCCACCTGCTTGATTGCGGAATTTTTCGAGTCGCCTTTTTCGTTCGTCCAAGTGTAGCGCTCGGCGTCCTCGCCGCCTTCGCCGGTGTTGGACTTGCCACCGAGGCGGTTCATGGCGATGGCGAGCGATTCGTGCGCTTCCTGGCTGATGGAGCCGTAGCTCATCGCGCCGGTCTTGAAACGCTTGACGATGTCCTCGACGGACTCAACTTCCTCGATGGGCAGCGGCTTGGCGGCCCATTTGAATTCAAAGAGGCCGCGCAAGGTGCAGAGATTTTTCGCCTGGTTGTTGATCAGCTCGGCGTATTCGCGGTAAATTTTTTCGCTGTTGAGACGGCAGGCGATTTGCAGCTTGTGAATCGTCTGCGGATTGAACATGTGATATTCACCGCTGTCGCGCCACTGATACTGGCCGCCGGGTTCGAGTTCGTGTTCCATCTGCGCCGCCGGAAACGCGTGGCGATGGCGCAGGAGCGTTTCCTCGGCAATGACATTCAGCCCGACGCCTTCAATGCGCGACGGCGTCCAGCGGAAATAGCGGTCCACGAATGCGCTGTTCAGGCCGACGGCCTCGAAGATTTGCGCGCCGCGATAGCTTTGAATCGCCGAGATGCCCATCTTCGCCATCGTCTTGACGACGCCTTTGACGGCGGCCTTGATGAATTTTTTCACCGCCGTTTTGTGATCCGTGCCGGTCAGCAAGCCCTGGTGAATCAGATCGTCAATTGTCTCAAACGCGAGATAAGGATTAATGGCACTGCAGCCGTAGCCGATGAGCAGCGCGAAATGATGCACCTCGCGCGGTTCGCCGGATTCCAGCACGAGGCCGACTTTCGAGCGCGTGCCGGAGCGGATGAGATGATGGTTCAAACCGGAAATCGCCAGCAGCGCGGGAATCGGCGCCTTTTCGTGGCTGATGCCCCGGTCGGAAAGAATGAGAATATTCGCGCCGTCCGCAATCGCCCGGTCGGCGGCGGCAAACAATTTGTCCACCGCGATCTCCAGGCCGATGACGCCTTCCGACACCGGGAACAAAATCGGCAGCGTGACCGCCTTGAAGTTTCCTTTTTTGACGTGCCGGAGTTTTTCCAAGTCCTCGTTGGTGATGATCGGCTCCTTGACCCGGATGAGCGCGCAGCTTTCTGGCGTGGGATTCAGCAGGCTGCCACGCGAGCCGACCATCGTTTCCGTCGAGGTGACAATTTCCTCGCGGATCGGATCAATCGGCGGGTTCGTGACCTGCGCGAAAAGCTGCTTGAAATAATTGTAGAGCAGTTGCGACTTGTTCGACAGCACCGCGAGCGGTGTGTCGGTGCCCATCGAGCCTAGCGGTTGGATGCCGTCGCGCGCCATCGGGCCGACGATGAAACGCAAGTCCTCGAACGTGTAGCCGAACGCCTGCTGCCGCTGCAACACGGTTTCATGCGCGGGTTCGGGGTGATGATTCACCGCCGGCAAATCCTCCAGCAAAACGTGATGCTCCTTGAGCCACTGCTGATACGGATGCGCCTGGGCACATTCGTCCTTGAGTTCCTTGTCGGAAACAATTCTTCCCTGCTCCGTGTCCACCAGAAAAATGCGGCCCGGACGCAGCCGGCCTTTGCTCACAATCCGTTCCGGCGCGATGTCCAGCACGCCGGCTTCCGACGCCATGATGACCAGATCATCTTTCGTGACGTAGAAACGCGAAGGCCGCAGGCCGTTGCGATCCAGGCACGCGCCGATGCGCTTGCCGTCGGTGAACGCGATGGACGCCGGGCCGTCCCACGGTTCCATCAGGCACGCGTGATACGCGTAAAACGCCTTCAGGTCCGCCGACATGCTCTCGTGATTTTCCCACGGCTCGGGAATCATCATCATCATCGCGTGCGGCAACGAGCGGCCGGCCATGACGAGCAATTCCACGCAGTTGTCGAACATCGCGGAATCGCTACCGTCGTTGTTGATGACGGGAATCAGTTTCTTGATGTCGTCGCCGAACAGCTCGGAGCGGAAATTCATCTGGCCGGAGTGCATCCAGTTGATGTTGCCACGCAGCGTGTTGATTTCGCCATTGTGCGCGATGTAGCGATACGGATGCGAGCGATACCAGCTCGGAAACGTGTTCGTGGCAAACCGCGAATGCACCAGCGCCAGCGCCGTGACCATGTCGGGATTCCGCAGGTCGGGAAAATATTTCGCCACCTGCTCCGGCATCAACATGCCTTTGTAAATGACCGTTTTGTAGGACAGGCTGGAAACGTAAAACCAGTTGCCGCCCGGAATTTTGTTGGCGTAGCGGATGCGCTGTTCCGCCACCTTGCGGAGGACATACAGCTTGCGCTCGAACGCCATCGCGTCCTTCAAATTCGGATTGCGCCCGATGAACACCTGCATCATGAACGGCTCGCCGGCCCGCGCCGTGTCACCAAGCGAGGAATTGTCCGTCGGAATATCGCGCCAGCCGAGCAGCGTCTGCCCTTCCTCGGCGATGATCTGCGCCAGTTCAGCTTTGACCGCATCGCGCTCGGCGGGTGCTTGCGGCATGAACAACATTCCCACCGCGTAATCGCCGAAGGCCGGCAGTTGAAAACCCAGCGACCCCGCGACCTTCGCAAAAAACTCGTGCGGCGTCTGCATGAGGATGCCCGCGCCGTCGCCGGTGTTCGTCTCGCTGCCCACCGCGCCGCGATGATCCAGATTGGTGAGGACCTGGAGCGCGTCTGTCACCAGTTGATGGGACTTGCGGCCCTTCATGTTGACAACGAAACCCACGCCGCAGGAGTCGTGCTCAAACTGCGGATCATACAGACCTTGTTTCGGCGGCGTCCCCATCGGGGCGCTGGTAATGACATTAGCTTTCGGCATTGTTATTTGGGAACGCAGGCAGGAATAAGCCTCCGTTCAGCTATTTTTTACTCGAAATGGATTTATGTGCAATAAATGTTTTCAAAAAAAAGCGTTTGTCGGCGCATTAGATTTCAATTTTTTGGGCCGACTCGCATAAGCGAAGGGGAAAATTGCCCAATAAACTGCGGGGCGGCGACCGTTGGTTCAGCTATAAACACCAGCAAAGCAGCATGGAAACTGATGGCGCAGCCAAAAGTGCAGAAACCGATTGTGCCCGCCGCCGTTTTCAAACGCATGGAAAAAGCGAAGGTTAAGAATGTGTCAACGCGCACCGACCATGAGCAGACTTTGCGCCGCCTGATCACGAATGTCCGAAGCGGGAAAACTCTGCACCCAAGCCGCCGCATCGGCAAAATCATTCTGCCCCCAGAGTTGAACCACACCGATGACGGCACGGTCCAGAACGGGGCCGGGCGGAATATTTTCCACGGCAAATCGCGCCGCGCTTTCACCATCCAGTTTGGCCTGCACCGTCGCCACCGTGGTCAGCACCTGATCCCGCAATGGTCCGGGTGGCAAAGCCAAAGCCAACTGCTGCGACTGTCCCGGATTTGCCGAGGCATATTGCGACAGCGCGTGAAGCAAAAGGGCATCGGTATTTTCACCGGCGGGCAACTGGGTCGCAATTTGCAGGGCATTGACCGGATCAACCCGCGCCACTTCGTAACTCAGATCCGTCAAGGCCTGATATTTCGTGGCATCTTCCGGCAATGATTCCACCCACGCCAGAGCCGTTGGCAAATCTTTTTGCGACCAGGCGACCGCCACGGCATCAACCAAGGTTTGTCGTGCGCCAGCATCGCCTAATTGGCTTACCCAATTGACGGCGGCGGATGGATCAAGCTCCACCCAGCGGCGAATGAGCAGGCGGCCAGTGTTGCCCGCCAATTCCTGGTCAGTTAGTTTCGTCAGCCAATTGCGCACTTCGGCCTCGCTCAAGGAGCTTACCAACACCGCCACTTTCTCCGGATCATCGTCAGGCGTTGACGCGGATTCCACCGCGGCGGTTGGAGCAACTATGATTTGGACCGCATTGGTCTGCGGGTTTGACGGAAGGTTTGGGGTGGCGTTAATAAAATTCGGCACGCTCATCCTGACTTTGGCAATGCCGCCAACTGTTGGATTACCAGCGGTTGACTTATTCACCCGCAGGGATCGTGTCAACAAAGCCAACGCGATTCCAAGCAATACCGTCCAAATTAAATTTCGAAACATATCTAATTTCCGGAATGCCAAGCCACTGGCTCGCCAGCTATTTATCGTTCAGGGAATTGCCGTGATGTTGGTGAACACATCCGTGTCCAAAACATTGGTGTTGCCGGAAGTAACAATCAGGCCAAAGGTGACATTGGTTGCCATGGTGAACGCGTTGGTCTTGACCGTCACCCACGCCAAACCATTGGTCGAGGACATAGCTCGTATTACATTGTTGGTCCGCGTGAGACTCAGCCAGTAATTGGGCAGCGCAAGTGCCGGGCCGTTGGTGCTGGTGGTGGCTCCGCCCGTGCTGGTGCGGCTTCTGGCGATCATCGTGCCATTCCCCTGCCGGGCGGCCAGCATGAAACTCGATCCGGTCGCCGTAGTCTCGCGAATCATAATGCCGGCATAACCATTGACATTGGTTCCGCTCTGGCTGGCAACCCGCGCCACCAAGGAGCCGTTTCCAGGCATCGCCTGATAAACATAGCGAAACTGGTCCGCCGTGCCGTTCAGGCTGGCTCCTGATCCGTTGACCGTATAAAGGTTGGATACATTGTAAGAACTGCCAACGAGTCCCACCGCGCCGATATCCGCCGAGAGCCACGGTGCCGATAGAACATAATTGGTCGGAGCAATCACGTTGAGAATGGCGGTGGTGCTGTTGATGGAGCCGCCGGAATTCGTTATGGCGACATAGTATGGCCCAGCGTTGGTAAATTGCGCGTTGGTGCGAGTGAAAATGCTGTTAGTCGCTCCTTTGATGGCGAGGCTGTTGAAATACCATTGGTATTGCAAGGCTGACGTGCTGGTGACTGTTATGACAAAAGCCGGGCTGCTTCCTAGTGAGACAGTGCGATTGGTGGGTTGGACATTAATCACCGGCGGCGCCCCGACGATCAAAGGCGAAGCCTCGACGATGGCATTTGACGCGAAGAACAAACTGCCAAGCATCAGGCAACCCATCCGGCAGTAACGCGTTGAAATGCCCAATAAGTTGGAAACGCTTGATTTATTCATAGTGCCAAAGAATTGAGCAGCTTATGTGCCACAAGCAAAACCGATAGACTATTAAATCGAATAGTTGGACTGACCTTTGCGACCCATTATAAATAAGTCGTTACCGTCTTGAAACTCGCTTGCAACGCCCCACCACGCCCAACCGGCGTAGCGTGAGATCAAGTTGGCAAGCGCTTGACTTATAACTGTTGCCAACAAAACGAACTAGCTTTTGGGTTGCGGATTGAAATTATAGAAATCAGGACACTGTCTGACTCAATTCTGGACGCGCCTTCGGAGTCGAGCTGCCGCCAACCGTGAACCGGAGTTTAAGACTTTGGACTTAACTTCATTCTTCCTCGACGATTTAAGGGTAAACACTTATTCTGGCACAAATCTGGCACAAATAGTGCATGACCAGCTTCAAGTTCGGACACGGACAGCATATGCGGAATGTGCGGATTTTGAACATCCGACTCCATGACAACAGACAATTAAGTAGCACACATGCGCCAAAAGCAGCAACTGCTCAAAACCGGAGCCGCCGGCCTTACGCTGGCCTTTTTCTCCGGCCTGGCTTGGGCTGCCGACGACATCAACAACCTGGCGGCGCTAAAGTCCATGAGCTTGGAAGATCTTGGGCAAATCCAAGTCAATACCGTGGTCGCCGCCTCGAAGTTTGAGCAGAAAACCACGGAAGCTCCCGCCTCCGTCAGTATTGTCACGCAGGATGAAATCAAGCGTTACGGCTATCGAACGCTGGCGGACATTTTGGCGAGCTTGCAGGGTTTCAACGTATCCAATGACCGTAGTTATTCCTATTTAGGCGTGCGCGGCATGAGTCTGGGCGATGACAACAGCCGGGTGTTGCTGCTGATTGACGGTCATCGCATGAACAACAACCTGACGGACAGCGCCTACATTGGCACGGAATTCCTGCTGGACGTGGATTTGATTGACCGGGTGGAAGTCATTCGCGGTCCTGGTTCGGTGCTTTATGGAAACAACGCGTTTTTCGGCGTCATCAATGTCATCACCCGCAAAGGCGGACAGGTCAATGGGGCCGAAGCTTCGGCTGAATATGCCGGGTTCGACACTTACAAAGTCCGGTTCACCGCCGGGAAAGCGTTCACCAACGGCGTGGAGTTTCTCCTTTCCGGCACTTACTCCGACAGCCACGGTCCGGATCAGTTGTATTATCCGCAATTCGATCAGCGCATCAGCAGTTATACCGGCGCGGCCAATAACGGCGTGGCGCAGAACATGGATGGCGAGAATTTTGGCAGCCTCTTTGGTTCGTTGAGTTATTCGGATTTCACTTTGGCGGGCGGCTACATCCGCCGCGATAAGGTGAATCCCACCGCCCCGAATTATACGACCTTCAACGATCCCCGGTCCAGTTCGGTGGATGAACGCAGTTATGTGGATCTAAAATATGCGCATGATTTTGCTGAAATCGTGGCGGTGAGCGCCCGTGTGTATTACGACCGCACCGAAAACACGACGGGCATACCCTATAGCACATTTTTTCAGGAAATTTCCATGGGCGAATGTTTGGGCGCCGAGTTGCAACTGAACAAGAAGCTCTGGGAGAAAGACATGGTTTCGGTCGGCGCGGAATACCGTAACGACTTCAACCAGCAGGATCAAGTTATCACCTCCGACCCAAGTTACACGGGCCTCGAGAACCGGCATACCAGCCAGCAGAACTACGGGGTTTTTGCGCAAGGCGATTTTGCCTTGCTGAACGACCTGCACTTAAACGGCGGGGTGCGCTATGATCAATACGGCAATTACGACCCGTTTTACAGTCCGCGTCTGGCTTTGATCTATAACCCGCTGGAAAAGTCCACGTTCAAGGCCATCTATGGAACGGCTTTCCGCGCCCCCAATTTTCAAGAACAAAGTTCGATCAATCAAAGCATCCAACCGGAAGGGATTCAGTCCTATGAATTGGTCTATGAACAAGGAATCGGGCAGCACCTGCGTTCCTCGCTCTCGGGATTTTACAATCAAATGGACGACCTGATCATTTACCAAAACGGAGCCTACGGTAATTATAATGCGGACAGCAAAGGCATGGAGGCGGCACTGGAAGGAAGCTGGTCCAAAGGTGTGCGTTGTCGGGCAAGCTACACCTTGCAGCAAACTGAAAACCTCACCAGTGGCGGGAGTTTTCCCGACTCCCCCGAACATCTGCTCAAGCTCAACTTGAGTGTGCCAGTGATCCGCGAAAAGCTGTTTGCCAGCCTGGAGTTTCAATATGTCAGCAGCCGTCACACGGTTTATACCGATCAAAACACTGCTGCCACCTTGCCGGGGGTGGATACGCCGGGTTTTCCCACTCTGAATTTCACGCTCTTCAGCAAGGAAATCGTCAAGAATCTGGAAGTCTCGGCCAGCGTCTATAATCTGCTGGATCAATCCTACTCCGATCCGGCCACCCAGGGTCATCTTCAGGATCAAATCCCGCAGGATGGCCGCAGTTTTCGGTTGAAGCTGGCCTACCGGTTCTAATCGTTGCAGCGAGTCAAGCTTCCCTTCGGCTCCTGAATGGAAACTCCGTCTTTGCGGTGCCAATACCATTATTACCAGTCAACTTACAAACCCGATTGGTGGACGGAGAACAATGTCCGCGTTGGTCAATAGCTTCAAATCCAAAGATTCGGTTCCCAAGGTTCTTTTGGCTCGGCAATTGCTGTTTTCTAATGGATTTTCAAAGAAATCCAGCGACCGATGCCGTCAAGTGGCGGAAGTAACGAATAATATAACTTTATGAACAGGACACGCAACCCGCAGCCGCAATTTCTGGACACCGTGGCCGCCAAACCGGGACAACCCCTCGTCCCGGTTTCGCGGGGCAACCGGTCGTTTGGCTTTTGGCGTGCCACCACGCGGGCAGCGGCCAACAACAAATGTATGAGAGCGTGAACTATGACATCTGACAGCCATGGAAACTCGCCACATAATGCCGCGCAGTTGGCGGTTGGGATGTGTCTGCCTCTGGCTGGCGTGCGGCTGGCTGGCCGTGGCGGAAGACAATGCGGACGTGAAGGATTATCAGGTCAAGGCAATTTACTTATACAATTTCACCGAGTTCACGGTCTGGCCGGCCAGCGCTTTCGCCTCATCGAACGCACCCATCGTCATCGGTATTGTGGGCGAAGACCCCTTTGGCAAGACGCTGGACGTTGTGATCAACGGAGAAACTGCGCACGGTCATCCGCTGGTCGTCAAACGGCTGCGCGCGGACGAAGACTTGCGAAGCTGTCAGGTGCTGTTCATTGCCAGTTCCGAAAAGAAACGAATTTCCGGTTTGCTCCAGAAACTCAAAGGCAGTCCGGTGCTGACCGTCAGCGATACCACCGATTTTGCGAAACAGGGCGGAATGGTAACTTTTCTGCTCATCCAAAAAACCGTGAAATTCGAAATCAACCAGGCAGCCGCCGAGGCGGCCGGCCTGCAAATCAGCGCCAAGCTTTTGAAGCTGGCCTACACTGCGAAATCCAATTGAACCTCCTCCAACCATGAAACGATTCCGCAACTTACCCATCCAGCAGAAAATGCTGGTGATGACGCTGCTCATCTGCGGCGCGGTGCTGCTCGTTGCCATCGTGGCGCTCTTCACTTTTCAGGTGCTGAACTTCCGTTCCAACTTTCAGCGCGACACGACCACCCTGGCGGCCGTCATCGCCAACAACAGCACCGCCGCGCTGGCTTTCAATGATGCCAGCGGCGCAACCGAGGTGTTGGCTTCGCTTGAAGCCGTGCCCACCGTGGTGTCGGCCTGCCTCGTGACCACCAAAGGCACTTTGTTCGCCCAGGCCGGCAAAGCGGAGAATGCCCAGTCGCTGTTTCAATATCCGCCGCCAGGCCAAGCGCGCTTTACCGGCGAATATCTTCTCCTTGCGCAGCCGGTCATCTTGGACAAGAAACAGGTGGGCACGCTCTATCTGCGCTCCAACTTCCGGCAGACGTTTGTGAAGTTGCTCACGTTTTATGGATTGATGATTCTCGGCGTCACGGTCGTGTCCATTGGTCTGGCGGTGTTTCTTTCGGGCCGTTTGCAGCGGATCATCACCGACCCGATTCTGCATCTGGCCAGAACCGCCCAGATCGTCGGCGAGAAAAAAGATTATTCCCTGCGCGCCACGGTCAGCAGTTGCGGCGACGAACTCGGCAGCCTCACAGAATCTTTCAACGAGATGTTGAGCCGCATCCAAAGCCAGGATGCCGCGCTTAGTCTTTCGCAACAGCGGATGGAGGCGTTGATTCATTCGATAGATGGCATTGTCTGGGAATGTAATCCCGACACCTTCCACTTTTCTTTTGTCAGCCAGCAGTGTGCGCGCATTCTCGGTTTTCCGCCGGAAGCCTGGCTGACGGAAGCCGGCTTCTGGCAAAATCATTTGCACCCGGACGATCTGGCCAAGACCGTTCAACTGCGCCGCGACCAGGCCCGCGCGGGCGAGCCTTACAGTTACGAATACCGGATGCTCGCGGCGGATGGCCGCGTGGTCTGGATTCGGGAAAGCGGTTCGGTGCTCGCTGAAAACGGCCACGCCGTCGCCATGCGCGGCATCTTCCTGGACTTCACGGCGCAAAAGACGGCGGCGGACGAACTCGAAAAACTTAACCGCCGGCTCCTCGACACTTCCCGCCGGGCGGGCATGGCGGAAGTGGCCACCGGCGTGTTGCATAACGTGGGCAATGTGCTTAACAGCGTAAGTGTGTCCGCCACGCTCGTCGGCGACCGTTTGAAACAATCCAAGGTCGCCAATCTCCGTCGCGCCGCCTCCATGTTGCGCGAACAAAACGGCCACCTCGCCGAATTCCTGACGCATGATCCCAAAGGCAAGCTCCTGCCCGATTACTTCAGCACGGTGGCCAACCAGTTGGTGGCCGAACAAACCGAACTGGTCACGGAAATGAATTCCGTCGGCCAGCACATCGAGCACATCAAGGAGATTGTGGCGATGCAGCAGAACTATGCCAAGGTTTCCGGCGCCTACGAAAACTTGTCCGCAGCGGAACTGACGGAAGATGCCCTGCGCATCAACGCGGCGGCGTTCGACCGGCACGGCATCCATTTGGTTCGGGAGTTTGATGCCGCCACGCCCGCCATCTGCGTGGACCGGCACAAGATTTTGCAAATCCTTATCAATCTCATCCGCAACGCCAAGTATGCCATGGATGCTCATCCCACCAGCGAAAAGAAACTCGTCATCCGCGTCGGCCCGGCGGCACCGGGCCGCGTGCAGATTGCCGTCTGCGACAGCGGCATCGGCATTGCGCCGGATAATTTGATCCGAATTTTCCAGCATGGCTTTACCACCAAGAAGGAAGGTCATGGGTTCGGCCTGCACAGCGCGGCCAACGCCGCCAAGGAAATGGGCGGCTGCCTTACCGTTCAGAGTGACGGTCTGGGCCAGGGCGCCACGTTCGTCTTGGAACTGCCGGTGGCCAATCCCACCAGCCAGCGGAAAGATCTCGCCACCAATTAAAACAAGGACATTATGCAAACCCTTCACGACTCCGAATTGAAACCCAACCATCGCATCCTGGTCATTGACGACAATGAATCCATCCACGCGGACTTTCGGAAAATCCTCTGCCCCGACAAATCGGGCAACACCGCGCTGAAAGGTTTGGAGGCGGCCTTGTTTGACGAAGCCCAGCCGTCGTCCGCCGAACTGATTGATTTCAAACTCGACTCCGCTTATCAAGGCCAGGAAGGTTTGGAAATGGTCAAGCGCGCCCTGGCGGAAAAGCGTCCTTACGCCATGGCATTCGTGGATGTGCGGATGCCGCCCGGTTGGGACGGCGTGGAAACCATCGCGCGCATCTGGGAAGTGGACCCGGCCATACAGATTGTCGTCTGCACGGCTTACTCGGATTATTCGTGGGAGGAACTCCGCGCGAAAGTCGGCCAGCCCGACAATTTGCTCGTGCTCAAAAAGCCGTTCGACAATGTCGAGGTCCAGCAACTTTCCCACGCGCTCACGAAGAAATGGTTTCTCAACATCCAGGCTGGTTACAAGCTCGCCGAACTTGATGTGATGGTGCAGCAACGCACCGCGCAACTGGCCCAGGCCAACACGCTGCTCAAGGTCACCGAGGAGCAGTTCTCCAAGGCCTTTCATGCCAGCCCCATTGCCAGCGGCATTCAAAGCCTGCCCGACCGCCGGTTTGTGAATGTCAACGAGCGTCTCACCACGCTCACGGGTTGCTGTAGCGAAGAGTTGCTGGGTTCGAACTCCAGTGATCTGTTTATCTGGGACGAACCGCAATTAGTGGACCAATGGTTCGCCCGGCTCGCCAACAGCGAAGAGGTTCACGAAGAAGCCACCAAGGTCCGCCATCAAACCGGCGGCATCCGCGAAGTGCTCGTTTCCCTGGTGCCCATTTCCCTCGGCAATCAGCCGCACGCCTTGCTGCTGGCGCAGGATATTACTGACCGGCTCATCATGGAGCGGCAACTGCTCCAGGCGCAGAAGATGGAAGGCATCGGCCAGTTGGCCGCCGGCGTGGCCCACGACTTCAACAACATTCTCACCGTCATCCAGGGCCATGCGGGCATGATCCAAGACGCCATGGAAGAGCGGGATCCCGGCGCGAAATCCATTGATCAAATCCTCAAGGCCACCAACCGCGCCGCCACCTTCATCCGCCAACTGCTTATGTTCAGCCGCAAGCAGGTCATGCAGTTCCGCGATATTGACCTCAACGACACCATCGCCAATTCCCTGGCGATGATGGAGCGTCTCACCGGCGAACACATCCAGCTTGATTACCGCCCCGGCCCGCAGATGCCCGCCGTCCGCGCTGACAAGAGCATGATCGAGCAGATCGTGATGAATCTCTCCGTCAACGCCCGCGACGCCATGCCCAACGGCGGCCGCATCCACATCAACACCGCGCTGGTCCCCATTCATCGCAAAGCCATGCCGCTGGACCCGGAAGAACGTCACGGCGAATTTGTCTGTCTCACCTTCACGGACACCGGCTGCGGGATGGACCAACAGGTGCTCACCCGGATCTTTGAACCGTTCTTCACCACCAAGGCCATTGGCAAAGGCACCGGCCTGGGCCTCTCCACCGTCCTTGGCATCGTCCGCCAGCACAAAGGCTGGGTGGAAGTGGAAAGCGAACTCGGTTCCGGCACCACCTTCCGCCTCTATTTCCCCACCAGCGAAAAGCCCGCCGAGAAAATGCTCAAGCTTGACGACGGCCAGTTGGCGCGCGGCCGCGAAACCGTCCTTGTGGCCGAGGATGAAGAGGCGTTGCGCGACATGCTCACGCAGTTGCTCACCTTGCAAGGCTACCGTGTGTTGAGCGCCCGTTCCGGCCGGCACGCGCTGGAAGTGTGGGAACGCTCCAATCGTTCCGCCGATTTGCTCGTCACCGACATGGTCATGCCCGAAGGCATCATGGGCGGCGAACTCGCCGAGCGTCTCCTTGCGCAGAAGCCCAACCTGAAAGTCATCTTTACCAGCGGCTACAGTCCCGGCATGGCCGGCAAAGACATTTCGCTGATGGAGGGCAATAATTTCATGCCCAAGCCCTACTCCATCGGCAAAATGGCCCAGTTCGTCCGCCAATGCCTCGATACCCCCGTAAAAAAAAACTAATCTGACGGACGCTGGAACTTGAGGCGGCAACGAAACGACACCATTGGGTCGGTTTCGGGAGCGCGATCTGGCTGGGTGCGGTGAACTGATGGCGCGACGATTACGATTGTGTGTTCGAGTTGCGTCCGTTTATCCTTCGACACGGAATGAGCGTGTTGACGCCAGAAAAAAGGAAGGCCGCAAACCAAAACCGGCACGGGCGCGGCTTGGCCGGAATTAGGAGACCAAAATCATGAGCAATCCATCCACGCGTAAATTTGGCAATTACATCCTCGTCGTTGTGTTTGCCGTCCTGCTGCTCCTGTATTTCTTGAGCATGAAACCGGCGTTGGCCATCGCCAACCGCACACCCGGCGGCATGAACCTCTTCCGGCAGGTTTATTGCCCCATCATCTGGCTGCATGACCACACGTCGCTCAACAAAGCCATCGAGAGCTACGTCAATATCTGGGGCTGGAACGAACAATAAAAAACGGCGGACCGTTGCCAGTCCGCCGTCTTGAATTTCTGCGGGAGAATTAAATTCCCTTGCTGGTGATATACTTCACGAGGTCAACGACGCGGTTGCTGTAACCCCATTCGTTGTCATACCAGCTCACGATCTTGAAGAAGCGTTTCTCGCCCTTCAAATTATTCTGCAAGGTCGCCAAGCTGTCGTAGATGGAGCTGCGCTGGTCGTGGATGAAGTCGGTGGAAACCAGTTCTTCGTCGGTCACGCCAAGAATGCCCTTGAGATAAGTCTTGGAGGCGTTCTTCAACGCGGCGTCAATCTCCTCAATGCTCGTATCCTTCGTGGTGCGAACCGTGAGGTCAACCACCGAGACGTCCACGGTCGGCACGCGGAACGCCATGCCGGTGAGTTTGCCCTTGGTGCTGGGCAACACTTCGCCGACGGCTTTGGCCGCGCCGGTGGTGGAGGGAATAATATTCACGCTTGCCGCGCGTCCGCCGCGCCAGTCTTTCTTGGACGGGCCGTCCACGGTTTTCTGCGTGGCGGTGGTGGCGTGAATCGTGGTCATCAAACCGGTCTCGATGCCGAAACCTTCCTTGATCAAAACGTGAACCAGCGGCGCGAGGCAGTTGGTGGTGCAGGAGGCGTTGGAAACGATGTGATGCTTGGCCGCATCGTATTCGCCTTCGTTGACGCCGATGACGATGGTCTTGACCTCGCCTTTGCCGGGCGCGGAGATGATGACTTTCTTGGCCCCGGCGGTGAGGTGCGCCTTGGCCTTCTCGCTGTCGGTGAAGAGGCCGGTGGATTCGATAACAATATCCACGCCGAGCGCCTTCCACGGCAACGTCGCGAGGTCTTTGACCGCGCCGACGCATTTGACCTTGTGGCCGTTGACAACGATGACATCGGGTTCTTCGAGCGCGGGATTGCTCTTCTCGGTGGTGACGGCGTGCTTGAACTTGCCATGCACAGAATCGTATTTCATCTGGTAGGCGAAGTAATCGGCGTCGGTGGAAACATCCACGACGGCGACAACATCAATTGATTTGCCCAGCAAGCCCTGGTCACAGAGCGCCTGGAAGACCATCCGGCCGATGCGGCCGAATCCGTTGATTGCTACTTTTACTGCCATAAATGTTTTATTGTTATTTTTGGTAAATGGTTCTGCTTCGCGAAACCGAGCAAGTATTTTAGCCATGAAGGCGCAACCGTCAACGAAGAATTCCGAGCCAATCTTGCCAAAGCCTCGCCGGATTTTGCCCGCTCACGCCCGGCCGGCGGCGGCGAGGCAGGGCTTGAGCTGGACATCAATCCGCATGATGTGCTGCTCAATCCAATCATGCACGGACTGATGCAGCAGATTCAGGAGTTCCGGCCGGAAGCCCTCGGCCTGGCAGCGTTCGCGGAAGCGATGGAAAAACGCGATGAAGTGTTTGTGGGCATCCTTGTTTTGCTGATGCACCGGACAGCGATAGCTTGCCATGCACTTTTCTTCGAGCTGGAAATGATCGGTCACGTAGCTTTCCAAGAACGCGACGAGAGCGAGCATGAAGTCCACTTCCTCCACGCTGGGATTGGTCTGCAACAACAAACCTTCCAGCCGGTTGATGTTGTCAAACAACGTCCGGTGCTGCTCGTCAATCGTCGGGTGGCCGGTGGCAAATTTTTCGCTCCAAAGCAGCATCAATGCTCCTTGTTTAACATTTTACGTATTCTGATGTTAGTCTCGGATGCCGGCGCTGTCAAACGCCGGCCGGCGAAAGTGTTTGATTGGGTTGTCGCCGCCAGAAATATACTTACATTGATATAGAATGTAGCATCACCCGACGTGCGGCGCGCTCCTCATGGCGATTTTGAAATTATTTTTTCCCGACTGGATTTCCATTCCGCGCCCAGTTCCTGCACGGTCTTGCCGGTGGATTGTTTCCAGATGTCGTCGGCATACCGGCCCTCCCGCATGGCCGCATTCAACTGCCGGATAATATCCTGACCGTGCTCCCCGGCGACCCAGTCGAGAAAATTCGCCGTGACGCGATAGCCGGCGTCGTAACGAAGGGAAAGATGCTTCTGCGGACGCAGCCACCCGACATCGGCACCGTGGCTTTGCGGTTCGTATTTGAACCAGCGGATGTAGTCGGCCATCCCCTCGACCAGCCAGCCCGGCGCGGGAACGGCATTCGTCTGGTCACGCCGCGTGTGACCGTATTGCTGGACGACATGAACCGCCTCGTGAACCAGCGCCCCGACGGCCTCGCCGTTCAGCTCGCGCTTGAGCCAGTTTGAATTGGCAACGATCCGCGTCCCGCTGGTGAAGGCCACGCCGTTTCCGGGCTTGAGCATCACCGTGAACCGCGCCGGCGCGGCAAAGCCGTCGCTGGGCAGCATCTCCACAATCTTCGGATACCACTCGGCCAGGACGGAAGCCAGTTTGTTGGTGGCCCAATCCGTCAAATCCGGCGCGCGGGAAGTGTCAATCGAGAATTCATATTTGCCGTCCGTCGAGTGGACAACATACGGCTCGACCTGATTGGCAGCAGTCTGGCCCAAAGCCAGACCCGCCGACAAAAGCATGGCCGAAACTCCGGCGATAAAGAGGCTGGGAGTTTTCATCATTTTGAAAATGTTTTTTGCTTAATGATTTTCCGCCGCGAGAAACCGTTCCGCGTCAATCGCCGCCGCGCAGCCCGCGCCCGCCGCCGTGATGGCCTGACGATAAACATGATCCGCACAGTCGCCGGCCACGAAGACGCCGGGAATGTTCGTCATCGTCCCCTGCCCTGGCACGATAAAGCCGTTTTCGTCCGTGGTGATCTTGCCCTTGAAAACTTCCGTGTTCGGCACATGGCCGAC
>Ga0182030_10006777_pt1 | contig 24073 bp, 26 predicted proteins | sample 812S3MmetaG_FD_121299 | JGI IMG/M metagenome (GOLD analysis project Ga0182030, IMG submission 121299) | Permafrost microbial communities from Stordalen Mire, Sweden - 812S3M metaG (Illumina Assembly) | ecosystem: Environmental > Terrestrial > Soil > Wetlands > Permafrost | place: Sweden...
ACCCAGCGTAAGCAGGCACGATACCACGCTAAGTATAGCCTGCCGGCGTATATTGGGCGCGGTAAGGTTAGTGGCAAGCGAACTGAATATTCCCTTTACAAAACCGGGGGTATCCTTGTCGTCCAGCTTATCCTCTACCTTATCTAGTCTTGCCGTTGTCATACTGACTATGGTATCAGCAGTTGCATATTCGCGCACGGCACGGATAATACCCCAGCCGCTGCCAATAAAAGTAAGCACGCAAATAACAGTTAAAAAAGTTGTGCGCACTTTGCTTGTGTTCTGTGGTTCGTAAACTGGTGTTTCCATATTTTTAGGTTTAAGTGTAATGTAAATTTTAATAATGATAAAAGTAAAAGAATTAATCCGGGATGCGTACCGTAATAATTATGCCTTTCCCCATTTCGGCATAGCGTATATCTTGAGCGTAGCTTCCAGCTACGCTCCACTATGTTTGTAGCGTCCCGCTACATTGTCATTTGTATTTTGCATCTGCAGGTATAGCCAATTCCCATCGTGCGCCCGGGGTTTTATAAAACTAATTCAACACAGCATTTACAAGGCGTCTCAACTCAAAATCCCAACTCATTTCCTCTTCTCCTTCGGCAAGTTAAAATCAACCAATTCCTTCAACGAAATCCCAAGCGCCCTGGCAAGCGAAATCATTACATCGTTGGTTGCAGCGGCCATGCCATTCTCTATGCGTTGAATGGTCTTTTTTGCAAGGTCAGCCAAATCGGCTAACTCTTGTTGGCTAAGGTTACCGGCTTCCCGTAATCGCCTTAAATGCACACCAAACTCTTTAACTCCCGCTGGGTTTTTCACTTGTAAAAGGTATCATATTTCAAAAACAGGCGCACCGGTCTTTACTCAATATCCAGTAACTCGCTCAAACTAATCTTTAACACTTCTGTAATCTTAATCAGCGTTTTAACGGTAGGATTGGTTCTCCCTTTTTCTATCTTTCTTAAATTCGGCTTATCCCAACCCATTTCATACGAGAACTTCGTTTGGCTTTTGCCAGACTTCTTCCGCAGTTCCGTTATTCGTTCACCTATCTTTTTAAGGATAATTTCCTCTTTGGTGAGTTTCAGCTTGGCCATATAAGGCTCAAGTTCCTCCGAAGTTGTGAAAATAGAGGGATATTATAATACCCCTAAAGTAATTTTTTATATGTTTGTGGCCACAAACTTCTCCCCATGCAAATAATCCCCGATGGCAATCAACCCGGGCCAATACCTCACCGGCTGCAAATGAAGCAGGCTATATTCAGCGTATATATAAACACCGAAAACGGCAGCGAAATTGATACCTGCACTATACAGTTTTACCACTCGCAAACATCCTCTCCCCCTATCGCGCGCAAATACCTGCGCGATAAATCGCAACCCATTAAAAACCTGCTTTTTGATGTAGACGAAACAGAATTCCAACTATCGGCCGATATGTGCCGGGCCATATCCCCCTGCACTAAACGTAGAAGATGAAGTCGTTATTATCCCGATTTTCTGATACATGCCCAAACATCTCACGCCCCACCGGGGCTTAAATCCAAACCGTCAAAATTAAATGCAGCGGTTCCCTCTCTTTTTTTCAACTAATCGTCACCCAAATTTTTCGGGAATCATAGATTATAGCCACCTCAAAACTATGAGAAACAATCAAACGGGGGTGGTTTGTATTTAAATATAAACAAATGTCATTGCGTCCCGATAACTATCAGGATTCCAATAAAAAATAGAAGAGAAAAGGCTGTGGCCCTGCCTGCCGGTAGGCAAGAATCTTCCGCTGTGTCTCTTCATGGTAACTTCAAAATGAAGACCTTCCTAGCCGAGTCTCCCCTTTCCTGCTCTGAGGAATGGGGACTCGGCGCTAGTGCGGCCTACCCTCACGCCGAGTCCCCAACCTTCGGAAGGGAGACTCGGCTGAGAAGGTCTTTCTTGCGTCACCCCGATTTTTTCCCTTGCCCCAAGGGTGGTTACTCGCAATGACATCTTTTTTATTTTAATACATCCGGTAAAATTTGGGTAAAGCATAGTTTTTTAAAAGAGAAGGATGTCCGCCGTAGCGGATAGGATGAGTTGGCTGCTACCCTCACCCCGCCTTAGCGAAACATAAAAAATCACTTGTAAACTGCTCAGCGCATTCCATCATAGGTACGTGTCCGCAATGGTCGTATATAATTACCTCGCTGTTTTTTATATCTGCACGGAATTTTTCGGCATGTGCTACCGGTATTACATTGTCTTCCTTTCCCCAAACTATCAGCGTAGGGCATTTCACCCTTCTTATCAGCTCTGTATCCGGAAACTGCTGCTCTGTAACCAAGGCAAGCATGTTCTGTATATTTCCTTCCCGGTTCATAAAATGATTGCTTAGCTGCCAAACTTCTGGCTCCATTTTTTCCGGGTCGGCATAAATTGAAAGCGCCGCTCTTTTACTGAAAAACTCAGGCATTCCCCAATTAAAAATATGCCCCACACCCGTGTATTTAAACATAGTTAGTTTGCTGGCAATGTTAATAGCATCATATCCTCCGCTGCCAACCAATACCAGTTTAATCACCTTTTCGGGGTGGTCGCCGGCAGCTAACCAGGCAATACCCCCGCCCATACTATTACCCATGATGTAAAGCGAATCGAGGCCCAGAAAATCTAAAAAGAAAGTAATGTAATCGCGGTACATTTGAACATAATCCGCGTTCTGGCCTTGCTCCGGCAAATCACTTAACCCAAAACCCGGAATATCTATGCGTATAACCCGGTAACTACCTTTTAACGCCTCAGCTATTTTCGAAAAATTCTGGGTAGAGCCCCCAAACCCGTGAATCATCAGTATCGGAAACCCATGCCCCTCGTCAATATAATGCAGCCTTGCGCCCCGCCACTGTACAAAAAGCGAAGCCGGCACCGAAAACTCTTTCTCAGCTGCATCTTTTGAGATAATCAGCGTAGGCAGTAAAAGAAAAATTGCCAATGATATAATAAGGACAGATGTAAAGAGGATAAATAAACTCATAGATATTTTTTTACTCCCCGCCGGGATGTGCAATAACAAATTTTTACCGCACTACAAAGATGCGGAGCTTAACATGGCTTGTGTTACATAATATCCAATAAAAGTTGTATCATTCACGCATTAAGGTAAAGCGACAGGATGCATAGCAAATTGTCGTTCTACATACAATATGGTTGGCGGGGACGCCAACCACGAGAGTCTCCCGGTTTGGCATAGGCGTTAAGTTAAGCATGGTCGAAACAGGATGAAACTGAATGCCAGTAAGCCTTTCAAGGTTAAATATACTTCTGGTTTAGAGTGCCAAACAGCCTAACCCTGCCTGCCGGCAGGCAGGGTTAGGCTGTTTGGCACACTTAAAGGGTAATTATATTTTGTCCATGAAAGCCTTACCAGGACTGGGTTTTAGCCTACAAAAACACACCTTAACTTAACGCACATGCCCGGTTTGGCGTCCCCGCCAACCGGAATTCGTGCCGGGTTGCGACAATTTATCAGGCGCCCAAACCACACATGCAAATACGACTGTAAATAAAAAGAGGCCGCTATACCGCGACCTCTGACTAACCCATATATATACCCGATACGCAAGCCTGACTTTAATGGTGTACATCAAATTGCCGGACTCACCCCGAAAGGGTTTCTCTCACCCTTTCGGGGTTGATACGTGGTTGCCGGGGAGCGATAATTTGATATGCACCAGGCTCTAATGCTTTACTTCTTTTTATTGCTTTTGCCCGCATTGTTCAATGCTATAGCTATTGCCTGCTTTTGGGGCTTTCCGGCTTTAATTTCCGTTTTGATATTATCGCTGATTACCTTCCGCGAGCTTCCCTTTTTTAGTGGCATTTTGAGCAGGTTTTAATGATGGCTTGACAAAGAAATTTATAATCACACGCTCTTGAAAATAGTAATGCCCAGAACAAGCATCAAAACCCAAAAGCCAAGAAAAACAAAGAAAAGGATTTTAGCAATTGAAGCTGCCCCTGCAGCAATGCCTGTAAAACCCAATATACCCGCTATAATTGCTATAATCAGGAAAAGAAATGACCAGCGTAACATGGTATCTAGTTTAAAAAGTGAAAAAAAAATTTGCACCGGTTGGTAAATAATACTCCATTAAAGAAAAAATGACGAGGGTTTAATTCATTCAATAACCTCAACTGATTTATCTGTAACCGGCATCAAACCCGCTACAAAGTTGAGCTATTTATACCCGGAAGCCTTACACAATTCCATAAAAAGATTACATCTTTCCCACATTATCCAAATGGCCCCACAACCGGCCAGCAGCCAACCTCGGTTTGCGCTCTGGTCATGATATAGGTTCATGCATTCTTCGCTAACCCCGTGTTATTGCTCCGGGGAGAGGATTCAAAGTCCTTCTCCTTCGGAGAAGGATTTAGGATGAGGATTGTATTGGCAGTGCAATTTGTTCTACACCCTCAACACATTTTACCAAACCAACATCCCGAAAATTATTATCATTATGCCCAACAGCATAAAAATAAATGCAGCCTTTTAAAAACCTGATTTTCGACCTCGGAGAGGTAATTATTGATATAGACTACCGGCAAACCATCACCGCCTTTCAAAAACTGGCCGTAGTGGATTTTAGCACCGTGGTCTCCTACTCAGCCCAAAACCCTGTGTTTGATTGGTACGAAAAAGGCCAGGTAACAACCGGCTTTTTTTTCGATGAATTGCGCAAATACCTGCGCCCCGGCACCACCGATAAAGAAATAGAAAGCGCCTGGAACGCCATCTTCCAGGATTTTTCACCGCAAAAGATAGAGTTGCTAAAACAACTTAAAACCCGCTATAATACTTTTGCATTAAGCAACATTAACGAAATTCACCTGGCAAGTATTGATAAGGCCGCCCAAACAAAATTTGGCGGGGCGGCCTTCAGTAATTTTTTTCAAGCCGCCTATTACTCAAACAAAATTGGCCTTAGAAAACCTGAACCTGAAATATACGCGCTCCTGCTTGAAAAAGAAGGACTGAAAGCCGGTGAAACTTTTTTTGTTGACGATAAAAAAGAAAATGTAGAAGCTGCATGCAAATTCGGTATCCATGCATATCAACTTACAAACCGCAATAATTTACAAGGCCTGTTGGCTGAATTAAAAATTATATGAGTCAACCTCTATTCTCTGCCGAAGGCAGCATAAACTCCCCTCTGGAGAGGGGAAGCGCGAAGCGCGGGGTGTGTGGCTGTTTCGCACATTATCTCAACAGCCACACACCCCGGCCTGCGGCCACCCCTCTCCAGAGGGGAAAATACCACTGTTCCCCTTTTATATTTACTGCCCTTCTCCTCCTGCTCTCGTTAGCTGGCAAAGCCGGTAACAGTTTTGTTTTTGCAGGCGATACCACCAATAAGCTATTCTGGTGCAGCAACAACGAAATCTACTCACCCGATAAACAAACACTCCTCTATTTTCAAAAAGGGAATATCTTTTTCAAAGGCGAAACCGACTCGCGTAACAACATTTTCCTGCTCACCAGTTCCATGGATTTTAACAGCGATAAGCTGGAGCTGATGTACGAAAAAGACAACCGCAGCGCCACCTACTCTTTCAGCAATAATAAATTTTACCTGGGCAAAAACGAGTCTGCTGATTTTCAAAAGAGAAACGAACTGATACACGTGCAGCGTGCTAAAAAATGGATGGCATTTTATTCTTCGCTCAACGATTCCCTGCTTGGCTTTTACGCCGCCGATTCACTCCCCTCTTCCGCTGCCATTTTGGTAGCCTACACCCTCAATAAAAAGTTCGACCTGGAAAGCAAAATCAGCCTCAAACAAAACCGGCTTCCTTTTGATGATGCCCCCTTTGCCACCATTAAACCTGTACTGGGCGACCAAACCGTAAACGAGTGGATATGGGACGGCAAAATACTACGTCCCCGCTGGAACGTTGACCCGCGCCTGGCATGGACCTTCGATGGACAAAAAGCCAAACCTTTGAACGGCACTAATGTTTATGACGAATACTCGTGGGACGGCGAGACCTTTAAACCCATCTGGCGCACCAACAACGCCGAAGAATGGAGCTGGGACGGCCACCAGTTTAAACCCGTTTGGGGAAACGATGCCAACAACCAATACATTATCGACAACGGAACCGTTAAACCCGCCGATGGCATCCATCCCGAAAAAGAGTGGAGAATGGAAGGCGATATACCGGTACCCATGCTGATATTAATCATCAGCGGCATTGCTCGGCCGTATTAAAAGCAGGATATACATCGAAAATATAAAAAAGTATCCCGAAATTATTCAATCACTTTTAGAGCGGTACAAAGACTAATTTGGCAGAAATAGCAAATTGATAACATCAGGTTTCTAAAATTGCGGAGATTAATTATTTTCGCACCTCCAATCTAACCTCGGTCCTATAGCTCAGCTGGTTAGAGCATCTGACTCATAATCAGAGGGTCCCTGGTTCGAGCCCAGGTGGGACCACTTAGAAATCAAACGGTTATGGAGTTTTATACTTCATAGCCGTTTTTCATTTGCATACAATTTGCATACAGACACCCATCATTTCTACCTTTTTTACCAGTGGGCACTGGATTTGCATATCAAACATAATAAACCGCTTTTAAAGCGAGTGAAAAGAAATGAAGCAGTAACAGGGCTTTACTCCCGGGGCTGCAAAAAAGCGCACCTAATAGCGCGTAGGCGCGAATTTTGAATAGTAGATCATCCATTCTTTTATAAGCACAAATTAAAACGCGGCCGGTGTATAATTGGAAGTGCCCCCGGACCGGCTGCAGGCCTGGCAGAGCGCACGGTCAATTTTATCATTTAACATTATTTACAAATAATTGTGAATCGCTATTTTAAAGCGCTCATTGGCGCGGGGAATCATTTTTTATTCGCAACTAATCTACCCGGGCCTTGCCCCCACCTGGCCGCAGCATTGAATAAACATCAATCAGTTTGGGCCGGGTATTTCGTCACCTGCCCGGCGCAGGCTCCTATTGCGTTTGTAAATCCTTGGCCCGGAACCGCCCACCCACCGCCGCATTGCGCCGCCGCCCTTCCCCCACTACTCACCCTGCCTTTTGTATTTGGCTGCAACCGACAATTTTAAAAGAAAAACGAAAAAACCGAAAAAAAAGAAAAAAGAAAGCGGTCTTTTAGGTGGCGATGCCAAAAAACCAAAAGGAAACGGAATAAATGATAGCCTTTGCGTTGCCTCATGTTTATGCCGTAGTCTTTTGGTTTTTTATTCTGCGTTGCCATGCTGCAAGCCACCTACCTTTGCTTTCTTTTTTATTTTTTTATGCGCCGCCCTGACCCGTAGTGTTTACTCGCTGCTAGAATAAGTAAATTGGTGTGTATTTAGGATATTTGAAAAAAAATCCTGACAAAAGTTATACTTTAGACTAAATAGAAAAATAAGAAGTAATGCTTTTTTGTATTATAAGCGGAATATTGAAAATATTATTTGCACCGGTTGCAATAGTCGGATATATAACCGCGTATATTGCTGTGCAACAGTACAAATTAGCAAAACAAAAAGTAAAATTAGAATTGTATGAAAGGCGCTATCAGATTTATGAGATTTGCAACGATTTTTTATTATCGGTCATACAGATGCACGGCGCAGGACAGGACAGGACGCTTAAATTTAATTTAGATACTAAACGCATACCTTTCTTATTTAATGAGGATGTATGTAACTACATACAACAAATACGCAATCATGCAAAGGAGTTGAATGGGTTAATTGTTGACCTGGAAATGAATTATAAGAACCCGCCCTATAACAATAACGAGAGGGTTGATAAACTACACCGACAGCAAGCAATTATGAGTTGGTTTGTTGATGAATTAAATACACTTGAAAAACATTTTCAACCCTATTTAAACCTAACTAAGCTATAATACATTATCAAAATTATACCTGCTATGGAAGTCTGGTTTACTATAAAGTTGTGGACTATTGAGGATTTAGTAAGGCTAACTTAAAAGCAAGGCAAATGAAGAATGGTATATTTATTATCGGTATCCTGTTTTTTGTAATATGTCTTTTATTTAATCCTGGCAAAAAAGATTTTGAAAAGTTTGCAAAATTTGACAATTATGGGTTAATATCTAAGGCCAGTGCCCGGACATTCAATGGCTTTTTCTTTAGCATTTACGAAATTAGGTACAAAACAGATAGTAGGCAATTAACTGATGGGAAGCTTAAATTTTATACAGAAAACAATCACTATCGCAAATATTTGGGGCTTGCTGATAACTTCTTTCTTTTAAAGAAAGATGATTGGTATTTAAATTTAGATACTTTAAGTAAGCCATACCCCTACACAACAGACCCACTTGACAATGTGCCAGACCCTCCAAAATAATTAACCATTAAAGCCAAACTGAAACACTACCCAAAATTGTTTAATCGGTTACCAGCAACTGATACATAGTTACCTTAACTATATTACGGGATCAGCCATTAGGATTAACCAACCCCGTTGCTTTATTTTTTATCCGCCGCTCTGGGCGGTAGTGTATTCTCTCTAAATCCGGGGTAAGCGAGCCGCAGGGAAAAATGAAGCATTCCAAAATTCAGCTGCAGGGTAAGGACAAGGGTAGGGACTGAGTGAGTGAATCCGAATTGCGGGGCTGTGGAGTGTAGCTGTTCTGGCACGGCCTGCGTTGCGGCGGTGTAAATTTAGCGAAGCTACACAACGCCCTGCCTGGCTGGCCGGGACGAACAGCGGAACGGAACTTTGCATGGCATGAGGTGAACGATTGAAGGCGCTACGCTTGTGAGCGGTGGGGAAGGTGGGTGAAATGAACGTAATGAATAGTGTAGCGGAAATGTAGCCCTTGCGGAATGTAGCGGAATGTATGAGTGTAGAGAATGAACCTACCTGAACCACATGGCAATAAAAAGAAACATGCTTTATTTTTGGCTGCAACCTTTAAAGGGCGGTGGGGTATTTTGTGGTCTGCGGGGCAAGGCGTGGCTGGCAGTGGCTACTTTACCATAATGTTTGTTATGGTGAAAAGGGCTTGTCCCCGGAGCGAAGCGAAGCCCGAAGGGTTTGCACCATAATGCAACATTATGTAAACGTAGCTTCCGGCAGTTTTTTTGGCATAAGGGGCGCTTGCGAGCGATTGGCGGCCCGGCTTTTTGCCCCTTCTTGCAAAAAGTATGACAAAAAAACTGCCGGCACTGCCTGCGTGGCACTCTGCGGGGAGGTTTAAGAAGCTGCATTATTGTTTTCCAATAAGAGGGTTAACCACATGCTTTGAAAAGTAAAACCACTAAAATTATAAATACTATAAAGCACCCAATTGCGCCGGGCGCATCTTCACTTGTAAACTTTTCCGCCTCTACTTGCCTTTTTTTAGCAGCTTGTTTCTCTTGTTCTATTGCTTGTTTCTCTTGCTCTTTAATTTCTTTTTGAATTCCTTTTATTTTTAATTTCAATTCGCTTGCAATTCCAAAGGGTTTAGCATCGTACCAACTTCCACTTGCTCCCGGAAAGAAGCCATACCTTGAATATTCGTCTTTTTCTTTCTCTTGTCGAATATAAATATACCACCATTCATCTGTAGAATTGAAATTTACTATTACAGGATATTTTAGTTTTTCAGAATTAGTATATCTAATGTTTTTTTTAAGTGAATATTCGTGGTTTAATATGTATCTGCCAAATTTAGATACGCCCTGTAGTCCAATGTCCTTTTCATATTTCCGCATCAAATGTTTACACATTCTCCTTACATCATCTTTGGAATAGCTTCCCCTTTGTTGCTTACTAAAATCCGGGCAGGTGCATGTCATGTTATACAAATTGATAGTGTATATATTATCGCTATCAGTAGAGAAACTCGGAACACTCACATCTTTATCAAAATCACTTGAGGGAATTGTTATTTGTAATTCGCTATACATAGCTTCTCATTTAATTATATGCTCCGAAACAAGGGCTAAAAATGTCAACTCCTCAATAATCTTAATCTGCTTATTTCTTTGGCTATTTAATTGCATAACCATTGCGATTTTAGAAGGTGAAACATTTTCCGAACCGATTATAAGAAAATCAGCACTTGGTGTAATTTGTTGATGAACTTTAAAGCCCATTTTAATGGCATAATTGGCTGCTTCATCTCTCTTAACTTGCATTACCCCACTAAAAACCAAATTGCCATTTATGCCCTCTGAATGAGAATTTAATTCAGTATAGGATATTATTTTGTTCCATGACATTTGATTCCTAATAGTATCATGCGTATTGCCATGCCAAAGGTTTATTTCTATCCCATCAATCATAACTATACGCTCTGACAGCAATTCATTTGCTAAAGGGTTTTGTAATTCTTTCATATTATTGGCAAATTAGTTATTTATGAGTAATTGAGTAAATAGTTAAAAACTCCGAATCGCACGAACATACATTGCAAGGTTCTTGGCTTGAAAGGTCTCGGTACCATTGTTGAACTCCAAATAAGACGAGTAGACGTTACTGTTAGCGTACTCGCTAGAACTCCAATAGTTGTTAAGAGCAAAACCGCCAATTAATGCCTGATTTAAGTAAAGCTGCTGTAACTCCAATATAGAGGGTAGGTACCAGTCGGTATAGCCGCCTCCTGTATATGCAGTGCATACAGTTGCCGCATAGTTGCCAGGGCCTTGCACCGCTATAATAGCTGCTGTGTTGGATGCCCCGGTGCCGATAACGGCGCCAGTAGTGCCTATTGTTATCGCACTACCATTATACCATTGTATGCCTGTGCTTTGGTCGCTTGGAGCAGCGATAAGACCGTGCTGTACGCTTGAATTCCAACCTGCATCCCCAGGTTGTAAAATATACGCAATTATACCGCCCTGGTAGCTTTGTCCAATAATTAATGTGCCTGCTGTAGTAGCAAAAGTATCCTGATTGCCATACGCTGTGCCCACACTGTTGGTTGCATAGGCCCGCAAATAATAAGTGCCACCGGCGGTAAGGCCTGTTATACTGCTGGTAAAGATGCCTGTGCCACTGCCATCTATAGTATGGCTGCCTGTAACTACAGGATTTGATGTAATGCTCCAGCAAACGCCATAAGCTGTTACGGTAGCGCCGCCATCACTTGTTACATCACCGCCGCTTATAGCTGTGGTTTGTGTTATGGAGGATGGAAGTGTGGTGGTGAGTGTTGGAAGAGTTGGAGGAGGAGGACATGGCCCCCATGTAGGCACTCCATTACAAAAAGTAAGGTTTTGGCCTGTAGTACCCGGTGCAACCTCAACCCAACTGCTGCCATTCCAATACAACATCTCACCTGATGCGTTGCCGTTGGGTATAGTGCCTGCTGGGCCTGTTGCACCGGTAACACCGGATAAACCAGTTGCCCCTGTGTTACCAGTTACACCAGTAGTTCCATTATTGCCTGTAGCCCCGGTTGCGCCTGTTACACCAATAAACCCTGTTGCACCTGTTAATCCTGTTGAACCGGTCGCGCCGGTATTACCATCGTTTCCGATTGCACCGGTCGCCCCAACCAAACCCGGTGCGCCTGTTGCGCCCGGTGCGCTATTGCCGGCATATAACGCATAGGGCACACTAAGAAGTTGACTAACCCCCATATTTACAAAATTCGTGCCTCCTGTGGGGTCAAATCCTACTTGAAGATATTTGTTACCTGTTGCCCAATTTACGGCCGTCAATGTGCCTACCTGTATTTGTCCTTTGCCAATAGCAACCGTAAATAATCCGAATTGGTTTGTAGTGGCCGTGTCTATTTCCTGATATACGATATTAGCAGTTTGAGAACCGTCCCTTATACTTATTTCAACGGAAATGGATTGATTCATTACAATCGCGCCATTTGCATTACGCGCTACTGCCTGGTAATTTATTGCTTGTGGGGTTTGTGCGTAAAGGGAAGTAATTAGGAAAGTGGAAAGGACAAAACAGAGGATAAATATTTTTTTCATGGCTTTGTTTTTGACCCTACAAAGCCCTAATAAGGTAGGTTATAAATACGGCGTGGGCTAATAGCTAAACCCACCAATCGAAGGTACTGGTATACCCGTACTGCATGAATAAGCTACGCCCACGTTGCCGGGGCGTTTGCATTATTCTTAGGCAGTGTGATAAATTACCAGTTTCTCGATTGCCAAGAATAGCTAACGCTATGTCTTAATTAACCCAAATGTAAAAAATAGAAATTTGGGAATGAGGGAATTTTTTATTCAATTACATCGAAAATGTCGTTTGCTGATAGCGATAAAGAGGGCTATTGACCTCGTGGAGATTTGGACGATTATTGTAGAATAGTATGGAGATGGGCATTAAAGTAACCGAATACACGCTAATACAATGGCAGTTGAAATTTACGGCCATAACTATTTTCATTTTGCAAATTAATTTTCATTTTGCAAAATTTATTTTATTAACTTTGCAACAGTCTGAATACTTAATCGTAAAACAAAAGGACTATACGGACTAAAATATTATGGCAATTGCAATAAAAAGAACACCAGTTTTAAGTGGTAAGGCATCTAAAGACTTTATCACCTCACTTTCGACGAAACAAACTTCTCGTTCAAAAGAAAGTATTGAGCAGGTTATTGCTAATACTAAAAAAATACTTACCAATTACAGGTCTGGTAAATGAATCTTTTAGAAGATTGTAGTTTACAAAAGCTTACGGCGGATTGTCCAATTGATAATTTCGCTTGCAGCAGCCCCGACTTAGATGATTTTTTCAAAAATGATGCTATAAAATACCAAGAAGAACTTCTTGGTGAAACCTTTTTCTATCGTTCAAAAACGAGTGGAGAGGTTATTTGCGCATATACAATATCGAATGATAGCATTAGGGTTAATGATTTACCAAACAGTAGAGTAAAGAAAGTAAGAAAAGATATTCCACATGCTAAAGCCCTGGAATCATATCCGGCATTACTTATAGGTAGATTAGGTGTTAATGTAAAGCATGCAAGGCAAGGAATTGGAACGCAGTTATTGGATTTTATAAAAGGGTACTGCTTGACAGAATATGGAGCAAAGTGTAGATTTATTGTAGTTGATTCATACAATTTGCCTGAAGCATTAGGACTTTATACAAAAAATGAATTTGATTTTGTTTTTTCTACGGAGGAACAAGAGAAAGGATATTATATGGCGAAGAAAGTAAAAAATGAAACTACTGAAATTGTAGACGAGCCACTTAAAACAAGATTTATGTACTTTGACCTAAAGGTCTGGGCTGATAAATTAACTCACTAATATCCATGCCATCTACAAGTAGGGTGCATCCTATCGCAATGACAATTGCACAATAGCGCTAAACCTTATTAACTTATCAGTTAATTCCTGACTGACAAACCTTTTGCTTTTGTGTTTTCTTGATTGCTTAGTTTTCATTTGGCTTACCCTCTTTAAAATAACTTACAATAGCAGATAGATAGTTTATCTTTAAATTATGCTGATTACTAACGGGGTTACCATTTAAAATAAAATGATCAACTGACGTTTTTATTATTATTTGGGCAGTCATTATTGGCACCGGCCTAACATTGTTTATAAATGCCCTATCAAATTTTTCAATGTGTGTGTTAATTATTGCATAATCTGCAATTGGGTTTATGTCTTTGCTCAAAACAAAAATATTGTCATAAACTTTAAAGCTAAACAAAGCCCCGGTAGGTGGGGTTTGTTCAGTAACATTCCTATAAATACCATCAAAGGGCTGCTTATTAATATCGGCAGTTTGAAATTGCGTAAATAAATGCGATAACCCTTTTATAAATTGTTCAACCGATTCATTCAGTTGTTTCATTTTATCTTCATAAGTTTCCATGCCGAATAATCTTTTAAAAAACCTCGAAATTTTTAGCAAAATACTTCCCATAGCATGAAATTTTAGTTATATTTGAGCCATCTGCCAAGATAAACTCGTTATAACATTATATCATACCACGCCTGCAAAATAGTCGCAGGCGTTTTGCATTTGTAAAGATAACAATTTATTTGCAATCAATACCCTGGCTGACAAACCCTTTAGCTTTTATTTTTGATTGATTTTGCCATACCTTAAATAGGTTACGGGAACTGAAATAATACCTTGAATACTATCCCCTATAAAAAACCATAGGTTCTGTTGTTTATATTATTTACCCTTGGAGGTTAACCGGAGGTGCGGCCAATATATACTCGCGGGGTATTTCAAATTTTGTAGTCTAAATTGTAGTCAAGTTGTTTATATTTGTAGTAAAGTGTAGTTAATTTTGTTTTAAAACATTGGCTTATAGCTGGTTAAATGGCACTTCATACAAAAAAACAATTCGCTGATTTATGTGGCATTACGCCAGGCAACCTTTCAAATTATGCAAGTCCAAAAAGGCGAAAGGTTGTTTACTCCGGTGATTATGTAGACGATACAATTGAGCCAAACATAAGTTTTCTTAAAAAATGTTTACATAAAAAGGCTGAAAAGAATGTGCCTTTGCCGCCCCTGGAGCTATCGGAAGATTTTTTTGATGAACTTATGATGGGCAAATATGACCCTTCAAAATATAACAGGGAGGCCGAAAAAGAGGCAGTCACTATAATGGTTGAAGCTGGTAAAGAAGGTAAACCATTACTCTTAATTCCGGTTTGCATAAGCAGCACTGCTATTGGTTCACATTTTTTTGATGCTTACAATTTACTTTTGAAGCGCGAAGTGGAAGTATTAAGAAAGGCGGGTATTGTACCTACACCGGAACGCATTGCGCAACTGATAAACTATTATACAGACTTATGTAGGCAAAGTGTGGAGTTATGCCTAAAAGATTTTACAGATACTGTTACTGAAATTATTTCTGAATATGAAGAAATGGAAAAACAAGTCTGATTACCGCAAATCAGGTGCCACCCGGCCGAATAAGTGCATAAGTGCATGCACTTGTCATGCACCTATGCATAGGTATAGGTGCACGTTTATAGGTGCACCTATATGTATATAGTGCATACATGCACACATGCACACGTTGTTTAAAAGGGGGTATCATCAGCTATTTTAAGTGAATAGAAAACAAACCGGCCCGCGTCCCTTGCGGTTATTATTTCAGCAGCCTCCATTTCCTTCAATATATCCGTTCCCTTACGCTTTTTAACATTCATTACCTGCATTATCAGCGCAACAGCTTCGCCGCTTTTCCGTTCCTCTGTAAAAATGAAAGAAGCCGTTTTTTCTAGGCTTTCAGGCCCACTGGCGGTCATCCCTGAATCCTGATCAATAAAAACATGATACTCCTTTGCCTGGTCGTATCTAAAAGGCATTGGCGTGAAATCGGATTTACCCGCGCTGCGAAATTCGTCCGGCTCCAAATAGCTTATATCACCCTTCTTTGTAATTCGCAAAATACTCTCTGCTTTTCTTTCAAGTGTAGTTCCAAAGTGGCCCTGCATCTTTGTGTTACCTTCGCCTGGGTTCAAGTGGCAAATCATAATTATTGCGGTATGGTAATTAACTGATAACCGGCGGAAAAAAGAAACTTTTGCCTCGCTCTCACACTTATCGTTTGTATCGCTTACAAAATCTGCGCCGCCGTCTATAACAACTAAAAATATGCCACCGTGCTTTTCATTCAGCGCCCGAAAAATATTGGTAATAAAAGGCTGGTATTCGCTGAAATTCATACCATGAATAGTATAGCTATAATAGTGATCGGGTTCCTGGTCAAGCTCCGCCCTTTTTAATAATGCATTTTTAAAATTCCGGTAACTGTGCCATGGGCTTTGCTCCGTGTCAATATGTATTACCGCTTTTAGCTCCGGGTTCGGCTTAATTATTATTTCTTCGTGTCCATCCCAGGTATTTGGTATTGCAATGGCACCAGAAAGTAAGATATTTGCGATTGCACTTTTTGCACTTTTTGCTTTACCTGAAATGGCTGTTATATTACCCGGTGTGCAAATTTCTTTACCCTGAATTGTAACTATTGGTATAGGTTTTTCAATTGGCTTTAAAGCACTGATTTTATATGCGTCATACCAGGCAAGAATTTCGTCCGGTGACAATTTAGATAAATCCATATTTGTGGCATCATCAATCATGTCCTCAATTGCACTCATTTGATATTGTTGTTAGATGCTATAAGAAGATAGCCGTCAACTGCCTGGTTTAAATGTTCCCGCAATAGTTGGCACTCAATATTCAGGTTTTGCTTTTCCCCTGATAACACATGTATACAATCTTCACGTTTATTGATTGTATCTTCAAGGGAAAATGTATAGTGAAGCAAACCGATAATTGTTTTAATTATTTCGCCTAAAAATTCAATCCGATTTAATATGTATTTTGCTTTTTTTTCAGGCACACTGGTAAGTTCAATAGCAGTGTAAAATTTAATCTCACTTGCAAGCCTTATAACGGTGTTACATAGTTCAGCAGTATTAGCATTGGCCTTAGCCCGCTTCAAAATATCACTTATGAAAAATGCGTCTTTTTGCGGGGCACCTTCTTTTTGGGTAATTTCGTCCATCGCATTTTTTTTAGTTCGGGGGTAGCCACTTGGCGGTGTGCCCCCGAAATTTTTTAGGCTATAGATTTGCTCCGTTTCTTTTTACCCAAATATTGATCGGCCTGCGCCTGGGTTTCAGCAACGGTTTTTCGGCCCTTCGCATTTAACCATTCATCAATTTCAGATTTTCTGAATATTAACCGTTTGCCGTCTTTTTTGTGTGGTATCTCGCGCAAATGGACTTTGCCATAGATTGTTGCTTTGGCAGGCTTGCCTGGCAGGTATTCGCAAAGCTCATCAAGGGACATCCAACAGTCGGTTGCTTGCGCTGATTGAGTGGAGGTTGTAGAAAGTTGCCGCTCTATATTGGTGACTTTATAGAGTAATTCTGAAACAGCCGCCGGTAACTGGTCGAAGGTTAATTGTTGAGGTTCCATAATTGCATACCGCGTTTTTAAACGGTATTGCAAAAATGCAAAGTGGCATTGGTGGCTAAAAAGGTGAAAATGGTGGCATTGGTGAAATCTTTATTGATGCACTAAGTTACCTGTGAAATACTTATGGAACGTGGAGCGCGTCATGTTATCTTTTTCAATTTTTTGGTCAGAGAAGCAAGAGAATAGATTTTTGGAAAACTCCAAATATGCAATAGGAATAAACCCGCCATTTGTATCCCGGTGAATACTTCCCAACGCTTTAGCAAGTTTCTTAATGTTACGTGGTTTTACAAAAATATTGCTGCTTATTGTTGTTTGCTGTAATAGGAAATAATTAGAAACCGTTTTACATGCTGTATTGTAGTCAGCTTCCGCTCTAAATACATCTTTAAGGGGGTTTAAATATTTCTCTATGGCCTCCTTTATATGATCAGGTATGTTTACAGTTTCCATGCCGCTTATATCGCTATCCAAGGCAGCTGGCTTTGTTTCAGTGCGGCTGATTCTAAGGAAGGAACTATAAAAATCATAAAACGCCTCAACAAGTGGCGCGTATCCATAATAAAACGTCCGTTCATTATCGCTAAAGTTTTTAATGTGCTTCTGAAGCTGAACGCCACTAAGATCCTCTGCATATAATGCTCTTACCTTACCATTTATCCAATCGAATCCTTTACTTATTTTATCGCAGTCGAAATGAATTGCCTCAATTAGCCTTTCTGCGTTATTATTGGGTTCCAACAACAATATTTTGATTTCCCGGATTGCATTGGCTTTTAATTCTAACACATATAATTTAGTGTTATTTATAAATCCTAATATTGGCGGTGTAATAGTGAAGGGGACTTCCTTTAACTCAAATGTTTGTGGGTTTTCAGTATGGCAGGCATCTTTACAGGCCATTTGAAATAACTCAAGCATTGCAAAATAATTATAATATGATTGCAAATTGCTATTAGTTGTTGCTTCCATCGCGTAGAATTATAATATAAATATATTGCATATTAGAAATTCATTAACGTTTCCATCAACTCTTTTTTTGCTTCATCTTCAAAGCCGGCAAAATAACCTTTTGTTGTTTTCATATTGCTATGGCTTAATGCCTCGCTCACAAACTCCATGCTGGCTCCCTGCCTTATGGCATTGGTAGCAAATGAGTGCCTGGCCCAATAGGTAGAAATATCTTCGGTAATGCCCTGGGCAATAGCCAGCTTCTTTAAATTTTGGTTAATGAACCGGGTAAAGTTTTGAATTTTGGCACGTTTGGCGGTTTCGGTATCAGAATCACCCAGGATGGAAAATACAAACTGCTTCGGGTGTTGGTTGGGGTTGCCGTATTTTTCAATGATACTTTTAGCATAGTCGGTAAGATATACCACAACCTCCGTTAAATTTTCTTTGCTGGTCCTTGCTGTTTTGGCCCTTATAAATTTAAAGGTGTTATCGTGTAAATCCTCGTAGCGCAGCAGGGCGATATCTTTTATATTCATACCGTTGCAAGAATAGGAGAAAAACCAAAAATCCTTTGCTTTTTGTTGCGCGGGTGTTTGGGGCTTGGCTTCAAATAGTTGTTTCAGTTGCACCCGGTTTAAAGACTTTTTAACCCGCTTAACCGCAGGCATCCGGTAAGCGCTGCTGCCAAACGGATAAGCGGCCTTATCAATATCACCCGCCTTTATTGCCCTGTTAAATAATGTGCGCAGGGCGCGAAGATAAAAACCAACGGTAGTAAGACTTAGTTTTTTATGTTTAAGCATATAATCTTCATACCCGTTCAACCAGGTTGCGGTTACTTCACTAAACAGCAGCGTTTCGGGCGCTTTGCCTTTTGTGTGCTCAATAAAACCTTTCAGAGATTTTAAACTCAAATCATAGGTGCTGGCCGAGCCTAACTGATTATTTTTTTTGAGTTCCTCAATTACCTGGTTATAGTGCCAAAAAATGTTTTGACCATCGCCGGTCTTGCGGTAAAGTTTCTTTTCGAAAGCCTCAAAGGAGAAAGGCACAATATTTTCGGCTGTATGCTCAGCCTTTTCTACTACGGCCTGCATTTGCCGCCTGACCTCTTTATATTCATTTCGGGGTTTAGCGGTTTCCCAAATACTTTTAAATTCACTTTCGGAAAAATCAAAAACAGTAGAATAGAATTTTTGTATGCGCGGAGCGGAAGTAAATAGCCTTAACCTTACGGGGTATTTACCATTATCTTTTGCTCTCCGGGTATCAAGATAAAGTGAGATAAAATATTGCTTTTCCATGTGCTTTTTGCTTTACTCAAAGATAATCATTTGCATACGATTTGCATACAGAATACAAAAATAAACAGATAAAATCCATTAATAAATATTTGCTGAAATGCCCGTAAACACTGGGTTTTACCTATGATAGAGGTAGAAAAGAGATAACAAAGAGATGGCTTAAAATTCTGACTCATAATCAGAGGGTCCCTGGTTCGAGCCCAGGTGGGACCACCATAAAACCGTTGTTTTACCCGCGTAATTCAACGGTTTTTGTTTTTTGGTTGTCGGATTAGTTGCCGTTCTTTTCAATTTCAATTTTCGGTTTTCCCGCGTGCTCCATCGCAAATTTAAAGGTTACTTATGGTCGAAGCTTTTAATTTTTTACGTTCCAGGTTATACAATTCAGCGCGCCACCTTCTTTGGCAATTTCGCTGCAATCAATGCTTTCTACCGCTTTTTTATCGCGAAATATCTCTTTATAGGCCAATTCCGCTACCGCGTCCATTTCACTGTTAAAAGCGGGAATTAGCACTAAATCTTCCATTTCCAAAAAGTTGACGTAATCTCCGCTATCGTCCATTTTATTATGTGCCTTTTCAAATTCGTTTGGAAGTTCAATAAAGGTAAGCCCAGCGTTAAACAAACACAACTTTAATTTTTTAGCATACTCCGCGTCAATTTTGCTAAAATCATTTATTACTAAATGGTTGTGTTCAGTAAATCTTAAAATACCATCCGCATGGCCCGTCACATCCCCTTTAAGTTCAGGTATCACTATTAATTGATTTACTCCCAACTCATGTTTTATCCCAAAATATAAAGCTGAAACACTCATTTGGGGATTGTCTTTTAATATCCTGTCCGTAATAATTGCCTTATCATACCATTTAACCACGTTTCCACCATCTAAAACTATATTACTCTCAATCACATTTAATTTCAGCTCCTTCCAAACTTCATTTGGTTTAGTTCTTACTCCATCATATTTTTTGAACTTTAAATAACATGGGTCAAACTTAAACTGCACAAACCAATTTTCCTCTTTTTGTATTGGCATATAATCCCTACACCAGATGTCTTTTGTGTTATTAAGGTAGTTAACCGTTATTCCGATTGAATCAAGTTTTTGGGTCAGATTACGATGAAATAGAGGGTATTTATCTTTGAGGAGTGCTGATAAATAGAGTTTGTTTGTCTGTTGGTCTGTTATCATTACGATTTTAATTTACGGTTTTAGTTAATTCCCTTATTTACTTAGCTGATTTATCTTTCTCTCTAATTAACTTTTTAAGCAGTTTCCAATTTATACTGCCATTTTTATTTCTAGCCTCCTTCATTAATTGCAACATTTCTTTTTCCCCTTTATCCAGGGGTCTAACCATTCCTGCATCAAAATCAGCAGCTAAATCAATTACTTTTTTCTTCTTCATTTAAATTATTCAAATCTTAAAAATGTATGGTTCAAATCTATATTATCAACCTCCCATGCATCTTCAACTCCAATCGAGGTTCCCATTTCATTTACAACAACTGCCAATGTGTAAACCTTATCTTCCATTTTAACCAAATATTCCGTTTTAAACTGATTCTCTTTTGGCCTTCTGATTACTATTTTATAATCATAATTTTTAGTTCCTAATCTGACTTTGTAGTGGCTTCCATCTCTAATTATTTCGACAGTGTCAGTAATTAGATTATTCGTTTTTAGGTTTTTCCAGTAGTTGGCCTGATAAACCATTTTTTGCTGACCAAACGTTGTAAGATAAAAGCCTATTAAAAGGATTGAAATAATTATTTTCATAATTTATACATACTAAATTAATTAATAATGTAAAGTTAATCAATCACCTTTTTCTATATTGTTAACCGATGTTAAAGAGAGTTAATTTTAGAAAGTCTGTTGTCCCATATTTTTCTAATTTCTTTCCCAACCGGTTTAAATTCGTCAATTGAAAATTCATCAGTCTTAGCATTATTACAGTAATAGCAGGATAAAACAATTTTGCCCGTTTCATATTCATGAAAATTCTCCCTATCAATTTCTAATTGGCTACCTCTGCCACGTTTTGTATATAATTTGTGGTTATCTCTCAACCGTTTAATCTCCAATTCAGGTATTTGGCAATAAAGGCATCTCCTATCCTCTGCTTTTTCTTTATACACTTCGACAAAACATTTAACCGTCAAAACATCACCAAAATTCTCTACATATTGCTTTCGTAATTGATTTAATAACGGAGTGTTTTTATTGACTTTATTCCAATCATCAATTTTTTCATCAATTTTCTTAATCATCAAACCGGATGTTTCTTCTAACTCAATCTGAGTTTGTGTCCACGCGTTCTTGTATATCGTCCTAATTTTTTCATCAATTTTAAATCCCCCAAAATCTGCTGTAATAACCGCCTCATCCCGACTTAATTCCCTTCCATTAATGGTTTGGATAAATAGATATATATCAAGCTTTGTTTTAAAACTACGCGTAGCAATAGCCAAATATTTCTTTCTAAGTTCTGAGTTTTTTAACTCTTTATCTCCGGTCATTGTGGCTTTCCTTTTTGCAAAGTGATGAAGGCTTTGTGGTAGATAAAAAAAGAGGCGTGGATACTTAACTATCTGCTTTCTGGAATTGCGGTTCCACACACAAGATAAATTAAGCCCACGCCCGAGCGTGGGTCTTGAATTATCTTTGTTGTGTGTATTTTCTAATCCGCAATTTTGAAAGCATAAGCGATTAATTCAGACCTCAGTCTTTATTATATTTTTTTGTTACTGTTCAGAAGGTAATGTAATAATTTATTGAATAAGTAGAGAAAAGCAGAAAATCAGCTCTAGCTGTTTTAATTATTCCCTTACATAAGAAGGGCGGTATTTTGATTGAACCTCAAAATACCGCCCCTTTAGGTTTATTCCATCGGTAAATTAATCAATGGTGGCTATGGTCACCGTGCTCATGCACATGGCCATGTTCCAGTTCAACCGGGTTGGCTTCACGAACCTCCAATACCACACCGTTGAAAAACAGTGGTTTGCCGGCAAAGGGGTGGTTCAGGTCAATGGTTACTTTATCACCTGCAATATCTACCACGCGGCCCTGGAAAGGGTTGCCGTGCTGGTCTTGCAGCGGAACGATGTTGCCAATAAACAGCATATCATCCTGCACAACACCATCTACCGAAAAAACGCTTTTATCCAGATGCACTACAGCTTCCTCATCATATTCGCCATAGCCGTTTTCGGCTGATAGTTCAAAGTTAAACTGATTGCCGGCAATAAGGCCTTCCAGGTTTTTTTCAAATCCATCTAATACATTGCTATGTCCGAAAAGGAATGAGAAAGGATGCGTTTCATCGGCGGCATCCATAATATCTCCATTGGGTTCGGTTCTAAGTTGGTAAGTTATCTTAACAACAGTGTTGTTTCCGGCTTTCATCGTTTTAGTTTTTGATAGTTCTATAATATTACAGAGGAGAGAAGATTCCTGAGGACAAAAAATTCCTTGCTCTTATTAAAATCCAAAAATAAAATTAATCCTTAAAAAAAACATTTTTCGCCACAAAGGCATTTTCATTTCACCGCTAAAGCGTGAAGTCCCAGAGTTAAGTAGAATTGGGTTCTAAATAAAAATAGTGTCATTGCGAAGCCTTTTCCATAAAAATCAATTAGAGTAAAGGCTGTGGCAATCTTCCGCTGTGTCTTTAAATTGGCCAATTCCCCCCTTTAAAGACACAGCGGAAGATTGCCACGGATAATATTTTTTTATTTTTTACGGGAATTATCCTCGCAATGACATCTGTTTTATTTTTAATACTGGCTCTCCTTCGGGATGCTGCGGAGCCAGTATTAAAAGGAGGAAAGTGGCCTAAAAAATTATGCTACCCGTAATTACATATATTGTTGAAAGAAATTCAAATCAATCTCATAAACAGTCTTCGGAGTCATTCCGAGTTCAACCCGCTTGAACATTTCAACCAATTTTTCACCATCTACCAATTCAATTTTAGGTGCCCCTTCCCGGTTAGCTTCTTTTATAGCATCCTGCGAGAATGCCCCTGTAGTTATTAATATTCCCTTTTCCGCTCGTCCCAACATTGCATTTCTAAAATCCCCTACTTGTGACCTTGAAACGGTACCTTTATAACGTTTGAATTGAAACAAAACCTTCATGGTAATAAAGGGGTTAATCTTTAATATTCCGTATCCATCTATACCACCATCATGAGATTTGCCAGTTATTTGTACATCTTCAAAGTCAGATTCTCTTAAAAGTCTGCCGCATATTTGTTCGAATCCTTTTGGCGACAGCTTTTGTAGTAATTCTAAAAGATCTGTTTCCTTTGCAACCTCGATTTCTTCCGGTTCATATTCTTCCTGTTCTTCGACAAATTCTTTCGCCGTTTTATTCTTTCTCACTTTTTGAAAAATATCCACCCATTTCAAAAAAATTCTTCTTCCCTCTTCTTCGCTTATTTGAGCTTTAAATCCTTTAGGGGTTAATGACCAAATACCTCTCTTAGATGAATCAATCATTCCCTCCCAAACCAAATATTGTCTTGCCCATTGTACTTGATTGTGGAATCTCGTGCTTCCGGATTTCATAGTGGCCTCCAGAACAGTATCCGGTAGTTTAAGTTTTCTCGCTATTGCAGAAGATACTTCTTTTGGATTACCCGAACCATCCAATTCTCTCAAAGCATCTAATGTTGGTCCCATCCATTTTGTAAATTCCGCCTGTCCTTTCTTTTTTGCCATATTAAACAAATATACTAATCGCGCAATGCAATTTTGACTAAATCGGGCACAATTGCTCACTAACCTTCCACAACTCATGCTGCAGGTTTATGTCTTTTGCCAATTTGGACTCTTCTTTGGGTTTGCATTTATCAAAGTACTTGCCGGTTACGCCGTTTACCGC
>Ga0182030_10006778_pt1 | contig 24072 bp, 19 predicted proteins | sample 812S3MmetaG_FD_121299 | JGI IMG/M metagenome (GOLD analysis project Ga0182030, IMG submission 121299) | Permafrost microbial communities from Stordalen Mire, Sweden - 812S3M metaG (Illumina Assembly) | ecosystem: Environmental > Terrestrial > Soil > Wetlands > Permafrost | place: Sweden...
CGGCTCGACCACTAACGCCAACGGCGCACCCAATGCTGATCCGGCTGGCGACGGCATTCCGAACTGGCTGAAATACTCACTCGGCTTGAACCCGTTCGTTAAGGGTCTGGCCGTGCCGAACGGCGTTGTGTATGCCAATGGCAACGCTCTGGGCGGCAATACCCCCACCAATAGCATCGAAATCTATACGGCCGCGGATGTCACGTTTAACACGACGGCGGGCACGACTTATTGGATTCAAGAAGTCACTTCACTGAGCCAGGGATGGCAGGACATCGTTGGCCCGATTGTGGCAACGAACACCGCCTCCATGAGCTACTTGACGCCGACCGTCGGCAATATGCAGCAATTCTTCCGCGTGGTTCACAACCCATAAGGGTGCGAGCTTTCGCGAAGACAGTTAATTCATTTGGCGGCTGGCAGGCGCGAATAAAAAGCGCGGCCAGCCGCCAAACCGTAGAATATAAAATGACTTGATTTATGACAGTAGAAAAACTAACCTGCGCGCCGGCTGGCAGCATTGAAACGAAAGGAAACGATGAAAGCATTGCCAACAAACGATATTAATACTGGGGTGAAGCAGCGTTCCGCCGGAAGGTGGATTGTTCCCGGGTTGGTGTTCTTTCTGGCAGGCGTGGCGCTGACTGCCGCCTGGTTTTACCGCGGCGCCTGGTCTCACGCGGCCACCGGCGCCGATGCGGCAAGGCCGGGTACGGCGCTGTCCGGCGCCACAAGAGCCGTTTTGCAAAATCTGGATTCGCCAGTGGAAATTCGGCTTTACACCATGCTGGATGCTGCCAGCGTGCCGGAATCTGTCCAGGCGTTTGCCGGACGGGTGGATCAACTGGTTGGGCAATATGAGCAAGCGTCGGGTGGCCGGGTTCGCGTAACTCGATGCAGCTCCTTCTCCACGGCCAGCGCGAATGCCGCACAAGCGGATGGCATTAAAGGTTTTAACATGGACAAGGGCGACAGTTGTTTCCTGGGCATAGCGGTGGTGTGCGGGGACGGCAAAGAATCCCTGCCGCAGCTTGCGCCGGAGTGGGAACAAGCCGTGGAACCGGATCTGACCCGGGCGATTGTTCGCGCGGTGGCGTCAAGACCCGGAGCGCAGCCTGTGGCTCGTGCGGACACTGCCAGCCTGGATGCGGTCCGGAAGGCGATTCCCAATCTTGATGCAGTTTCCATTGAGGACGGCAGAAAAGTATTGCGCGATGCGTCGCAAGCTCAATTCATCCAAACGATGGGGGACATGAACACACAAATCGAGGATGCTGAACAACGCTTCCTTCAGGCAGTGGCCACTCAATCCGAGGCCGCCCAGCAGGCTGCCAGTGAGCAGATTCAGAAAATCCAAAAGGAAAGATCACGTAAATTGCAGCAAATTGCGTTTGCCTCTCACGCACAAATGGCTGCACTCGAACAATTGAAGAAAACCGCGCCTTAATGGGGAAGTGATAAAGAATGGTTCTATTCATTCAGTGATTTGTAGTATATGAGTAGGACAAAACTCTTTATGATTCAGCGGGTTTCTTGTTTTTTGTGCCTGGCGGTCGGTCTTCTGGCTGGCCTGGCAGCCCGTGCGCAGAACGTTCAACACTTGAGTCGCACCGTGGCGGGCGGAATGCCGGGAGAAACCAACTTTATCACAGGGACGAACCTGGTCACCAACGGCGTAAGGGTCACAGGAGTGAAAGTGACATGGGATGGGCCGCCCGGTTATTACCAATTGTTTGGGAGCCTGAACACTAACGAGCTCGTTTGGGTGCCGTTGACCCGGCGCAACAATCTGGTCCGAAGCGCGACTGTTCCGGCCCGTTTTAGCAATGCGGTATTCAGGGTTTCCGGCCCCGCGGCGAATTATGGGGGAGTTCAAAAGTGCATGGAATGTCACGAACCGGTCTTGAACACGGAGATACATACTGCTCATGCCACCGCGTTCAGCAATGCGAAGTTTGAGGCCGACGGAGGTCAGAGCGACAGTTCGTGTCTGGCCTGCCACACGGTGGGGTTCAATTTGCCAACAGGGTTTGTCAGCCCGAGTGAAACGCCGCAATTGACTGACGTCCAATGCGAGAGCTGCCATGGCGGAGCGGCGCGCCACGCGGCCAATCCGGATGATCCATCGGTCCGACCACGGGCCGAAGTGGCGGCCCAAGTCTGCGGGGGTTGTCATAACGATCCGCGCCATCCAACGTTTGACGAGTGGAATACCAGCGGCCACGCGCAAATCACCTGGACAAACGCCACTTACAAGACCCCATTCACCGCGTGGACTAATGCCACCAATGCGCAAGTCATTCAGAATTATGATACGGCCGGCCAAATCAAGAATTGTGGCCGCTGTCATTCCGGTTCCGTGCGGGTGAGCCTGCTGGACGGAACCCCATTGCCCACCGGCGACGCGGATGTCGGAATTGTATGTGCCACCTGTCACGATCCGCATAAGACGAACGGGAATCCAGCGCAATTGCGCAATCCCATTGCATCCACCAACGATTACTTTATGCCTACGAACGGCACATTCGCCAAGCTCTACGAGCCGCAGGTCGGCATTTGCGCGCAGTGCCATAATCACGCCGGAGCGTCGTGGACGAACAATGCGTGCGAGCCGCATCACTCTGCGCAGTACAACATGTATCTGGGCACGATCGGCGAACCGGAGGACGGGGTCCCTTTCTCACCGGCGGCGCATCCGTTGCTCATCACCAACCAATGTGTCGCCTGCCACATGCAGACAACGCCGTTTGCGAGCAACGGGCCACCCGCCATCACAGGTCACAGTTTTAAGGTAAGCACCTATGCCGTTTGTCTCTCCTGTCATGGCTTGTCTGAATCGGAAATGGCGTTCAATGTGACATTTTGGCAGAGAGAGACGTCAAATACGATCAACGATGTGAAATTCGGCCTGGACTTTTGGGCCACTAATAAGGCTCCGGCATCGTTAATGGCGAAGTACGGAGCGCTGGCCTGGGAATACACCACGCCGGGCAATCTTTCTTCGGCTGCTTCCGGCGTGCGGGGCCCGAACGCGGCGGAGCAGCTTCTGATTCCGGAAAATATCCGGAAGGCCCGCTTCAACCTTTACATGGTGCAGAACGAAGGCAGTTTAGGCGTTCACAACCCGCCCCATACCTCGGACCTTTTGAACGCCGCGGAAGACTGGATTGAACAGGAGTTGAACCAGTAAGTCGACTTGAATGAAAATCGTCTTGACATTTATTGATCTGGAGGGCGAAGCTGCTCGACGAAAAGCGTAAATATTTATGATTTTTTGGAATCTCCGCAAACTGGCAAAACGCGGCCCTGGCTGGGTGCGCGGGCTGGCGCTGGCGGCTGTCCCGACAGTCGTCCTCCTCATGGTGATTTCCTGCGGCACCGTGACCCGGACGGTGGTGGTGCTTCCAAATGTGCCCGGGGCAAAATACATCGGATCCAAGGAGTGCGAACAATGCCACGAACAAATCACCAAGGGATTTGCCACGGCCGATCACGCGCGTTTGATCGCGGAGGGAACCAACTCGCTCGGAGCGGGCTGCGAATCCTGCCACGGGCCGTGCAGTGTTCACTCGGATTCCGGCGGGGAAGTGCTGCCTCCTTATAGTTTTACCTCGGGACGGCCCCGCTCTGACAGCTTTGGCGCGCGCGACATCGCGCGACCGCCTCGCGCGACCGAGACGGTGTGCTTCCAGTGCCACGCCGACGTGCGCGGCCAGTTCAGCCTTCCCGCTCATCATCCCGTCACCGAAGGCAGACTGAGTTGCATTGACTGCCATTCGCCCCACAAAGGATCCATCAATGTCGGGGGCGGCACTTCCATGCTGGCCGAAAATGAAGCGTGTTTTCGCTGTCATGCCGCGCAACGCGGGCCTTACATCTTCGCGCACGAAGCGATGCACGAGGGATGCACCACCTGCCATGCGCCTCACGGATCGGTCAATGCCAAGTTGTTGACAGTGCGCAATGCCAACTTGTGTTTGAAGTGCCACTTCCAGCAATCGAGCGGCGGCCGGCTTTACATCGGCGGTTCTGACCACACGCTGCGCGTCCAGGAAGGCACCTGCTGGACGGCGGGTTGTCACGAAGCGGTCCACGGCTCGCGGGTCAGCCCGTCATTGAGATTCTAACCTCCAGCCGCGACACCGATGAAATCAAACACCCAATTCCAGGATAAAAGAATGAGGCGGGGTTGGGCGTTTATGCCGGGCCTGCTCATGGCGGTGTCAACTCTCACGGCAGCGGAGACCAACGCGCCTCCGGCCGCCGCGCCCCCTCCCATGACCCAGGAGCAGATGTTCGAAGGCGGCACAAACGCCTATAACAACTGGATCGAATTTTCCACCGGCGGGATTCTCGCCAGCGGCAACCAGTCCAGCTTTCAGCAACAACACCAGATTTCAGGCGCGGCTTTTGGCGGGCTGGAGGGATTTCACTATGGAACTAATCTTGACAAGACTACGACCATGACCCTGGATGGGAGGGCGATTGCAGATGAACGCGATTACAAATTGAAGTTGGGCATCGAGCGGGAAAAACTGGGTTATCTGCGTTTTTCCTACCAGGAATTTCGCACTTGGTCGGATGGAGACGGCGGCTTTTTTCCGCCTTCGGATGTTTTTTATCCGCTGTCTGGAAATGCGCTCGGTTTGGATCGCGGTAATTTTACCCTGGAAGCGGGATTGACTCCGGAAAAAGGGATCAACGCCGCGTTCAAATACACGCACACCTTCCGGGACGGCGACGATAGTTCCACGATTTGGGGTGATGCCCATCCCGATTACACCGCCTTGGTGCAGGGACTCAGCCCCTCGTTTTCGGTTATCCATGAACATACCGACAGTTTTCAGCTTGACCTGTCTGACCACATCAAGGCTACGGACCTGGGGCTGGGAATGCACTTCGAGACCGGAAAAGTGGACGACACTTTGAAGATCACGGAATATCCCGGCGAACCCATTCAGCAAAAAATCACTGACGAACAAGGCACGCAGTACGATATATTTGACGTCCACACCTCCTCGGAAACCTGGATCAAAACCAATCTCCTGCTGTCCTCGGGCTTCGCCTATTCGCATCTTGACAATACTTTTTTCGGCAGCCGTATTTACGGATCGGACTTCGACGTTGCTTATGCGCCCAACGCCCAATTTGGCGCCGGTTACTTCGATTTGGGCGGCAAATCGAGCCTGGACGAATATGTGATGGATGCGAACCTGCTCTATAAACCGGTGTCCGATTTTACCGTTATTCCATCCGTTCGCGTGCAAAAAGACTCTTCCGATGAATCGGCCAGTGGGGTTGAAACCTTGGGGGCCAGCCCGCCGGTGCCTTTTAATTCCTCGGGCGACGCAGGGGACTTGGATGTGCGCGGACGGTTGGATCTTGCTTACCGCGGATTCACCAACTGGGTTCTCCACGCCCGCGCTGATTTGACCGAGGCGGACGGAACCCTGGATCAATACGGCGGATTGATCCCCATCGGCGGCATCGGCATTCCCGGTGTGCAAAGTGGAATCGACGAGCGGAATTTTATCCAAAAATATACGGCTGGGGCCAGATGGTATCCCGCCCGCCGCGTGACGGTGGATTTTGGCGGTTACTACAAGGCGGACGATTACCACTACGTCAGTTCTGTGGACAGTACGCCGGATAACAGTGCCACCGGCTACCCCGGGTATCTGGCGATGCAGAATTTTACGACCTACGACGGAAATCTCAGGCTGACCGTGAGGCTGACGCCGAATGTGAGCTTGATCAGCCGTTATGAGTATCAGTGGTCCACCATCCAGACCGCGCCGGATTCGCTGGCGGGATTGCCGACCGCCGAATCCTCGGCCATGCGAACCCATATTATTGCGCAGGACGTCAGTTGGACACCGTGGTCCAGATTAAACCTGCAAGCGGGAATCAATTATGTTTTAAGCGACACCACCACCCCCGCTTCGGATGTTACCCAAGCCATTCTTGACGCCCGAAACAATTATTGGACGCTTAATTTTTCGTCAGGGTTGGTTTTGGACGACAAGACGGATCTGAATTTGAGTTATGTCTATTATAACGCGGATGATTACGTTGACAATTCTCCCTCCGGGGTGCCGTACGGGGCGGGCGGCCAGGAACACGCCATCACCGCCACGCTGACCCGCCGCATCAGCCAAAGAATTCGGGTGTCATTGAAGTATGGCTACTTTCGCTATCTTGACGACGCGACGGGTGGAAACGCCAATTTTGGCGCAAATCTTGTCTATGCGACCGTGCGGTATCGTTTTTGAAGAATTCCGGCCAGCCGCAAATATATGACAACCAGATATTGCGCGCCTCGTGTTAAATTTTGATTGCTTTACACCCTTTCGCTTGCAAGAGTGAAACCTTGCTGGCAACAACGGGCCGAGGTCCGGCCTGTGGCTCGCCGGCATGGCCAAAAATAAAAAGCTGAAATAAAATATGAAACATACAAAATTCTATGTGACAATGCTGGCTCTGGCGGCGAGCACTGCGGCCCTGACCGCCGCCGACGCAAGCGCAAACTGGGATAAAAGCTGCAAGAAATGCCACGGCGACGATGGCAAGGGCGATACGAAAATGGGCAAGAAATTGGAAGTGAAGGACATGACCGACGCCAAAGTTCAAGCGGCTTTCACCGATGCGGAGGCGACCAAGGCCATCAAGGAAGGCATCAAAGACGGGGACAAGACCAAAATGAAACCCGCCGAAGGCCTGACAGACGACGAAATTAAAGATCTGGTGGCCAAGGTTCGCTCGTTCAAGAAATAGCGGAAGCGCGTTCGGACGGAAGGTGGAGCGGTCCTGCCCCTTCCGTCTGCGGCGTTAAGCTTGGTTTATTTTTCCTCGATTTTCTTCTTTCGTTCCCCCGGACCGAGGGCGCCCAATCCCCGGTCGGATGGAGGATCGATTCCCCTGGCCGTTCGCAACAGTCGATTGATTCATCAGCACGGATCTGTTCCGTTCCACAAAAACTGTCACGCCGATAACAATTGATGCGCAGTTGAACTGGCTTAGTAGGCAATATTTTGGGTGAAATGCGCAAGAAATGTCGCGTAAATGACAATTGTCGTAAAGCCGGGACGTGGTTGCCATGTATGTTTTACAGGTGAACATGAACTGGAGAACAACGGCTGCTGGCGGTTCCAGCGGTGATTAGAACGGACACGATGTTTAAAATGCCGCCTCAAATCATTCGTTTGGTGCTTCTAACCATTGGCATCGTATGCGCTTATTTTACAGCGCGCTATTTTCTGACCCCCGCTTCGTTTGGCCAATACGGGCACTACCGCGGCAACGCCCTTCAGGAAATTGCGTCCCGCGAACCCTATTGGGCGGGACGAAAGACCTGCGACACCTGCCACGGCGAGATTGTGAAGAAACTGGCCAAGGCGGAGCATCAAGGTCTTTCCTGCGAAACCTGCCACGGTCCGTCCAAGGTCCATGTGGACAATCCCGAAATCAAACTGCCCAAAATGAGTTACAGCCAATGTGTGCGCTGCCACGAAGCCAGCCCGTCGCGGCCGAAATGGCTGCATCAAATCACTCCGAACAAACACTATACCGGGCAAGTCTGCTCTGAATGTCACGTGCCCCATCAACCCAACGAGGTACCATGAGCGAAAATATTACTCGACGCGGCGTCCTAAGAAACCTGGCTGGAATTGTCGGTGGCATTCTGGCCATGCCGGCGGGGCGCACCTGCAAGGCGGCGGTGCAACATGGGCTTGCTACCTCTTCAGCGCCCAAAGGTTACGACCCGACTAAACACAAATGGCTCATGGCGCTGGACGTGGACCGGTGCATTGGCTGCGGTATGTGTGTGGAGGCGTGCAAAGCCGAGAACAGTGTTCCACAAAGTAATTTTCGCACTTGGATTGAGCGGTATGTCATCACCCGCCCCAAGGCTGGCTCCGGCGAGAGCCGGGGTGAGACTTTCGTGGATTCACTCAATGGGGGAATTGCAGGCTTCAAACCGTCGTTAATACCCAAGGAGGACATCCTCAAATCGTTTTTCGTTCCCAAGCTCTGCAACCAATGCGAGAATTCGCCCTGCTCACAGGTCTGCCCCGTGGGCGCCACATTTGAATCCCCGGATGGCGTTGTCCTGGTGGATAAAAATTACTGCATTGGCTGCGGATTTTGTATTCAAGCTTGCCCGTATGGCTGCCGCTTTTTCAACACCACGACCAATACCGCCGACAAATGCACCATGTGTTATCATCGCATCACTCGCGGACTAAGGCCAGCTTGTGTGGAGATTTGTCCATCGCAAGCGCGAATTTTTGGAGATATGAAGAATCCGATTGCGGACGATCCGCTCCAGAAATTCATTGAAAACAACAAAACCCAGGGGCTTAAAGACCATTTGGGCACAAAACCACGCGTCCGCTATGCGGGGCTGGATGAGGAGGTTCGATAATGGACGCCACAATTCTAACAAATGTCGTGGACGCGCTTCCGCAATTTGACGGCTACGTTTATCCCAACGAACGGACGCTTCATCCCCTTTGGAGTGTACTGATTGTGGTTTATCCCTACATCACCGGTTTGGTGGCAGGGGCGTTCATCATGGCTTCGCTAGTGCGGGTTTTCAAATTAAAGGCGCTGGAACCGATTTACCGACTGGCGCTGCTGACGGCGCTGGCGTTCATGCTCTGCGCCACTTTGCCGCTGCTGTTTCATCTTGGCCATCCGGAACGCTGTTTTGAAATCATGATGACACCGCATTTCAGTTCGCCCATGGCCATGTTTGGCTTTGTTTATGCCTGGTATCTGATGGCGGTGCTGCTGTTGGAACTTTGGTTTGACTACCGTCGGGACTTTGTAGAATGGTCGAAGACAGAAACAGGATTGCGCAGCCTCATCTACCGCGCCTTCACTTTGGGAGTGACTGACCTCTCTGCGCCGGCGTTGCGCTTGGATGCGCGGATGGGGCGGATCATCTCCATCGTCGGCATTCCCTCAGCTTTTCTGTTGCACGGCTATGTGGGATTCATTTTTGGCTCAATCAAAGCCAATCCGTGGTGGGGCAACGTGCTTATGCCCATCATCTTTATTCTGTCGGCGGTGGTTTCAGGAATGGCGTTGTGTGTGTTTACCTACATGTTCTTATGTTGGGCGCGGCGCATCACGGCCGACATGAATTGCCTGGATTTGATGGCCCGCTTCCTTTTTTACGCTCTGGTGCTGGATGCGACCATTGAAGGGCTGGATTGGCTGCATCGACTCTATTCGGCGGAAGAGGGGATAGATGTGCTAAGGTCCCTGGCGGCGAGCAAGCTGTTTTACACGCTGTTGATCGGACAGGCCTGCCTGGGAACGCTGGTACCGCTTTTATCGCTAGGAACCATCCAGCTCACGGGCAAAAAAATCTCGAACTTGAATCGATGCCGCATTTATTTTTCCTGCACAGCGCTCATCCTGATGGGCGTGCTGGCCATGCGGTGGAACGTGGTCATCGGCGGGCAGCTCTTTTCCAAGAGCCTGCGCGGTTTCATGAGCTACAAAATGGAATTCGCCGGGCACGAAGGCTGGTGGCTCTCGATGCTCCTGGTCGCTTTGCCCTTCGTCATTTTGACGGTATTCATCAAGTATTTTTTGGCCCGGGATTTGCCGACAATCGAGAACGTGGTCCCCGGGGGCGTGCGACCTACGAATTCCCCGGAAGCACAGATTTAGCGATGCCCGGGCAATCCATTTTCTGGCGGACTGCGTTCGCCGTCAGGAAGTAATCCTAAAGTACGAACGCCCAAAGGAAAACATGAATAAAAGCATCATAGTTGCAGCAGTAATCTCCGTGGCGGCGGCATGGGCCGTTCAGGCGGAGGACAGCAAGGCGCTCTACACCAAGGAGTGCGTCAAATGTCACGGCGAAGATGGCAAGGGTGAGACCAAAATGGGCAAGAAGCTGGGCGCAAAGGATTATACCGACGCCAAAGTCCAGGATGCCGTGACAGACGACGCGGCGTTTAAAGCTATCAAGGAAGGGCTTAAGAAAGACGACAAAACCCTGATGAAGCCGGCCGAAGGGTTGACCGACGATCAGATCAAGGGTGTTGTGGCCTACATCCGCACCTTCAAGAAATAATGACCGCCATGAAATGTTGGAGCAGGGGAGAAAAGGGTTGCTCCAACACTTCACCATCCTACTCATGATCGACCCCAAACCCGCCGGACCGGCTCGCCAGACTTCCCTTTTTCGCAATTGGGTTTCTCTTTCGGGACTGGTGCTCATGGCTTCGAGTGTTTTTGCGTTCTTATTGCTGTTTTTCCTGGATGCTGTTGTCTATTCCTCCAATCCCTATGTCGGTATATTGACGTTTTTGGTGGCGCCAATGTTTCTAGTGGCGGGAGTTGTCATATTTCTATTTGGCGCCTGGAGATGGCGCCGGCGGCTGGCCAAAGCCAATGGCTCAGCTCCCTCGTTGAACATCAATGTTGACCTTTCCCGCCCCCATGATCGGCGGCTGTTGGCCTTTTTCGTTCCGGCCAGCGTGGGATTCCTTCTGCTCACTGCGATGGGCAGTTACCATACGTATCACTTTACGGAATCGGTCGAGTTTTGCGGGGAAGCATGTCATACGGTCATGCAACCGGAGCTGGTCAGCTATCGGCATTCCCCACACGCGCGGGTGGCCTGCGCCGAATGCCACATCGGCAAGGGTGCGGAATGGTATGTCCGCTCCAAATTGTCCGGCACTTACCAGGTCTATGCGACCTTGGCCCACAAATATCCCACGCCCATTCCCACGCCTGTCAAGAATTTGCGGCCTGCCCAGGAGACCTGCGAACAATGCCATTGGCCCAAGAAATTTGTTGGCAATCTGGACCGCACGCTTTCCTATTATCTGCCGGACCAAACCAACACGCTTTATTCGATTCGTTTGCTGCTCAAAGTGGGTGGCGACGATCCCACTCACGGGCCGGTCGGCGGCATCCATTGGCACATGAACGTGGCCAACAAGATTGAATATATCGCCACCGACGAGGCCCGTCAGAAGATCCCGTGGGTGCGCATGACTGATGCGCAAGGCGTAGTGACCGAGTTCCGCTCGACTAGCTTTACCAATGACGTCAGCCAGCTTCCCAAGCGAACGATGGATTGCATGGATTGCCATAACCGCCCGGCCCACAAGTTTCAAGCGCCGGAAAGCGCGGTGAATCTGGCGATGTCCCTGGGCCATATCGACCCCGCTCTGCCCTACATCAAAACCAACGCCGAGGGACTCTTGTGCCGCACCTACAAAGATGAGGCCAGCGCCTTGCAAACCATCGCGACCACTCTCGCCAACAACTATCCCCAAGACCCGCGCATCCGCGCCACCATCGACACGGTGCAGCAGATTTACAAAGATAATTTCTTCCCCGAAATGAAGGCCGATTGGCGGGCTTACCCGGACAATATCGGGCATAAGGATTGGCCGGGCTGTTTCCGTTGCCATGACGGAAAACATGTCTCAGCCGTCGGGAAGAGGACGATAAAAGCCAATGACTGCAATGCGTGCCATTTGATCCTGGCGCAGGGCAGCGGCGACCAGATAAATCAACTCAGCCCGAAGGGACTGAAGTTTGCGCATCCGTTGGAAGAATATGATCCGGCTTATCAATGCACTGACTGCCATAACGGCGGAATGTAAGAAATACTTTCTGTACTGCTTCGCCATTGTTTTGTGGCTGTCACTGGGTATACCGTTGACGGCCGAGACGCTGGCCAATCAGGATTGCCTGGACTGCCATACCGATCCGACCACCACGCGCCGGGTTCACGGTGAATTGGTGCCGATGGCGCTTTTTCCCACAAACAGTTTTCCAAAATCCGTTCACGCCAAACTCAACTGTGTCGATTGTCACGACAGCATCAAAGAGATGGTGCATCCCAGCGGCCTGCCTCCCGCTCAATGTGCGTCGTGCCACAAAGAGGAGGCCAAGGCTTATGCTGGCAGCATTCATGGTGTGAGCAAAGCCATGGGCGCATCGGCGGCCGCCTCCTGCGTGGATTGCCACGGTTCGCACGACATGCAACCCGTTAAACATGCCGATTCGCCCGTTTTCAAACTAAACCTGCCCGGCACCTGCGCCAAATGCCATAGCAACTCCGGGATCACGGCAGAGTATAGAATGAAATATCCGCAAGTGGCATCACAGTATGGCGACAGCATCCACGGACGGGCGCTTCTGCAAATGGGCTTGATCCTCGCGCCTTCCTGCAATGACTGCCACGGCGTTCACAACATCAAGCGAATCGTGGATCGCAGCTCCTCTGTCAATCATGCCAACGTTGCGGCAACTTGCGGCACTTGTCATTTGGGTATCGAGAAAACCTACAATGCCAGCATTCACGGCCAAATTCTGGCCAAGGGCGACCAGTCGGGTCCTGTTTGCACGGATTGCCATTCGGCCCATCAAATTGAATCTCCTCTCGGCAACAATTTCAAGGCCCGGAGCGATGAACGATGCGGCCGCTGTCACCAAGACCGGCTGGCTCATTACCGGGACACCTATCATGGCAAAGCGATGGCTCTCGGGCAGCCCAATGTCGCTTCCGATGTGGCCGCCTGTTACGACTGCCACGGCTACCACGATGTGCTCAAGCCTTCCAACCCGGCCTCTCATCTTTCCAAGGCGAACATCGTGGGAACCTGTCAAAAATGCCATCCCGGCGCCACGGCCAGTTTCGCGGAGTACGTTCCGCACGCCGATCCCCTGGACACCAAACATTATCCGCAATTGCATTGGACATTTGTGGCGATGACTTCGCTGCTGATTGGCGTCTTTGCGTTTTTTGGCGGGCACACCGGCTTGTGGCTGTTTCGTTCCGGTTACCTCTATTTGAACGATTCGAAAACTTTTCGCGAAGCCAAGGTGGAGACGCAACGGGGCGACGACTGGTTCACCCGCTTTCCGCCTTATGAAAGATTCCTCCATTTCCTGGTGGTGACCAGTTTTCTGCTTTTGGTCATTACCGGCATGCCGCTAAAATTCTACTATACTGATTGGGCCAAGGCGATCTTTGGCGTGCTGGGCGGGGCCCAGGTGGCGCGCACTCTTCATCGTTTCGGCGCACTAATCACCTTCCTCTATTTCGGTCTGCATTTGGCCCGGCTGCTGGTCAAATCCTGGGGTGCCCGCGCCCGTTTTTACGGGGGCGATTGGCGCTCCAAAGTGAAGCGGTTGGTGGGTGTGCTTTTCGGTCCCGATTCGATGATTCCGACGTGGCAGGATGGGAAGGATTTCATCGCGCATCAGAAATGGTTTTTCGGCAAAGGGCCAAAACCGCAATTCGACCGATGGACGTATTGGGAAAAGTTTGATTACTTCGCGGTGTTCTGGGGCGTCTTTATTATTGGCATGTCCGGGTTGATCATGTGGTTTCCGCAGTTCTTCTCCCATTTTATGCCGGGTTGGATGATTAACATCGCGCTGATCGTTCATTCCGATGAAGCCCTTTTGGCGGCGGGTTTTATTTTTACGATTCATTTCTTCAACACACATTTTCGGTTGGAAAAATTCCCCATGGACACTGTGATTTTTTCCGGCCGCATCTCCAAAACGGAAATGCTGCACGAGCGGCGACGCTGGTATGAACGTCTTCTGGCGGCTGGCCGTTTGGACGATTTGCGCGTCAAGGACGAATGGGAACGGTGGAAGGCCATCGCCCGATCTTTCGGCTATCTGTTTTTCGGTGCGGGCCTCATTCTGCTGGTCCTGATCATTTATGCCATGGTGTCCCGCCTCGCGCATTGAGCGGCGGGTGCGCAAAATTGGGTGAGCAAAGACCAATCCATGACGAGCAGATTTTTGCCCCTGCCGCCACACTTAACTTGATGGGTATTCGCGTGATTTTAACCCTCGCTGTGTGGCTTCTTGCAACGGCGGCCCTCTCGGCTGCCGAAATCAAGAATAGCGACTGTTTGGAATGTCATAGTGACAAGACATTGACCTCCACCAATGCGGCTGGAGTTGTGAAGTCTTTGTTTGCAGACGAAGCGGTTGTCGCTGGTTCGGCCCATCGAAAGACCTCGTGCGCCAGTTGCCATTCCGACCTGACAGTCAAACATCCCGACGACAATATCGCGGCGCAGCCCGTCAACTGCTCGCGCTGTCACGAGGCGCAATCGCTCTCCTACGGGACCAGCGTTCATGGCGAGGCGCGAATCTCAAAAATCCGCAGTGGGACTCATGCCGCTCCGCAGTGCATCGATTGCCACGGCAACCACGGCATTCTGTCAGTGTCTTCGCCGGCGTCGCCGCTTTATTTTACCAACTTGGCCAAGACCTGCGGGCAATGCCACGAACAAGAATCTCGCGACGTCATCGCCAGTGTTCATGGACAGGCTCTGGCGGCCGGGCGGCGTGATGCTCCCACATGCACGGGGTGTCATTCGGAACATAAAATACGCGCGCTGAAGAATGTGTCGGCATTGGCCATTTCACAGGATGTTTGCAGCCAGTGTCACGCTTCGGAGCGGCTCAATACCAAATACAATCTGCCCGCCGACCGTGTGAAGACTTTCTTTGCCAGTTACCATGGACTGGCCGCTCAGTACGGCTCGACCAGCGCTGCCAATTGCGGCAGTTGCCACGGCGCGCATAAGATTCTTCCCTCCAGCGATCCGCGTTCAACCATTTACAAAGATAATTTGGCGGCCACCTGCGGCCAATGTCATCCGGGAGCCAGCGCCAATTTTGTGCAAGGCAAAATTCATGTGGATTCCGCTTCGGTCGAAGCCAGTGGCAATCTGGGCGAACGCATTAATTGGTGGGTGCGCAAGTTATATCTGGGCATGATTTTCGCGGTGATCGGGCTGATGGCGGCGCACAATGCGCTGATCTTTGGGCGCAAGGCGGCGGCGCGGGCGCGGTGCCAGGAACGCACGGTCGAGCGCATGGATTCTGCGCAACGGACGCAACATTTCGTTTTGGCCTTCAGCTTTATTCTTTTGGCATGGACTGGTTTTGCGTTGAAATTTCCAGATTCATGGCCGGCAGTTCTTTTGGGATCCGAAGGCGTAAGACGATGGGGGCATCGGGTGGCGGGCGTTGTTTTACTATTGGCGGGAGCCTATCATGTCGGCTATGTTCTGGCCACGCGGCAGGGCCGGAGCCTTGTCAAAGATATGTTTCCCAATCCAAAAGATGTGCGCGACGTGGCGGCCAATGCCCGCTACCTGGCTGGTTTGGCGGGGGAGAAGCCAAAGTTCGGACGCTTTGGTTACGCGGAAAAAATGGAATATTGGGCGGTGGTTTGGGGAACAATCATCATGGGCGTGACGGGTTTGATGATCTGGTTCAAACTGGGAACCACGCATTGGCTTCCGCGCTGGTCCATTGATGTCGCGACCACCATTCATTATTACGAAGCAATTCTGGCTTGCCTCGCCATCGTAGTCTGGCATTTCTATCATGTTATTTTCGATCCTGATGTCTATCCTTTAAACCGCGCTTGCGTGGATGGCCGGGTTTCGGAGGAGTGGTATGCCGAGGAACATGCGCTTGACGCCGAGGCGGTCCACGGAACAACAATTGAACCGCCAGGCACGATTTATACTATGAAAAATGACAACGACCGTTCCAAGACCACCACTGTCCCCATAACTAATTTCCGCGTTGGCGAACGCGCCGCCTGGCTGATTGGCGGTCAGGCGAGTTGCGCCGCCATGCCGCCCGCGGGAAAAGAAGCCTGCCGTCTGGTGCTGCTTGGCGCGCCCGGCGTGGGCAAAGGCACCCAGGCCGATTTGCTGCACAAATGGTGCGGTGCCTGCCATCTTTCAACGGGCGACATTTTCCGCGCGGCCAAGAGTCTGCCCGCGGAGGAACAAACCGGCGCGATCAAGAGCGCCGTTGGCTTCATGGTTCGCGGCGAACTGGTTCCGGACGAAACGGTTCTGGCGCTGGTTTGCGAACGAATCCGTTGCCTGCGCTGCCCCGGGGGGTATTTGTTGGACGGCTTTCCTCGGACCGTGGCGCAGGCGGAGGCTTTGGAACAATTGCTCAAGAAGGAAAATTTGCCGCTGACGGTGGTCATCAATTATGACTTGCCTCTCGATAAGATTGTGGAGCGGTTGGCCGGGCGGCGGGTATGCGCCGGTTGCAAAGGTGTTTTTCACGTCAACGACAAACGGCCCTCGCCGGATGTCTGCCCCAAATGCGGCGGCAAACTATATCAACGCGAGGACGACCGGCCCGAAGCGATTCGGGTGCGGATGAAGGCTTATCACCAAAGCACGGAGCCGCTGATCGAGTTTTACCGCCAGCGCAATTTGTTGCTCACAATTTCCGCGGACGGAACGGCCCAGGAAATTTTGCAACGCACGGTGGATGCTTTGGCGGCAAGAACGCCCAGTAAAAAATCGTGAATTTTTACGATTTTTCCCCGGTCAATTGGTGGAACTAGTTATCTGTCAGGTGCTTAACCGAATGACGTTTTATTCGTTTTCGGTGGTTCTTATGATTTTATTCCGACGCCGACCTGTTTAGCGCAAGGTCTTCCACCATCGCCGCCGCCTGGCCCAACGTCACCAAATCCGTATTGATGACCAAATGATAATGGAGCGGGTCAGCAACGTCCTGGCGGAAGTATCTTTTTAGGTAACGGCGGCGGCCCCCGTCCTCCCGTTTGATGCGGGCCTTCGCGTCCTTTTTGCTTAATTTGTCAAAGGACTGCAAATGCGCCATGCGCAGTTCTACAGAACCAATCAGACGCACATGCAAGACACCCGGAAGTCGCTCTGTAATGATATTGCCGCCGCGGCCCAAAATAATCACGTTGCCCAATTGGGCCAGCCGCAAAATGGTCTCCGCCGTTTGGCGCACCAGCGTCTCCGTTGGCGGGTGGAGGCTGAACAGGTCCTCGACGATATCATTCAGTTGCCACACCTTGTCCTCGGGCATGAATGCCGCCAGGCGTGCCGGCAAGTGGTGATCCTGCAAGACCGCTTCCACCAGCGAGCGGTCAAATATGGTCCAAGGCGGCGTGCCATGGGGCAGATGGGCCTGGAGTCGGGCGGCCAGATGTTCGGCAAAAACGTGCGCGCCACATCCCGATTCCCGGGAAACGGTGACGCACTTGATGCCCCCGCAGTGCGCGGCGGGAGCGGGTGGCGCCTGCAATTGACAATTAATGAAGGAAAGACATCGATCCAGACCTATGGTCATTTTCATAAATCACCTCGTCATGTTTTAATGTGGAACCTGAGTACACGTTAATCAACCCTCCTCGAAAAACTCACCTTCATTTGGGAAAAACGAGCCGTTTTTTGACTGCTGGCAGGAAGAGCATCGCCGGCCGCGGATGACACACTGCGCATTGCAATCCCCGCCAGTATTTGAGAGTCTGGCATGGCAAAAAAGGGTTTCCCTTTGCCAATTGATGACAAGTGGTTCGTTTATGACGGTCTATGCTTTATTTATCTTAGTCTGCACTTAATAAGTGCGGCAAGCACCTCCCCTGCCCAAGATGAGTTGGCGCATCGGGAACAAAATCGAACGGTTTTCAAACGCGAAAGATTAATATGAAAACGATGTTAAATGGCACCAGAGCTTCTTCCCGCAAGACCGGCAAGAGTCCGGCCAAGGTCAAGGTTACCGATACGATCACAGCAGCCGACGTCTCCAAAATGCTGGACCGTTATGGTTACCCGGCGGAAACTCGCGAGATCATCCAATCCGAAAGGCTCCTGCCCACGGGTGTGTTAAGCCGCTTGCAGGCCACCTTTCCGCAGCTCTCCGGTTTGCTCGAAACCCGTCCCTTTCTGTTCAACGGACGCGCCCAATACTCCGGCATCGAAGGCTTTAGGGAAGTTGTCCAGATTCTGGCCAAAAACGGAGTCCACCTGGATCACATCCCCGAAAGGGAGCTTTTCGTCGAAGTCTATCGGTTCAAAGCTTCCCGGCATATTTTAAACACCATCAATTGGAACAATTACGAACAGGATTCGATGTACCGCCTCGTCATCCCCCAACCGGGGATGATGCGCGAGAAGGTGACCGCCGATTATTTTGCCGCAAAAACCGACCAGGACCGGCAGAGGGTCATAGACGATTACATGAAGGAGACCAACCCGCACGATGGACATCAATTGCTGAACAAGCCGTGGCTTGAGAGAGAGGATGGCGGAATTGACATCGTGGAAGGCAGCCAGCACAAATACCCCGCCTGCCAGCTCATTTTCGACAAGACTACACAGAATTGTTTTGCCTTCTGCACCTACTGCTTTCGCCATGCGCAAGTGCGCGGGGATGACGATATGTTCATCCAGGAGGACATCGCGCAAATCCACAAGTACCTCCGGATGCACCCAGAGGTGACAGACATCCTGATCACCGGCGGTGACGCGGGTTACCTTCCGGTGGAGCGGATGCGCCAATACGTAATGCCCATTATCGAGGACCCGCAATTGCTCCACATCAAAGCGGTCCGCATCGGCTCGCGCATGTTGACTTTCCAACCGGAAGTCATTCTCAGCCACCAGTACGACGAGATGCTGGCCTTGTTTGACACGATGCGCGACAACGGCGTGCAATTTTGCTGGATGGCCCATTTTTCGACGCCCCGTGAATTGCTCAATCCCAGCACCCTGGCCGCCGTCCGGCGCCTTCAAAATCACGGTGTCGTAGTGCGCAGCCAAAGTCCCATCATGAACCATGTCAGCATTTTTACGGACAAGAACGGCGTGGTGGACGTGGAACGGTCAGCCCAGAATTGGATCGACCTCGGCCACATTTTGGCCGCCCTGTCGATCCGCTTTCATTCCATGTATTGCGCGCGGCCCACGGGCGAGTACCATTATTTTTCCGCGCCGCTGGCGGACATCGATAAGGTGTTCAGCCGTATTTTCAGTTCGCTGGCGTCGCTGCATCGCCCGTCGCGCTATATCACGATGACCACCTCCGCCGGCAAGCTTTCCCTGCTCGGCACTGCCGAGGTCAAAGGGGAAAAGGTCTTTGCCTTGAAGTTCAACGAAAGCCGTAACATGGCCTGGATGGACAAAGTGTTTCTGGCCAAATACGACCCCAAGGAAACAAGGGTCGATAAACTGGTTCCCTACGACACTCCGCGCTTCTTCTTCGAAGAGGAACTGGACAAGATCGAACATCAATTGGCCGAGATTCATCGCCAGCACTTTCCCGAGGTTGAAGAGAAAGCGGCACCTGCAATCCCTGCAAAGGCCGGAAATGATAAATAAGCAGGCCGAGTCGTTGGCCGCCGCCGTGGCCGACATCAAGGACGGCGCAACCGTGATGATCGGCGGATTTGGCGAGGCGGGGAGCCCCATCGAACTGATCCACGCCTTGATTGACCACGGCGCGCGCAATCTCACTGTGATCAGCAACAATACCGGCAGCGGGCGCATCGGCCTGGCTGCCTTGATTGCCAACAAGCAAGTCCGCAAGATGATTTGCTCCTATCCGCGCAGCGCCAATTCCATGGTTTTCCCCGAACTCTTTCGCCGCGGGGAAATCGAACTGGAGCTTGTCCCGCAAGGAACACTGGCCGAACGAATCCGGGCGGGCGGCGCGGGCATTCCCGCCTTTTACACCGCCTCGGCCGTCGGCACCCTCCTGGCGGCCGGCAAGGAAACGCGCCAATTTAAGGACCGAAATTACGTCATGGAGCATGGGCTCCGCTCAGACTTCTCACTGGTGAAGGCCGCGCGCGCCGATCGCTATGGAAATCTTGTTTACAACAAGACGGCCCGCAATTTTGCCCCCATCATGTGCACCGCCGCAACCACCACCATCGTGCAGGTACAGGAGCTGGTCAAAGTGGGAGAAATCGATCCCGAAGCGGTGGTCACCCCAGGCATATACGTCCACCGGATCGTCGTTGTCACAAATCCGGCCCAGGAATCACAACTCGTCAAGGAAAACAAATGTTACCCGTAACCGCCCCCGGCAAAATTAGTACCGATTGGAGCCGTCAGGACATGGCCCGCCTCGTGGCGGCAGACATTCCAGATGGCGCCTGCGTTAATCTCGGCATTGGCATTCCGGAATTGGTGGCCCAATGTGTGCCCGCCGGCCGGGAAGTCATTTTTCAAACGGAAAACGGGCTGCTGGGCATGGGCCCGGCCCCGGCCCCCGGCCAGGAAAATCCCGAATTGATCAATGCCGGCAAAAAGCCGGTCACTGCCATTCCTGGCGCGGCCTATTTTCATCATGCCGACAGCTTCGCCATGATCCGCGGCGGGCACATTGATATTTGCGTCCTCGGCGCCATGCAGGTTTCGGCCCAGGGCGATTTGGCCAATTGGTCCACGGGCGAAACCGACGCCATCCCAGCGGTGGGGGGAGCGATGGATTTGGTTGCCGGGGTGAAAAAGATTTTCGTCGTGACCGAACACACCACCAAAAATGGCGAACCCAAGATCGTCGCCGCCTGCACCTATCCATTGACGGGCAAGGCCGTGGTGGACCGCATTTACACCAATCTTGCGATTATTGACGTGACCCCCAAAGGATTGGTCGTCCGCAAAATCGCGCCCGGCCTCGATCTTGCCGCAGTGCAAAAAAAGACCGCCGCCCCTTTGTTGGATGGCGGCGCAACCAGCTTATGACTCCGAAAAAATCCCGCAGTGAACTACTTTACGAACGCGCCCTGAAGGTTCTTCCCGGTGGCGTCAGCCGCAACGCCGTGTTGCGCAAGCCCCATCCCTTCTACGCCAGCAAAGGCGAAGGCTGTTATCTAACCGACGTCGAAGGCAAACGTCGCATTGACTTTGCCAACAACATGGCATCGCTCATTCACGGACACGCTTACCCGCCGATGGTCAAAGCCGTCTCGGCACAGTTGCGCAATGGCACCGGCTTTTCGTTTGCCACAGAAGCTGAAATTAAATTGGCCGAGCATCTGACTCGACGCTCCAAGGGATTTGACAAGATTCGTTTCGTCAATTCAGGCACAGAAGCGGTCATGTGCTGCCTCAAGGCCGCCCGCGCCTTTACCGGACGCCCTAAGATCGCCAAGGTGGAAGGCGCCTATCACGGCCTTTACGATTATGCCGAAGTCAGCCAGACGGCCCAACCCTCCAATTGGGGCGATGCGCAGCAGCCGCGCAGTGTGCCGGTGGTGCAAGGCACGCCTTCTTCGGCCCTCGACGAAGTAATTATCATCCCTTTCAATAATCCCGAAGTCGCACAGTCCATTCTTGACCGGCATGGGGATGACCTGGCTTGTGTGCTGGTTGATCCCTTGCCTCATCGCGTTGGTTTTATCCCGGCCACGCAGCCGTTTATCGCGGCGCTGCGCGACTGGACGCAAAAGCACGGCGCCCTCCTTGTTTTCGACGAAGTGATAACCTATCGCTCATCGTATGGCGGGGCGCAGGAATGGTACCACATGCGGCCCGACCTCACCGCGATGGGCAAAATGATCGGGGGCGGTTTTCCCGTCGGAGGGCTGGCCGGTCGCGAGGACGTTATGGCGGTCTTCAATCCGCTGGCCGAAAAAGTTCTCTTCCCGCATTCGGGGACCTTTTCCGCCAACCCCATTACCATGACGGCAGGTCTTGCGGCCATGGAAAACTTTGATCAGGAAAAGGTGGCAAAACTCAATCATTTGGCTGAAACAACGCGCGCGCAAATTGCTGAGGCCATCCGCACTGCCGGGATTCCAGCGTGCGTGACGGGAGGCGGCTCGATTTTCCGGCTGCACATGAAGGCCCAGCCGCCGACAAATTATCGCGAAAGTTACGTGACCCCCGAGGAGAATCGCCTCATTCGCATTTTGCTCGACCACGCGTATGAGCAAGGGATCGTTCTGATCGGCACCTGTTCTGGAACTCTTTCCACCCCAATGACCGAGATGGAAATTACCCGTCTCGTTGAAGTGTTGTTGTCGGGCTTCCTTAAGATCAAGGCCATGACAAAGGACCTTATTGCGGTGGAAAAGTCAGCGGGGAGCAAATCATGAGAGAAGCCTTTATCTGCGATGCCATCCGCACTCCGGTCGGCCGTTACGGGGGAATACTGGCTCCCATTCGGGCGGACGATTTGGCCGCCCTACCGCTCAAAGCGCTGATGGAGCGCAACAAAGCCGTGGACTGGGCCGCCGTCAATGACGTCATTCTCGGCTGCGCCAATCAGGCGGGCGAAGATAACCGCAACGTCGCCCGCATGGCCTTGCTCCTCGCCGGCTTGCCGCAATCCGTTTCCGGCTGCACGGTGAACCGCTTGTGTGGTTCGGGTATGGAGGCAGTGGCCGGGGCAGCCCGCGCCATCGCCACTGGAGAAGCTGACCTCCTCATCGCCGGCGGCGTCGAGAGCATGTCCCGCGCACCCTTTGTCATGGGAAAGGCAACAGAGCCCTTTTTCCGACAGCATGCGCTTCAGGATACAACCATGGGCTGGCGCTTCATTAACAAACGAATGAAAGAGCTATACGGCGTGGAAACCATGCCGGAGACTGCGGAAAATCTGGCGATTAAATTCTCTGTCAGCCGCCAGGATCAGGATCGTTTTTCTCTTTGGAGCCAGGAAAAGACCGCCGCCGCCCAGGGCGATGGCCGCATGGCTGAAGAAATCCTCCCAGCCTCAGTGCCGCAAAAGAAAGGTGATCCCATCATCGTGGCGCGGGACGAACATCCCCGATCGACCAGCATGGAGAAGCTTTCCCAATTGAAGCCCGTCGTCCGCCCCCAGGGAACGGTTACGGCCGGAAACGCCTCGGGCATCAATGACGGAGCCGCGGCGCTGCTCATCGCCTCCGAAACCGCGGTGGCAAAGTTTGGTTTGACGCCGCGCGTGCGCGTGGTGGGAGCGGCCACCGCCGGGGTGCCGCCGACCATCATGGGGTTCGGCCCGGTGCCCGCCACTCGAAAACTTCTTGACAGACTGGGCCTTTCATTGTCCGACATGGCCCTGATCGAACTAAACGAAGCCTTCGCTTCGCAAGCCCTGGTCTGCGCGCATGAGTTGGGCCTGGCCGACAACGACCCGCGCATCAATCCACAAGGAGGCGCGATTGCCTTGGGCCATCCCCTGGGCATGAGCGGCGCACGCCTCCTGACCACTGCAACCTATCAACTCTGCCGCACCGGCGGGCGCTATGCGCTCTGCACCATGTGCATCGGAGTCGGGCAGGGCATAGCCATGGTCCTGGAGCGATGCGGCAAGAGCCAAAAGAGCAACTAATAAATAGCATGTAGCCTTTACGTGGTGGAGGATTGTCTTGGAATGGGACTGGTGGGACTGATAAGACCCAAGGGACTCATGGGAAACGAATCTTCTTTCGGAGACGGCTTTGCCTCGACGATTTCTGTGGGCGTGCTATCAACTGATTGCGGCTCCTAATCAGTTGGCGGGGCCAAACTGGTTTGATTTACCATGACAGGGTTTGCAAGGAGGGGGTGGTTTTCGACTCCTCCTTATTGGCTATGTTGTTTGTATTCAACGGGTTAGGCACGTTATTAGATGTGCAACTTTATGCAGGGCAAAGGCTTGGGAATGATGGGTCGAAATGGGAATCTTGTATTCTTCGCAGAGCAATATCCCAAATTCAACGATTTCCGAGAAGATTCCTTTACCACGAAGCACACGAAGGTCACGAAGTTTTGAAATGGCAGGGCGACGCTCCGTCGAGCCGTCAATCAATCGAAATAGGGTTCCGCTCTTGCAATAACACAATCGAATTAGGGTTCGACGGAGTCTCGCCCTACCAAAAATGCGCAATTATCTATTCCGTTCTGCGTAGAAAGCCGTGACTGAAAAGGAAAGTCAGTTGAACGCTCACCTTAACCCTCTCCTCCAGGGAGAGGGTTTTTGTCTCATTCCCACGTGGTTTAACGCATTCTGGCTTGCTCCCTTCGGGCGAGTCTCTAGCTTTGAGCGGATGAAGCTGCCAAATGTTCTATCGGCGGTAATTGAACGCGAAAAGATCGTGGATTACCTACTTAATCCGACTCACCCCGATAATGGCGGCAAAGCTGCGTTCTTTTTGTCGCTTGGATTCAATCAGGATGATTGGCACAACCTGGCAATGGCTCTTGGCAAGCTGGCAAAAAAAGCGGAGATCACGAAAAGTGTGGAAACTATTCATGGGTGCAAGTATGTTTTGGAAGGTCCCATTGA
>Ga0182030_10006781_pt1 | contig 24064 bp, 21 predicted proteins | sample 812S3MmetaG_FD_121299 | JGI IMG/M metagenome (GOLD analysis project Ga0182030, IMG submission 121299) | Permafrost microbial communities from Stordalen Mire, Sweden - 812S3M metaG (Illumina Assembly) | ecosystem: Environmental > Terrestrial > Soil > Wetlands > Permafrost | place: Sweden...
CCGCGTGGTGCGTACACGAGGCGAATGCTTCGACCATTCGCGAGAATCCCGATAGGCACTCTCTTCTCCCGCAAAAGGCGCTCGAGCCGCACTTCGGGGCTGACGTTCCACATGTGCGCCTCGCCAGCCATGGGATCATCGAAGGACGTTCCATCGGCAAGGTCGACGACCAGCATCATGCATTTCGCCGAGTCATCCGGGGGCCCAATCACCGCGTACGTCGGTCGAAGTGTCTCGCCAAATTCTGGCAGAATCAGTGAGAATTCTTCTGACAGGTCGGGACCGCCGAGACTCCCTGCAAGCATACCCAATTTCCAGCCGAGAACGCGCACGGCGAAGGTCTCCCATGCGACAGGCCGTGTCGAGCGCGGTACGGAGGCACCTCGTGGCGCCCCCTCAACCGTTTCGAGGACTGGCCTCGCGACAAGGGCAGAAATCTCCCGCCGCTGCCTCGACATGTTCCTATCCAAAACCGCCTGAGCGGCGATGAGAGCGGGCGGCGAGACGACAAGGCCGACGGGCTGCAGCAGTCCAATCCAATCTTGATGCGCATAGCGCTCGTATTCAGAAGCCACTGCCAACTCCGTCAGCATGCGAGGGCTTCCGCACGGATTCAGAGCCACACTGCTGCCACTGCAAGTGAACAGCCCGGCACGGCCCGTGCTCCGCGAGCAATGCGGCCAACGTCCGAAAAGTTGCCCGATGGGACGGTGCACGTACGACAATTTTGTCCATGCCTGGCGATCTGTACTACGGCGACAACCTCGACGTCATGCGGAGGCACGTCGCGACCGAGACGGTGGATTTGGTCTATCTGGATCCGCCATTCAACTCCGATCGCACCTACAACCTAGTCTCCAAGGACACGCAGGCGACGGAGCGGGCGTTTGTGGACAGCTGGGAGTGGGATGAGAACGCAGAGACGGCGTTCCGTGAACTGATCGCCCGCGTTTCGCCTAGCGCCGAGATTCCAAAGCAACTGCGTGAGATCATGCTCTCTCTCAAGGTGTTTCTCGACGAGCGCCGCGACATGCTCGCCTACCTCTCGATGATGGCGATCCGCATGGTCGAAATGAGGCGCGCGCTGCGCAAGACCGGTTCCATTTACGTACACTGCGATCCGACCGCAAGCCACTATTTGAAGATTATCCTCGACGCAATATTCGGCCCGGAAAACTTTCGACGTGAGATCATTTGGCGCAGTGGATGGGTATCGGGGTTCAAAACCAAGACGGCCAACTGGGTCCGCAACCACGACACCATTCTTTACTATCTCCGCGATCGACGTGATTCATTCACCTTCAATAAGGAGCTCGCATACAAGCCTCACGCGGACGGCTACAAACGCAGGGGCGGAGGCGCCAACCCGAAGGGGGTGGCACTGGATGACGTCTGGGACGAGGTGGCGCTATATTCGCCATGGATCAAGAGCTTCTCCACCGAGAAGCTTGGATACATGACACAAAAGCCGCTCACGCTGCTCGATCGGTTGATATCCGTGTCATCGAATGCGGGTGACCTGGTACTGGACCCGTTCTGCGGATGCGGAACTACGATCGAGGCAGCCGAGCGGATCGGTCGCAACTGGATCGGAATCGACATCGCCATTCGCGCGATCAACGCGATCAAGGACAGGCTAGGCGAGAAATTCACGCCACGCGTGTGGACTGAGCATGGAGAGCCCGCGAACGTCGAACAGGCGGCACGCCTTGCTGACACCAACGCGTACGACTTCCAATGGTGGGCGGTGCGGCTCATGGGCGGCCACTCGCCAAGAGGAGAGAAGAAGAAGGGCGGAAACCGTGGCGTCGATGGCGAGTTGACACTGATCGACAGGTCGGGCTCGGTAAGGCGGGGCATTGTCTCGGTGAAAGGCGGACGCGCGTTGACGCCCGACCTCGTCAAGGCACTGGCTGAGACGGTGAGGCAGCAGCAGGGAGACTTCGGTGTGCTCGTCACGATGCACGCGCCCACTCAGCGCATGCGCGACATCGCGCGTGACTACGGGACGACGCCGTGGGCCTTCGAAGACACTGGCCGCCAAGCGCATCGAATTCGCATCATCACGATTCCGGAGCTCATGGCTGGTGAGACGCTATGATCAGGAATACCTATCAAACGAGATCAAACGTCGATTACCGCCCCAAGTCCGAGCCGCCTTCACGGGCGATATCGTCGACGACGGCCCTAGGTACGCGGAGCGTGAGCACCGCAACGGAATCGGATCCCGGGCGCGCCGTCGATGAAAATAGAATAGGGGATCGACCTTTGTCCGGGAGCACCGCGATCTGATCGCCGAACCACCCGGCCAGCATGCGCAAACTGACGAATCCTCCGGCCCCGACGTCAGACTTGAAGCTAGCGAGGTCCGGCCGGCTCCCGAGATTGTCTCCCGAGCCCGTAAGAACCTTTTCCATACGCGCCGCCAAATGGGAAAGATCGCCACCGATGGCGAACCACGTGCGCCCCGCCTCCGGAACCACGAGAATGTGCAGCGGCGGTCCGTGACCCGCGACTCGCCTCGCCGAACCGTTGTCGTCGGGCATCGCGAGTATTCTATGCGCGGCCGACGCGGGCCACTGCACTCCTGTCGGAAGCGCAGCGGATCGCATGACGGGAACATGGCTCGCTAGCGTTCTTGACGCCGAAAAACATCGAGCATTGGCTGGACCGCAGCGAAGCTTCTGGCCCCCAATGGAGGCCGCAGAATTTCCGACGGCGAGCGCCGACGCGATACGATCCAAGTCCGCCTCGACGCTGGAGAGATCGGTCACCACCTTCGTGATGGGAGCCTCGATCGACCCCATTTGCCAACCGAACTTCGCACCGTCGATCTCCGTGAGGCCGTCCCCGGTTTGTGAGTTGTGACGTCCGGTGGAAGGATTCTTCCGAGCAGAGAGAGCCGCCGAGAGCACATCGTCATCCAGCCCGCTGGCCCAAGTCACCGAGGCCGAGATGAACAGTTTTCCGAGAATATCAGCAATCGCCTTTCGCTCCGTATCCTTTACCGCATTGTCACCCAGTGACTTCACAATCGCGTCGACGAGCGCCGCTCGCCACGAGCCCAGATCGGACTCGTCGATCCCCCGCTCGAACATTGCAGCGTTGGCATCCGCCGGAAGTTTCCAGAAGACTGCAGGGGCGGGACCAGTCCTCTCCGAATGTGAGCTTAGCAGACGAGAGATTCTCGATTGGTGACCAGAGAGCTTCTGCGTAGACGAAAGCGTGATCTTTTCGTCCGCGGTGCTTAGCTCAATCGTAGTCGTGTCGAGATCAAGCGCGAAATCGGCGAGGTCCTCGAAGAAAAGGCCACCGAGCTCCTTGACGAGAGGCACGCTGTCCGATCGTCGGTCGAGCTCGGAGTGAATAAAGGTCGTTACGAACGCACGGCCCATGAGCATGAGCGGCAAGAGGGGCCGAAGACGCAAGTTCACGACAGCATCTGCTGACGCAACCGAAAGTGGAGCGGTGCGCGTGAGCCAGGGTCCAATGGTCGAGAGAGCATCCGCGTCGGAAGCGCAAACCAGTCGCGTCTTCGCTGACCCACTGGCCGGGGCCAGCTCGCATGCGCCTAGCTCCGGGCTCGAATCGCCTTCCCCGTCGTTCTTCGCCCCCGAGAGCGACTGCAAGAGCCTGATTCCATGATCGGAAGGAAGAACCTTGAATCGATCCGACAATTTCGCCCCGTCGGCGCCCGGATCCCGCAGTCCGAGCGACCACGCGACCCGCGGTCGGAGTTGAAATTGAGTCGGATTCGCTACGACTCCGATGTCGGAAGGAGCATCCACGTCGACGAACGACGCCGCATCCCCACCAATGGCATGTGCCAAGATATCTGAAGGCGTCAGGTCCTGTTTTGACCAGGCCGACAGCGTTGCCAGCGTCTCATGCAAGTTCCTAATCTTCCCAGCGAGAACGAGGCCTTCAGGCTCGGGGACCGGACTGATATCGGGCGCAGCAGCGCCTGCATCGGCACCACCCGACGCGAGAGGTGCAGGAATCGACGGTGCCTGGGGGTGCGATACGGCTCCACCGCCGCATCCGACCGAGAATACCGTCACGACAGCCAGCGTGGAGCGACCGAGCAGCATGTTTGTGAAGCGAGATGATACGCGCGGGAGCGCTCGAGGCTAGTACCATCTCAAAAGCGCGCTATGTGGGTGCGAGACGATGGGCTCGACTTCCCCCACTTCAGGTCACGCTCTCAACTCCGCCCAGCGCGACGCCGTAGAACACGGAGAGGGGCCACTGCTCGTGCTGGCGGGCGCGGGATCGGGAAAAACACGCGTTGTGACCCATCGGATAGCGCGCCTAGTCGAACGAGGGATTCCGCCGCAGGCCATCGTGGCGCTCACGTTCACCAACAAGGCCGCCGGCGAGATGTGCGACCGAGTAGGCCAAATGCTCCCCGGGCGCGGAGACGCGCGCGGCAATCGAGAAATTGTCGTTCGCACGTTTCATTCGTTCGGGCTGATGGTGCTGACGCGCGAGCGCGAGGCGCTGGGTGGCGCCTTTACCATCTTCGACCAAGGCGACCAGACTGCTCTTATCAAGCAGCTCTTACGCGACGTTGGAGCCGACCGTGCCTACGACGCCCAAGCCATACTTTCCCGCATTTCCAACGCCAAGACGTCTCTCACCGACGACATGGACTCGTTCCCACTGCACGCGGGTGACGAATACGATGCGATGACCGCGCAGATACTCCCGAGATATCGCGCCGCCCTTCAGCAATATCGAGCGTTCGACTTCGACGACCTCGTCTGCGAAGTCGTGCGGCTTTGGCAGCGTGATTCCCGCGCTCTTGTGCGCTGGCAAGAGCGTTTCTTGTACGTCCTGGTCGACGAGTATCAGGACACCAATCACGTCCAGCTCGAACTCTTGCGCCTGCTCGGCGGACGCCACAATAATGTTTGCGCTGTGGGCGACGACGACCAATCGATATACGGATGGCGTGGGGCCGACGTCCGCAATATTCTCGAATTCGAACGGCACTTTCCGGGCGCGCAAGTCGTAAAACTCGAGCAAAACTATCGCTCGCTGTCTCCCATTCTCGCCGTCGCCAATGCGGTCATTGCCAAACGCCCAGACGCCAAGTGGCGCAAGGTGCTGTTTACGGAGCGCAGCGGTGGCGAGGCGGTCCGCGTCGCCGTGGCCGCATCCCCGGAGATTGAGTCGGCATGGGTTGCTCGCCAGATACGAAATCTGGTGCGAAACGATGGCTACAAGCCTCGCGACATCGCGGTACTCTTCCGCTCCAATGCCCAATCGCGTCTTTTCGAGCAAGAGCTCCGCGAGCAGGGAGTCGACCATCGCGTTTTCGGAGGCACGCAGTTCTTCGAACGTAAGGAGATCAAGGACGTTCTTGCGTATCTCAAGCTCGCGCTCAATCCCTCTGACGAGATCAGTCTTCGGCGTATTCTCAATTACCCGCCACGAGGAATCGGAGACACGTCTCTCGAACGCCTCGTTCTTCACGCAGCGCAGCGTCGCTGGTCGCTATGGCAAACCGTCGAACGCGTCGACGCACTCGACGACATCGCTCGCGCCGCGCGGGACGGATGCCGAGCGCTTACCGCCATCGTGACCGCTGCCCGTGATTCTCTCCTCAATCACAAACGGCCCGCCAGCGAGGTGGCCAGAGAGATATGTGAGCGCGTCGGCCTCGAGCGAGATCTCCGAGCGAACGCCCCGACGGGCGATGCCGGTGCGAAGCGATGGGCCAACGTGGAATGGGTTCTATCGGTGCTTGCGCGCCGGGAGAAACGCAACCTTCCGAACGAAGGTCATGGAGCCCAACCCGGACTTGCGGCGTTCCTTCAGGCGCTGACGCTCGACCTCGGTGACAGTGAAGTCGAAACAGCGGATGCGGTCACTCTCTCGACACTCCACGCGAGCAAGGGGCTCGAGTTCGCCGTCGTATTTCTCGTCGGATGCGAAGAAGGCTATCTTCCCCATGCGCGAACGCTCGACGCACGCGCGACAGACATGACCGAGTGCTCTGGGGACATCGAGGAAGAACGTCGACTTTTCTACGTAGGCGTCACGCGCGCTCGGGAGCGACTGGTGCTATCGCGGGCCAAGGCGCGCGTGCTTCGGGGCAAGACGGTGCCAAGAACACCGAGTCGATTCCTGATGGATATCCCGCCGGAGCTCGTCACCGAGAACGAGATTTTCGCCGACGCCCCGATGAGCCCCGCGGAGTCCGCCGCGCAGGCTGCGGCGATATTGGAACTCCTGTCGAGATAGAGTGGCGGGCAGGCGATCCGTCGAGCCGCCCGATAACTTCTTACGCGTCAGGGCGGCTAAAAGGTCTATTCTTGGTGTCAATGAATATTCAACAGTCAACCCAGCAATACGAGCGCTGGCTCGGAACTTATATTGATGTTGTCCCGAACGACATACGTCATAAACACGAGTTGATGGCAGACGGCGTGTTCCCCTTTTTCCGAGCTACATTCTATCGATGGATGCAGCTCTGGCCCGAAGCTTGCCCAGACCTGCGTCACGTCCACGACGTGCTCGCCGTTGGGGACTTGCATGTTGAGAACTTCGGGACCTGGCGCGATCGCGAAGGGCGTCTTGCCTGGGGTGTGAACGACTTTGATGAGGCCTTCCCTCTGCCGTGGACCATCGATCTCGTGCGACTCGCCACCAGCGCTCTCTTGGCCATACGAAGCGACCATCTATCGCTCGGCCGGCGCGAAGCCTGCGATGCAATACTCGACGGATACACGCAGGGGATAAAGTCCAAGGGAAGGCCCTTTGTGCTCGCCGAGGACCACGGGTGGCTTAGGCAGATTGCGAACGGCAAATTGCGCGATCCCGCGGTCTTCTGGAATAAGCTCGACAGCCTTTCCACTTGGCGCCGCCCAGTTCCCGACGATGCGCGAAATGCCCTTCGGGATTTCTGCCCCGAAACAAATCTCGAATCTCGCATCATCCATCGCGTTGCGGGCCTGGGCAGCCTCGGCCGCCACCGCTTCGTCGCGCTATCGGACTGGCACGGCGGGCGCATCGCACGTGAGGCGAAAGCGCTGGCTCCATCCGCGTGCTACTTCGCTTCCAACAAGGCGGGATCTACTCGAACGTTCTATCAAGACATCGTCGACAGAGCTCTGCGTGTGCCGGATCCCTGCCTAGGTGTGCGTGGCCGTTGGATCGTGCGCCGCCTCGCGCCCGACTGTGCACGCGTCGAACTCGTGGACCTCCCTGCGAGGCATGACGAATCCGTTTTGCTCTATTCGATGGGATACGAGACCGCCAATGTTCATCTCGGAACCAAGAATGCGCGCAGCATCATCAGCCGCGATCTAGCGACACTTGTACCCCGGTGGCTCCAGGCAGCCGCAAAGCGCATGACCGAACTCGTCACAGAGGATTGGAAGCAATGGCGGTACTTCGCAACGCGGTAGCCACGGAGCCGGCTTTCCGTGCCGGAATTCACCGACGGCGAGGCGTCATGGCGTTCACGAACAGGATCTCAATCCGACGCCATGAGCTCCCGCACAACCCAATCACCCACAGCGATCGTGTTCAGGGGCCCGCCGACATCCGGTGTGCACTGGCGTTCGCTGATGGCTCGAGCCACGATATTCTCGATTCGGCGCTCGGCTTCGGGCCAACCGAGATATCCGAACATCATTGCCGTAGCCAGGATTGCCGCGAATGGATTCGCAATGTTCTTGCCGGCCATCCGCGGTGCGGATCCGTGCACAGGTTCAAATAGTGCAATCGGCGGTCGCTGGTGCTGACCGCCGCAGCATCGCGCAAGCACTGGGTGCACGTTGGCACTCGCTGCCATTCCAAGCCCTCCCTGTAGAGCGGCGCCGACATCCGTCATGATGTCCCCGAACATGTTGCACGTGACGATGACCTGAAATGCGCCTGGATCTTCGATAAGGCGGCAGCATAGAGCATCTACGTAGCCATGTTCTGCGCGAATCTCGGGGTACTCGGCGGCGACTTCGAAAAACACGCGGTGCCAGAGCTCATGAGCGTGGCGCATTGCGTTCGACTTGTCAGCCATGTGGACTGTCGTCTTGGCGTGCGCTCTGGCGTACTCGAATCCTGCGCGGATCAGTCGTTCGACACCCTTGCGCGTATTCACATCTTCTTCGATGGCCACCTCATCGCAGGTTCCACGGCGTAGGTGTCCGCCGATGCCTGCGTATAGACCCTCCGTATTCTCACGGAATACCACGAGGTCGACGTCCTTGGATGCCCGGTTCTTGAGTGGGACGACAGAGTCAGCGAGCGCTCGAATCGGGCGGACATTTGCGTAGAGATCGAGTCCTACTCGTAATCCGAGCAGGATGTCGTGGGCGTGAGCTGCATCGGGCACTCGGGGATCTCCGAGCGCGCCAACGAGGACCGCCGATGCCTCCTCTTCGATACGAGAGCGCACGTCCCTCGGCATCGTCACGCCGTCGCGCAGATACCGGTCCGCGCCCAGATCAAGCTCCCACACGTCGATCGGCAGTCCACGCTCATCCCTGAAATAGGTGACGACGCGCAGCGCTTGGGCGATGACCTCCGGACCGATTCCATCCCCGGCAATGACTGCGACGAGCACGCGACTGACCATGGTCTTGCCTTGGTACCAGATTGCGAAGAGGCGCGACGTTGTTGCCCATCTTGCCGCACAATGGTTTGCTTCGACCCCGCGTCATGTACCAGCACGTGTTTCGGCCACTCCTATTTCTGCTGCCTCCCGCAGCCGCGCACGGCGTGGTCATGTGGGCGCTCGGTGCCGTGGAGCACGCGGCACCCGTGAGAACGCTCGTTCGGCGAGTCTTCGCGCCTCCACGAGACGACAGGCTTCAGGTTCACGTCATGGGGTTGACATTTCCCTCTCCGATTGGGCTTGCTGGCGGCTTTGACAAGAATGCGATGCGCCCTCGAGCCCTTGCTGCGTTGGGGTTCGGTCACCTCGAGCTCGGCACCGTCACTGCGCTGCCCCAGAACGCAAACCCGAGGCCAAATCTTTTCCGATGCCCGGAGGACCATGCGCTCATCAACCGCCTCGGCTTTCCCAATGATGGGGCGGCTCGGGTCGCCGCGCGACTCCTCCGCGCGCGGCCAAAGCTGGGCACACCAGTGGGGCTCTCGATCGGCAAGTCTCGGGCCGTGCCGGTGTCGGACCTCGATGCTGTCATCGCCGACTACGTGGCAGCATTCGACGCGGTGCGATCGGTGGCCGACTTTGTCGTGATCAATATCTCATCGCCCAACACAGCGGGGTTGCGCTCCATGCAATCTCAAGAACATGCGCGCAGTTTGCTGGGTGCACTCACTCAGCGCCCTGGACGGCGCCCTCCCCTGCTCGTCAAGATCGCACCCGACCTAGACGACGCTGAACTCGAGGCTCTTTTGGAGGTCGTGGAACAGACGAGATTGGATGGCGTCGTCGCCACGAATACGACTACGTCGCGCCCGACCCACCTTGCGACCTCGTCGCAGCGCATCGCTTCCATCGGCTCCGGCGGCCTGAGCGGACCGCCTCTTCGCGCACGCGCGCTATCGATCGTCCGCCGAGTTCGCGCGCGGCTCGGGCGCGACGCGGTTGTGGTTGGAGTCGGAGGAATCGAGACCCCGAACGATGCAATTGCGTACGTCCGGGCCGGGGCGAACCTCGTCCAGATGTACACCGGGTTCATCTATCAAGGGCCTCTCGCGGCGTCGCGGATCGCTCGTGGATTCGCTGACGCGCTCGAACGTGAGCAAGTTCGCTCGGTGTCCGAGCTCGTGTCGACGGAGTGAGTCGGTGCGAGTCATGGCATTGTTGCGCGTTCACCCAACGAACGTGTCATCCAGGCTCCCAACTTTTCGCAGCCCCTCGAAGAGGACGATTCCGACCGCGTTCGCGAGATTGAGCGAGCGCACGGCGCCGATCGTCGGAATGGTGCGAACGCGATCAGGAAACCTCGCTAGGAGCTCGGACGAGAGGCCTACGCTCTCCTTGCCGAACACCAGGGCATCGCCGGCCCGCAGCGGTGCGTCGATATAGTTTCCGGCCACGCTCGCGCTAAATAGATGCAATCCACCCTCGGGCGACTCGACGCGAAACGTACGCAGAAAATCGTCGAAATCCACATGAGTTCTAACATCCACGAGGTGCCAGTAGTCGACTCCCGCGCGACGGACACTGTGCTCATCGATGCGGAATCCGAGGTGGCCGACCAGGTGCAGCGGCGATGACGTGGCCGCGCACAGGCGGGCGACATTTCCAGTATTGGGCGGGATTTCAGGCTCGACAAGCACGACATGGAAAGGAGGCAAAAGAGGATGGGCGCGAAGCCTCGGAGTGGAAGAAGTGCTTTGGGGCACGGCAGCTCTCAAACTATGGATTTCGGGGGACGAAGACAGTGAAAAAACCCGTTCGACGTGTGCATTGCTTACTCTTGTTCGTGGCCTTTGCAGAGGTTGGCTGCGCGCGTGAGCCACTCGGACCGGTAGGGGTTTCTCGTCCCCACACGATCGCGCCTGCGGTCGATCGCTCCATCCCGGTCATATTGCCAGCCCTTGGCGACGCTCGAGAAAAGCTGAGCCTCGTGGGCAGCGCCCATCCGTCCTTGGGGCACGGAGGTCTGTTCGATGCCGACGTGTATGCGAGCGACAGTGCGGCGCAGGCCTTGGCTGCTGGAGCGGACATGCCCGACGGGGCGCTTCTGGCAGAGGAGATCTTTGCTCGGCGTAATCCTGGAAGCTACGGTCTTGGGATTTTCCTTATGAGGAAACGAGACGGGGCCTGGCAATTCTCGATAGTGCCGGATTCGCCACACCCAACGCGAACCGACCTCTGCTCGGCATGCCACCGAGATGCCCCGCACGACAGCGTCTTCGCGTTCGTGCTCGCATCGCACAACGAATCGTCCGATTCGTCACGCGATGCCTCTCGCTTCGAGGATACCGGAGACGGCGGTGGACCATCAGTTCAACGTCTCACCCCGGGAGCTCCCTCCGCTCACCTGGATGTCGTCGATGCGGCCCCCGAAGCGAACCCCAACGCCGACGGCGGCAAGTGACAGCGCAAGAGTAGAGAAAAGCCCCCATTCGAACGTAAAGCGTAGTGGGACAAGATGATTTCCATGCGGAGGGTTCAGAAGAAGGATGGCTGCCGTCACGCCAGGAATTGCTGCAAGAAACGCGACTGCCACTCGAGCGCGCCGCATATCGACGATGCTGCGACGGGTGACGACGATGGGGGCCAGCACGAACCAAGCGCACGGAGCAGCCCAAGGCCATCCGAGGCGGTGGGCCACCGCGAGACCCGAGTACACGTCCACGTCTGGAATGGTGATAGCTACCCAAGGGGCCATGAATACTCCCAGCCCGAGAGCCAACAGAGCCACTAGGGCGAATCGTCCTCGCCCGAGGTAGACGAACGGCAGCGGCTGAAATTCCGGCGGGTCGGCAAGATCATCATCGATCGGGACGTCGCCTCGCCGGCGATTCTTAGGTAGAGAGACAAGGCGAACCCCACATACGGGGCAGGCACCATGCTCACCACGTTGGAAGATTTCATGGCAAAACGGGCACGCGAGGAGCATCAATGCGCCAGCATACCGCGCGATCCCGCGCCCGCAGACCGAACGATGATATCTCTCGTTTGGGAAACGGCGGATATGTCTGGCATGTTGATCGTCGGATGAGCAACCACGACGACGACGAAGCCATGGCAGATGCCCGTGAACGGCTGCTGCAAATCGTCGAGGCGCTCGTCGGACCGGGGCCGCTTCCCCGATTCGAAGAAGCGTTGACCCATCCCAGCTTCGCGAACGAGGTCGACGCGCCCGACAATCAGCGTCTCGAGTTTCTCGGAGATGCAGTGCTCGGGCTATGTGTCGCAGAATCTCTCGTTCGCATGGACCCACTCGCGGACGAAGGCAAACTCACGCGGATGCGAGCGGCGCTCGTGAATTCGCAGGCGCTCGCGGCGTGGGCTCGGAGCGTCGACTTGGGGCAATGCATGGCATTCGGGAGGGGGGCGAACCTCAGCAGCGAGCGACAGCGCACCAATGTCCTTGCTGACGCGACCGAAGCACTTGTCGCAGCGGTATACGAGGAGCGAGGGCTCGGAGGTGCGCGATCGCTTGTCGCAGACATGGTCAGAGAGTCGCTGGCGCAGATCGAACGGCTCGATGTCCGCGACCCCAAGAGCGAATTGCAGGAACGAGTCCAGGCGGCGGGTCATCCTGCGCCCACGTATCGACTGGTCGAAACCCGCGGTCTTCCCCACGATCCACGGTTCGTCGTCGATGTGATCGTGGCGGACGCTGCGATCGCCCGGGGTGAGGGATCGAGCAAGCGCGTTGCTGAACGAGCCGCCGCCACCGCGGCGCTCGCTGCGTGGACACCTGATGGCGAACGAGCTGCGGTTTTCAATTCCGCGGAACGGTCTTCGTGACGTTCGAGCCTTCCGTGTGAGGCTCGAACGTCAGGAAAACCATGGGCATTGGCTCGGGTCACGCCCGGACGATCGGGACGAACCGCGCTTCCACGCCGTGGGACATTTGTGATTCCATGTATTTGAAGACAGGGTGAACCCTGAAATGTCAACGGACACCCGGAGTCGAAAGCGTCTCGAGCAGCGCAGCGTTCTCATCGCGGACCTTCGACCCCCGCAATGCTGCGAGAATCTGGTCCGTACGAGATTTCAGTTTCGTGGTCTTCACCGCATCTCGGATTTGAGGCTCGGCTTCGTCGAGAGAACGATGGATCGCGGGGAGGAAACTACGACGCCACACTACGGACCAGTAGTCACCTTCCGGAACAGGTGAAGGAACAAACTGCCCATCTTTTACGGCCGCTGCCGCGTGGACGACAGAAGGAGAGACCGTGAGGCCAGGCTCGATGGACAATCCGTCGGGAGTGAGGAATCCCAAATTCCCCGAGCGAAGGCGCGTCGCCTTGTCGAGGCTGTGATCTCGGGCCAGCTCTGCGAACTTTGCAGCCGTCGGCTCTTGCTGCGCCGCGCTGAGCACGTCATGGGCCTCATCGCGAGACTTGCACAGGATTCTCCATAGAAGGTACCGCTCGGGCGCATTGAAGCGATCTTGGTGCTCGGCATAATACGCTTGCATATCGTCCGTGGTGACCGATGACGGGAGCGTGAGCTCCCCTCGCAAAGCTCGGACTCTAGCCTTGGCAAGCACGCGATCGATCGCGAACAGCACCGCCGGATCCGAGTCGAGTTTCCGCTCTTGCGCGGCACGAAGAAGCAGTTTCTCTCGGACGACTACGTTCATCAGATAGCCTCGACGCATAGCGTTCGCTGATCCGCCCAAGCTCCTGCGTTGCTCCGGGCCGAGAGCCTCGATTCGATCCTCGAGCTCGCCGACGGAAACAGTATCCTGCGAGCCGATGCGCGCGACAGCATGTCCTCGACGAACGCTGTCGGCCGCAACCTCCGACGGCGATCCCATGGCGGTTCTGAGTGATATGGTCGACACGACCAGCAGACACAAGAGACCACGTCGATTTCGCTTCACGCTGCGCACGGGACCAGCCAATACCAGGCGCAGTCGAAGCGCTTCAAGTGGAGTCGTGCGTCGGCGCAAGTTTCACAGGGCATCGTGGCTGCCTTGAAGCGACCGCCGAATGAATGGAGCGAGGCTCGAAAGAGTCGATCGACGTGCGAAGGATCTCTCGAGCCTCCCCCGGTGCATTCGTGTTTTCAGGCTCGTAGATGTTCTCCCGCGGGCAACCCGGAACCACTCGGGAAGGCCGGTGTATATCGGTCGAAACCAAGCGAGCCCGGCGGCGAGTCGCCCGGAGCCTACTTCCCGTAGGCGAGGACGCTCGACGCCGGGATCGCGAAGGGATCGGCCGATAGACACCGGCCTTCGAGCGCATCGCTTTACGTGTCGCGCCCGTTCTGTTTTCATTCGCTCTGTGGCTTGCGTCGTCGTAACCGGGGCAGGAGGCGGCATCGGGCGGGTCGTCGCTATCGCGTTCGCGCGCCGGGGATTCGATGTCGCGCTTTGGGGCAGAACTGAGGCCACGCTGTGCGAAACAGCGGCATCCGTGATGAGTACCGGGGTGCGAGCGTCCGTCTGCGCAGTAGACGTTTCGGTCGAGCTCGAAGTCCTTCGAGCCACCGCCGTGACGACGGCTGACATCGGTGTGCCGTCTGTCGTCGTGAACAACGCAGGGGTCGCAGGGAGAAAGGCACTCATCGAAAACACCGACGAATCCGACTGGGACGCCATCCTGGCCACCAACCTCAAGGGCGTATTCCTCGTGACTCGCGGCTGGCTCGGCGCAATGCGTGCTCAAGGACGTGGTCGGTTCATCACGATCGCAAGTATTTCGGCGACTCTAGGTAGCCCCGGGCTCGCCGCCTACTGCGCATCCAAGTGGGGCGCGGTCGGATTCACCCGATCGCTCGCCGAGGAGCTCCGTGGGTCGGGTCTTCAGGCCCTCTCCGTTCTGCCTGGCTCGGTTGACACCCCTATGGCAAAAATCGGAGGCTTCGCGCCCAGGATGTCTCCCGAGGAAGTCTCCAAGGTCGTAATTTTCGCTTCGCTGGACGCACCGGATGCCATGACTGGGTCCGCGCTCGAGTGTTTCGGGTAAACGCGCGCAGCGCACTCAAGGGCTGAAGTCCTGAGCCGGTGACGGCGAAGCGTTCTCAGGAGGTGGCGGTGGACGCACTCCCACCGGGCGAACCGGCGGAGGTGGAATCCGTACGGGCGCCCGCATGTCCTTCTTATCCTCCTGCTTATCCTCTTTTGGCTCTTCCTTTGGCGCCTCCTTCTTCTCCTCCTTCTTCTCGTCCCGCGCCTTGTCGACCTCGGGTTTGGGAGCGAGCAAGTCGCCTTTGGTGATATCGAAACTCGGCGGCGTTCTCGGATCGCAACCCGGACCGAATCCCGTCGCGTCGAATTCACTCGTCAGGTTCCCGGCTTCCTCGGAACCGCTCTTGGGATCCTTGATGGTTGCTTCTATGCGCAGTTCATGTTTTCCAGCGCGCGCTGGCGAGCAATAGGAGAGCAGGTAATAACTTTTCGCACGGGCTTCAATCCTCGTGCCGATGTCGTCGAACGCTTTGAACACACCCGTTCGATCCGCTGCCATTGCGGTTCCGTTTTTGCCTATCCATCTGAGCTGGTCTTCCTTGATCTCCGCGCCCAGACCAATCGCGAACACATCGAATGGTTTGCTTCGCACTCGATCAGCGGCATCTTCGGTTTTCACGCGGCTCGCCCTGTCGGCGCCATCCGTAAAAACAACCAGTGTCCCGAATCGCAAGGGCTGCGATGCTTTCGCCAACGCCGCGTCGAGCACATCGAGAGCCTTTTCTACTGCACCATTCAAGTTGGTGCTGAGGTCCCTCGGTCTGAAACTGCTGAGACCTTGAACGCCTGCGCGCGCGCTTCCTGGCTGATCGGAGAAGGCTGCGATAGGATAGATGTCGGCGCTCCCGTCAAATGCGAAGATTCCGACGCGTTGCTGCTTCTCGACCCGCTCGGCAAACGCGCTCACCGATTGAATGACTGCATCGGAACCGCCACCATGGCTCACGCTCCGACTCATATCGACCAAGAGAAGCGTATAGTGGATTGCTGCGATCTCCGGGCTAATGATCGTTTGCCTGCTTTCGTAGAGCGAGACCAACTGACCGTCTTCGTAGATACGAAACTGACCCGCCGTCAGACCGCTCACCGGCTCGGCCATTTCATTTTCGATCCGAAAATATACGGCGACGTTGCTGGGCCTTCGAAAGGTGCTCTTGATTGGCGTGAGCGTCAAACCTACGCAGCTCGCGCCAGCGAGCAGGGCAGCGCAGATCATAAAGAGCAGGCGAGCATGCTGAACCTTCACGGTTCGACTATATCGCAACGGAGGGCGAACGAGCTTCTGGTCAACTCGCGCGACCATGGATTATGCCTCTAGCTGCACCGAGAATTCGACCGGACCAAATCGCAGCGTAGCCCCCACCGGAACGCCAATCCAAACACCGGACGACAGGCGTCCGCCATTGAGCCACGTGCCGTTGTTGGAAGTCTCGTCGCGAACCACGATCTGCGCGCCCTCAAACTTCAAGGACGCATGCACTGCGCTCACTCGTGGCTCGGAGAGAAAAATGGCGCATTGAGATGGATCGCGACCCACGCGTACCTCTGCTCCGACGCGCACGGAAAACTGCGCTTGCGCACCGCGGAGCACGACCCCTTTCCCGTTCGATGTCGCCGGGGTCACGGGGGACAGGATTTCGCTTCTCCCATCGAAATCCGGGAGCCATGACGCTCCCACCTCCCCTCGCTACGTCCGCCGGTATCGGCTGCCCGCACGTGAAGCACACCGAGGAACGACCTGGAGTAGCCATAGCCATCGTTCCGCACGCTGGGCACCTCACTTGGGCGAGGCCCAATGCACCAGCAATTGCAGGATCGTCGTGCGCAGAACCCACAGGACCCGGAAGGCTCGCTTGCGCCGGCGGCGGACCTACCGCCACCGGAGAAGCAATCGCGGCGGGCGTCTCATGCCGCTGCATTCCGTACCCCCCCCCAACGGGTGGCGCTCCATAACCGCCACCCGGAGGCGGTCCATACCCCGGGGGTATGGGCGCCTGAGGGGGAGGCATTCCTCCGCCACGCCGACGCCCACCGCCGCCACCCCCGCCGCCACTCCGAACTAGAACGAGTACCAACAAGACAATCACGACGACGAGCCCGAAAATTCCCGCTATGAGCGGCCACGAGAGCGGCTTCTTCGTCGCTTTGAGAGTTAGAACTGTTTTGTCGTCGATGGACGACGCTCGGTGGGATTTATTGTCGTAGATGACGACGCGAGCCACCATGTTGTCGCCAGAACCATCGAGCACCTTGTCGTCGTCGGGAACGGTGAACGTGACATATGCATCTCCCGCTGCCGTCGCGGTTCCGAGCATATGTTGAGCCTGTAGCTGCTGCATCGCTTTCTGCGCGACGGCTGGGTCTCGACTGCTAGTCTGCTGGGGATTTGGCTTCGTTCCGGCTGGAATGAAGTAGGATTCGGCTCGCTGCTTGTCACCCGCCCAGCAGAAATCGCCATACACTGTGAACTGACCCCCCGGATAAAGGGGCGACGCTAGAGCTTCTTGGGCAGTCTTCGCGAAGTCCACATCGAGCGGCCATTGGGTTGGATCGATTCCGATGGGAACTTCCTTGAACGTACCGTCTGGTGCTATCGTCGGATGCGTATTTTCGAATACGAGATTGAACGACTGTTCGACGCTCGTATTCACGCAGCTCACGGTAAAGTGCACGATCCACATCGCATTAAACCGCGCGCGAACGAGTCCAACGATAGGCTTGGACTTGGAGGCCCCGAGACCTTCCTGGACTATGTCGAAGAACCCACCAATTTCGGGATTCGCGAGCGCCTGCATGAACTGCGCTTCATTGTTCCTATAAATATTCTCGAGCAGCCCGGACGCGTTGGGAAGCCAAATCGATATCACTGGCAATGGCGTTTTCGGGAGCGACGTGTTGTCGGACGGAAAACGCCCTTGGTCTAGATATTGATGGAAGACGTCAGCACTGGGGCTCGCGCTCTCCGCATCACCGCGACCCGCGCCGTTGGAGAGCACGACCATCGCTTGATGGAGCGGAACTGCATCCGGCTGGTCGGAGTTTCCGAGTGCCTTGAAAGCCGTCTGCGTCATCGTCTTGATCTCACCGAAGAGCGCACGATTGGTGCCATGCGACGGTGACGTCGACTTGAACTCATTCAGTGCGATGCCTAGTTCCGCCCTCTGCTTGTACGCCTTCCATCCGGTGTCCCGAACGACCTGAACGTCGTCAAAGAACATGAGATCCATGAGATCATTTGGCTGCATCTGCTCGATGAACTCATGAGCTATCGTCCGTGCGTCGCCAAATCGAGAGCCCATTGAATTTGATGAGTCGATCGTGACGAGCCAAGCAGTCCCCACGTCGGGTATATTTTGCTTTTGGGCTGCACCCCATTGAGTCTTGTCCGCAAACTTCGTCAGATGATCTTCACCAGACACTTTGACGAATAGATGTGCATTCTGCTCTGGAAACGGGAATGGGTCCCAAAGGGCACCTGGTTTTTCCAGTTGCTCGCTCCAGCAGCTAAGCGTCGCCGACGCCGGAACGCTTGCGCATGGCTGCAAGGCGTCGCTGAGTCGCTTGAACTGAACGACCTCGATGACCGTCGTCAGAACCGGTTTGCCATTTTGCATGCCCGCACGCGGGTCGATGCGCAAGATGTGAGCCTCCGGAGAGGCGCCCGCCCCCCGCGCGAACGCAAAAAGCAGCGCGAAGATGATGAAGAGAACTGATCTATCAAAGTGCCTTCGTTCGGCCATCGCGGCGTTCCCTCGTCCCAGCATTGTCAGAATCATCACACGCGACCGATGATCTTTACGACAGCGGTCAATCCACCGAACCGAACGCGATCCCCGTCACGAAGCTCGCGCCTGCCGTTGAACCCAATATGCTCGTCGTTGACGAACGTGCCATTCGTCGAGCTCGTGTCCTCGACGGCGATCGTTCCCGTGGAACCGGAGACATCCAGCACGGCGTGTCGCGAAGAGATGGTCGGATCCGCAAGAGGAACATCCAACCCTTCGCTGGCCCCAGCACGTCCTACTGCGAGACGACCTCCCAAGAGAGGCCAGAACTCTCCCGCCGGATTCGCGCTGTAGGTTACGAGAAAGCCTCGCAGGATTCGGGCAGGCGACTGGCCAGCCCGGTCTGCAGTCGCTCCGAACTCGGCCCCGCCGGGTGGGCCACCGTAGCCCATGGCCGGCTGTGGACCCGGGCCGTAGGGAGGCGGAGGCGCTGTCGGAGAAACCTGGGCGCCGTACGCCGGCGCCGGAGGAGCAACGCCGAAGGGTGCTGCCATTGCTGGCGCCAGCCCGGGCGATCCAAGCGGCCCTGCCGGATTGACAAAGGGGGGTTGCCCTTGCGGAGCACCGCCGCCAAAACCACCTCGAAACGGGTCCGGAGCGAACTGCATCTGATCGAGCGCAATCGGATGACCCAGGGGACAGTAGTTCGCGCCGGGTCCAATCTCGTGGCCGTGAACACAACGCGACACCGCGCCGGGAGAAGGCGGGGCCACCCCTGGTGGAGCCCCAAACGGACCGGCAGCCCCAAAGGGAGGTGGTTGCACGACAGGACTCACCATCGGTGCGCCACCGCCCTGCACGACCGGCGTACCGCACACGTTGCAGAACTTATCGTTTGGCCTCGCCTGGGTACCACACTGCGGGCATGAACTCATGACCGTTGCCCTCGCTCGTTTCTGCGCGAGCCGCCCCAGCCGTGAGACGCCGCGCAACCGAGAGCATAACGAAGGTGCTCGCACAAAGGCGAGCGACCTTAGTACCGCGCCCGGCAGAAAATTGCTCTGCGAGGTCCTCGTGGAGGATTATCCGACCCCAGCCCCATACTAAATTCGAGCGATAGCTCCGGTGCCGAGCAAGGCGTTCTGCAAAGGCCGTGGACGGAGCCGAGACAAGTCGAAGTGTCCGGTCCAATGAAATCCGGCAGCGAGCGTACGACAGTACGCAAGCACGAAACGGTCGAATCCAACGAAGGCCCGCCGCGAGCGTACGACAGTACGCAAGCACGAAACGGTCGAATCCAACGAAGGCCCGCCGCGAGCGTACGACAGTACGCAAGCACGAAACGGTCGAATCTGCGGAAGGTCGGCGTATTTCGGTCGAAACCAAGCGAGGCCGGCGGCGAGCCGCGCGGAGCGTACGACCGTACGCGAGCACGATCGACGCCGGGATCGCGAAGGGATCGACCGAAAGACGCCGACCTTCTATTTCGAGCTTGCCCACGCTGCCATCGCGACTCTCAAGACCTCCCCAACAGGCACACCGTGCGCGCGGGCCACAGCCGCGCACACATCGAACTCTGGCTTCGCCCCCGGAGGACCAAAGGGCCCCTCCGAAACCTTCACGGGGATATCTCCAAATGGAGTGTTTACGATCACGACAGTCCTCGGTCGTTCGAAACGCGAAACCTCGCGCACACGAACCCCCAAACTTGTCGTCTCACGTAACATCATGTGCGACAGCTCGGAAGACATTGCTATGGGAGCGAGCGCGGACAGCGTCAGCGCAGGACGGCCCTTTTTCATCGTGATGGGCGAGGCCCACGCGTCAACCGCTCCGCTCCTCAGCGCCACCTCGATCCAGTGAGCCGCCAGTTCACCGGTCATGTCATCGACGTTGGCCTCAATGACCGCGTGAGTCGTTCCGGCTCCGCAGTCATAGTCGCCGCTCGGGGTCCCAAGAATGGCACGGAGAACGTTGGGACGATCCGAAATTCTGCGAGAACCAGCTCCCCACCCGATGCGCTGCGGTACTATCGGTGGCCACCGACTCGACCCGATCGCATGGGCGCCTATGATTGCCGCACCCGTGGGGGTCACAAACTCGCCCTCGATCCCTGCGTCGTACGTCGCAAATCCCACGAGGCACTCGAGAGCCGCTGGGGCAGGCAATGGCAGCACGCCGTGGGAGGCGTTCACAAAGCCCCTACCCATGGGAAGCGGCGAAACGAGCACCTTCGCGCCCAGGTATTCGAGGGCAGCCGAGCTCCCCACGACGTCGGCGATGGCATCGACCGCACCCACCTCATGAAAGTGGACATCTTCGGGGGGGATCCCGTGAACACGGGCCTCCGCTGCCGCCAAACGGGCGAACGTGCGAAGCGCACGCTCTTTCGTTCCTAATGCGAGGGAAGAGCTTCCAATGAGGTCTCGTATCCCCGCATAGGTTCGCCGCGGCTGAGGACCGCAAACCTCTACGGCGAATGTCGTCGCGGCGATTCCGCTTCGCTCAGCAGCGCCGAAAGACAACACCGTGTCGGATACCCCAAGGCAGCCGACGGCGCTGACGACGACATCTCGCGGCACCCCTAGGTCGACGAGCGCAGCCACGATCATGTCACCAGCAAGGCCGCTAGGGGCGTCGAAAAATAGGAGTGCGCCAGGATCCGGTCGCTCGGCAAGCGATGCGGGACCACAGAATGAGGAAGGAATGCTCCGGCCGGGTCCGCCGTGCTCGTGGCCGCCCTCGTGGCCGTGCTCGTGGCCGTGCTCGTGGCCGTGCTCGTGGCCGTGCCCTTCGTCGTGATCGTGCCCCATGCCGCCTCAGTACTTGTCTCGCGAGCGGAGTATCCGGGCAGCTGCAAATGCTGCCCCGAATCCGTTGTCGACATTGCACACAACGACTCCCGACGCGCAGCTGGAGAGCATTCCGGCGAGAGCCGCGAGGCCCCCGAGACTCGCGCCATACCCCACTGACGTGGGAACGGCGATCACGGGCCCGGCGACCAGTCCACCGATGACACTTGGCAATGCCCCTTCCATACCGGCAACGACCACAACCACGCCTGCCCGTGCGACGACGTCGCGCTTGGCGAGCACACGATGAAGGCCAGCCACGCCAACGTCACAGACCCGCTCGACTGCCACGCCGAGCATGCGCAGCGTAAGCGCGCACTCCTCGACAACAGGTGAATCTCCTGTTCCCGCGCTCACGAGTGCGACGGGACGCGAGCCAAGAGGCTCGATCGGGCTCTGCTCGAGCGTGGCTACGCGAGCCATGGGCGAGTAGACCAACCCCGGAAGTGCCTCAATCACGGCCGTCGCCTTGTTCTCATCTAGCCTCGTGATGAGTACGTTCTGGCCAGTGCGTGCAAGCTCCCGAGCAATGCCGAGCACTTGCGCTGCAGATTTTCCCTCACCAAAGACGACCTCAGGGACCCCCTGACGCATGGCACGATGGTGATCTACCGTAGCGTACCCGAGCTCGGCATACGGAAGGTCGCTGAGCGCCACCATCGCGTCATCTACGCCAACCCCACCTTGGCGTACGCCTTCGAGTAGCTCGCGCACGCGGTCACGATTCATACCGAACGGGGCGAGCCTAGCACACTACTCTCGCTCGTCGACACGTGGGTCGCCTCCCGCTATCTTCGCATCCTCCGACTCTCGCCCCCTTGGTCATGCCGATCGTTGTAGCCCCGTTCTTCGGCTTTGCGTTGGGCGCCTTTCTAGCGTGGGTGGCAACCCCGAGCATCGCGGTGCACGACGGCCCGCTCGTCACGTCGAGACCGTTCCTGTTCGTGTCTGCCTTGGCCGGCCTGGTATGGCTCCCAATTGTGGGCTATTTTCTCGCGTTTCACGGGGACTGGTCCTATCTCTATTTTGTCTCCTGGCAACACGTGCCTAGCGCGATCGATCTCGTTCTCGTACTGGTCGCATCCCTTGCTGTCGTAGGCGGGTTCTCCTCGGCGGTGCCATCGATCCGCTCTGGGCGCTTCGGCGCCCTCGCGGTCTTGACGATTGCTCCCATGGGGCCGGCTATCGCAGTCGTAGCGGCATTTTCGCAGCGGCTCGCCATCAGCGGCACGTACGCGCAGTTCCACGGCGATTTTGGCACACAACCTCTCGCGTCAAGCCCTCTCGGAAGCGGCCTTATAGTTATGGGCTCTGTGCTTCTCGCAGCCATTGGATGGACGGCGATGTGTTTGCTTCGTCTCGACGAGTGAGCTTTGTGTCACGAAATACGACTCGATCGCGCACTCGTCGCCCTCCGCATGCCGGGGGATCCTTTGGAGCGATCTGCGCGCCGGCTCGCGACGGCATCGTCCGGCGTCATCGCTGTTGCGGGAATCATTGGCGGCGCCGTTCGTCTCCTTCCGTGGCTTCTCGATCCGTCCGTCCCATGGGCGGTTGCAGTTCCGTTCGCCCGTGAGCTCGTGAGCGCTGCCTTGGAGGCGGCACTGGTCGTGGGTTGGCCCGTCGGTTGGGCACTTGCCTGCGTGACGGCCTCCGAACGCGGCGAGGCGCTCGTGCTCCAGGCGCTCGGAGAGAGCCCCGCAACTTCGGTCGCGAGATTCACGCGGCACGGAGTTGTGCTTGCCGCCTCCCTTACGGCATTTTCGCTCATATACGCCACGGACGCGGCGGCTCCGGGCCGCGTCGTGAACGAGCTCGTGATGAGCGCCCGCCTCGCATGCGCGAGCTGGACGGTGTCCGGCGCCACGCCAAGAACCTTCACGATTCCTTTTACCGAGATGACGTTTCTCTGCGCCCCCGGGCACGTGCCGCTTATCGCAGGTCCGGCGCCCGGATCAGTCGCTCAAGGCGCCTTTTTTGTCGCTCACGATGCACATGTAGGAGGAGATCTTCGGTCACTCGAGCTCGACAGAGCACACATTGTGATGGGCCGGTCTCATCCGATCATCATCGGTGTGAACGCATTCTCGGTGCACGGGATGCCGTCATGGTCCCACGCATCAAGCCTGCCACCCGCTTTGCGAGCTGGCGTTCTGTCTTTGACGTCTTGGGCGACAGGATCCATCGCCGCGCTGGCTGCATTGCACCGCCTAATACGTACACGAGCCGTGGCTATCGCGCTGAGTGCGCTCGGGCCTCTCGTCGGTCTCGCTATTCTAAGGGCTCTCGAGCGGAGCGACGTCCCCCTCATCGCCTACGCTTGCGTTCCGCTCGCAGCGGCCGCGAGCGAAGTCGCGGGCATCATGGTGGCCGACCGCTTGCGCGCGCGCGAGTCGACTGCTACGAGCCCAATGAGCGTTTCGGGCCTATTTGGCCTTGGCCGTCGAGGGCGACGATAAATGGGTAACATCGGGTTCTCCGAAATTCTGATCATCGCTCTTGTTGCGGTCGTGCTGTTCGGAGCCGGCAAGATAGCTGACGTCGGGAAGGGTCTTGGTCAGGGCATCAAGAACTTCAAGCAGGGGTTGCGGGAAGCTGAAGACATCGGTTCTGAAAAAGGCGAGAGCAAAGTGCTCCCAGCAGCTGAGGTCAAGGAATTGCGGTCAGAGCGTGAGGGAACTGCGCCGACCGACAAAAAGTCCTAGAAGGCCGTCGTCTTTCGGTCGATCCCTTCGCGATCCCGGCGTCGATCGTGCTCGCGTACGGTCGTACGCTCCGCGCGGCTCGCCGCCGGCCTCGCTTGGTTTCGACCGAAATACGCCGACCTTCCCCGGACCGGACACTTTTTTTGCTCGCGTACTGTCGTACGCTCGCCGCCGGCCTCGCTTGGTTTCGACCGAAATAC
>Ga0182030_10006782_pt1 | contig 24064 bp, 20 predicted proteins | sample 812S3MmetaG_FD_121299 | JGI IMG/M metagenome (GOLD analysis project Ga0182030, IMG submission 121299) | Permafrost microbial communities from Stordalen Mire, Sweden - 812S3M metaG (Illumina Assembly) | ecosystem: Environmental > Terrestrial > Soil > Wetlands > Permafrost | place: Sweden...
AAGGGGGAAACATTTGAAGTGTATGTCTTATTGCCCTTGATTCTGCAATATTTATGGCGCCGAGTTCTCGAAGCATGTTTTAAGAGCTGGTGTAGTCGAATGCCCTTGGCTAGCTTGAGAGCTATCTTCTTCAGCCACCAAAACATTAGTCAAAGAGGCCGTACTGATTTGTTTATAGGGGTTGTGGTTGATGCAAACTGGCATCATTTGGTCGCAAGGGGATTAATGAGGAGGTTCAGTGTCGAAAATGTCAGAGTTGCTTTTGAGCCTGTATCTGTCGCGAAATCCGGTGCAATATTCAACCCATCGGCACGTCACGGGCATGGTTTTGAGGTATATCCCCAGCATATTATAGATCTTGCTACTCCGAATCAACATGAACTTGCGGCTATGCATGCTTCTGCAAAGGATAACGAGTTGTTCGAGTCGCAAGACTGGTGGGAAATCATTGACGCTCTTGGAATTCCGGACTCAGGTGCTCGCGACCGATTTGTATCCCTCGCCGGTCAAAAGTGGACCGACCAGGGCGTACCTATCCAATCTATTCAACTTCTACCTTTCATTCCAACAATTCTCACGAAGCTTGGCGCTGATGGAGTGCTTCTAACCGAACTTCTGCGGCCGGATGATCCACGACTGACAGATCCGGATGAATCTCGTTACATTTTGTCTCGACAAGTAGCTCATAAGAATATCGGTGGGGTTTACATGCGGCTTTTCCCTCCTGCGGAGGTCGTTGAAGATGCCGTGAGTGTGAATGGAGTCGGTGATACATTTCTAGGCGTCCTGATTGCGGGATTAGCGAGGGGTTTGAAGTTGGACAAGGACCTGATCCATCTCGCACAGACTGGGGCGATATTGACATTGAGGAGTTATAAGTCTGTGAGCCCGAAGCTGAGGAGTCTGCAGGACAAGATGAACAGATTGCTCAGAATTCAAAGCCCTAGTTTCAGACGCTACAAACCAGATGTGCTAGAATGAGTACCTTCGTCGGCCGGATGACCTCCATTTATACACATTTTCAAGTCAGGCCTTCGCTGTACAAAGAGTTTGGGTAATACAACACTGCGCCACAGCTTGTGTGTTGGAGGGCTGTCGTAAATAGGCAAATCATACAAAGAGACTGTAATAAAGCATATATAATTCAAAGATAAATTGTACACTAAATCTATGTAGCATAAAATTTTTACATTAATCTCTAGCCTTTTAATCCAAGAGTCTAGAAGTATTCTATATAGACTATCAATATATCTACGTTTTCTGACAATATTATAACTAATATAAAAATTAATATTGTAGATATATAAGTATATTACAAATACATTATTTTAAATAAAGAGAAATTTTGAAATTTTGAAAAGCTAGTGCTCTTGTTTGAAGGAGGAAGGCGCGGGGCCACGGGCTGTGGCCTCAACTCTGATATAAAATCACGTGTCGGTGGACTGAGGTAAATTGGTCCCTTGGGCAGATCATAAGTGTATACCCACTGTATGAAGCTTGGAATACTACTGAATGCCTAGTATTCATATATATATATATATATCACCATTCAGCGCAAAACACTGCAAAGTATTCTCTCTGTGCAATCAAGATCTTAGTTAGTCGCGCTTACGCCAATATAATCCTTGACGTACTCGGCGCGCACCCACCTCCACCTCTCCACCTCTCTATATCCCATCCATTCCTAAAATTTGACAAACACTATGAAGCCACCCATCAAGTCACCCTACCAATCAACCTCCCCAAGTCCACCTTCGAATTCCCCACCATCACTACTCCTCGCACCAAAAAACCAAACAATCTCCTCATCAGTCGGCTCCCCCTTTCCAGCCACGAAATACTGCTCTCTGAGCGCCAAAACGTCCTTCTCTACCATTCCATCAATAAATTCTTGACTGATTCCCATACGTGCTGCTTTGTAGGTGTACTTATTTTTTATGGAGACGATGGCGCGTGAGTGGTCGGCTTTTGGGAGAGAAGGACGAGGGAGGGGCGAGGGAATGAGGTTTGATACGAACATGTTGTGGCGAGTAGAATATTTTGTAGAGTTTTGTAGGTTACTTTTAGGAGATCTATCGATGGTGTAGCAGGAAAGATGAGGTGGATTAATAAGACTGGCTGTGCCCAGGAATCAAGGGTATGCACTTTGCACATTCACGCTGAGCTGCTGCAGGTGTAGAACGATTATATTCCACACTCACTAGACGCTCAGTTATGATTCAGACTATCAGCGATTGTAGATTATTCACCACGCGTCAAATAACCATCCACAGCGAACAAATTCATCCTCTTTATCTCGCCTATGTCCATCCCCCCAAAAAACACTTCCAAAAATCCCCCACTTCCCCCAACCCATTTTCCATTTCCCAAGTCCCAAAAATTCAAAAAGTTCAAGCTAATGTCCTATTTCACACAGTTCAAAAGGCAGAAACAACAAAACTCCAAGATGCCAGAGGTAATATGGCATCTCTTAGAAAAACCAGACGGAACTGATTTTTTGAAGCGGGCAAATTAGAGACTGACTTCACCGAAGCTACGCGTCCGGAAAGTAGAGTGTATTACCACTAGACCATCCTGTCTGCTAATTTACTTTATTTTTGCTTATTTGAATATATACCTCTACTGTTATTTGGCGACGCTAGTGCGAGGGGGATTTAGGGAAAGGGGCTCGGTTAATTTTGGGGGATTGCTGCTATGGAAGGCTTTGTATGTCTCTTTCTTGGGAACTAGGGAGGAGGTGCGGATGGGAATCGAATCGACCGGCATCAAACCACCAGATTATATCCTCGTCACTAGGTTCCCCCATCTTCGCTTGATGATAGCGCTCTCGAACCCAGACGATATCCCCCAACACTCTCCACTGAAGTTCTTCAGGATCGACCCAGATATGGTCGAAAGTTCGCGGATTGATACCGTCTAGCTTTTTGATGTCGAAACCTAATTTAAATTTTGATTGATAGTGTTTCGTGAGCACTTCCTTGGCGTGAGCGTGCATGTTGGGTTCTTTGTATGGTTGACGAGGATCCCAGATGGGCTGGGTTGTAGGCGGGCCAGGTAAGAGAATTGGAGGTGGACAAACGTAGGGGATAAATGGGAGAGGTTTATTTGGGTTTGCGGGTGGATGGGTCCATTTTCTGAATGAACGGGGTTGAGGGCATTTGAGTTGAGGAGGATTAGGCGGTACTCGAGCCGGAGGCTCAATGATGGGTTCAGTTGTAAACCTCTTGATTGTGGACTTAATGAGGGATTTTGAATCGATTGTATTGGTTGTAGCATGGCTGGGATCTGAGGAGGATGTTCTTGATCGGGCGGGTTTCAGGAATAGGATTGCGTCTTGGAAGCTGGACATAATGACTATTCAAGGAGCGAGAAATTGCACAATATTATCCTGGCAGTACTGAATAGATAACAAGAGGTGCATTAGGTTAAGGAGGATTTATTAGGGAATGGACGTCAAACCGGAATGTATGTGGATAAATAAGTAACGTTGAATAACTCAACGCATGATTCACAAAGTACCAGAAGCACATTCTGGACAAGTAAGTCGTTAGATTCCCAATATTTAAGAATAAATTAATCATTCCATCTCTAAGCCTCATTAAATCCTCACGAATCCCTGAAAATATATAACATGGCACGAGAAACCCCCGAAGATCACATCCCGATCAACGATCGTCTCCCAATTCCCCCCCTCTATCCCGCGAGCCTCACGGAACTCCGAGAACTAAGCCAAAAATACGGACTCGACCTAGACGCAGTATTCGATGCCATAGATACCCACAATGATCTGATTCATATTTGTTGGCAAGAATACCATGATGCGATTTCCCTAGCCCTCAGTCAAAGAGATCAGGGGCATTGGGAAGACTCCTTTACATCATCGCAGGAAGGAGCCGCGCAAAGAACATATCTGCCTCCTCCGGACGCTACTGAAAGCGAGCCAGAAAACTCAGAAGATCAAAAGTTCTGCGATAGACTCCTCTCCGTCTCTCCTTTGCCAGCACGAGGCGAGTCCTCTCTTGACCCTAGTCCTTCGTCACAAGAGCTCGAGCCCAAGAATGCAAGCCCACGAAGATAAGATAGATATGGCTCGTAACCAGGAGTAGTTGTGAATGTGGAAGAGATACGCAATATGTTACACTCAAACAGAGCTCCTTCCAGTTCGTCACCAAAATCCGTAGAGAGAAAGGCCGCTCACTGGAACAAGATGAGCCATCACGCCACTTCGACAAGCCCGGTATCTTGGATTGGTGATGATGCAGAGAATTGGGAATCTGCTTGGCCAGCATCCGATCTCCTCCCGTCGAGGATTGCGAAAGATAGGAAGAACAGAGAGAACCACAGGAGCTCCTCTGGACACAGGGCCAACACTAGCGAGAAGTCCTCGATTGATAAAATCACTGAAGCCCCCTCGTCAACAGATATCCCCACTGCACCTGTCCAACACACTCCACTCCACTCCACCCAACATATACCCCTTCCTCCCAGATCACAAATTCAAATACGCCACCGAAGCCATACCCTCCGAACTAGGTATCGCCCGGTATGCCAAGTTTCTAACTTGACGACGAAAACGAACAATTCATTTTCTTTGGCGATAAACGTGGTACATGGTATTTGCTATCCAAGCCCGTAAGTTTGGGCGGGGATGCTCTAGAGTTTCCGATTGTGCAGAAGGGCTTGTTGAGACCGGCGGGAGCGTGAGAGAGAGTGTGTTATGCGGTCGTGTATGGTGGGGAGGAGAATAAATATATAAGACATCCAAGGTCAGGATTAATCATAATAAAAAGCCGGTAAAGGGCAACCGAGGTCGAGGAGACCGGCGCAAAGGATCCAAAACCGAGAAGCGCGAGAAGATCGACCTCGTTGGGGAAAAGTGATGAGGATGCTCGGGGGCTAATAAGACCATCAGTCAACCTATTACAGAAAGTATTTGGAGTCGAGGAATGAACACTCTTCATTATACTTCTATCTATCATGTGAAAAGAGACGTGAATTGGTATCTAAAAAGCGCCCAAATACCCCACCCCGTAAAACCTCAGCACCATCCCATTTCCCCATTCCTTAGCCCAACCAAACCCAATCAATCAACCGTCATCACCTGCCTCACTTCCGCCTCATGCACAATCGGAATGCCCTTCGCAGCGCCCACCAGGTCCGGGGTACTATGCGAAATCAACGCGTCCCGTTTATGAAGATGCGGATGCGGGAAATGATGTCGATGCTCCTTTACCTGCGCATCCGTATCCGTATCCGTCCCACTCTCTCCATGGCTATGATGCGAGAAATGCTTCCTCAACGAGCGATATTGGTGTTCTTTATGCTCGTGCGTCTTTGATTCCTCCTTCTGCACAGAAGCGAGGGAGGTTTCGGAGTCGTTGTGGTGGTTAAGAAGATCTAGATGACTGTGCGAATTCTGATATTTCATCATCCTCGGGTCATCTTTGATTTTGAGGTAATTTGCAATGATGGCTTGTCGTTCGACGAGGGTAGAGGTCTCCCATTCTTCGTGGCCTTGGGTGATGCGCGCTGCGATTATGTAGCTGTGTGTTGTGGCGCCCATGTGTTTTTGTAGTTCGCGGTATATGCCTTTGAATGTGTAGCCGCCGAGGCCGAAGATTGCTGTTGATCGTTAATGTCAGAAATTTTGGAGCTTTGGGAAAGAGGGGAAGGGGGAAGAAATACCTGAGCCTGGTTTAAGGATCAGTCCGCCGACGCCTTTGTAGATCCCTTCTAGGAAACCTTTAACACCATGTTTCTTCGCACCGTTTAACGGTTGCGTTACGAGGCCTGAGATACCGTCATACCATCCATAAGCAAACTCTTTCCCAGCAGTTGTAACCCCGCTTTTGAAATCCGTGATCTTATCTTGACGCCGCACTGTATCGTCACCATATAGCTTTGGAGCGTTGTGAAAGCCTTTCGCGAGGGAGAGAGTGAAGTCCATTGCTGGTCTCAGGGCGTGGATGGCGGCGTTTGAGGCGCCGCGTTCTGCTGCAACAGCAGCTTTGTGAGAACATTTGTCGCCTGGATCCATGCGGTGGGTGTGTTTGGGAATTTGGACGTTGGCCACGGAGATGGTGTGTGCTCTCTTATCCTGAGATAGTAACGATGGTTCGACTTCTTTTTCTGTGATTTTGACATTTTCGTCCGATTGATCCGAATCTGTTGAGTCAATGGTGGTTGCAAGTGTGGTGTCAGATGCTACGGATTCGGCAGTGGTTTGTTTGGATAGTGAGAGGTCGGTGGAGGAGAGTGATGTTGTCGAAGCAGCTCTTGCTCTCTCCGCTCGTTCTAATGCACTCTTATGGACTTTGGACTTGAGCCCGGTGATGGCTTCGACTGGAAGATCTGCGATGCCAACCATCAAACTACTGAGAGTGCCGAGTAATGCAGATGCACCGCCTGTAATGGGGTCCCAGGGTCCATCTTCGCAGTCCCACTCGCAGGGGCGGTATCTGAACATGGCCATTAGCAATTATCTCCGTTGTTTAAAGGAAACTTACAGTTTGAGATCCGAGGACTTGATCAACCCCTCGTCCCCCAAGACAATCACTGCCAAAGGACTGAGCCTGATGTGTGTTTTCTTGATTCTTGCCGCAGCGGCTCTGCTAGGAGCGACACTGCATCTATGCTTGTTCATGTCCAGCATTCTATGGAAACTCTGAGCCCCTTCAAGAGCTCCATCTTCTTTCGCGATACTTTCACCAAGGATCTTCGCTCTTGTCAGAGCCTCAGGGTGGAGCGCCTTCAGAATAGCAGCTGACAACGAATCCGAAGTCAAGTGTTTGAATGGCACTGGATCCGGACCTGCACCAGCACGAGCGGTCATTGCTCCCCAGAAGGGTTGATCACCAAAGAATGGAACCACGACGGTAGGCCTCCCAGCTAGAATGCCAGCAGCTGTTGTGCCCGCTCCTCCGTGATGCACCACCGCGGATACGTGCTTGAATAGGTAATCGTGGGGTATATTGCCCAGCATGAAAATGTTGTCGGGAATTTGTAGTTCATCACCACCAAAACCACCCCATCCCTTTGACACCAGTGCTCGGACACCTGCTTTCTTGACAGCATCAAAGATCAATTTCGTCATTGCATCTGGATCTTCGACGACAATTGATCCGAAACCTATGTACACCGGCGGGTCTCCTTTCTCCAGAAACGCCACCAATTTCGGATCGGGGACGTATGATGAAGCAAGTGATAGGAAGTAAAAGCCTGACACGAAGATGTGTCCGCCCCAGTCTTCAGGTTTGGGAATGAGTGCGGGTGACCAGCAATATGTGAAAGGGATCCGAAGCCGGCTCGTCATTCCTGGTGCCCACATAAGGCTGACAGGTTCTAAGCCCAGCGTTCTCGTCCGGAATCGGTTCATGACATCTCCTAGACCTTGCCAAGTCATCATCTCGACGAGTGCGTATGATACCAAATTCGTCATAGTTGGTTCCGCGTTAGAAGAATGGACCGTGGTCAACGGATGCGGAAACGATTGGGTTGGGGACCAAGGCATGGTAAACATCAGATGAAGAGGTATGCCTAGTCGTTCAGCACAATGAATATGAGCAAAGCTCGGTGGATTCGCAATAATAGCATCAGCGATGAAAGGTCTGTTGAGGATGGAATCATCGTGGATTTTTGAGTAATCGACATCATCCAATCCATTTCCAGGTTCGATACAAGATCTCCAACATCCTTTGACAATTTCATACATTCCTCTACGTCGTTGGCCTACATCACCACTTTTGAGAGAATCGAGGCCTGGCATTAATCCAGGGTTCTTGACCATAAACGCCATGAGCTCAGCGGGATCTCCACCGATGCTGAAGAATTCGAGTCCGTTCTCCTCGACAAAGGTCTTGAAAGTGGGATGGGTTGCCAGACGTACTCGATGGCCATACTTCTCGTGGAGGACCTTGCCTAAAGATACGAATGGCTGGACATCGCCGCGGGACCCAACGACGTGGACCACGATGTTCATGCGTACTGGAGGGAGCCCATCCGTCGTTCCAACAATGGAATGCGGTAGGGAGTCTAGTGCAGATTTAGGAGGTTCAGTCTGGGGATGAAGATGATCTTGTAGCGCTGGTACCACTTGGCTTGCGAGATGTTTCGAGCATTGATCGATATTGATGTCAATCCTTCCATCATCTACTTGTGTTAGCCATAGTAGGACAATTAAATTCCAGGGATATTTACCATTGACGATAGCCTTGGTATGGAAATCTCCATCGCTGAGTTGTAGTTTACATAATTCATGAGCATGTTCAGGAGCAATTTGAGGAAGACTATCTGCTCTTGAAATTCCAATTGAAAGTGGTAGAGATTCGTCGCTTGTATTCTCGGTAGCGATACCGGAGGCAATTTCAGGTTGAGACATGACAGAAGCAAACGATCTCAGACTCCTAGAATTATTACTTGGGTAGAAAAGAAATTGCCAGTAGATCAGACTTGATCTTTATCTGATACCAACTCTGAATGATATGCTTGGCAAGTCAAGGGGGTGAGCTAAGTAAGAATGGGAAAGGATGTGTTGGGCCGCGCCCCATAATCTAAACAGCACAATAAGGTAGAAGAATCATGGATGATGCGTGAAACGTGTCTATATGTACTTGCATAATCGCCGAAGGAGGATTCTACGAGGGAATACTTTCTGGCAAGCCGTACTGTTGGATACCATGTTGGAGGATTTGGGGCTAGAACAAAACAGTAATCAGCCTGCAGCAAAAGCTTTGCTGACTGGTCAAGAATGTGATTACTCCTACCAATCCTAGCTAGTCCTGCACGAGCCGTATACTAGAACCCGTCAGCATCTTAACTTGGCCAAACGATGGAGAATGAACAACAAGCTAGAGAAACTGATATGTATGAAGGTGGCGTTCAGTGGCGTTGAGGTGAACGTCTCATTGGCCATACCATTTATTCTCACACCGCGATCCCCGTTAGAAAGCAACGCCCGTATGTGCAGCATCCCTGCGGCGCAATGGTCGGTCTTCGGCATAAGGGTAGATAACCCGCTGGCAACCAACTTTCTTTGAACCACGACATACAAAGGAATTCACCATCCTGTCGTCATTCTCAAATCAAGATCAATTATCTCTTCGAAAGTGAGAGGTTCACCGACATTGAGAATGTCGAATACGAATCCGAATGAAGAGGGAGAGGAGGTCGTCTCCTCGACCTCGCCTTCCAAGGATGAGATATCCATACCGGCGAAGATATTGCGCCGCGGTAGTCGAGCATTTTCAGAGTCTCGTCCTCCAGTGGGAATGTTCGCCGCCTATGGACACTATGCCTCAGCCGTTCCTACAATGGACGAGATCCAGCAAGGAAAATTTGGTCCAGAAGGATGGTCCGGTCCCGGTCAAAGGAGAAACAGCGCAGCACATCGGCCCTCTGATTTCCACGTCTTGAATGCGCAAGCCCGGAGAAAGTCCACGGTGGACAAGAAAGCTGCGATAATTGACGTCGAGAAAGTAACTACCGACGACTCATCCAATCAAGCCGCAACATCTGTTCTAGAAGTGGCACCCCACGATCCCAGTGCTCCCTATCCAAACGGCTACCAATTCCCGCCTAAGCATAGCAAGTGGAAGGCTACCACGATTGCTCTGCGAGGATTCTGGAATTATTTCCTCACTCCTGTAGGCTTTCTCATCACCATCTACAGTCTCAACGTCGTCGCGTGGGGCGGCATGCTCTTCCTGATTCTCTGCCATGCCACTCCCGCAATGGCGCATCCTTCGTACAACGACCTCTACAGCGGCGCAAAGATCTGGCTCGAGATCGACTCCCAAATCCTCAATGCTCTGTTCTGTGTGACTGGTCTAGGGCTCATCCCGTGGCGGTTCCGAGATCTATATTACCTCCTACAATGGCGTTGGCGCAAGAATTATGATGGACTAAGGCACTTGGCTGGCATCCATCGTGGATGGTTCCGACTTCAAGGGTCGCAAGAATTGGATCCAATGCTCAATTTCGAGTCGGATCAAGTCCCAGCTAATGTGAGCGAGGCTGTCCTTGCGCTGCCCGTCAAGCTCACTCCTAGTCCACCACTGACCGGTGAGCGGGCCCCGCCATCGGCATACTGGAAGCTAGACTTCGTAATCTGGGCCTTTGTGATCAACACATTCTTGCAGATTATGCTCTGCGGCTTCATGTGGGGCGAAAATCGTTTCCATCGTCCTGGATGGGTCGTTGGATTGCTCATTTCTGTTGCTTGCATTGTGGCTATGTCTGGAGGGTGGTATATCTTCGCAGAAGGAAAGAGGGTCAAGAAGGTTGAAGGAGTTCCGGTCAGCAAGGAGGACCAGGAGATCTTGAATGAAATGAGAGCCAGAGAATTGGCTTCATCTTCGTCTAATACGGTATGAGGACCCAAATTGTGGGATAGTTCTATTTTCTCGTCAACAGTGGCGCCATGTCAGACTTGGTGGCGTTTGGGGGTTGGAAAGAAATCCTGCGTGGTAAATTGCCTGGTTTCTCAGGATGTAGCATGTAGCATAATGAAAGGCATACGGCGTGGAGTTTCGAGGGCGTATCACGAGCCAATAAATTGAATCCTTGCAACGCTCTAAGATCTGCAGGTTATTGCAATCACCGAACTGCCAATAGAAGTTCCCAACGACCGGTCTTCGGGCGTAACCCGAGATGCAGTGTAGACCAACCCCGCATGTGGCTAATGCAACATGGGTATATGCCATGAATGGAATTTCTTGAAAGTTGCATTCCTGTTTAGAATTCTTGGTTCTGGCTTACCATGCACGTCGTATAAGCTTATAAAGTATCTTGTGCAGGCTAGGGTTGAGATATCCACTGAGCCAACCCCAAAATGACGTAGTAAATCCCTCTTTGAAGCTTATTCAGACGTGCCACAGTTTCTTGTTCGATCGAGCAATGAGGTGAACTGGCGATAGATTCCAATATGCATATGCTGCTGACAGACTTTGACCGTTGTATGGAAATGTTATACCTCACCTATGAGATCCGAGCATGGCGTCGGTCCAATGCTCTACACCTTCGCCAAACCTCTTCATATGCTATGTGTCGACATTCGTAATGCTTCTGTTTATACCGGTCGCTGGTGTGATTTGGTACGTCAAAGTCTGCCTCGAAGTTGCATGTCCGAAGTCACCCACACGAGATTTATAATAGATTTTGTACTCTGTGTACGACCCTTGAAGTTACGATGCCTATCCCGTGAGTGCGAATCCAGATACAGCACCACTCCTTAAATTTCAAGGATAATATTTCTATTTTGCTACAAAAGAATCCACTTTGGCTTAAAAAACGAAGTCATTATCAAAATTGTTTATTTTCCAATCAATTCCCAGACGTTATTTCCTTCATCCTTACATCATGATCCTTCCAACACCTGGACCTCGAGCATCGAAATCCCAAGCACCCAAACGCGCTTCTTTGATATTGTTAATCCCTTATTCGATTCCTATATTATGATATTCAGGTGTGGCGGATCCGCATTCAGAAGGCACCTTAGTCGCACACACAAAATGATTTGAATGCCCTGGTTTGCAGTGCGAGCTAAGCATTCTGCATTCGTCTCTTCTGAAAACTGCACGGATCATTAGATATGATGTAAAGATCACTTTGGGTTCGTAGGATTTGAATCCCGATGTTCAAATACTATCGGGTCTTGATGTGAGGATCGTGGGTGGGCGCGATAGTGTGCGTGGGAGGGTCTCAAGTCTGTGGATGGGCGGTGATAGTTTCCAGTTTTGCTCGTTGAGACGGATTGGAATGGGTAAATTATGCAATCGAGGGCTGGCCGGTTGCCGGTCCGTGTGGTCTGATTGATGACTTGCCAACGGTTGGTATGCATGAAATGCTACCATTCAGTGTTGAAGTTTTGTTCGTCGCCTGGGGTCGTGATGTATGAGCCGTATATATTTGGGTCGTGGCTGAAATGTATTGTCCCGGTAGTAGACAATGACGGATCCCGGAAATCGTATTGCATGGCGCCAGGAGGGCCAAAACCTGGGGTGAGAATTGGCTGATCTTGAAAGGCATCTGTGATGCTCATTGGAAAGGGACATTCAGGGCTCAAGTTCATGTAATCGTTGGTATTACAGCTTGTGAGCGGACTAGTAACGTAATTATTGCCCATTGTACGAGAAGCATTTGGAATCTGCAGACATCCATCATATATCTGAGATTGAGACGTGCTTGCGCCATCCCACATCTTGACTAGTGCCGTACTCAACTCCCTCAGGCGTTTATTTTCTGCCCTGAGCGATGCAATAATTTTCTCCTTATCACTTTGATGTCTTTTCCGTGGCGGGATTGCGATCTTCCAACCATCAGAACAAATTATTTATCTTAAAAACGCAGGGTCTGGGGCTCACCTCGTGATCGTTTGAGTTCTTCCTTGGTTTGCCACGAGTTGGCCTTTGTCTCGTCATGCGCGATCGGATACTGGGTCCTTCAGATTGCAATTCGGAAGGGCTGTGAACAGGTGGGATGTGTTCGGTCGAGTTTTCCCTAGCGAAGATTGGTGTTCCCAATGAAGGCAGACTCAAATCATCATCGAAATGCTTGACGCCCGGAGAAGCATCTATCCAAGGTTCGGAGGCGTTCGAGTCAAAAAAGGGCATGCCCTCGCAACTCCCAGTCAACCCCGCGTCCCAGGAAAGAAAGTTCTCGACTAGAAGATTGGGTGCAGGATCATCGCAACCATTTTGAGGCTGCAAGTTCTCTATTGTCGGGGTCGAAACCTGGGTTGAAGTACCCTCAGGAGTCCTTTTTCCCATTTTGATAGAAGTTTGAACCAAATCCAAAGGTGTACGGCCCTCAATCAGAGCCTGCTCGAGCATCTGAATTCTGCTCTTCATCTGCATGCCTACCGGGAAATTAGTAAGAACTGCCCAAGTCATGAGTCTTTGACACGCTCACGATAACGTCGCTGATTTGTTCTGTTCTGCTCCTTCCTACGTTCAGAAGGCATTGTGTCAAGTACTTTGGAGAACTTTCTTCAACACGTTTACACTTTTTGACTAAACGTCAGAGTAAATTGTGCGCGTCAAACGACGGGGAAATACTGAGAGGCAACAGAAAAGCATCTTTGCCAACGGCTCAACTCAGGAAGGCAAAGTATCATCGTAAAAGCGGCTTGAATCAGGTACGTGATAGAGGCAAACTGAGCAATGGTAAGAAAGCCCGGGTATATTTCCGTAATGAAGACATAATCCCGAAACCGAAATGACAAATAAATATCTGACAGCCCTACCGATCCCTCCCTTCACCTAATTCGAAAACTTAGATGCAAAACGCCTCAAGCTTCTGTAACAAAAGAGGAAGTATTTTACGACGAAGGTTGTCGTTCATACATGGGTGACTATTAGTAAGGCACATACCTTAAAGCCGCTTTTAGCGCATCCAATTGAGGGGACGGAATGCACTTCATGGAAATCTATGGAGGAGACATATTAGTTCTCACGGGCGGATTTTATAGCATTGTGCAGGGGCAAGAAATCGAGAATGGGTGACAGCTGTGGCGTTGTCGCTCTTCAGCCTGGAGCATCGCTTTCGTGTCGGCGAGAACCTTCTGAAGGGTGTGGGACGCATGTTTGAACATATGTATTTGACAAAATGCAATATCATGAAGCTCAGCTTCTTAAAATAAGATACAGACACTCGCATCGCTCGGGTTCAACTTTGATTATATCAAGCCGATCTGCTGTATCCTAGGCTTGGTCTGAGTGTATAAGCAAGATCTTATGCGAACGGCTTTAGTTTGATGTTTTGGTATGCGACTTCAGTGGATCAAAATTACCTTGGTCCTGGTTTCCACGATCGAGTGGTTGAAATATTCTGTCCACTAGTCCTAATTTCTACTGAAGGCCAATTTAGGATCACTACATCAAGCCTCTCTCACCGTAGTTGAGGCAAAGGAAGAAGAAAATGTTGTCGTGGTGGTTGTCCGTACTGCAGGGCACGCCGACCATACCCATTGGGAGGTATTTAATGTATTTTGCAGACGCTGAAGGGAATTCGCTGGTCGATCTCAGCGGGTTGATCCTATCGTTTCATTGTTTGAAGATTTCTCTGGCGTGTAGGTTTAAAGACGATACGCGATTGGGCAGAGAGGTAGCTGCAATCCAATTTCCATGAAAGCGCGAGATTTTTCAAATACACATCAAGGATAGAGAGAATTATGACCAATTAACATCCGCTACATGATCGATATAATGACCGTGCTGTTCTTGAAAAAATTCACCAATACGTCAAATAAAAACATGAGGTTCTCCCCGACTTTGGTGATAAGAATGGAAGAAGAGAGGCTGGCTTGACCAACGTCGTGGGAGCTGAAGCTACCGGAAGTCCGGTTTTAAGTGAGATATGAATTGGAGACAGGCTGGGAAGCGGAGAGAAATGCAGGTAAAGAGCAGGAAGAAATCCCCAGGGGTTTCGAACAAGTGGGCCCCAAGGCCGTCGAGTGAAAGACTCCCCAGCCTCTAATTCTAAAAATACCTCGCTGGTTCAACTGAAGTAATTGAATCGCTCCCATTTTTATTGTCAGAGGATTTATTCTCCGGGGCTTTGACAAACTGGCATGGCGGGGTCAGCACTTATTCGGGGTCGAGGTCGACAGGCCTGCGAAACGATGGCTGCGGCCGCTGCGGGCGTGATTGTGCTTGCATTGCAGATGGTGCAGCATGGGGCCGGTCTGGAGCATAGCAACCGTTGTGAGACCCATTGCTAGGGCAGAGAAAGAACCTCAACGACGAGTGAGACCTTGTTATTCAGAGTCATCTCCAGACATTTTTTGCTTTACGATTCTTGGGAGTGTCCATCTCGACGACAGAATGGAAGTTCTCAAAGACGGAAGAAATTTGGTGGGGTGCTCGTCTACGAGAAAGGCGTAGATCATCCCGTGATATCGTTCATCCTTCGCGTGGTGGCGTTTGTTTACTCTTGGCGCCCAACACGTCCACTTTTATTGTTCCTTCGCCCAACGTAAAAACGGTCCCTGTCTGTGCAACTTCTCAAACAGCAAAACTCTGAGACAAGAGACACGAGAGTTAGGGCCGATGTAGCCGCTCAGTTGACCCCGCTGACCTGTACGAGTGGGTGATGAGGGTCATTGTGTTCTCATTGGATGTAGAGGGGAGTCTAGGGGAAGTGATGGGATGAGGCTCAACGAATCTTTGCGCGCCTTCTGCTCGTTTTATTTTTAGCATTGCAAGTCTGTGGGTCCGGAGGAGAAGCAATTCTCCGTTCGACATCGAGATGTCAAGAAGGAAATGATGGGATTTGACAAGAAGTAAAATAGATTCGCGATGGTTCATCTTAGGCAGTGTATGGAAGATCCAAGTACGATGCTTGACTTTAGGCAAAGCATGAATTGGTGATTGTTACTAATGTTCACGATGATGTCAAGTCAGTTTAGCCGCTTCTTAAGGGCGGGTTGAGGATCGAATATTGAAGGCAAATCGAAGTGGTCGAGTCGGGTCCGTCGAGTCTTGCTTGCGGCTGGCCGCATTTGGAACTTCGGTAGAGGGTTGTCCTAGTTGGGAAAAACAGCCTGATGTGGCAGTTCACAAGGCGACTGGTCGGCCAGGACGATGGACAGGGAAGCTAAAACGTAGTCGGGAGGCACAGAAAAACTTCCTTGAACACGGCGTCTCGCTTGCGAATATCTCTTGCTTGATCCATGACAGCGCGTGGGGAGCCAAGGGCAGGGCAACGAAGATGGGGCGGAGCAGAGATTTCTTAACCCGCCTCGAGGAAGGGCGGTCATTTAATTTGCTGCTTACTGTGTTCGCCGAGTTGAAGATCTGTCCGCTGGACGGCCTTTGATGCTTTTGAGCGGGTGGGGTTTGCTGACGGGAAGCTTGACCAGATATGAGTTAAGGCTGAGCTGAATCTTGAGACGGGATATGTCTGAGGCGAAGAAACTCCTCTAAGTGGTTCACGGTACGGTCAGGAATTATGCACGTATGCGGTGGTACCGATAGATTTCAGCCAGCTTCATATTGAATGGCTTTTTTTTTTTTTTTTGGAGAGTCTGCTTGTTGACCTGACATTGGGTCATCACAACATCGAAGGAGAGAACGCTTCCAAGTCGACGAGAATGATTTGAGCATTATTACTTGGTTACAACACCACTTACTACCAGTGAGAATGACGAAAGTGAAGCAACCGAGCCATCTATCCCCAACTCCCATTCGTAGGAATGCTGATGGGGCTCCCGCGCTTGTTCATCGAATTGAGAAGGCCACCGAGGCCATCCCCGCTCTTAGTAGAAAATCACGTATTTTTGGAACAAGCAGGCGACACGCTGGATGAGAAGGGTCAAGCTCTTCGTGAAATGATTGGTCAATTCCAAAATTAATTGGAAATGTTCGCGATAACAAGTTTTATGTGAAGGAATAATTCCTGTTCTGATGATTTGGTGATGTAGCTGATTTTATGGGCGTTGGTAGAGAGACGCGTTTGTCAATATTTACTTTCGCGTAAGTATGCATTGGCGTTGAACTTGGCAGCTGTCAGCAGTTTGATGTTGAGATGATCACTTTCTCCAAGCATGAGATTCACGAGAACTTGGAGGTTTCATGAGGCAAGAGACATGAGATCTGTGCATCCTTGTGAAATCATCGCATTCTTTGGAACAGTGCTGGGCTCACAGGGTAAGGTGAAGAAGGGCTGAAGCCTCATGAACAGTCTATATCAGTACAGCCTTGTTCATAAGTAATACATTTTTATTAAAAAGCTCCGACTAAACGAGAATCTTCTCCAGTCAAATGTGACAGAGAGTGTCAATGCCTTCAATCCCTGATATCTTATAGGTACCGTGTGTCATATGCGGGCTCTCGTTGTCGTAGCATGAGAGATTATTGGGGGATGTTTGCTATTTCGACCATCTCCAACAGCGCGCCTAAGACAAGAGGCTTTCTCGGCACACATCAAAAGAAATGAAAATACTCATCGGTCTTTTCGTACTGTTTCGCACAGCAACCAAAGAAGGCTTAGAATTTTTGACAAGGTTTAGGGCGTTCTTGTATGAGCAGGGAAGCTTGACCTTGCAGCAGGCCAAATCCCCGCTGCTGTAAGCTAAAGTGACCAGGCCTTTGCCCTGACAACAACCTCACGTCTCCACCAACGACTCTTCCCGACTTCATTTTGCTCCTTTATCTTCGACCTCATCCTCCTCCTTCTTTCTTGCTTCATCCCTCAATCTACTGTTGGAGCATCAATACATTTCGATTGGCCTTCTCCCAGCCTTTCGTATGTCATTATCTTCGACGAGGCTCAACTAACCAGCAGGATCAGCCACCATTTTCCCTCCGACGCGGGCATATCTCGATTTCCCGACGGCGGTCAGAGCCTCGATGCATTCGACATTCCATTAGGCTCCTCCACCAACCTCGTCCTCTCCAAAGTCGAAGCTTCTTGAGATCTTAGCTGTAAAACCAACGATCAGTCCTTTCGACGGTCGTTGTCATCCTCTGAGCTCTTTTTGGTGTCTTACCTGGTCAGCAATTGGTATCTTTGGGCCATTCCCTGCAGTGGGTGTACCAGACGGTCCAATTGATTGTACGGAGATATTTCCGAAGGAGTAGAAGTACTTTAATTATCGATTCACAATTATGGAGGCATCATCACCGTTAGCTGCCATGCAGGCACCGTCCTTTATGCCGACCTGGGGACGAAATGATATGTATACCTCGCATCCGCATGCACATATGTCTGGCACAAACAATTTTGGCCCGGGAGCGTTCAATTTCCGCGATCTGAGCATGATGAGACCGAGTAAACCTGATTACTTCGCAATGAAACCTGTCCGCGGGTCTTCTCCAACTGCCAGTCTTGCAGCAGACCTTTCTCAAAATTTTCATATCGACATGAGGTATGCCAACGCAAATAAAGTTACTCCAACTCTGCTGACCTTATTGCAGCCCTCAATTGCCAACACCTCGCCGGTCGCTCTTCACGTCGAATCTCTTCGGGACAATTGATGGTCGGGGTAAGAATCATATACTGGCATATTGGGATTGAGTTAACAATAGCCAGCATCTGTTACAACACCTCCTCTGCCATCATCGTCTCCAGGACCAATGCATGAGCGTATGGATATCTCGCCGCTTCCCCACAAGCAACCATTCCATGCGCATATCGAAGTCCACTCTCCTACACCTATTTCTACTCCAGATTTGGAGGTTGAGATGCAGTCATCTCCACCTCGACCCATCGAAGCTCCGAGACCTACTAATGGGCTCGAGTAAGTAAATTGCACATTCCATACTGTCATGTGCTAAATTTTCTACAGGCGACGAAAATCTATTTTAGTTCGGCCTTCCCTTACCCGAACAAAAGGATATTCAACAAGTAATATAGCTCCTCGAAGTGCAGATAGTACATTGCCTCCCTTCCGCTTCGGTGCTGGAAGTAGCAAGTTGTCTACCACGACGTCGATGTCACTGGATGAATGCTTCGGTGAATCACCGGTTCAAGAACGCAGACCACAATCTGCTAATAGTCCATCCGTGTCAATCATGGGGCCTCCTCGACCCAGTAAACCTTTTGGGAGCATGTCTGGGACCTCATTTCGAAATGGATCTCCAATCGGCAATCACACAAGGAGGCCCTCGAATCCGTTAATTCGGCCAAGAAAGCAATTCCGTCGATCGCTGAGCATGTTCGAACACCCAGGAGATGTTATGAAAACCAAGAAGGATGATCAAGCCACAAGCACTTTACATACTGTGATGGATGTTGATGAACTTCACCAACCCGCGCTACCTCATTTCTTCCAGGAAGGGCAACCAGATAGTATTCCCAGGATAACCAAAGATACACTGCTGGAGGTGCTTGATGGAAACTTTGATGTCCACTTTGATCAGCGGATGATCATTGACTGTCGATTCGAGTACGAGTTCGAAGGCGGTCATATTGATGGTGCTGTCAATTATAATGACAAAGAACTACTAACCAGCCAACTATTCGAAGCAAGTCTTCCTGGCAAAACCTTATTAATCTTTCATTGCGAATACTCTGCACATCGTGCACCCATAATGGCCCGTCACGTCCGAAAACAAGATCGTGCTACTAATGCCGAATTTTATCCCAAGCTCACCTACCCTGAGGTCTATATTCTCGATGGCGGATATAGTGGATTCTTTGCGATACACCGAGAACGCTGCTTCCCGCAGAACTATGTTGAGATGGATGCAAAGGAACACGCGTATACCTGCGAACGTGAGATGGGAAGACTTCGTCAGAATAGGACCAAATTCACCAGAGCACAAACCTTCGCTTTTGGACAACACGGGCAGATAGATGACAGTCCCACTGGACCGGCTCGATCGAAGACCGTCAGTGATGATTCCTTGATGACAGGCACGACATCTCCAATGCTGGGTTATGATCGAGGTCATGCGAGACGGATGGTTTCATACTAATACTGGAGTTCAGCATTGCTGGCGTTATGGTTCCTCCAATCTATCGAGCTCTTCTTTTCTCGACGCTCATCTAATGAGTTGTCACCGCTTCATCTTCGACAGACCGAGCGGCATTTATTGCTCTGCCTACCTGCGAGCATATTGCATCGGCATACTTTTTGAGTTATCGTTTTTATACCCTGTCAATCCAAGAAAGGGATTGATTTCTTGGATCAGGAATCCTTGCGACATTCGTTTTGGGCTTCGTCCCACCCCCAATTCACCCTACACATACGACTACGATCACAAATGAGAAATCACGATCACCGAATTTCCTAAGATTCACGCCTTGTCATTGGCGGCGACTCGCTATACTCTCTCGATTTATCGAGCCCACAGAACATATGGTACTTGCACCTTGGCCTTCTTCGATTCGGCTTTATTGCGATCCGATTCATTGTTCAACTCTTCCTCATATTCTATCTTAATTTCCTTGTTGCTTTTTGCATTGCGTTGTTTACTGTTGCATTGAGTGGACCGTAGATGAAGAATGCATGATGGAGAAGATAGGAGAAGAGTGAATGAAATAGAAAGTTGATATGGATGTGTATGTGTATGATGCTTGTAAGGCATGGAAGTGTGTTGGGATTGATGCTGGGTTATACCGGCATGAGTTAGTGAGAATAAACCGAGAGCTAGCTCGTAAGATTAGCTATCGATGTTGATATAGAAAACTCTCAAGTACTTCTACTCTCTTCTCTGTGGTTGAAGCGCCTCATCGTCTCCTTAAATTGAAGCTCCTTCATTGTTCCCTTTGACGTGTGCAGCATTCTGAAGATTAGCCACCTCGAGAGACATCGTCTGCTATTCACTGCTTCGCTTTTAAACGAGCATCAGCATCTATATATATTTCCTCTGAACATCCTCATCTCCCCCAGTCTTACTATCCCACGTCGCCAAACCTCAGGCCGGTCCGCTGCTGCCTCGCCCCTGACTCACATCACATCTCACCCATGAGACGGGACCGAACTGCAGCCTAGCCACACACAAACCAACCCATATAACCCATTTTAAATCATTATTTCCCGCCGAAAGGCATGTGGTTTCATGAAACAATACAGAGAAGATTAGCATGGCCCCTGCACTAAGGATGACATGAACTATACAAGAGACTAATAAGTTTTTTTTTTTTTTTTGGAGAGGGAAGGTCATGAAGGCACGTGATTTGGGGGGTTCTAAGTTCTCTCTTCGATGGTTTTTTTGTTTTGATTGCTTTTTGATTTTTTTTGAATACTGTACCTAGGAGAGTTTAGGGATTTTATCTTGTATTTTATCCTTATGTACCCGGTTAGAGGTGAGGGGAATCGCTCGCCCGTTTGCTCTTTTCCCAAGCTCGAACTATTCTTATGGCATTTGCTTCATCTCTTCAAGTCTTCCTTCAACCCACGACTCGTACTTCTTCGACATTTATTCTTGTGCTTTTAGATTTACTGCTCCACCCTCGCACAACGTCTTCAGTACTCTTTGACGAACTCAATCTCATTAGAAAGCCCTTCGTATACAGCTCTTGTAGCCAGACAGGCTTCCCTCCATTGATTGTCAGGTCCTTCGTATAACTGTCGCGACTATTGATCCCCAAGTCACCATGGCGTCAGGCATAATACACCATCTTATGATTTGAAAGGATGCCCATCAACTCTTTGCCCGACGAGGTTCTGGGGGTTATTTTGGATCACGCGGCTTATGGTTCGCTGCCCGCCATAGCAAAGGGTTCAAAAAGTCGATATCGCTGTGCGGTGTCTTTGTTATATCGCTTTGTTCACCTGTGAGAGAGATGTTCAAGTTACGATGAGCAGAAAAAGCGATGGACTTCTAACTCTCCACCCGAGGTTTTCTGACTGGACACGCAAATATCATCAGCCCTGCGGCCAAAGTTGGTCCCCTCCGTTGGTGAGATACGCGTATATTTCATTGTGAACTTTTCTTTTGAACAATTTCCACTTCTAAAGTTCTACGTTCTCATGTCATGGGTGCAAGCTTCGAACAACGCCTACCGGCTAGGAAGAGCTTGCCTCAAAGCTCATAGACTTCTTATCTTGCTCAGAACGATACATTCATCTCTTTCCAAGCGGTTATGACCCTGGAGTTATGTATCTGAATGTTTCGACCCTTCTGGAAATTAACTCTGGTCTTCTCGGGCCTGATTATGCCCATAGAGAAGTCGACATATATAGGGTCTATATCTTATTCTGCATGCCCACCTTGAAATCACTGTCCCTAAGAGGTTAAAACCCATGGAGATGCTCTAACAACAACTCAAGGTTAGTAAAATCCAAGACTTCAAACGTCAGGTGCCTTTCATTCCCAGACAGATTTCCTGTGGAATCCGATTTGATAGAGGTCTTAACGTAGCCAAAGGCTTTGAAATCATTTCGCTTTGAACTCCGTGCAACTAATGAGAGGTGGGGAGACCTCTCATATCTGGTTCCAGCAGAATTTGGGACAGCTTTCGTGGCCCAGAAGACGACATTGGAGGAGAATCGCACCCACGGCGAAAATGTGGGTTGATAGCGAAACTGGTATAACGTTACGCTCCTCCTAAGCCTGCGGGAATTCTCCAACTACGACGTGCTGGCATCCCTTTCCCTTAGGTGTGTGTATCAATTCAGGATATTGAGCCACATGATGGTATCCATGCTGAAGACTTCCATCCGATATTTGTCTTACTCTCTGGATCTCTCGAAGAGCTACAACTTCAGGTACTGAGAAAATCCCCATGCAGCGTATTTTGGGAGAATGGTGTACCCCTGGTCGACGAGATGAGCGATCAGATTTGTCAACTTGCGCGAAACAAAAAGTCGCATTATCCAAATTTGACCACCCTCGTTCTTTGGCAGAAGGAGTACGATCATAATTCCATGTCTTGAGATATAAAAATCCTTTCGGGCACTTCTGGAATGTTGAATTCTTGCAGAGCAGCTGGCATTCAGATTTCATGGGTTGCGAGTGATCAACCGACACTCTTCAGTGCTTGAACGGCCGTAAAATGCACTAGAATATCGTGAATATAGGTTTTCTCCACATATGGATTCCGCGTACGATGGCGTAGAGAAGTTAATCCTTCATCAAAGTTTTGAACTTCACCCACATCGCGGGGATGAGTGAGCCCGGAAACCCCAACACAACGTGAAATTTGATGGATTCAGAAATCCTGGGACTTTCGAAGACAAGTATAGATGAGACAGTATTTCCCAAGATGATGTTTTCGGTACCAGCCAGCAGAACATGTAGGGCGGGGTGGCATTCTGAAGGACAAAGCGCGATGCTCGCCGCCTCTGGTCTGACTCTGATACTTCGACCACGTAGGGAGACTACATCAACAGGCAAAATAAGGGGAGCGAAGGGAATAGAAGCACAGATGACTGTAGGAATGGGATCCTACGAGATCTATGTGAAGAGGAGGAGGCTGAGGGCAGCTGGCTGAGGATTCGCGATAGAGGGGAAAGCTACTGCTGACTTTGCTCCCTGACCCCAGCCAGGGGAAATTTTTATACACTAGAGCTTCTAGCATTGATCAATCTGGTTAGTTCTACTCAGTCATCGACTTGATATATGTGCATGAATGCCTTATACTGTTCCCTCTTTGACACAAGTCGGAGAAGCTCAGTGATTTGAGTCTTAGCATGCCTCCGACTCGTTTAATCTCGCCTAATGCAAGAAATACTAAAAAAGGCAAAAAAAAAAGAAAAAAAAAAAAGGAAAAAAAAAGGTTGCTCTCTTTGATTGAGCGTGCCTAGTGCAGGGGCCATGCTAATCTTCTCTGTATCGTTTCTGCAGTGAACGTTAGTGATGGTAAGTTAGCGACCAAGATCTACGTACCAAATTGACCAAATGCCCGAAGGCCCCCACCAAGAAGATGTTCGCGACATATTCAAACCATAGAAATGATATCACGATAGCCACACATTTTTATTTTTTAATCCCCCATCCTCAATCCCATCTTCCAAAACCACAACATCACAATGGAAGAAATAGAGGACATACTCAACGACGTCTCTCGCAACGCGCAAGATCCATTCGCGGATTATGACCAACAATACGCGTCAGGACGCCCCGGCATACATTCAGGACAAGCAGATCTCCAATCCCTAACCCGCTCCTGGATCAACGAGCGCGGCAGCCCCGAGCTCCTCCCGTAAAACATCCGCCTGCCATCTCACCTCTGCGCAAACTAACACTCCCCTCAGATGGCCCAAAGATAATTTGATAGACCGCATAACCACCCTCCTCAAAACCCAAATCACACTGATCGAAACCCTCACCGGCGACATGAACCCCTCCACAAACTTCAGCCTCATAATCCTGCAAACCGAAGTCGAGAGGTGGAAATTCCTCATGCGCTCCTATCTCCGGTGTCGCATCGCCAAAATCGATAAACACACACTTTACTACCTAGGGAATGAGGATATGAGGGTCAGGATGTCCGACATGGAGAGGGCGTATGCGGAACGGCATCATGCGTTGCTGGAGGGGCATTTTTTGGGGAGTTTTTTGGAGGGGTTCCCCGAGGCGCTGAGGGGGTTGGGCGATACGGCGGGGGGGATTAGTATGGTTGCGGGGCCGGAGGAGGAGGGGGCAGTTTTTTGTAGGGGGTTGGGGGGGGGGGGGGG
>Ga0182030_10006785_pt1 | contig 24059 bp, 17 predicted proteins | sample 812S3MmetaG_FD_121299 | JGI IMG/M metagenome (GOLD analysis project Ga0182030, IMG submission 121299) | Permafrost microbial communities from Stordalen Mire, Sweden - 812S3M metaG (Illumina Assembly) | ecosystem: Environmental > Terrestrial > Soil > Wetlands > Permafrost | place: Sweden...
GGCGCCAGTATGCCAGAGCGCCCCGGGGCAGGCGCAAGGGGGTGGGTCTTCACTACAACGCCTTGGCGGCGCAAAACCCTCGTTTCATTGGCACATTCGCGGGCTCACCCCCGGAAAATAGCCCAAAACCGCTCCCAGTATCGAAAGTCGGGTTAGTCCTGAAAGGCCCACGATCGCGGGCCCAGGACGCAGTCTTGGGAACCGCCCCGATAAGCACCAGCACCCGGCATGGGTGCCACCATCCTGGAGAAACCGACCATGTCCGAATCCCTCCCGGAGAAGACGGAAAAAGGTTGAGCGCTCCGGGCGTATATCCGTCCAAGAGTTAAGATGAAAGCGACACTCTGGGCGGCGGCGGCGATGGCCGTCGGCGGCGTTCTGACCCTGATTTCAGCGGCACCCGCGGCACCTCCGGGGGCCGGCCCCCAGACCGGGCCACGCGCCATCTTCATCCAGACCAACGGCACCCCGCGGATCGGGCTGTCCACGAACGGGCTGCCGGGCGGAGGGCGGATCCTGCGAAACGGCCCGGGCGGGACCAATACCGTGCTGCTCTGGACCGACACGCCGACTGCGTCGCGTCCGACTGGCAGCGCGGCTGCCGCACCCGCGCCCGGCGTTTACCTCGCCAAACCGTGGTCGTTGCTGGTGGGGGTGCCGGACCCCGGGTGCGACCCCGGCTTCACGCACGCGCCGGGCGACAACGCAGTGCCGATGCCGACCACGACCCCGGAGCTTGACCTGGTGCCCCTGCCCTCACCGGCGGGCAAATAGCCCTGGCGGGTCCGGGGTCAGCGCTTCCGGCGGGCGACGCCGGTCTTGATGGCGGCCTCTTGGACGGCCGCCGAGACCCGCTGGACCACCTCCTGGTTGAACACACTCGGGACAATGTATTCCGGGCTCAACTGCCTCGGGGGGATGGTCCCGGCGATCGCTTGGGCGGCGGCCAGTTTCATCGCCTCGTTGATTTGCCGTGCGCGGACATTGAGCGCCCCGCGGAAGATGCCGGGGAAGGCCAGGACGTTGTTGATCTGGTTCGGATAATCGCTGCGGCCGGTGGCGATGATGAAGGCCTTGGCGGCGGCCTCCTCGGGCATGATCTCGGGGACCGGGTTGGCGAGGGCGAACACGATCGGCTTCGCGGCCATCCGGTCGAGCGCTTTCGCATCCACCGTCCCGGGGCCGGAAACGCCGATGAAAACTTCCGCGCGCTTTAACGCGTCCTCGAGGGAACCCTGCAGCTTGCGCGGGTTGGTGTGGGCGGCCAGCCACTGTTTGCTCGGGTTCAGCTCGCCCGCCCGGGCCTGACTCACGATCCCCTGACGGTCGCAAACGACAATGTCCCTGGCCCCGGCACTCAGCAGCATCTTGGCGATGGCGGTGCCGGCGGCCCCGGCACCGGAGATGACGATCCGGAGCTTCGGGAAGGTCCGCCGGGTGAGCCGCAGGGCATTGAAGAGGGCCGCCAAGACCACCACGGCGGTGCCGTGCTGGTCGTCGTGGAAAACCGGGATGTCGAGCAGTGCCTGGAGCCGCTCCTCCACCTCGAAACAGCGTGGGGCCGAGATGTCCTCCAGGTTGATCCCGCCAAATCCGACCGAGATCGCGGCCACGGCCGCTACGATCTGATCGGGATCCTTCGTGTTCAGGCAGATCGGATAGGCGTCGATCCCGCCGAACTCCTTGAAGAGCATCGCCTTCCCCTCCATCACCGGCATCGCCGCCTCGGGGCCGATGTCGCCCAGACCAAGCACGGCGGTGCCGTCGCTGACGACCGCGACGGAGTTGCCCTTGATGGTGAGTTGCCAGGCCTTCTTCTTGTCTTCCGCAATGGCGGTGGAAACCCGGGCCACGCCGGGGGTATAGGCCATGGAGAGCGTGTCGCGGGTCTTGAGCGGCACCTTGTTTTGGATCCCGATCTTCCCGCCCAAGTGGAGCAGGAAGACCCGGTCCGAGGTGTTGAGGACCTTGACTCCCTTGATGGCCTTGACGGTGGCGACGATCTGATGGACGTGATCCTGGTCCCGGGCGCGAACGGTGACGTCCCGTGTCATGGTTTTGTTGTCCGCCAGCACGATGTCGATGCCACCCAGATCGCCACCAATCTCCCCAACCGCCTGGGCGATGCGGGCGAACATGCCGATGCCATTGGGGTAATTCAGCCGCATGGTAAACGTGTGGCTGACCGAGGGACCGATTTGCGGGGTTTTCACAATGCAACAATTTCGTCGGCATTATCTAAGTTCATGGAGTTCGATTTGTCCAGTGCGTTCTTACCCGAAATAATGCAGCAGGAACTCAGGGTGCGCCGGCACGGGGCGGCAGGAACAACCAAGCCATGGGAGGGGGCCGCTGGCGGGAGTCGGCGGGAGGTCTCGCACGAAGACGCGAAGACGCGAAGGCGGGGGGAGGCGGGGCGACAGATGCCGCGGTTGTTTTCTGTCGTCCCTGGGATTGGACCGAGCTTGGGCCGGGCCGTGTGCCCCACCGTTGGAAGGCCGGGCTATGGCCCGTCGTCCCCGATGGGACTCATTTTGCTTCGACACCCGGCACACCTGCCTTGCGCGGGAAAAGGGCGGGGTCCAGGACGACGTGTTTGATCCGGGTCCGTTTCCAAGTGTAGGTGACATGGACCAATCGGTCGTCCGTTTGGATGACGGCGGGATAGGAGAATTCGGCGCCCGGCTCGTTCTCGAGTTCCGCCAGGGGCTCCCACGAGGAGGCGTCGGCCGAGAGGGCCAGGTTCAGGGGGCTGCGCCCCTTCGCCGTGGCGTTGTAAACGAGCAGGTGACGGCCACCCGCCAAGGTGACCGCATCAAGGCCGGAGTTTGGATTCGGAACCTCGGTCAACGCCAAGGGGCTCCAGCTCCGGCCGCCGTCCAGGGAGCGGGTTTGGCACAAGCGCCCGTTCCGGGTCCTCGCCACCGCCGCCAGCCGACCGCCGGGGAGAAGGAGGACACTGGGTTGGATGGCCCCGATGGTCCCCTCGGCCGCAAGTGGCGGAGTGGCGGTCCAAGTCCGCCCCAGGTCCGCGGTTCGCTCGAAATGGAGGTGCCAGCCGTGGTCCTCGGTGCTGGAGGGGCAAAGGAGATCACCCCCCGGCAGGAAAACCGGTTTGTTCTTGATGGGACCGAGGATGCCGTCCGGCAGGCGCCGGGGGGTGCCCCAAGTGGCTCCGCTGTCCGACGAGCTGAGCAGCATCCCCCACCAAGAGTTGGGGCTCGGGCCCACTCTGTAGAAGAGCAGCGTGGGGCCGCCCGGAGCCTGGACGAGCACGGGGTTCCAGCAGGGAAACCGCTCGGTGGCAGACTGCACGCCGTTCGCAACCTCCACCGGGGCGGTCCAAAGCCCGGCGTGGGAACGGGAGATCCAAATGCCAACGTCGGGGTGCTTCTCGTGCGTGCCGCCGAACCAGGCGACCACCAGCCGTCCGGGACTGGTTTCGGCCAGGGTGGAGGCGTGACAGGAGGGAAACGGAGCGGACTCGAAGATGAACCCGCTCCCCACCACAAATGCTGGGGCGGCCCGGATGGTCCCCAACCCGGCGAGGAAAAGGAGAGGCACCGCGAGGTGTAGGCGGTGGCTCACGGTCGAATACCAATGGTCGAAGGCGGGCAAATCAGCGGGCGCGCGTGCGGGCTGAGCTGCGGATCTCCTGCAACGCATCCTTCGCGGCCTGATCCCCCTTCAAGGAGGCAGCCGCGAGGGTTTCGTTGATCTTGCGGCATTCGGCATCCACCGAACTGATTTGCTCGGGGCTGAGGCCAGACTGGCCACGGAGCAGGCGGAACTGGAGGTAAGCCGCCACCACGCCATTGGTCTGGAGGGCAGCTTGGCCGCCGTCCCAAAGGGCCTTCGCTTCGGCGGGAGCGGAGTCGAAGGCTTTGGGGTCGGCGGGCTTGTAACTCGGCCTGCCGCCGCAACCGCCCAGCAACGCGACCGTGATAAACGCGCAAACGGCCAGTGAACGGCCCCCTCCAGCAGGACGGTCTCTCGTGATCTCACTCATATCAGGTCCATGATACTCCATCTCTTGAGCGCCGGGCGATTAACCATCATCTCCCGGGATGGTACGGGCCCAGGATGCCGACCTCAAGCCTGCAGGAGCAAGAGGGAACAACCGACAAGGAGGCGTTCTTTTCATCCTCAAAGTCCAGCACGGCAGGTTCTTGTGCAAAACCACTGCCTGCAGGCGCTCGCGACCGCCACGGGCCGCGGCCGGGCGTTGTCGGAAGATCTTGGTGTTCGCCTTGGTCTCGCGGTCACTCCCGCGCGCCCGATCCACCGCCGTAACAGCCAGGCTCGACACCACCCGCACCATCATCCCCAGCGCCACCGCCTCGCGTCGGTTCGGCGCCCGGCTCAGGTACTCGTGAATGCGCCCGCACAGGCATTGGCGGAACCGGCTCTCAACCACCCAGTAGCGGGGCTCGGACACCGCCAGTCCCAGTTTGCTGGGCCGTCCACCCCGGCCCGCTCCGCGGTGCGCAGCCTCCGCCGCGCGTTGTGGGCCGATTCGCGCACCCAGATCTCCTTGGGGCGTTGTGGTGGCTGCAAGAGCTGGCTGCGTCGAGCTTCCAGCCGACGGTATGGCCCAGGCGCGACCACGCGCTGGCCTGGCAGGCGGTGACCTCGTGGGATTGGGAATCGACCAAGGTCTCGCCCATCGCCAGAGGTTGGCACCATCGCTCGGACCTGCCTGGGCGTGTCGCGGGAGCATCAGCCTCGTCCCGCGGCTGCCCGGATTGAGGTGGTCGCGCTCGGGCAGGTGGAGCAGCCACGAGTCGTTGGTCAGGAGCCGATGCCAGCGCCGGCATTGGTCCCGATTACAGCCGATGAAATGGACCGAGTCCTTTAGGTCCAGGGAGGTCGCGCTCCACCTGACCAGCGCCAGCCCGGGGCACTGATGGCAGGCTGCACAAGGCAACTGGTCGCACGAGGATACCTTCGACGAGGTAGTGGTACCTTCCACGAGGTAGTGGCACTGGCTGCTGAGCTTGTCGAAGCACTTAATGTAGCGGGCAGTCAGCACCCGTGTCTGGAGACCGTCCATGCCCTCTTCGTTGCCGGCTGGGGGTGGGTGGCCTGAGCGTTGCAGAGTCGGCGGCGAAAAATGATGGCTGCCCCTTGTCCAGCCAAATATGCCAGTCTCCCCGCCCCCAACGGCTGCCGGGTATGAAAGGTCGAGGCCTAGACAAAGCAAGGGAGCTCCTGGCAGAGGCACTAGGTGCTTCGAGGAATAAAAAAGCGCTGCAAGGGCGGAAACGCCTTGACGGACAAGCCATCAGGTGTAGAATTCCAAATAATCATGAACAACCGGACGACGCAGGTGATAACCTCCGCGCCCCTAGCAACCTTCGCTAATGAAGAGTTAGCGGGTCGTCCGGCCGAAGAAGCGTGCCACCGCTCGCGCTTACGGTGGGTTGTGCGTGGGAATCCCCCAGATGGCACTATGCTTTGACAGGGACTTTAACTGCCACGCAACACCAATAGAAGTTAACCAGACTGCCATATGAACACGCCACACCCACGCCCGCTCCCCACGCGCCCACTACTCCTGGCAAACCTGCGCGCCCCAAGGCCCTTGTTTCGCGGCTGCCCCATCCTCGTTGTGCCGCTGGCTCTCGCCGGGTGCTTCTCCCTCCTGAGCACCCTCGATTGCCAGGGACAATGGCAGATCAACTCGGAATCCTCTTGGGCGACCACGTCGTTTGAGCAGACGAACTCTTGGGGAACTGGCGTCGGCACAGCATCGTCCGCGGGCGGCGGCGATTTCACCGCGGCCGTTAACAGCCAAGGGCTTAGCGTGGGCGGAGGTGGCTCGGCCACGACCACGGTGGTGTGGGGAGGTGGCCCTTGTTCAGCGGGGACAAGCATAACCGCCCTCGACGAGGGTTATGCGAGCGCCACTTGGACTTGGACGGGGGTTCCCGGAGGTGCTCCCCCCGAGACGGTCACATTCCTGAATTCACAGTCGGGCCAGGTGACATGCTCGTTGGGCTATCTTCAGTGGGAGCTCACCTTTCTGAACGGGACCCTCCCAGCAGTAGTCAACTTTGGAGCCTCAGCAGAAGCATTCACTTTTGCGGCACCCAGCTATACCCTGAGTTCTGCCTCCGGTAGCCCGTCTCAGTCCGCGGCGAAGGGAGTGCCTGAAGGACGCGTCGCGAAAGGAAACTCCCGGAAGGCGCCGAAGGGGGTGCTGTCACCCATGAAAGGGCCCGGCGGAGGCGGGAGCGGGGGTGGCGGCACCTCTTGGAGCACGCAGGTCCAGGCAACCATCGGCGCAACGAACGCGGCTGCTTTCTCGCCCGTTGGGAACGGGCAGCCCTGGACATCTACAAACATCACTCCCGCGACGGTTTGGTCAGGTGGCAATTATACGATGTGGGACGGGGGGTATATTGGCGGAACGTACAGTATTTACCAGACAGGGTCGTACGTCATACCCGCAGGAGCTGCAAGCATCACCGGCACGGCCTACAGCTATTGTGAATCGAATACATATCTCCAAGCCGACTCTGACGGGCTTTTCATGGAGCCATTCCCCACTTCGAGCTCCACCTCGATCGTGGACCTCAATCTGAGCTTTTCCCCCTGAACGCAGGCGAGGGCCATCCGGAGTTCGGGAGAGAACAGCCGCAGGGCAGCGTGCCGCCAGCAGGCCGTTCGGTGTGGAGGAATTCGGAAACGCTCACGAGGGTCGTGGAAGTGGACTATCCGGAGCGGAGCGTCGAATCAAGCGAAGCTGACCGAACACCCTGTGCCATACCCCAATCGGCGGGTGCCGCTCCATTGAGTTGGTTCACGGTGCCTTTTTCAGTCGCAGGCCATACTATGATTGCTCGTCCGTCCACAACCCCATATGCGCCCGCCGCGGCCCTGTGGCGCTCGAACCGCCTTATTACGGCGGTAGTAGTTCTCGGTTTTCTCGTTTCGAGCGAGGTCGCCAGCGCCCCCCGCCCCAAACGGGCCGCGCTGGGGGGCTCCCCGGGAAACCCGACGCAAGCAGCGGCACAGAGTATCGCGACTAAGCAGGCAAGAACCAATTTTGAAAGATCCCTGGAGGCAAAGGGCAACACCGATTTCCTCCTCACCCCGGCGCTCTTGGTGCGGGAGGCGATCTCCAGCGGCGCTTTCGTCACTTATCCTTCCGAGTGAGTGTGCCCCTACACCGGCATCGCTACCGAGGTCTTGCGGCTGCCTCAGCAGTGGCCACCTCGGCACTGTGGAGCATGAACGCTTTTGGCGGCGAACACGTTGAGCCTTCGGGGAGGAACCTTGGCAGTGCGGTGCAATTTGACGCCGTCATCGAATTTCACCAGCGATCAAGTGCCTGCGATGTGGTGCTCTTTGCCCGGTATTGGGTTAGCACCAACTTTTACTATTTGGGTGTGGTCTGGGGAGAGCCCCACGGCCGCGGCTTGGATTTCAGCGTTTACCCCCCAACGATGACAATAGGCAGCACCGAGCAAGCCTTCAAGGTGGGCCACCAGCTTAATCCTGGGCGCAACTTCGAAGCCACCAAGCCATTTGGCTCGCGAGGTGCGTTCAAGAGCATGTTCGGCGATTACGCGGTTTCCAATGCCCGCTTTGCGGAGCAGGAGGCTGAGAGTTCGCGTATCTTTGTGTCTGACCTGTCTGATTTGCACCCTGCCACCAATGGTCCCGAATCCGCCGTAGAAGTAGTAATAGGCCCGGGGCTCGGTTCCGCTAGGGACTTGGCGAGTCTGAGGCTAACGCGAGACAGTGATACGATTTCATCGATCGATGTTTACGATCGTGATCAGCGCCTAGCGAAGCGGATCAGCTACAGCTTTTGGCCGGGCTCCGAACCTCCCCGGCTGAAGCGGGAACAGGTTGAGCTGGCAGAGCGTCCGATGGTTCTGGGATTGCCGGACGGAGGTCTCGTTGTCACAACCCAGCAAACAAACACTTTCAGAATCACAGAGTTCCTGGCTACCTATGGCGAAAGGGGACGCACATCGGTTGTGGACTTCAAACCGGTGGCCGTCGGAGCAACGGTCGTCTCGCTTCCAGAGCGCGTTACGGTGAACGACGCTTCCGGCGTGGAACTGCGGGGCGCGAGGCTGGGCGGCTTTTGCGCATTCACCTTCGGGGCTGAGGCCGCTGCGGCGGCCGCAAACCGTTATGCGGGGTTCACACCCGCCTTGGCACGGTACCGCGAACTCATCACCAAGTACTGGAAGCATTCTCCCCGCGATGTAAGCACCACCGATAAAAGCGTGCTCGAAGATCTACGACACCAGATCGAAGCCACCTCACAAGAGGCCGGAGCGAGCTTGGGTGAAGAAATGCGCCGCATCAATGCCCTCATGGAGTTAAGCCGGCTGCTGGGTGATGAGGAGGGCCTCCTCCGTTATTATCGCCGGTATCTTTCCGATCTCGCGGGCAACGGCCTCAAGGAGATGCTTGTGGTTGGGGGATACACAGCGGTTGATACTTCGGTTTTGTGGGGACGATGGTCCGAGGCATTCTTGTTGCTAAACGCTTGGCTAGACCGAGTTTCGGAGTCACTGGACTTGGCCACGATTCTCGATCTCGCCGCCGGGGAGCTGCGCAAGGGAAACTGTTGCGCGACCGCCAAACTGTTGGAGCGGGCAGAGCGGCTCTCTTGCGACTCTTCGGCGATCCGGTTTGAGATCTCAGCCTTGGCCGCACTGAGCCTCACACGTTTGGAAAGACTGGTCGAGAACGAACGCCAACTGAAGAGCGAGATCGATCTCGCTCAGGCACAGTGGGCTTTACGACTGCTGGGCAAGGCAGAAATTGGACGCCGGATGGCGCAAAGCTTGGAGTCGGCGCGCGAGCGCCTCCAAGCCGCTGGTGGGAAACTGTCCGACTCCCAGAAGGCCCTCGCGCTCCAAGTCCTAGGCACCTGGCAGGGGCCAGAGGATAGTGGTGGGTCCGGGCGGCCGAGTGGGGGCTTCGGCACCCCCAACGGCACCCCTCCCTGACGTTGCACCTCTTGGGCTCTCTGGGAGCTCGCGGAGATCGCTGAACCGCGGCGGGGCACAAAGTCCTGCAAAGCGAGCGTTCTTCATTCTTGTCGGGTTACCGGACCGCGGCTGGGAGGGTGGCGAAGAGCTCCATCGAGGCGCGTTTTTCCGGCAGGTCGTTCGCTTCCTTTGGGATTTTGGTCATCAGGTTCCCGATCGACGGGTCGCCCACCTTCAACCGTCCGATCCGGAGGGTCTGGAGGTGACGCAGTATCCGCGGCACCTCGCCCGCTTCCCAGGCCAGGCGCGCTCTAATCCATTACGCCAGAAAACAGAGCCGCACATGATCGCGCACCCGATCCGGCCGTCAATCCAACCCCGGGCGCACCTCCAGAAGGCTCCTCAACTTACACAAGGCCTCCTCCACATCGAGCGGCCCTTTGGAATGGCCCACCACCTGCTGTTTGGGGTAGGTCCTCGCCGGGCAGTTGGTGTGGAGCGGCCAGTGCCAATCAGAACCACCGAGCGCAACAACCGAGAAGCAATCGACCGGTCCCCGCCCCCTGTTCAGATTCCCCCGGCGCTCATTTAACAGGTCCGCCTTTGCCCATCTTCGCGATTTCCCTGGCAGCCGCCTGGGCCTCCGAGTCACCTTTTTGGGCGGCGGCGTAAAGCCTCGTGGTCAAGCTATCAAGGAGAGCCGAGACGGCGCGGAGTTGGTCAGGGGTCACCTTGGTGGGATGGCGCAAACCGATGAGCGTGGAGTAGGCGACCACGTAACCGTTGGTGCGGTCCGCCGCCACCGCTGTTTCCCACCGCGCCTTCAGCTCCGCATCAGCTGAATCGAAGGCCGCCCCGGCACCAGATCCAATAGTGCCGCTCCGCCCGCACCCGCCGGCGACTATCGCGGACAAGCCGAGGCAAACAATCTGGCAGAATTTCCGATAACCCATAGATCCTGATAGGGGCAACCACCCCGACTCACATACCATCAAAGTGACCGTTCGCGGCTCCGGGATACCACCAGACAAAGTTGTGGATGGGCGAGACCTGATCGGCCTGCTGCCGCCACTGGGTAACCGTGTAATATTGGACGGTCCCGCAGAGGAGCATCAGGTTTCCGCCGTTCTTGCTGTGGAGCCGCCCGATCCCCTCGGTGTCATCGGGGAAGTTTGCGCCGTCGTTAAACTCGAACGCCTCCTTGCCAGCCGGGCCGTACTGCGCTTCATCCGGCTCCCACATCAGCACGCAGGTGGAGTTCCAAACGTCCGTGGTCTTCCAACTCTTCCCCTCATTCTCCCAATTGGGGCCGAACGATACCGCGGATCCGTTCATCACGTAGCTCGACATCTTGTTGTTGCGGATCGTCACGTTGTTGGGAGGCCCCGGCGTCGTCCAAGTCGGGCTCTTGACGTCCACTGGGCAGAGGTACGACTTTGGGTTGGGGCAGTATTTGTACCAGAGACCCCCAGAGTAGGCAATTGTCTGCTCGTTCTGGTAGGCACCGCCGGGCCCCACATCCGGGCAAACACCGTTGGTAACGGTGTAGAGCCAGCCGGGTACGTTGACGCCGTTGACGGAGCCAGCGCCGTCCCAGTTCGCCCAGGCGATGTACTCTTGGTTGTCCGATGAATACATGGTCGAGGCGGCGATCAACTGCTTCTGGTTGCCAGTGCAGGTCATGCGGTCGGCCTTTGCCTTGGCGCTGGCCAAGGCGGGCAGCAGCATCGCGGCCAGAATCGCGATGATGGCGATAACCACCAGCAACTCGATGAGCGTGAAGGCAAGCTCGACGCCAGGGCGAACAGGGTTCGGTTTGGCTTTCATGTAATCATTCTAGGCGGCGCGGCCCACTCGTCAATCACTTTGGCTTGTCCCCAAATGGGAAGCGCCGCGCCGGTGCTTCTCAATGGGGCTGCCGTCAGCATCGCCCGGATCGCCCCGGATGTAAAGTGTGTGTTCCGCCGCACAGGGCGGCCCGCCACGGTGAGGTCCGGATGTCCAGGGTGCCAGGAGGGCCTCGGCCTGCTTAAATCCCTGGGGGGTGGCGACGGTCGTTCCGTCCTCCGCTGCGCCCCGCACGGGGTCATCGAAGTGCGGTGACCCCGCCCTGGCGGGTTGCCGGAGCGGTGACCGCGGCGGTGAGCACCCGGTCGTCGCCGACCCGGCCCCATCGGACCCCGCTCAACTTGAGAGTGCCGTCGGCGGAGGCGGCACCGGCCCCAGCGACGCCGCGCAAAGCGTGGCCGCCGCCGAGTATCTTGGGGGCGTAAAAAAAGACCACCCGGTGGGCGAAGCCACCAAAGAGGAACGAGGCGTTCACCTCGCCCCCGCCTTCCACGAGCAGGCCGAGCACCCCTTCCGCGCCGAGCTGCCCCATCAACCACGCCAGGTCGACGCGGTGGGGGGAGGAAGCGGGACCGGCCAGATCGCCGGCTGCGGCCGGAGCCTCCACCACCCGGACCCGGCCGCGGAGCGCCCGGACCCGCCCGGCGGGCGCGGCCGGACCGACCACGATCGTGGTCAGCGCGGCCTGATCATCGGCCACCACCCGCGCATCCAGCGGGGTCCGGGCGGTGGAATCGAGGATGATCCGCCGCAACCGGGAAACGGCGCCGGGGGGACGGAGCGGCCGGAAGGTGAGCGATGGGTTGTCAGCCAGGACGGTGTTGACGCCCACCAGAATGGCATCGGCGTCCCGGCGAAGCCGCATGCCGTATTCCCGGGCCGGCTCCCCGGTAATCCAGCGCGACTCGCCTGTGGCAGTGGCGATCTTGCCATCGAGGGTCATGGCCGCCTTGACGGTGACGAGCGGGGTGCGGTGGACGATCCAGTGGTTGAAGGAGGCGTTCAGCAGGCCGCAGGGGCCGGCGAGGACGTCCGGGACCACGCGTATCCCAGCAGCCCGCAGGAGGGCGAACGCGCGGCCGGCGTGGGCGGGGTTGGGGTCGGTGGCCCCCACGACCACGCGGCGGATGCCGGCCGCAATGATGGCATCCGTGCAGGGAGGGGTGCGACCGTGGGTGGAACAGGGTTCGAGGGTGACGTAGAGATCGGCGCCCTGGGGATCCCGACCGCAGGCCCGGGCATCCTGGAGCGCCTCGATTTCAGCATGAGGGCCGCCCGCGTGGTGGTGCCAGCCGCGGCCGATGATGCTGCCAGCTCTAACCAGTACGGCACCGACCATCGGGTTGGGGGACGTGGTCCCCTGGCCTCGCTTGGCGAGCCGCAGGGCGGCGCGCATGAACCGGGGCGAGGGCGGCTGGATGCCGCCGCGACTCCGCGTCTTGGGGGTGCGCTGGCTCATCGTCTTGGCTCAGATCGCTCCATCCGCGCCCGCGGCGGACCGATCCGGGCGGCGCGGCAGCGCCGCCCTACCGCTTGCCCGGTAGGGCCGAGCTGCTGCTCGGCCCAAATCAAATTCCCCCCCAACGCCATCGTCCTGCCTCGGCCCCCTCCATCCCACGTCCGCGGCGGACCGATCAGGGCGGCGCGGCAGCGCCGCCCTACCACGTGCCCGGCCCAAACCAAATCCCTCCCGGCCGATCCCCCATCACCCACGCTCAGATGGTACGGGCACACATTCGGAGCGGCATCACTCGGCAAAGAGGGCATGGGCGAACTCGCCGGGGTCGAACGGCTGCAGGTCGTCGGGCTGCTCGCCCAGGCCGATGAACTTGATGGGGAGACCCAGCTCTTTCTGGATGGCGACCACCATGCCGCCCTTGCTCGTGCCGTCGAGCTTGGTGACGATGAGGCCGGAGAGCGGGACGGCGAGGTGAAACTCCCGGGCCTGGATCATCGCGTTCATGCCGGTCGAACCGTCCAGCACCAGCAGGACCTCATGCGGAGCGCCGGGGAGCTGGCGTCCGATCACGCGATGGAGCTTTTGGAGTTCCTGCATCAGATTGTGCTTGGTGTGCAGGCGGCCCGCCGTGTCGATGAAGAGGTAATCAACCCCGCGGGTGACAGCGGCGGTGACCGCGTCGTGGGCTACCGCGGCGGGATCGGCGGCATAGGCGCCAGCGATCACGTCCACCTTGAGCCGCTGGCCCCAGAGCTTGAGCTGCTCGATGGCGGCGGCGCGGAAGGTGTCACAGGCGGCGAGGAGGACGGTCTTGCCCTGGGAGCGGGAAAGGTGGGCGAGTTTGGCGGCGGTGGTGGTCTTGCCGGTGCCGTTGACCCCGACGAGGGAAACCACGGTGACGCCGGCGGGCGCCCGGACGAGCCCGGACGGAGCCGCGCCGAGGCTCTCGCGGACCTCGCGCTCCGCCACGGCAAAGGCATCAAGGCCGACGGCCCCCTGGGTCTCGTAGGCCAGCTTGACGGCCTGGAGGATGCGGGCAGTCATCGGGGCGCCAAAGTCGGCGCCAATGAGCACCGCCTCCAGCTCTTCCACTGCGGCCGCGTCCAGCTTCGGCGAGCGGGTGAAGATACGCTTGAGTTCGTGGGCCAGCTTGCTCTGCGTTTTGTGCAGTCCGGCCTTGAGTTTGGCAAAGATTCCCATGAGTTCAGGAAGAGACACCGGACGGGGTGGCCCCGGCCCCCGCCCTCGGGCGCGACCGGCGGTGAAGGGCGGCCTTGAGGTGGTCCACGTAGCCGTAGGGAAGACGCATGGTGCCGATCAAGGGGGTGCCGGAACTGAGGCCGTGGCAGTCGGACCCGCCGGTCATCGCCAGGCCGAAATGGGTGGCGAGCCGCTGGTAATGGGCGGCATCGGAAGGCGTGTGCTTGGTGTGGAAACACTCCAGCCCGTCCAACCCGGCCTCCACCATCGCGGGGATCCCTCGCTCGGTCGGGTAGATGCCGGGATGGGCCAGGACCGCGAGGCCGCTGGCGTCATGAATCAAGCGGATGGCGTTGGCCGCGGAGAACTTGAACTTGGGCACCCAGGCCGGGCGCCCCTTTTTTAGGAACCGCTCGAAAGCCTCGGGAAGACTGGCGCACACCCCCGCCCGGACCAGCACCCGGGCGACATGCGGCCGGCCGGGGGAGTGGCAGTTGGCGAGGCCGAACACGGCCTCGGTGGTGATGGGGATGCGCAACCGCTGCAACCGTTCGACGATCTCGACGATGCGTTCTGATCGGGCCTTCTGAAAGGCTGCCAACTGCCCGAGCAACTCCTCGGAGCGGACATCAAGGAAGTAGCCCAGGATGTGGATTTCATCGCCGTCCTGCTCAGCGGTCAGTTCGGAGCCGAAGATGCACTCGATGCCGGGCGCGGCGCAGGCGGCGGCCAGCAGCAGGCATCCCTCGACCGTGTCGTGATCGGTCAGGGCGATCGCGGCGAGCTCGTGCCGGGTGGCATGCGCAGCGATTTCCGCGGGCGTGAAGGTGCCGTCCGAGAACCGGGAGTGGAGATGGAGATCGGCAAAGGCCATGATCCGCGTTCAGCTCAACTGGCGTCCCGGGCGGGCCGGAGCAAGTCGCCCTTGACCTTGTCGAGGATGCCGTTGACGAACTTGCCGCTGTCCTGGGTGGAGAACTTCTTGGCGATGTCCACCGCCTCGTTGATGCTGACCACGGGGGGGATATCGTCGCGGTGGAGCATTTCGAAGATGGCCAGCCGCAGGATGTTGCGATCCACCGCCGCGATGCGGTGGAGATCCCAGTTCTTGGCGTGCTTCTGAATCACCGCGTCGGCCTCGTCCCGGTGGGTCACCGCGCCGCGGATCAGGGGGTCGGCGAACAGGCGCACCGCCGCCTCGTCCACCGAGGGTGGCGGCAGCTCGACCGGCTGGCCCCAGTTCGCGGGGGCCTTTTCCTCGGAAATGGCTGCGGCGCGCTGCGTGTCCCAAAACTCCGCCAGCGCGGCGTCGATGTTGTCCGGCGGATTCAGGTCGTACTGAAAAAGAAACTGCACGGCCCGTTCCCGTGCCTCGCGTCGTTTGCCCATGAGAGCACGATGCCGGAAAGGGAGACACCTATAAACGAAAATCTTTCACGGACGAGGGCCGGGCGGCCCGACGCCCTGCCTGGACACGGGATCGGGCGCCAAGGCGGTCTCCAACCGGCGCCAAAGGTCCTCCGGATCCTCCAGTCCAACGGAGAGTCGGATCAGGTTCCGGGGCACGCCGCAGGTGTCGGCCCAATCGAGCTCGGTGTAGTGGGCCATCAAGGTGAACGGACAGGCCAGCGTGAAGGTGGTGCCGAGGCTCGGTCCCTTGCAGACCGCCAGCCGCTCGTACACCCCGGCCGAACGAACGGCGGCGTCCCGGGGGAGGAAGGACAACAGGGCACCCCAGCCGCCACCCGGCCGGCGCACCGCCTCGTAGGCTTCGGCGGTCTCCCATTTGGGGTACCAAACCCGCTCCACCCCGGGGTGCTTCCGCAACCGCTCGGCCAGCAACAAACCGTTGGCATTGTGCCGCCGCATCCGTTCGGGAAAACCGCCGGCCTCACCTTCGATGACCACTGCATCCTCCCACCAGAGCAGTTCCTCGTGCTCCGCCTCCACCGCCTGCCGCAACGCGGCGTACCAAGGCGACCGGCGGTTGCAGATCAGAGCGCCGCCCATGGCGTCCCCGCGGCCGACGACGAACTTGGTCAGGCTGGTGGCCACCAAGTCGGCATGACCCATCACGTTGATGTTGAACGGGGTGGCCACCACATCATCAACGATCAAAGGCACGTCGTGGGCCCGCAGGAGAGGACCGATCCGGGTGGCATCCACGGAACGCAGGACCGGGTTGCCGGGAATTTCGCAGAAACAAGCGGCCAGCCGCTCGCGGTGCATCAGGTCGTGGAGGTCGTGCTCCACGGTATCGAAATTGTGCAGCAGGATGCCATCCACCCCGAGTTTTTGTTGGAGCTTGAGGGTGTCCACGTAAGGGAACCCGAGCTGGGCGGTGGGGACGCCGGGGAGGCGGCGCTGAACGGCCCGCAGGGCGGCGAACTGGGCAGCCATGCCGGTGGGGGTGAGGAAAACATCCTCCTCGGGGCAGTCGTAGAATCCGGCCAGATGCCGGCGGAGGGCGCGGCGGACCTCGGCCGCGCCATCGGGCGCGGACTGGACGGGCCCGGCCAGTCTCGCCTGGGCCTCGCGACTGGAAACAATCAAGCCGGTATGCTGCCAAAAGGCCTTGAGCGAGAGGAACCCGGGATCATCGGTGGCGACCGCGCAGGCCCCGTCACGGACCATCACCTCAGCGGGCGCGCCGGAGGAGCGGCGGACGAAATCCGCGGCGCGGCGGGCGACGGTCATCGAGGGGAAAGGGAGGGCCGGCCGCGCCCCGGCTATCTGGCGGGCCAGGGCTTGGACCAAGGGGTGGATGAGGAATCGGGGATAACCGCTGGTCAGCCGCCGCATCACCTCGGGGGTCTTTTCCTCGTAGCCGACCACATCCGCCCAGCGTGGGAGGGACATCGAGACGGCGTGGGGGGAGGCGGGCATCGGCCGACCCAGATCGGCGGCCTGCCAGGCGGGCCGGACCAGTAAATCCACTTCACTCATTCAGGCGGCAGAATACCGCATGAATCCCCGGATGGCGAGCGGTGAAAGCCCGGGGGAGGCGGGTTGCGAAGGGGCGATCCCCCTACCCTCCGGCGCCCAAGACCGAAGGATCGGGCCGGGAGGGACGGTTGGCGGCTTCCGGCGCGCGAACGCCCCAGGAGATGCCCGGAGGCGGAACTGGTGCCAACGGCACCGTAGCAGGCAAATCACGGCCGGGGCCGCGTCCTGTTCAGAGGGTTGACACCGAGGCCAAGAGCCGCTCTTTGACCGAGGGATCCAAAGCGATCGCATTCAGCCATCCGCGCGCGGCTGCGGCATCCACGGCCAACCATCCGCTCGCCACCAGCTCAAGCTCGTGGTTCCTCGCGGTGTCGTCGCCAATCGAGACCGCCCATTGGGCCGCGGTGGCAGGAAACTGCGGGATGAGCTGGGTGGCGAAGGTCTCGACGGCGAGGTCGCGCCCGGGGCCGGCGGACAGGCCGTTCAGCCACTGCGCGGCTGCGGCGGGGTCCTGATCCGCCCAGAGCTGCACCAGGTTCTGGGTGGCGACGTTGCGCAGTGCCCCTTCGGGGAACTGGTTGACCCACCCGGCGGCATCCTCAGGCTGGACCTGGACCCAGCGTTGAACAATGCCCACCACCGCGTCCTCCTGCAAACGTCCCGCGCCAAGTACGGTGACCGCGAAGGTGCCGGCGGCGAGAGGATCGGAATTGCCCCAGGAGATGGCGATGGCCGAAAGGGCGCGCTCCCGCGTGGCGGGGTCGGGAATTTGCCCGGCCCACTGGGCCGCGTCAGCCGGGGATTGCATGCCCCATTGGCTGGCGGCGTGCACCACCAAGTCGGCACGGCCGGCACTGTCGGACAGGCCCGCGGCGAGGTTGATGGCACCCGCGGGGTCCGTCCGGGCCAATTCATAGCCCAGCGAGAGAACGGTCTGATCGCGGGCCGCATCGGCCGGCATTTGTTGAACCCAGGCGCTGGCTGCCGCGGGGTCGCTGGCCGCCCAGACCATGGCCACGTCCGCCACCGCAGCCGAACGCTCGGCACCGGCGGGCAACCGGGCCACCCAAGCGGCGGCGGCAGTCGGAACGCTCCGCGCCCAACGGTGGAGCAGGCGGGATTGGAGGTCATCCCGGGCGTCCTCCTGCCCGGCTGCGAGCCAAGCGAGCGCAGGGGCCAGGTCTTCCGCAGCCAGAGCGGCCACGACCCGGTCCAGGACGGCATCCCGCCGGGCGGGGTTGTTTTCCCCCCGCCACTGCACGGAGGCTGCTTGCAGGGCGGCGCGTCCCGCCTCGGAAAGCACCGAACTGGCCGGGGCGGCCGGGAGGAGGGCCGGTGCGACCAAGCCCGTGGGGGAGCCAGCCGCAACCGGAGCCGCCTGAGGGGCGACGCCCCGGGGGGCATAGGCCAGCCACCCGGCCAAGAGCACCCCGGCGGAGCCGAGAGCCACCCATTTCATTTGCCTGATCGAGAGCATTGGTTGAAAAATCGAGGCCCCGCCGGCGAAGCGGCGGGGCCGGTTGAGTCAGCGATGCCGCTCCCTTACGGGGTGGCGGTCACGTTGTCGAAGGTGGCAGTGCAGAGACTGCCGTCGTTGTGGCTGGTGACGCAGAGGCCGATATAGACACTGCTGGCCATGTTGATCGTCTGCGAGTTGCATTGCGTCCAGGACGATCCGTTCGAGGAGCAATAGCTCGTGAACGTGTTCCCGCTGCGGACCACCTTCACCCAATAGGGCGTGGTGCAGGCGTTGTCGGTCGGCATGTTGCACGAGCCGCCGGTGCCGTTGCGGTATTCGCAAGCCGCCCCGTTGCCCGGTGTCACCAACATGCAGCAATGACTGGCGTTGCTGTTGAGGCTCTCGCGGATCATCACGCCGGCCTTGGACCAAGCCACGCCGTTCTGGATGCCGGTGCACCGCGCGACGATGGTGCAATCCCCGCTCGCCGGCTGGCAGGCAAACTGGAAGCCGTCGCTGGTGCCCCAAATGTCGGCTCCCGAGCCGCAGATCGTGAACACCCCGGAGGCGCAGTAAGATCCGCCGTGGGCGGCAACCGATCCGACATCCTGGCAGTTCCACGGCGCCGGTGTGCCGGTCGTGACGCAGACCTCGCCGGAGTTGCAGCTCTCGACCCCGCCCTTGACGCAGGTGACGACGTAATAATAGGTGTTGCCGTTCGCGCAGCCCGTGTCGAGGCAGCCATTGCACGACCCTGACAGGCCGGACTCAACCGTGGTGTACGGCCCGCCGGAGCAGTTCGAGCGCTTCAGGTTGTAGCTGGAGCAACCCGGCACCGAAGCCCAGGAGAGAACGTTGCTCCCGCATCGCGGAGCGCCACAGAAATTGGTCGGTCCGGACAGACAGGGCGGGAGAACGGTGATGGAGCAGGACGAGCTGCCGATGGCGCCGTGCGAGTCCTTCACCTGCGCCGTGAAGCTGAACGTCCCCGCGAGCGTCGGCACCCCGGCCAGCACACCCGTGTTGGTCGCGAGCACCACACCGCCCGGCAGGCTGCCGCTGAGAATCTGGTAATTCGTATAGGTCGAGGTCCCACCAGAGGCGCTGAAGGCGGAGGAGTAAGCGAGACCAACCTGCCCCGTCGGGGCGACGCAGCCGAGCGTGATGCAAGTGCTCACCAAGACGGTGTCGGAAACCGTGTTGGTAACCGAAGCGTCATCCGGCGAAGTGCCGATGGCCGACACGGTGCTCACCAAGCTGGCCGGAGTCCCGGCCCCGATGGTGTAGTTCGTGGTGATGACAAAGCCCTGGCCGGGCAGGAGGGTGGTCGAGGCGCAGTAGATGGCGCCGCCGAACAGCGAATCCCTGACTTGCAGCCCGCCGCCGAAACTGGTGTTGCCGCTGTTGGTGACGCTGATGGTGTAGGTGATGGTCTGGCCGCAGGACGCGGTCGCAGGCACGCTCACCGCCAGGGTCACCGCAGGCGCCGTGCCGGTGTAACCGAAGTTCACCCCGGAAACAACCTGACAGCTCCCGACGTTCACGGTGGCCTGGTTGTTCAGCCAGGAACCGTTGCCCGCCGTCTGGGTGTAATTGGCGGGCGGAACCACCGCCACGGTGTAGGCCCCCGAGGCCAGGTTCGTGAAGGCGTAGTCGCCGTTCGTGCCCGTGACCGTGGAGGCCACCACGGCACCGTGGGCGCCCAAGAGCTGAACGGTGACACCCGGGAATCCCGGATCGCCGTTGATGCAGCCGTCGGCGTTGACATCCTTGGCAACCAAGCCGGAGATGCCGTTGGTGCCGCCGGGCGCCATCAGGTTGATGACCTGGATGGCGGAGCTGGTGTTCAGGCAATTGTCAACCGCGGTCCACGTGCGGGTGATGACATAGTTACCCTGGCAGGCACCCGAGGAGATGGAGTCGCTGTAAGTGACGGTCGGGTTCGCGGTGCAATTGTCCGTGGCAGTGGCGTAGCCGGTCTGGGCCGGACTCGGGGCCACCGAGGGCGGCGCGAGGTGGCTGGCACCCCAACTGCTCAACTGGCAACCCTGGAAACAGCCGTTGAGGTTGTCCAGCAGACCGCAGACGTAACTCGGAGTGCACCCGGAGGGAACGCCGGCGCTCGAGCCGCCGAGGACGCAATTGGCGACATTAAGAATCTGGCTGACGGTCTGGCCGTTGCACGGCGAGGTGGAATCGTTCAGCGTGAAGTTGCCGCAACCGGCCCCGAAACCGATGCTGGAGCCGCAATTGCCGTAATCCACGTTCAAGCGCAGGGCGAGAACCTCGGCGCAGAGCTGGCCGGCGGCGCAGGTCGCCGGGTTGGTGGCGCTGCAATTCAAGAAGCCGGGCGTGGCGCAGTTGTTGAGGCAGTTCTGGATGCACGCCGGGGAGGTGAAGGTCAGGCAGTAGCCGCCAGTGTTGGTGCAGCCGATTTGCACACGGCTGTTGGTGTAAACCGAGCAGAAGTAATTGGTGAGAATGCTGCCCGGGTTCCGGCCGTTGCACGGATAGTACTGGCAGGCACCGTTGTTGGCCCAGTTCCCGACATAGGACTGCCAGGTGTTGCCCACCCGGTTCCAGTCGCAACTGTTGTACCAGCAGCCCTGCTGGTAGTTCTGATTGCACCACGACCACCAATTGGTGCCGCCACAGGAGCTGCCCCAGTCACCACCCTTGAAAGTGCAATACCAGGGCGCGGAGGCGATATTGGTGTAAATCGTGACGTTGGCCGGCAGAGTGATGACCGGCGGGGTCTTGTCGTAAGTCCAGGAATAGCTGACGTTGGTCACCACCGAGTTCCCGCAGGCGTCGGACACGGTCACGATGAACGTGCAGTTGGACGCGCAGGCCGTGCCGCCGTAAACCGCGCTGACGTTGACGCTCACCGACGGGCAGGCGTCGGTGACAACCACCTGCGACTTGATGGTCGCGGCGGTGGGAAGCGCGGCGGGGTTGCAACCGAGGCTGCCGCCCACCGGAATGCCAATCCCGACCACCGGCGAGGCGATGACCAAGCCACAGGTGTTGGTGACCATGAAGGCCGAGCTGGAGGTGGAGTCCGCGACCTTCACCGTGAAGGAGAAGGGACCGTTCGCCGCCGGCGTGCCGGAGATCAGCCCGCTGGCCGCATTGAGAGCCAGGCCTGACGGCAGGGCACCGCCGATGATGGAGAACGTGTAAGGCGGAGTGCCGCCGCTGGCCGTGAGGCTGGAGGAATAGGGCACCCCGACCTGCCCGGTGCCTTGGGAAACGCAGGCGGCCGTGACCGGCGGCGGCTCGATGCTGACCGTGCAGAAGGAGCTGACGGTCGCGGTCAGGGCGCTGACGAGAACGTCGCCACAGGCGGCCTTCACACTGATGTACCGGTTGGTGGGGTAGCCCGGAATGGCGAACGCGGTCAGGTCGGACACGCTGTTACTGATGAGCAGGACGCCCAGGGTGCCGGCGGTGCCGGACCCGTAAACGTTGTAGCTGTCGCCGCTCTTGACCTTGCCGACCGAGAGTCCGGGGTTCTGGGCCCCGCTGGAAATCAACTGGCCGAGGTCCAATTGGACGAAGGAATTGGTGTTGATCGCGCTGCTCGATTCTCCGCTGAGGCCCAACCCGACCACGTCGCCAGTGCCGTTTGTCCCGTAGAGGGCGGCCGCCTTGAGCGAAGCCAGGTTGGTGTAGCCGCTGGCGGTGATCCCCAACCCGAAGTTGGTGTAGCCCTGGGAGGTCCCCAGCGTGCCCGAGGGGGTGGCAAAACTCCAACCCACCGTGGTGGAGCAGCCGGAGGCGCATACGGACACCGCCGTCGCACCGCTGGAATCCCTCACCTGGGCGGTGAAGCTGTAGGAACCCGTGATGGTGGGCGTCCCGCTGATGACACCCGTGTTGGTGTTCAGCGTGAGGCCCGGCGGCAGGGTGCCGCTGACGATGGTGTAGTTGGTATAAGGAGCCGTGCCGCCCGCGGCCAGCAGTGCCGTGGAATAAGCCGTCCCGATCTGGCCCGCGCCAGCGGTGCAAGCCAGCGTCAGAGGACAAACCTCGGTGACGCTGATGGACTGGGACGCCGAGCAGGAGTGGGCGTCAGCCACAGTCACGGAGTGGCTCTTGACCGTCAGATTGGTGAACACTTTAGGAGAGGTCGCCGCGGTAAGGCTTCCACCGTCAATGGAGACCGAGTAGGGCGCCGTGCCGCCGGAGAAGGTCACCGTTATGGTGCCGTTGTTACCCACGCAGCTTGCCGGGGTTTCGGACAGGCTCACTGCCACCGCGGTCGGCTGGCCGACCACTGCCGATTGCGGCGCCGTCGCGCAGGAGTGCGAATCGGTCACCACCACCGTATGGGTGCCAGCGGCCAAACCGGTCGCCGTGTAGGGCGAGGTCGCCGTCACCGCCGCGCCGCCGTCCACCGACACCTTGTAGGGGGAGGTCCCGCCGCTGAAGGTCGCCGTCACTTTGCCGTCGCTGCTGCCGTAGCAGCTCGTGTTGGTCGAGACCACGCTCAGGGCCACCACGGTTGGCTGGCCGACTACCGCGGATTGCGGAGCCGTCGCGCAGGAGTGCGAATCAGTCACCACCACCGTGTGCGTGCCGACCGCCAGGCCGGTCGCAACGTAGGGGGAGGTCGCCGTCACGGCCGCGCCCCCGTCCACCGACACCTTGTAGGGCGACGTGCCGCCGCTAAAGGTCGCCGTGATCTGGCCGTCGCTGGTGCCGTAGCAGCTCGTGTTGGTCGAGACCACGCTCAGGGCCACCGCGGTCGGCTGGCCGACCACCGCCGACTGCGGAGCCGTCGCGCAGGAGTGCGAATCAGTCACCACCACCGTGTGCGTGCCGGCAGCCAGGCCGGTCGCGACGTAGGGGGAGGTCACCGTCACCGCCGCGCCACCATCCACCGACACCTTGTAGGGGGAAGTGCCGCCGCTGAAGGTCGCCGTCACTTTGCCGTCGCTGCTGCCGTAGCAGCTCGTGTTGGTCGAGACCACGCTCAGGGCCACCGCGGTCGGCTGGCCGACCACCGCCGATTGCGGAGCCGTCGCGCAGGAGTGCGAATCAGTAACCACCACCGTGTGCGTGCCAGCAGCCAGGCCCGTCGCGACGTAGGGCGAAGTCGCTGTGATCGCCGCGCCGCCGTCCACGGACAACTTGTAGGGAGACGTGCCGCCGCTGAAATTCGCCGTGATCTGGCCGTCGCTGCTGCCAAAGCAGCTCGTGTTGGTCGAAACCACGCTCAGGGCCACCGCGGTCGGCGAGCCGACTACCGCCGATTGCGGAGCCGTCGCGCAGGAGTGCGAATCGGTCACCACCGCGGTGTGCGTGCCGGCGGCCAAGCCGGTCACGGTGTAGGGCGAGGTCGCCGTCACCGCCGCCCCGCCGTCCACCGACACCTTGTAGGGAGACGTGCCGCCGCTGAAGGTCACCGTGACTTTGCCGTCGGTGCTGCCGTAGCAGCTCGTGTTCGTCGAGACCACGCTCAGGGCCATGGCGGTCGGCGAGCCGACCACCGCCGATTGGGGCGTGGTCGCGCAGGAGTGCGAGTCAGTCACCACCACCGTGTGCGTGCCTGCGGCCAGGCCGCTGGCGCAATAAGGCGAAGTAGCCGTCACCGCCGCGCCACCGTCAACCGACACCTTGTAGGGGGCCGTGCCGCCGCTGAAGGTCGCCGTGACTTTGCCGTCACTGCTCCCGAAGCAACTCGTGTTGGTCGAGACCACGCTCAGGGCCACCGCGGTCGGCTGGCCGACCACTGCCGATTGCGGAGCCGTCGCGCAGGAGTGCGCATCAGTAACCACCACCGTGTGCGTGCCCGCGGCCAGGCCGCTTGCAACGTACGGGGAGGTCGCCGTGATCGCCGCGCCGCCGTCCACCGACACTTTGTAGGGAGACGTGCCGCCGCTGAAGGTCGCCGTGATCTGGCCGTCACTGCTGCCGTAGCAGCTCGTGTTGGTCGAGACCACGCTCAGGGCCAGCGCGGACGGTTGGCCGACCACTGCCGATTGCGGAGCCGTGGCGCAGGAATGCGAATCAGTCACCACCACCGTGTGCGTGCCGGCAGCCAGGCCGCTGGCGCAATAGGGCGAAGCAGCCACCACAGCCGCCCCGCCGTCCACCGACACCTTGTAGGGGGACGTGCCGCCACTAAAGCTCGCGAAGATCTTGCCGTCAGCGCTGCCGAAGCAGCTTGTGTTCGTCGAAC
>Ga0182030_10006787_pt1 | contig 24058 bp, 19 predicted proteins | sample 812S3MmetaG_FD_121299 | JGI IMG/M metagenome (GOLD analysis project Ga0182030, IMG submission 121299) | Permafrost microbial communities from Stordalen Mire, Sweden - 812S3M metaG (Illumina Assembly) | ecosystem: Environmental > Terrestrial > Soil > Wetlands > Permafrost | place: Sweden...
TCACCGATGACGAGGGTCGATACTTCTTCGCATCGGGCGATCTGCGCGGGTGTACGCTGCTCATGTTTTCGGCGGCTAAGCCTGGGTACAGCCAAGCATTCGCGCGAGGCAGTAACAATGAGCTCTGGGGTCCCGACAAGATCGAGATACCGGCGTTGATGGTCATGATAAAGGAGTCCGACCGGGTTATTGCGGAATTGCCGGGCTTGATGCCGAATCCTGAGTCGCACATCACTCGGCAGAACGGTGAGCGCCTTTACGTGGACGAATTCAAGCATGCTTATGAGTATTTTTTGGAAGCGAAAGGCATCGCTACAAGCGAGCGCGAGATTTCCTTTGTGCGTGAGCATGGCTGTGGGCCGATCCAGGAAATCCATGACAGGGTACCTGCGGCCGACCTGAAGGAGATTGCTGGAGAGGAGGTCAAGTACAGCTACGGTGCAAACACCCCTCGCAGTCAATCGGGTCACGCCAGGATAGGAGACTACAGCGAAGAGGTCCGGGCCTTCTGCGAAGCGAAGCCGGTCCAATGACGGCAACTTCTCATAACGCATTGACTGTCAATTAAAGTAGGAATAGCGATGCGTGGATGCGCTGAATTGTCAGCGCTGTTGATCACTATATCGAGCGGCCGTCGAACCACAGGATGCCTTTCGTGATCCGCCAATGATGTCCACCGGCTTTCAGCGAGGGTGTTAAGGCTTGGGTACCGAGCGCAGTTTCTCGCCCCGTCTCGGTCTTGTCAGACTTCGCTCCATTCGCCCACTTTAGACCGCATTCACGATGGCTCGTGATCAGATGCGGCCAGCACACAATTCTCGCAGGCTCATGGCGTCGCGCGCGCGCGCTTCAATGCCTGCCCAATCTTGCGCAGCGAGCAGCTCCGCGGACACGGGCCATGAACTACCGATGCATACCACGTTGGGCAGTTGCAAATAGTCCTGAGCCGTAGCGCGGGTAATGCCGCCGGTCGGACAGAAGAGTACGTCCGGAAACACCGGACCCATCGCCGTCAAGATCCCGACGCCACCCGCCAGATGCGCGGGAAACAGTTTAAGCACATTGAAACCTGCCTCGCGCGCGCTGATTACTTCGGTCGGCGTCATGACGCCAGGCAACAACGGAAATCGAGCGCCGCGCGACGACCTGGCAAGCTCGGTGGTCAATCCTGGTGTCACGCCGAAATGCGCGCCGGCTCGGTCGGCAGCCGCGAAATCTCGAGCTCGCGTCAGCGTACCGATACCGACGATCGCATCCGGAAGACCTTTCCTCATGGCCTCGACGGCAGCAAACGCAATGGGTGTCCGCAGGGCGACCTCGATCACTGAAATGCCGCCCCTCAGCAGCGATCGAGCTACCGGGAGGGCTTGTGAGAGATCGGTGATCGTGACAAGAGGAATTACCGGCGTGAGATTGACTATGTCGCGGATGTTCAACGAGTGACCTCTTGCTCTATACCGGGCGTCCGCGTTGGAAGAGCTAGTGCGCGCGAACTGTCGACAATCATACAATATATAGCTAGACTCTGAATTGGCATTTAGAAATGCATGCTAAGCCTGCCGTCCGCCGCCAAGTGAGAGGTTCCAGTGGCACAGGTATTAAGAGTAGCCAGTCCGGGAAAAGTGGCCATCGGTGATATCGATGCCGAACGGCCGCTGTTTAGCGGTGAAATTAGGCTGAAAAGCATCATCAGCGCCATCAGCCATGGAACGGAGCTTAATTTCGTGCGCGGCAGCTCCCCGTTCTCGGGACAGTATTTCGACCAATCACTCCGTGTTTTTGTCGAGGGTGTCGACATCAACTCCCATGACCCGGATGTGCTCGGGTACGAGATGGTCAGCGAGGTCCTCGAGGTCGCGGATGATGTAGCGGGAATTCATGTCGGTGACCTAATCCACTCGGGTACGCCTCACCAAGATCGAGCGATCGTGAATGTCGGTGATCAGCGTCGATTTGGATACCCGGTTACGGTCCTGCCGAGGGGCAAGCCTGTGGAACCGGCGCTTTTTATCAGCTTGGGTTCGGTCGCGTTACAGGCGGTGCACGACGCCAATATAAAGATGGGTGATCGCGTTCTCGTCTCGGGATTGGGATCGATAGGGTTGCTGACCGCGCGATTCGCGGTATTGAGCGGTGCTGAAGTGTTCGCTTCCGATCCCATTGCTCTGCGGCGGGAACTCGGCCGGCAGATGGGTGCAGCCGCAACAATCGACCCGACTGAAGCCGGCGGCGGCATCGGCGCCCAGCTTAAGCGCTCTCTTGGACCGCGCGGTGTCGACATCGCCATCGAAACGTCCGGGTCTTATAAGGCGCTTCACGCCTCGATCGCATCCGTCGGCGTCGGCGGCCGCGTGGTCAGCGTCGGCTTTTATCAAGGCGATGCCATTGGCCTCCGACTGGGTGAGGAATGGCACCACAACCGGCCCGAGCTCATCTCGAGTATGGGCGTCTGGGGATGTCCGCACCGGAACTCGCCGCTTTGGGATCGCCAAAGGCTCACCGATGCAGTGCGAGACCTTCTTTACAGCGATAAAATTCCAACCGCTAGCTTGCTCACTCACTACGTCGATTTTGCGAACGCGCAGCGCGGCTATGAGTTAATCATGAATAAACCGAACGACGTGTTGAAGGTGGCCATCACTTATGCCCCTTACTCCTTGTTGGATCCTTCAAAGACGGCACGGACGAGCCAGCCTGAAAAGACCCGGCCATCGGCTCGTCATGATTCGGAAACTCAATAGATGCCGATACGATGTACGATTTGGGGCGAGAACATTCATGAGCGGGAAGACGAAGCCGTTGCGCAAATCTATCCCAATGGCATCCATGGAGCCATCGCGGATGGTTTGAGCGAGGATTCATCGATTATCGCGAAGACGGTGACCCTACAGGACCCAGAGCACGGCTGCACGGCTGACCTCATGGCCGAAACCGACGTGCTGATTTGGTGGGGACACGCTGCGCATGAGACCGTTTCAGAGGAGGTCGTTGAGCGGATCGTATCGAACGTGTGGAAGGGCATGGGGTTTATCGCTTTGCACAGTGCGCATTTCTCAAAGCCGTTCATGCGGTTGATGGGATCGCCCTGCTCACTCAGCTGGCGCGAGGCGGGCGAACGCGAAAGGATTTGGGTGATCAATCGGACTCATCCGATCGCCCGCGATCTTCCAAGCTACTTCGAACTCGAAAACGAGGAAATGTACGGGGAACCTTTTTCGATTCCTGAGCCGCTCGAAACGATATTGATCTCCTGGTTTCAGGGCGGCGAAGTGTTCCGCTCGGGCGTTACTTATCAGAGAGGCGCCGGCCGGATATTCTATTTCCGCCCTGGTCACGAAACGTATCCGACGTACCACAATAGAACCGTGCAACTCGTCTTGCGCAATGCGGTGTGCTGGGCAGCCCGTGTCCGCCGATGGGACAACATAATGAATGCGCCGAACGTGCCCGTCGACGCGGCTCCTGAGCCCATTGTCGAACGGGGGCCCAAGATTCACTCGCCCGGCGAAGAAGGTTTCAGGTAATACTCCGACGGGAGGGGCTCGCGTTGAAGCGGATACGACTGGGAATGGTAGGCGGCGGACGCCGGGCGTTCATCGGACCGGCCCACCGGATCGCGGCACGGCTGGATGATCAATATGAGCTCCTCGCCGGAGCTCTGTCTGCGGATCCCAATCGAGCGCGCGAGTCGGCTCAAGACATTGGGATTGCCGGCGACCGGTCCTATTCCTCCTTCGTCGAGATGGCCGAATTTGAGTCGCGCCGAGTCGATGGAATCGAGGTGGTGTCCATCGTCACGCCGAATGACTCGCATGCCGAGATTGCTAAGGCATTTCTCAATCGAGGCATTCACGTGATTTGCGATAAGCCCTTGGTCCTGACTGTCGAGCAAGGACGAGAACTGCGCGAAGCGGCGCAGGCATCAGGTTGCCTCGTGGCAGTGACCTACAATTACCGCGGCTACCCGATGGTCAGACAGGCGCGCGCTATGTGCGCGGAAGGTGTCCTTGGTACACTTCGAGCGATCGATATCGAATATCTTCAAGACTGGCTTAGTACGCGAATTGAGGCAATGGGCTCCAAGCAAGCGGTTTGGCGGACTGATCCGCATCGAACGGGCGGTGTCGGAGCGCTTGGGGACATTGGCATTCACGGGTACGATCTGTGCCGGTACATTACGGGGCTCCGTGTGGTGTCTGTGTGCGCGGAACTCACCCGATTCGTGGAGGGCCGGGCGGTCGATGACGACGTGCGAGCATCCCTGCAGTTCGACACTGGAGCGAAAGGCCGATTGTGGGCAAGTCAGGTCGCCATCGGTCATGCGAACGATCTGTCGATTCGCATCTACGGCGACTCGGGATCCTTGGAATGGCACCAGTCCAATCCCAGCGTGCTGAGGCACTCCACCATAGGCGCAAGCACTGCAAACCTCCTCGCCGGCGGACCGGGCAGCAGCGTCGCGGTCACGCGAAGCCGTCTACCCGCTGGACATCCGGAGGGATATTACGAAGCCTTCGCGACCGTGTACTCTGAGATCGCTCAAGCCATCCGCGCGCTGCAGCGCGGCGATCGCGCCCATATTCCTGACGGACTACCAGATCTCGGCAGCGGGCTGGAGGCGGTAAACTTTGTTGCGGCAGCGGTCAAGTCGAACGCCGCGGGAAATGTCTGGAAAACTGTCGACACTACCGATGGATGCGCTTATGCTCCGCTCCGTCCGTAAAATGATCGATTCGAAAGCCCACGTCCAGTTGCATGGAATCTCCGGGCTCCAGCACTTGAACACCCGTTGATTCGATTCCATCGGCCATGCAATTGATTCCATCGTTCACGTGAGTCACCGGCTCGAGGCAAATGAAGTCGGCCCCTGCAGGCGAATAAACGACGAATGCTTTCGCTGATGTAGAGGCGCTGATGGTGATTTGGCGACGTAGCTCCGGCAACGCCAAACAGGCACTTCGACTCCACTCCATAAAGCAGTCATCGATGGCGACCTCACCCAGCGGGTCATCGTGCAGAAATCGTGCATCGCGGTGAACCGCGCCGTCGAGCCACAACCCGGCATGAGGTGCCTTAAGTCGGACGCCTTTCGATTTACAAAAGTAAGGATGAATGCCCAACCCGGCCGGCATGCTTCGATGGTCGGCGTTGCGAAGAACCAGTGATATAGCGAGCCGCGCTCGATCGACACGAATGCTCTGCGAGACGCTATACCGGAACGGGAAACCGCGAATGCGCTCGTGATCGTAGCGGATTTCCGCGAAGTTTCCGGCGAAGCGATTGACACTCCATGCGCCAAGCCATGCGTCCCCATGGATAAACAAAGGTTCCTTCGGATGGTTCGGAGGCAGCGGGAACCGATCATTTCGAAAGCGCAGGATCCCATCTCGGATGAAGTTTGAGAAGGGCGCCAGCACGAAGCACGCCGAATCGGTTGGATCGGAGCTCGCGCCGACCCGTGGACGAAGCACGTCCGCGCCCCGCACCCGCCAATGACTCAATGTCCCGCCGAGCGCTGGGAGCACACCGACTTCGCCTTCACTCGATTGCAACAAGATTTCATCATCGGTACCGCTCATGCCAGTTACTATTGCACATAGTATGATTGTCGACAATAATACATGCGAATGCCGAGCTGGTGGCGCAGGAGAACGCGATGAAGATAACCGATGTCGAAGCCCTCTATTTGCGGCTTCCCGTCGTAGATGAAACCCGTACAGATAGCTCCCAAGATGCCTTGGTCATCCGTATCAGCACCGATGCCGGGATTACGGGCTGGGGCGAGGTAGACGGCTGTCCGTCGGTCGCCAAAGCCGTGATCGAAGCGCCAGTTTCGCATACTCAGGTGAAGGGCCTGCGGCATATCCTTATGGGCCAAGACCCGATGCAGACGGAATTTCTCTGGAAGTTAATGTACGAGTCGACGAGTTATTACGGCCGCGCAGGCGCCGTCATTCAAACGATGGCAGGAATCGATTTGGCCTTGTGGGACATCAAAGGGAAGGCGCTCAATCAGCCCATTTGGGCGTTATTGGGGGGGAAGCCGAGCAAACTTCGGGCCTACTCGTCCAACATGTTTCAAATGACCCCCGAGGCGACTGTGGTGCGTGCGAAAGCGGCCATCGATGCCGGTTTCACGGCGATCAAGTTCGGATGGGAACCGTTTGGGAGAGCGGGACTCGATCTTGACATCGAATATATCGAAGCGATTAAGTCGGTCACCGGAAATCAAGTTCAGTTCATGCTCGATGTAGGGCACGTATGGGATGCCAAAACCGCCGTGCAACGTTGCCGGGCCTTTGAGCCGTACGACCTGACCTGGGTCGAAGAGCCGTTACACCCAGATGACTATGTTGGCTATGCGAGCCTCTGTACGACGGCGATCCAACACATTGCCGCCGGCGAACAAGAGTGCACCGTTCCCGGGTTCATCAGGCTGATCGAGGAAGGACGCATCAACGTGGCCCAAGTGGACTTGACGCGATGCGGGTTCACGCAGGCGATGAAGGTGGCGACAGTCGCTGCGCGCAATGGTATACGCGTTGCCAACCACTGCTTTACAACGGACATCAATGTGGCTGCCGCTCTGCACTTCCTAGCCTCCATCCCAAACGCGTGGATCTTGGAATATGGGGTCGAGCCGGGCGAGATTTCGAGGTCTCTCGCTCGCAACCCGATCCGCATCGTGGACGGCCATGTCAACGTGCCCGAAGACCCGGGACTCGGCGTGGAACCCGATCTTAAGGTGATCGAACGCTACCTGGTAAGATAGCTCAGGCTCCTAATCATGACTTGCAAAGACAGGTTGGGCGGACGCAGAGCGCTGGTGACCGGAGCCGCACGCGGCATCGGATTGGCGATAGCTCGACGGCTGCTCGCTGAGGGCGCATCGGTGACGCTCGCGGACCTGGATGCCGACGCTCTCGGCGCTGCGCGCCGATCGATCTCCTTAGGGGATGATCGAGCCTTGGCCGTTTCCTGCGACATCGGCATCCCGGCCGATGTGCATAAGCTGTTCCAGCGAGTTCAAGGTTCGTTCGGCACCCTTCAGATTTTGATCAACAACGCGGCGATTCTCGACTGGACACCGCTCGCCGAGCTCGGCGAAGCGCGGCTCGCTGAGGTGCTGCGCGTCAACTTCGGGGGCGCCGTCAATTGCAGCCAGGCATTTGCGGCCCAAGTGGCCCATGGCACGACCGCAAGAATTGTCAATGTGTCCTCGATCAATGGACTGCGCGGCACGGCGAATTCTGTTGCCTACAATGCGTCCAAGGCCGCACTTCTGAGCCTGACGCAATCACTGGCGGTCGAACTGGCACCTCGCGGGATTGCGGTCAACGCAATCGCCCCGGGTTTCATCGATACTCGGATGTCTAAGCTCCCGGACGGAAGCTCTGAATACGATACCAACTGGTTCCGCGAGGTTTTCATCAAGCATCGTAGGATCCCGACCGGTCGACCGGGGACTCCTGAGGATATTGCGGGTCCGGTCGCGTTTCTCGCATCCGACGATGCACGGTACATCAATGGACAGGTTCTAGTGGTCGACGGCGGCGTCACAGCCACCTTTTAATCATACGAGCTTCAATCGTATTAAGATGGCGATGCATTGCTTACAACAATCAATTGCTCACGCTCGCAACGAGCGTGGTCAATCAAAGGTTTAGACACCATGGCAGTTCAAGCGACGCTCAGACAATCTCGAGGCCCTGACGGCATGGGCCGACTTCAGGCTCTTACGTATGTGGATCAGGTGATCGATCTAATCGTTTCACGAGCCGCACTCGGAAAAATATTACCGGGAGATCGCATCAACGAGCTCGACTTGTCACACGAGCTCGGCATATCACGAGCTCCTATTCGCGAGGCTTTCCGAAGCCTGGTCGTGCAGGGCGTCGTTGAAAGCGTTGCCTATCAGGGAGTTCGGTTATCTCCCCTGAGTGCACTTCGCGTGCGCCAGGTGAACGAAGTGCGATTCGAGCTCGAAAAACTTGCATTGAGGACCTTGGCGGAGTCGCAGCACATCGATGCGCTCCTTAAAACGCTTAGAGACATCCTCGAAGACATGAAGGCCGCTGCGCGTAAAGAGGACACATTGGCGCTAGTGACGCTAGATGCAGACTTTCACGAGGCGACCATGCGCGCGGCCGACAATCCCGTCCTGCTCAGATTTTGGCAGATGCTTCGGCCACAGCTGATAATCATGTTTGGATTGGCCGCGCTGAGGAAGCCTTTGCGAAAAATCTTGGATGAGCATCGCGATCTCTTGGCGCAATTCGAGACACAGAAATGGAAGGGGATAGAAGCGACGCTATCGGAGCATATCTTGGCGGATAATCTGAGCATTGACTTCGAAAGCTTCAAGCGGCCAGTTGTGGCGGCGTCGAAGCGAAAGGGGAAGGCGCGGGCGATTAAAGCGCGGCTGGCGGCTGAATAGCACCGGGTCGATTCACCGCCAGCTGGAAAAGGTGCCCGCCGAGGTCATCGGGAGTATCTTCGCTCGCCGTCGTGATGAATAAGGTACAAAGGTCCTCGCCCCCGAACGCGCAGCTGGTCACCATTCGGGCGGGCACCCGGAAGCGCGCGAGTTCTTCCCCCTCTGCGCTGTAATGAACGATCGCACGCCCGCCCCAGCGAGCGCTCCATGGGCATCCAGCGGCGTCCATGGCAAAGCCGTCCGGAAAGCCCTCCTCGGGGGGCACCACTGCAAAGATTTGCCGATTATCCAAAGCGCGGCTTTGTGCATCGACGGAAAAGCGGTAGATCAGCCCATATGGGCTGTCCGCAATGTATAAGCTGCTTCCCTCGTTGCTGAATGTAGGCCCGTTCGCCACGGTGAGCGCCGTGACCAGCTGGTGCCAGGCCCCGTGAGCTGACAGCAAAAACAATCCGGCGTTGGGTCGAGACTCTAAGCGGTCGGCGGTCGCCACCCAAATGCGACCTTCGGCGTCGACGCACACGTCGTTCGGAGGCGCCTCCGAGAAACTCGGGTGTGGCAAGAACACCCTTGAGAGGATGTCTAAGTCATCGCTCATCAGGTGAACTCCATCCTGGTTGAATACAAAGTATCCGCCGGATTGGCGCCGGCAAAGGCCGCCTAGGGGCGCCTGCAGCGGTAAGGACTTGCTTGTCGTACGGCCGGTACGTTCATCAAATGCAATTGCTTGGGGTTTCAAATAGTCGAGGTAAGAAAGTACGCGTCGGCCCGGATCCCAAACGGGACACTCGCCCAGTACGCATTTCGGACCGTCAATTAGTCGAGGAACCAAACCGCCTCCAGACGTCAAGAGACGACTGCCGCGGGGAGTGTGGGCAGAAGGGACCTGTCATGGGGAATGGATCCACGCTGGGCGATAATGACACCCGCAACCGCATTAGCAAAATGTGCCGCCAGAAGAGGGGGGTGCCCATGAATACGAGCTGCAATGTAGCCGGCGAGGTGGCTATCCCCTGCACCGGTCGCGTCGACAACCTCTTGGGGAGTCGTCCGAGCCTCCCTCCACCGCCCGTCGACGCAGACCCAACACCCGGTCGAGCCGGCGCGCAAGACAACCTCTGCTGAAACATGACCGAGCCGGTCTAAGACCTCGCTCAACGCGCAACGCGGCCGCAGCAATTTCTCATCCTCGAGGCTCGTCACCAGCAGCGCCACCGCGCGCTGGAATCGATCCAATCGACGCCTTGCGGTCTCGACATCTGGCCAGAGTGCCGGCCGAAAGTTGCAATCGAGAGCGACCGTCGCACGCAGTGGCAGTTGCCCCACCCAATGCAGCAATTCTTCGAAGCTGGCATCCGAGCAAAGAGCGAGTGTGATCCCGGTAATGATTACGACATCCGCTTCGGGGGCGATCTTTTTGAGTTCGGCCAGCGAGAGCGTCGCAAAGAATTTTCGCGCGGCGGACTCGGCACGCCAGTACGATGATGTCGGCTGAATAGAGGGATCGGGCGAGATACCATACACGCCGGGTTCCCCGAGACCGGGCGGCCCGATCACCTCGATCCCATGCCGGCGCAGGTTGTCTCGAAGCCATTTTGAATAGAAACTGCCACCTAGGGAGGTGAGCAGCTGGAGCTCATTGACCCGCGGTTTCATGATCCTTGAGAGACATGCAAGGATATTGGCCACGTCGCCTCCGATTGAAACACCAAGAGCGTTGTTCCCATCGAAACGCAGCTCGATGAGAGGTTCTCCCAGGGCCAGGATAGTGCGCTTGCGGTCCCAGCTTGTATCATTCGTAGACATGTCGACAATCCTACAATACAATCAACTGCGCTGCATCGTGATTACGAGTTTCGGTCTCGCAGACTCTACTCATCAAGATTTAAGCTTCCGAGCGAACCAACGATCATGAAGTACGGACGGCTCAAGCTTTCGCTATTTTTGAATTTTGCTTTGTTTTCCGTACTGATGAGCAGCGACGGAATTCTCATCCTGCAGGTGCAGAAGCACTACGCGGTGGCTCCTTCGGTTGCGGGAATCCTCGGAGGATGTCGCGACATCAGCGTGGCGGTCGCTGCGCTGTTATTGGCAGCCTATGTCGCGCGCATCGGTTACAAGCGATCAATGATGATCGCTCTCGGCATCGTCACATTGATTTGCGCGATCGTTCCGATCGGAAACAGCTTCTCGACGATCGAACTGCTATTTGTCACGACGGGGGCGGCCTTCGCCCTCATCAAAAGCGCGATTTTCTCATCCATCGGGCTGGTGGCGCACGATCCGCGAACGCATGCGAGTTTTATGAGCTACCTGGAGGCGACCTATGCCTTCGGCACATTCACGGGTTACTTTGTCTTCAGTGCGTACTCTGGCGAGGAGGTGGCCGGCTCGACGGCCTGGTTGCAGGTGTATTATTTGATGGCGGGCGCCTCAATTTTCTGTATGGCATTCCTTGGGATTGCGCCGATCGATGAGTCCGAAGTCCATGAGGATCGAAGCGAGCCCCTAAGCGCCGACTTTATCGCGATGCTGAAGCTCGCTGCGACCGCGGTAGCCGGTGCATTTGCGGCCTGCATCTTCACCTACGATTTCCTCGCGGAGGGAATCAACAAATGGCTCCCCACGTTCAATAGCGACGTACTGCACATTCCTGTGACTCTTAGCATTCAGCTAGCGAGTATTACCGCGGCGTCCGCGGTCATTGGCCGGGTCCTGGGCGGGGTTGCGGTCCGCTATTTCTCGTGGCTTACCGTACTTCTGACGTGTTTGGTACTGTCCGCGCTGCTCGTGCTCATCACACTGGCGCTCGCAACTCATGTAAGCGCGGTGGCGCCGACCAGTTGGCGAACGGCGCCACTCACTGCTTATTTGTTTCCCCTGGTCGGTATGGTGACCGCACCCATCTATCCCGTCATCAACTCGCTTGTCCTGAGTTCCCTACCGCCGCGTCAACATGGCGCCATGTCGGGGCTGATCATGCTGTGCTCGGCTCTCGGGGCTACGGTGGGATCGCTTATCACGGGCAATATTTTTCAAAACTATGGCGGGACCACCGCGTTCTATTGGACACTTTGTCCGATCTTCATCCTTGCCCTAAGCCTCGTACTTCTCAATCATTTCGAACGAAAGGCGACAGCCGCCCTCGCTGCGTAACGGGGACTTCGGACGTCGGGCGGCACGCGATGGGAGTCATTTAGGGGGGCTGTTATTGCATCGGCCTGATCGAAAAAATGTTTACAACGTCATTCCTATGTCGTAATGTCCGATTGTCGACAATCAGACATGGCGCAAGAGGGGTGATGGCTATGGAACTGCTCAAGAGTGATAGCGGTTTTTGCCGCACAATGTTGCTCATAGCGTTGCTTTCAGGCGGCGCAGCCGCGTTAGCACAATCGGTCCCCGAGCAGCTGACGGAAGTCGTGGTAACGGCGACGCGGCGCCAGGAAAGCGCCGATAAAGTGCCGATCAGCGTTAGTAGTCTGACGCAGGCGGATATGAAAGACGCCGACATCAAGAACATCGCCGAGGTGGCAGCGGCAATACCGGGGCTTTCATTCGTGACCCCCGTGGCACCGTCGACGATCACCACCGTCAACATTCGTGGCATCAACACCAACAGCGGCCCTGCCACTGTCGGTATCTATCTGGATGACACACCGCTTACCGGCCGACTCTCAAGCTTTGGAAACATCGGCGGCCCGCTCCCCCTGGTTGCCGACTTGAATCGTGTCGAGGTCGAGCGGGGCCCCCAGGGCACGTTATTTGGCGCGAGTTCGGAGGCGGGCGCGGTTCGGTTCATCACCAATAACCCGAACTTGCAGGACTTCGGCGGCACGGCAGAGGGAGAGTTCGCGGAAACCCGCGATGGCTCACCGAGCTACGAATACGGGGGATCAGCGGGCGGCCCGATTGCCCAGGACACGCTCGGCTTTCGCGTCAGTGCGTGGAGCCGTCGCGATGGTGGTTATGTGAATCTGGTGAGCCCGTTGCCGGGCGTGTCGCCGGACAACTCAGTCGTCTCCCCGAATGCCAACAGAAACTACGAGGAGGCGTTTCGCTTGGCCTTGGAATATCAAGTCGACGGCGTACGGGTCACTCCGGCGATCTACTATCAATCCGTCGATAAGGATGACAGTGGGCGTTTCTACCCGGCCTACTCGAACGTCTCGGAGCAACGCTACAACAATGCCTCGTTTCTGCCGGAGCATTCCATCGACCGTTGGTCGCTTCCGACGCTTACGCTCGACTCTGCGCTCCCGTTTGCGGACCTGACCTTTGTTTCGTCCTATTTGCATCGAGATGTCACCGTGAACAATGATTTTGGCGACTGCTTCGTCTGCTTTGGCGGGTCGGGGTATGGTAGCCCGCTTGGGCCCGACGTCCCTACATCGACGGGGGATGCCGCCCCGACCGTGACGGGACAGCGCAACATGGCCTTTACGGAAGAGCTCCGACTGACCTCGAGTCGCCCACATGCCCTCCTCACGTGGGTCGGAGGTGTTTTTTACGACAATCGAAAGCAGGAGGACTACCAGCACACCTCGCAGACGTCCGGTAATCCCGGGGGTTTTGTGGTGGATCAACATTATAGGGACACTCAAGTAGCCGTGTTCGCCCAGGCTGATCTGCATCTCGGGCCGCAATGGACCACGACCTTCGGTTACCGTGTAGCGCACATCAATACAGAGTTTAACGCGAGCCTCGTCGGCAGCGCCCCGTTGAGCGCCAACCCAACCGCAAACCCGACGACTCCTCGGGTGGCCCTTTCTTATCAGGTCACCCCCGACCACCTGCTGTACGCCTCGGCCAGCAAGGGCTTTCGAATCGGTGGGGGTAATTCGCCTCTGCCTCCCGGGTGCACCGGATCAGGATTCAATCCTGCCGGATACGAGCCGGATTGGGTATGGAGCTACGAGATCGGCGCAAAAGACAAGCTACTCGACAATCGCCTCGAGTTCGACACCAGCGTCTATCATGCACTCTGGTCCAATATCCAACAGCTGGTCATCGCAGCGCCCTGCGGCATAAGCTACGTTGGAAATACGGGTCACGCCGAGTCGAACGGCTTCGATATGAGTGTGCGTGCGCTGGTTACGGAGGCTCTAAGCGTCAACGCCAAGATAGGCTATACGAATGCCTTTTATACCGAAACGGTTGCCAGCGACGGCGTGACGACGGTCCAGGCTGGAGATAAGGTCGGGTTCCTGCCTCAGGTTGTTGCACCGTGGAATCTCGATGTCGTCGCGCAGTACAAAATTCCTCTGCCGAATGCCGATAATCTTCGGGTTCGCCTCGAGGACCAGTATGACACCAAGAATCCGGGGCCGTTTCAAAATGGCATAGTCGGCGGCGCGAATTACGTTCCTCTGGATAGGCCCGACCCCGCGACGAACCTCCTGAACGCGAGGCTAAGTTATCTGAAGGGAAAACTGGATGTGTCGCTGTTCGCGAATAATGTGCTGAACCGACAGCCCCTAATCGGGACACTCTCATACTTTCCCTCCTCGTCGATCTACCGAATTCAAAACAGCACGTTCCGCCCGCGCACTATCGGCGTTTCAGCCAATTATGATTTCTGAAGGCCGGCTCACCCCGCGCCCTCGCGCAACGCTGCTTTGAACAAGGCAGATAGGTCGACCTGGCTGCCGACGTTCAATGCAGAAGTGATGCCCTCCCGCCGTCGGTCAGCATCGAGCTTGCGAGCGAGTTCAGTCTGGGATTGGCGCTAGGCGGACTGATGTGCGGGGTCGTGTTGAGGCGTTTCGGGTGGTTCTCGGTCTTGTCTCGCTGCTTGAGCGGTGTGGCCGCGCTCATCATGTTGGCCAAGCACGCGGGCCGGATGCGTTTTATTTTCTCTTGGCACGTATCGGGATCCTCTGGCTCGCCCTGATCTTTTTTTCGACAACGCCGTTCAGAGATCCCTCTTTGCGGTGAGCGCTCCTGAAGCGCGACCCGTCTAAGGTGATTAGAGGGGCAGTTCGGCGCCTGCTATCGTATGGAGGCTTAAATCGTGGATGTCATCGGTAATCAAAAGGCTCCCAATGCGGCCCCCAAAACTCAGGAGTGGTGGATGGGCGCGGTCGTCTACGAGATCTATCCGCTTAGCTTTAAAGATTCCAACGGCGATGGATTCGGGGATTTGCGGGGCATCATTGATAAGCTCGACTATGTCGCGTCTCTGGGTGTGGACGCGCTATGGGTGTGCCCGTTTTTCAAAAGCCCTTTGCAGGATTTCGGATACGACGTCTCGAATTACTACGAAGTCGATCCGCTGTTCGGTTCTTTCGATGACGCGAAGCAGCTAATCCGGAACGCCCACGCCCGGGGTCTCAAGATCATTTTCGATATGGTGCCTTGCCACACCTCGGATAAGCATCCATGGTTTCTCGAAAGTCGGTCAGCGAGAAGCTCCAACAAGCGCGACTGGTACATCTGGGCCGAGGCCAAGCCCGACGGCACTCCACCCAACAACTGGCTGTCCATCTTCGGAGGATGCGCCTGGGAGTGGGAACCTAGGCGTAACCAGTACTACTTCCATTCGTTTCTTTCAAGTCAGCCGGCACTCAACGTGAGCAATCCCGAGGTCCTCTCCGCCATATTGGACGTAATGCAGTTTTGGTACGATTTAGGCGTCGATGGCTTTCGACTGGATGCGATCACCGCAATGGCACCCGATCAAAAGCTTCGCGACAACCCCCCGATACCGAAAGGCGAACCGTTACCCTACGTCGATGGTGGGGGAGGGAACCCGTTCCTCAAGCAGATACATTGCTTCGATCGCGACAGTGAACATGTGCTGCCTATTTTGCGAAGATTCCGCGCGTTGGCGAATCAGTATGATCCGCCCAAGTTCATTTTCGCGGAAATCGGCGACGTCGATGGCTGTGTCGTCGGGGCAAAATACGCAGCGGCGGATCTCGTACACGCTTCGTTCATTCAGGAACTCATACTGTCCGATCTGACGGCCGAGCGCGCAACGGCTGTACTTCGTCGAATGTCGGATATCGTTGCCGATGCGTGGACGTTCAATGCCTTCGGCAGTCAAGACATAGCGAGGCAGGTCACCCGTTGGCAGGCCTTTGCGGGAGAGGGAGCGGATCGGACGCGCATTGCCAAATTGCTCATGGGAATCTTGCTGACGCTTCGCGGGTGCGCATGCATTTATCAGGGCGAGGAGCTTGGACTACCCGATGTGGACCTGCCATTCGAGGCAATCCGCGATCCGTGGGGCATCAAGTTCTACCCGGATTTCAAAGGACGCGACAGTTGCCGAACCCCATTTCCTTGGGCATCCGGCGTGCCCAACGCTGGGTTTAGTGCTGGCACGCCGTGGCTGCCGGTCGGTATTGAACACGATGCCTTGGCGGTCGATGTACAAGATGCTGTGCCGACGTCGGTGTTGAGCGTATATCGAACTTTCATCCATTGGCGAAAACAGCACAAGCCATTGCTGCTGGGGAGGCAAACAGTCTGCGACGCCCCAAGCTCGATATTGGCGTTCATCCGCGAATGGAAAGAGGAGCGCCTGCTGCTCGCCTTCAACTTGAGCGACAAGCAGGTTCAGTGGCTTCCCAGCGGGGCGTGGCGACAGCTTGCAGACCACGGCCTGCCAAGCGCCATCGAGGTTGAGGGCACCATAAAGTTCCGCGGCTTGGATTCTTACATAGCGATCGGCCCCGTCGCTTAAAGGCTCTCGCGAAAGCTGATGGGGCGCGGTCGGCGAATACCCTGATTGTTCGTGCGGCATCGTAGTGTTCGCATAACGGTTAGCACGCTAAATAGGTGAGGCTGCCTCAGGCGAACGCCCCTTATCGGACCCACCTCACCACGCAACCGCCCAAGCTACATCCCGGTCATGGCGCACTAGAATTCCAACAGATTGCCGGTCCAGGGCTTGTGCTCGCCGTATGACGCGCGCCGTTCCTGCAACTTGGCCAGATCCCATCCGAGGGCTTTCGCATCGTCGAGAGCTTCCGATTGCGCCTTTTCCGCCGCCTTGAAATCGCCACCTGCCGCATGGGCCGCTGCGCGAATTTCCCACGTGGTCGGATCGAGCTTATAGTCGCGATCGAGCTGATCGACTAACAATAGGGCGCGGGCCGGGTTACGCACTTCTGCCTCCGGATCGGCTGCCAGTATCGCGGCGAGATACAGCTTTGCCGCAGCATTGTCTCGCTGGACCGATCGTTCCAGCCAGACGGTGGCGCCCGCGACAGCCTCACGATTCGTCGGATCCTTCAACAGGTACTCGGCGAGCGAGACCTGAGCGTCGGGCTGATCCGCCTGAGCGGCCTTCTCCAACCAGACTTCGCCTTTACCGGGTTCGCATTGACAGCCTCGGCCTCGCAACAACCCCGTCCCGATTTGGTACTGAGCATAGGGCGCGCCGGCCTGCGCCGCTTTCAGAAACCACGGCAGTGCCTGGGAATACGTTTGATGGAGTTGGGGTAAGCCCGCGACCATCATGCCATAGAGCATTTGAGCCGCAGGGTCTCCCGCTTCGGCCTTGGCTTTTGTATCTCGCACTTTTTGTTCGAGTCCCCCGTAGTCGTGGACGGAGACGCCGGACATCACGAAGTTATAAAACACGTTCACCGATGTTGACACCGGAGTGCCGTTGAGCCTCGCCGGCAAATACACGGAACGCAGCACACTTTCCCGCACGGTGGGCTCGAAGAATCCCGCCGGCACGGCGTATAAAATTCGCGGTATCCGCGGGTGACCGTCTGGTGCCACCGTAAACTCGACAAACACTTCGCCTTGCACGCCCTTCATCCGCGCACCCGGGGGATAGGAGGGAACGAAAGGTTTGAAGGGTTTGACCGGATCGCGATCCTGGTAATCCCGATCGTTGAACATGCGCGGAAGCAGACGCTGATTCAGAGCGCTTTGGGAGTATTGTGCCTGGATCTCTTCCGAAAATTTGAGACCTGTAGGCGTTAGGTTCGGCTCCAGCTCGGTGGCAAGCGTGGCACCCTTCGGTTCGCCGTTGCGGCCCGCGAGCGAAGCCCACGCATGCGCCTTGATATTGCTCGACTCCACGCCCTCCCCACGAGCGTATAGCACGGCAAGATTCCACTGCGCTTGGGGCTGGCCGAGCTCGGCGAGCTCCTTGAACAGTTCGAAGGCGGCTTTGTAATCGTGCCGTTGATAGGCAACCCCTGCCGAATACAGATCCGCGAAAGCTGGGGTGGTCGCCACGAGCAGGGCGATGATAAAACCCGCCATGGTCGGCGTCTTCGTTGACCCACGTAACATGCGATTCCTCCCTGAGTTTGCATCATGCAGTGGGTTCCCGCCGGCTGCAACGATAAATTGGCTGCAGGCACAATGTCGATGTCATATGCTCGGATGGAGCAGGCCGGGGACCGGATCGCCTCCGTCCGCGTTCTAGCATCCAGTGTCGTGACGCCTAGAACGCCAACAATTGCCGGTCCATGGCTTGTGGTCACCGTTACGACGCCGGCCGTTCGTGCAACTCATCGCCAGATCCATCCCAGGGCTTTTTGCCCCGCCGAACGCTTCCGATTATTCACCCCCGCTCGGACGATTCAACATCGGTCGCGGCCGCGCCGCGGATCTTGGACCAATCGACTTTGCGGGTGGCGAGCATGAGCGTGGCGAGGATCGCGAACAGCAACAGCGAACCAAACAGGAGCGCGTAGTCCTCGGAGAGGAGAATCACGTACAAGGCTCCATAGGAGGCGCCGAGCGCTGCACCGATGCCGAGCGCAGCATGCCGAATCTGGGTGGCGCCGGCCATGTAGGTGGTGGTGAGCGCGACTAAGGTGGCGGCGGACACGGCGTAGGAAATACCAAATCCCCAATGCTCGGAAAGAGCAAGTAGCAACAGGTAGAACGTCGCCAGGGCAAGGCCGACCAAGAGGTATTGCATGGGATGCAGCCGCAGGCCGTGCACGAGGTGCTCCCACGCGAAAAAGCAGGCGAAAGTGACGGCAATGAACAGAATTCCATAGCGAACCGCGCGATAGTTCTGGGTGTAGATGTCTGAAGGTTGGAATAGCCGGACGCCGAACGCTGTGCCGAGCAGCGACGCATTGGAAGGATCCGTGCCCGTCCAGGAAGGTGGTATGGCGCGGTTGAGTTCGAGCACGTGCCAGTTGGCCATATAGCCTTGGATTGCTAATTCATGGGAAACGGGTAGAAACGCGCCATCGAAGTCCGGGTGGGGCCAGTCGACCTTGGCGGTGACGGCGGTATCCGCTGCCAGCGGAAGAAATTGCAGCGAATCGCTGCCGGCGAGTTCGAATTCGAGTCGGAACGGGAGGGCAATGGTTCGGTCGACGCCGCGCAGGTCGAGAGGAGCGGAGAGGGCCGGGAATCCGGCGACTTCGCCACTGGTTGGGTGCAGCGCCTGCCCGCCCACCTCGAATTGGGTTAAGGCCCGAAGATACTTGATGCCGGAAACAGGAAGCTGCATGACGGTGCTGGCAGGCAGCACCCGGGTGACGGTGTTGGACGCGGCCAAGCGGCTCAGCGCCACCATTGAACTCACCGGTGATCACGACTTTGGACACGAAGACCGGAACCGAATAGATGCCTTTGGAGCGCAATTCGACTTTCACGTCGTTGGCGATTCGCACGTTGCTCGGCACCACATGGATCGGTGAACCCCTGAGCCATACCTCACTGGTGCTTCTGGTCGCCGTATCTGTGATGACAGAGCGCTCTTCGGTGTCGATGCTCAGGATGGGCGCGCCCAAGACCTGGGGGCCACCAAAGCCAGCGGCAATCGTTTCATAGGCATGGTGTTGTAGGCCCTGACGCTCGTCCACCAAACTTTCGACACGGAACAGCGGAAATAGCATCAGAAGGGTCAACCCCCCGATCATTAAGGCTTTCACGGAAACGGACCGAAAAGGTTGCTCGAATCCCGACATGAAGTGCGCTCCCGCTAAACGATTCCTAGGGAGCATTAGACGCAAAGAATGTGGAAGGGGGAGGGCGAGATTCGGGCGAAATCTGGCGCAGCGAAATTGCGCTCCAGAGAAAGCCGTCCGCTCGATTGCAATGAGAACAAAGATGGGGCTCGGCGGCGGCGAAACGGGCCGCCGAGTCATCTCGAATAAATCCACTGCAACACCTCGGCGCGGCCCCTGCGGTCGGCGGGCAATAGGGCGCCCCCTCGCTCAGATACCAGAGGATTGCGCCGGACTCGGCGAGCGCGCGGCCATCCTCGAATTCCAACAGTGGTACCCGACCGTTTGGATTCTTGGACAGAAACTCCGGCTTGCGCGTGGATCCATCATGCAACCCATAATCCGTGCCGACCGGCTACTTTCCCTGATCCAGAACCTTCTCGATTTGCCGGATCATGTCGTGAAGTGGCGATGCCTCCAGGGGTTGGCGCTGCATCGTCAATCCCACGGCGACGGCCGGTAGCGGTTCGCGCACTACCAACTCGAACAACGCCTCGCGAGCCAGTTCATCGGCTATCGCATAATTCGGCAAGACCCCGACAACGTCGCTGTTCTGAACGCCACTTTTCACCCCGTCGATGCTTCCCGCGGATTCGAACCGAGGTCGATCGATCGATGTCCCGAACCAGGCGCGCAACAGGGCAGGGAACGCGCCATCGGGATCGGGTAACAGAAATGTACGGCGCTTTAGGTCCTCGCGTTTAACAACCTTCGCGCCCGGCCGCGGCCGCGCCGACACGATGAAGCGCAGCTGCGCAGCAGCAAGCCGGCGGCTCAAACAATCTCGATCCGCGAGTGCACTCTCCGATCCCTCCAGTGTGAGCGCCGCATCGAGTTCCGCATTCCGAACCCGGTCGCGCAGGTGATCGCACAGTCCCACATTGATCTGCACCTCAACCGCCGGCCAATCCGATCTGAAAGCGGTCATCACCTTGGGGAGTATGAAGGAGCTGACTGATTCGACCGCCCCAAGTCGAATGATCCCCCGATTCCCGGCAGACACCGCGGCGATCGCCGATTCGCTTGCGGCGATCAAGGCCCGCGCATGGGGGAGCAGCGTTGCCGCCGCGACGGTCAAGGGCGCCTCCTTGCCCGGGCGCCGGCGCATGACCGGCGCCCCGATGACCCTCTCGAGCGAGAGCAGCGTTTCGGAAATCGTCGACTGGGCAAGGCCCAGCTCGCGGGCCGCCGCACTGATATTGCCGTGTTTGCTCACTGCAAGCAGCACGCGGCAATGACGAATTTCAAGGTCGTTGTTCATCTTGTGCCCATCGTCAAAGGCGATACCCGTATCGGCATTTTGGATCTCATCAGCAGCCGACGCAAACTTTATCGCAGATCACAGCAGTGAGTTGATGCAGTTGAAGACACTCGACCGCAAAGCCGCCCTTATCGTCATTGACGTGCAACAGGGGTTCGATGATCCAAAATGGGGAGCGCGTAATAACCCGCAGGCGGAAGTGTGCATCGCACGGCTGTTGGCTGTCTGGAGAAGGACCGGCGCCCGCGTCGTTCACGTGCACCACCAATCCAGCAGTCAGGCCGGGTCATTCCAGCGTGGATCGCCGGGGATCGAACCCAAACTTGAAGCAAGGCCTGAATCGGGCGAGGCGGTTTACCACAAGCGCGTCAATAGCGCCTTCATCGGGACGACTCTCGAGGCGGATCTCCATAGTCAGGGCATTCGCACCGTGGTCATTGTGGGGCTTTCGACCAACCACTGCATTTCCACGACGGTTCGAATGGCCGGCAATTTGGGCTTCGATACGTATGTCGTTGCCGACGCAACGGCAACCTTCGATCGCGCCGGAGCCGATGGACGCTTGCGCCCCGCTGATGAGGTCCACAACGCAGCGCTTGGCGATCTGCAGGAGGAATTTGCCGACGTTGTCGATACGGCCTCGGTGATAGCTGCGCTGAACCAGGAGAAACCGGAATCGATGGTGTCGCCGCCTCGTGCGATCGGGGACCGAATCGCTGATCCGTCAGATTAACGAGTACGACCACAACAGGATTGCTCGATCAATCCATTCTTTGGGAGAGAACCAATGATTTCTGACACACGATCCGTGGCGCAAGATCAAAATTGCCGCGCCCTGACACGTCGTGCCGCTCAATGGAGCGTGCTGGCGTGCACGATGAGCATCACTTCCGTCTTTGCCGCCGACTCGCCACCGCAGCCCGCCGCGACCGATACCGAACCGGTGCTTTCGGAGGTGGTGGTCACGGGGTCGCGTATTGTGCAGCCGAATCTAAGCAGCACCAGCCCGATACAGGTGATCACGTCAAAAGAGATCCAGCTCGAGGGCACGAGCAACATCATCGATTTGCTCAATAATCTGCCGCAGAACTTCCAGAATGCGATCACGGATCTGTCGCCGACGCAAAACCCGTTGGGCGCCGCCGGCGGTCTTTCGACGGCGGACTTGCGTGGTCTAGGGCCGCAGCGAACGCTCGTATTGATCGATGGCCGCAGACTGGGGGTGGGAGATCCCAGCACCCTGAACTCCAATCCTGCGCCCGACCTCAATCAAATTCCGCCGCAGCTCGTCGAGCGGATCGATGTGGTCACGGGGGGCGCCTCTGCGGTGTACGGGTCGGATGCCATTGCGGGCGTGGTCAATTTCGTCATGAAGCACAATTTCCAAGGCATTCAGATCGATGGTCAAGCCGGCATCGATGAGCACAACAACCACAATCCGCTCCTGCAGGGCTTGGAAACCCAGGCGGGCTTCCCCGCGCCTTCGGGCAGCACCTGGGACGGGCAAAATCGCAATCTTTCCATCATCATGGGCCTGAACAGCGCGGACGATCAGGGCAATGTCGAGGGGTATTTCACATATCGAGATGCGGATCCGGTCTCCCAGGGCAGCCGTGACTTCTCTGCCTGTAAGTTGAACGTGAACCCGAGCGCGACCAATCCGAATCTGATCAACACCCCGATCTGCGACGGCTCGCCGAACTCCAATTTGGTGGGTCCGGTATTCAATCCCAATGTCACCTGCGCGTTCGGCCTGGATTGCCTGACGGTTGTCGGCAACAAACTGCTGCCGTGGCCGCAGGCAGGGTCGTCGCCGCCGGGGATTTTCAACGCCAATCCGTATCAAACGTTGTCGACGCAGGATACGCGCTACATGGGGGGCTTCTTCGCCCACTATGACGTCAACGACTACGTCAAACCCTACCTTGATGTGAGCTTCATGAATGACCGGTCTACATCGAACATCGCGCCGTCGGCCGCTTTTCTCGGCAGCAACCCGAATGATCCGACCGGAAACGGCGGCCTTTTGGTCAACTGCAGTCCGACGAACCCCTTATTGAGTGCCCAGGAAAATGCCATACTTTGCAATCCTATCAATAATCCGACGGCGTATCCGACAGCCAATGGAGACACGGCCGTCGACACGTACATTGCCCGGCGCAACATCGAAGGCGGACCGCGCACCGCCGAATTCGAACACAACAACTACCGAGCCGTCGGGGGATTGAAGGGAACAGCAGGCGAGGCATGGACGTACGATGCGTTTGCATCGTATTACTACACGTCGCTGTTCCAATCTCAGGGCGGTTTTTTGAGCTGGAACAAGATCCAGGACGCCCTGCTGGTCGTCAAGAACCCCGCGACCGGCGCGCCGCAATGTCAGAGCGGGTCAGGTTGTATTCCATGGAATATCTGGACTCAAGGCGCAGTGACTCCGGCGCAGGCGGCTTCCCTGGTGGCTCTGGGGACATCGGCGGGTTCCATCAGCGAACGCATCGTCAGTGCCAATGCCACCGGGGAACTCGGCAAGTACGGCATTACCTCGCCTTGGGCGACCGATGGCATCGCGGTCAACATCGGGGCAGAGCACCGCGCCGATCAGCTCGCGTACAGCCCGGATCAGGAGGAGCTTGCGAACGATCTCGCGGGCTTCAGCGGCGCGGGTACCGCCATCAACGGCGGCTATCATGTTCTGGAGGAATTCATCGAGCTGCGTGCACCGCTCGCCGAGCATCAAACCGGCGCCGAACAACTGACCGCAGGCGCCGCTTTCCGCCACTCTGACTACAGTACGGCAGCTGGCGCGGTGAACACCTTCAAATTCGACCTGCAGTATGCGCCCGTTCCGGATTTGTTCCTGCGGGCCTCGTTCGACCGCGCCATCCGCGCGCCGAACATCATCGAACTGCTGATCCCAGATGCCGTGACCAATACGAGCGTGGTGGCCGCCGACCCCTGCGCGGGGCAGAATCCGCTGGCGAGCTTCGCGAACTGCGCGCACACCGGGGTCACAGCGGCCCAATACGGGCACATCGCGCAATGTCCGGCGGGTCAATGCGCAACGCTCCTCGGGGGCAATTCCGATCTGCAGCCCGAAAAAGCCAACACGATTTCCTACGGCGTGACTTTCTCGCCGTCCTATGTCAGCGGATTCACGGCGAGCATTGATTATTACAAAATCCTGCTGAAGCAGGAAATAACCAACGTTCCGCAGAACATCGCGCTTAACAATTGCCTCGCCACGGGCTCGGCGGCCACCTGCGGCTTGATCGTACGCACATCCACCGGCGCACTCTTCGGCACGACCATCGCGGGCGGCGGCTACATCGTTGCGAAAAATCTCAATATCGCCGCGGCAGAAGCGGCCGGGATCGATGCACAGCTGGCCTATCGGTGGGATGTCGGCCGTTTCGGCAA
>Ga0182030_10006790_pt1 | contig 24046 bp, 22 predicted proteins | sample 812S3MmetaG_FD_121299 | JGI IMG/M metagenome (GOLD analysis project Ga0182030, IMG submission 121299) | Permafrost microbial communities from Stordalen Mire, Sweden - 812S3M metaG (Illumina Assembly) | ecosystem: Environmental > Terrestrial > Soil > Wetlands > Permafrost | place: Sweden...
ACTTACCGGCCTGGCACTCGTTTTCATGCGCTGTGCGCTTGTGCTCATGGGAGGTCAAAACCATCAGTCAATAGGCGCAGAACTGCTCGTTGTCTCTGGGATCTCGCTCCTTGTCTTTGTCACAGGCTACGTGAGAGCTATTAGAGCGAGCAACGGTCTGAGGCTCTCTCGCGTCGTTGGCGGAGGCCTCGTGCATCTGGCCGAGATGATCGGTGCGGCCGTATTTATTTGCGGGTACCTGCCCGGTCTCTATATTGCCGCGGTCGCTATCGTCGCCAATACTTGTTACATGATCACGGCCGCTTGGTTGCTGGTTATCGGCGCTTTCGATCAAAAGACCCAGCCTCGGTCCACCGATGAAGTAGCCGAATAGAGCCGGCCTCTCAGGCCTCCTTCACGGCGGCCACCAGCTTCTGCAAGGTGTCCTTGGCGTCCCCGAACAAAAGGGTGGTCTTGGGGTCGTAGAGGAGCTCGTTGTCGATGCCGGCGAACCCGGGTCGCATCGAACGCTTGAGGAAGATGATGTTCTCGGCCTCGTCGGCGTCGATGATCGGCATGCCGTAGATGGGGCTGCCGGGCGTGGTCTTGGCCGCTGGATTGACCGTGTCGTTCGCCCCCACCACCAGGGCCACATCGGCCGTCGACATCTCGGCGTTGGCCTCGTCCATCTCCTTGAGGTCGTCGTAGGGCACGTTGGCCTCGGCCAACAGGACGTTCATGTGCCCGGGCATCCGTCCGGCCACGGGATGGATGGCGAAGAAGACGTCCACGCCCCGAGCCGTGAGCGCATCCGCCAGCTCGCGCACGGTGTGCTGGGCCTGGGCCACGGCGAGGCCGTACCCGGGGATGATGACCACCTTGCGCGCGTACGCCAAGAGCACGCCGATGTCCTCGGCCGTGCCCGTGCGCACCGAGCGGGACGCGTCCCCCTCCTCCCCCCCGGTGGCCGTGATGACGGCGCCGAAGGCGCTGAAGAGGATGTTGGGCAGGGAGCGGCCCATGGCCGAGCTCATCAGGCGGGTCAAGATGAGGCCCGAGGCGCCGACCAGGGTGCCGGCCACGATGAGAAGGTTGTTGTCGAGCACGAACCCCGAGGCGGCGACGGCCAGGCCGGTGAACGAGTTCAGGAGTGAGATCAGGACGGGCACGTCGGCACCGCCGATGGGCAGCACCAACGCCACGCCGAGCACCAGCGCCAGGCCGAGCAGGACATAGACGGGCGCGAGGTCGCCCGTCACCAGCGCCACGACGATCAGGGCGACGGCGGCGGCGGCCACCACGGCGTTGATGGCCTGCTGCCCCGGGTAGGTGATCGGGCGCCCGGTGATCAGCTCTTGGAGCTTGATGAAGGCGATGGCGCTCCCCGAGAAGGAGACCGAGCCGATGAGGACCCCGAGGAGCACCTCGGCCGTCACATAGACGGCAGGCTTGTCGCCGAGGTCATGCAGATGGAGCAGCTCGGTGATCGCGATGAGCGCGGCCGCCCCGCCGCCGACACCGTTGAAGATGGCCACCAGTTGGGGCATCGCGGTCATCTTGACCATCCGGGCCACCGGGACGGCCACGACCGCGCCCAGCGCCATGGCGATCAGCGCGAGCGCGAGGTTCTTGCCCGAATGGCGCAACGCGGGGAGGGTGAAGGTGATGGCGACGGCCGCCAGCGCCGCCAGCGCGCCCAGTTGATTGCCCCGCCGGGCGAACCGGGGCGACCCCAGCCCCTTGAGGGCCAGGATGAAGCCGGCGACGGCCACCAGGTAGACCAGATCCCGCGCGTCGCTGAGGGTGAAGTTCGCCGCCAGCATCAGGCCGCTCCCCCGCCGCTCTGGGGCGGCCCGGGGTCGTCCGCTTTGGTCGCCTGCGCCGTGGCGTTGCGCTCGTTCGGTTTGGCCTTGAACATCTCGAGCATGCGGTCGGTCACCACGAACCCGCCGACCACGTTGAGGGTGGCCAAGAAGACGGCCAGGAAGCCGAGGATCAACTGCGCCGTGCCCTGGGCCTCCCCCATGATCGCCAACGCCCCGACCAGCACGATCCCATGGATGGCGTTGGAGCCGGACATCAGCGGCGTATGGAGGATGCTCGGAACCTTGGAGACGACCTCGATCCCCACGAACGCAGCCAGGACGAACACGGTCAGGTACTCGACGACGCCGGTCGTCCCGCCCAACTGCGCCAGCCACGGTACGTAGCCGATCACGGGACGCTCCCCTCTCCCGAACCTCCGAGCACCTCCACCGCGCCGGGGGCAACCGCACGTCCGTCACGCAGCAGGCACATGCCCGAGACGATCTCATCGTCCCAATCGGGCGCCACCACCCCGTCGTGGCCCATCAGGGCCAGGACGTTGGCCACGTTGCGCGCGTAGAGGAAGCTGGCGTGGGTCGGCATGCCCGAGGGCGGGTTGGCCATGCCCACAATGTGCACCCCGTGGTGCTCCACCACCTCGCCGGCCCGGGTCAGCGCACAGTTGCCGCCCGAGTCCGCCGCCATGTCCACCACAACGGCGCCCTCCGCCATGCCCTCGAGCATCTCCTGGGTCACCAGGATCGGGGCGGCCCGACCCGGCACGGCCGCGGTGGTGATGACCACGTCGGAGGCCGCCACCTCACCGGCCAGCGCGGCCCGCTGGCGGTCCAGCTCCTCGTCGGAGAGCTCGCGGGCGTACCCTCCGATCCCTTCGGCACTGACGCCGGTGTCGACGAAGGTGGCCCCGAGGCTCTCGGCCTCCTCCTTGGCCGCGGCGCGCACGTCGTACGCCTTGACCACGGCGCCGAGGCGACGCGCCGTGGCGATCGCCTGCAACCCGGCCACGCCGACGCCCATGACAAGGACCTTGGCGGGGGGGACGGTGCCGGCCGCGGTCATGAACATCGGGAAGAACTTGGCCAGGTGCTCGGCGGCGCTCAGACCGGCCCGGTAACCCGAGACGGTGGCCTGCGAGCTCAGGGCGTCCATGCCCTGGGCGCGACTGATCCGGGGCAGCAGATCGAAGCTGAACAGCGTGACTCCCCGCTCGGCCAGCACCCGCAGGGCCTCGGACGACTGGGCGGCCTGGAAGAAGCTCAGGACCACGGCACCTTGGGGCACCAGGTTGGCCCCGTCCGCCTCCGGGGCATTGACCCCGACCACCATTCCCGCCCCCTCGTGCGTGGCGGCGGCATCGGGGGCGATCCGGGCACCCGCACTGACGTAGGCGGCGTCGGAAAAGGCGGCCTCGGTGCCGGCCCCGGACTGGACCACCACCTCCCACCCGCCGCTGATCAGCTTCTTGACGACATCGGGGACGAGCGCGACCCGGCGCTCTCCTGCTCGTGTCTCGGTGGGGACGGCCAAATTCACGGTGGTTGTGTCTACCATGAGGGGAGGAACCCACAGTTACCAGGCCCCCGGGCGGTGTCCATGTGGGCCGCTTCAGGTGCCCTCAGGTGCCGGTGGAGCTCTCCAGCGCGGTCAGATAGGCCGGCCATTCCCCGCCGCCGTGCATCACCAGGTTGGCACCGGAGATGTACGCCGCCCCGTCGCTCGAGAGGAAGAGGCACGCCTGGGCCACGTCGGCCGGGGTGCCCATACGCCCGAGGGGCACGGTGGCCGCCACCCGGGCCAGCCCGGCCGGGCCGCCGTAGTGCTCGTCACCCGCATCGGTCTCCAGCAGCCCTGCGGTCACGCAGTTCACCCGTACGGCCGGGGCCCACTCGACGGCCAACGTCGCCGTGAGGCTGATCAGGCCGGCCTTGGCCGCCCCGTAGACGGAGGCCCCGGGTGAGGGCCGGATACCCGAGACGCTCGAGACGCTGACGATGGACCCGCCCCCCACCTGCGCCGCCATGACTTTGTGGGCCGCCTGGGCGCAGTACAGGGGCGAGGTCAGGTTCAGCGCCACGATGGCCTCGATGAAGCGCGGGGACATGTCGGCCGCCATCCGGAAGGGCGAGCCACCGGCGTTGTTGACCAGGACGTCGAGGCGCCCGAAGCGCTCGACGGCGGTGTCCATCACCAGGGTGGCCTGATCGGGCTGGCGCACGTCGGCGGCCACGAAGGCCGCACCGGGCACCTCGGCCTCATTGCGCCCGCAGGTGAGGACGTGGGCGCCCGCGGCCACGAACGCGGCCACAATGCCGGCACCCACCCCGCGGGACCCCCCCGTCACCACCACCACCTTGCCGGAGAAGTCGAACGTCGGCTGCGTCACGGGCGCTACCCTACGGCACCGGTTACCTCGACGGGGCCGCTGCCACGGCCGCCGGTGTAAAGGAGCTGACGCCGCACCATGCCCGTACATGTGATCCAAGAGCAAAGCGGGATCGCCGAGGTGGTGATCGACCACCCGCCCGTGAACGCACTGGACGTTGCCGGCTGGTTCGCGCTGGCCGACGCCTTGATCGCCGCCGGGCGTGTCCCCGACAACCGGGTGGTCATCCTGCGCGCCGAGGGACGGGGCTTCTGTGCCGGGGTCGACATCAAGGAGATCAACGCCAAGGGCGACGACGCCCTGGTCGGGGTCAACCGCGGCTGCGCCGCCGCCTTCGCCGCCGTCTACGACTGCGAGGTGCCGGTCATCGCCGCCGTGCAGGGGTTCTGCCTGGGCGGGGGGATCGGGCTGATCGGCAATGCGGACATTGTGGTGGCGTCCGAGGACGCCACGTTCGGGCTGCCCGAGGTCGACCGGGGGGCGCTCGGGGCGGCCACCCATCTGGCCCGGCTCGTGCCGCAGCACGCCATGCGCAAGATGGTCTACACGGCCAAGGCCATCTCGGCCGCCGAGCTGGCCTCCTACGGCTCGGTGGCGGCGGTGGTGCCCCTGGGCGAGCTGCGCCAGGCCGCGTTCGCCGTGGCCGGCGAGATCGCCACCAAAAGCCCGTCGATCATCCGGCGGGCCAAGGAGTCGCTCAACGGCATCGATCCCGTCGACGTCAAGCGCAGCTACCGCTTCGAGCAGGGATTCACCTACGAGCTGCACGTGCGCGGGGTGGCCGACGAGCAGCGGGCGGCCTTCGTCGAAAAGCGCGAGGCGGACACGTCAAAGTGAGGGTGACAGTGAGCAGGGTGGTGCGGGAGGAGGATTTGCGTGAGGATGAGCGGCCGTGACTGACAAGCGCACCACCGTCGACGACATTGTGGGGGAGCTCCGCTCGGGCATGACCATCGGCATCGGCGGGTGGGGCTCGCGGCGCAAGCCCATGGCGATTGTGCGGGCGCTGTGCCGCTCGGATCTATCCGACCTGACCGTGGTGGCGTACGGCGGACCCGATGTGGGGCTCCTGTGTGCCACCGGCAAGGTGAAAAAGGTGGTGTGCGGCTTTGTCACCTTGGACTCGATCGCCCTGGACCCGCACTGGCGCGTGGCGCGCCAGAAGGGTCAGGTCGAAGTGATGGAGGTCGACGAGGGCATGTTCTTCCAGGGCCTCCAGGCGGCGGCCTGGCGGGTGCCCTTCCTGCCCACCCGGGCCGGGCTCGGTTCGGACGTGCTCACCATCAATCCGGACCTGCGCCTGGTGCGCTCCCCCTACGGCGCCGACAGCCCGTTCGTACACGACCCGGCCGACGCGGACGTGGAGCTGGTCGCCATGCCTGCGCTCCACCTCGATGCGGCGCTCGTCCACACCAACCGGGCCGACAGCGCCGGCAACGGTCAGATCCTCGGGCCCGATGCCTTCTTCGACCCGCTGTTCCTCGGGGCGGCCGATCGTCGCTTCGTCACGACGGAGCGGGTCGTGGACAACGGCACTCTCACCGACGAAGGTCCGCTCAGCGCGGTGGTCATCCATCGCCTGCTGACCGACGGGGTGGCCGAGACACCCGGCGGTGCGCACTTCACCGCCAACCCGCCCGACTACGGGCGCGACGAGCCGTTCCAAAAGGAGTACGCCGCCTCGGCCGGGGATCCTGACCTCTGGGCGGCCTTCGCCAAGAGCTACGTCGATGTCAGCGACGAGGAGTACCGTGCCCACGTGGCCGAGCGGAGCGCCTCATGACATCGGGACCCGACTCACCCGACCTTCCGTGTACCCGCGCCGAGTCGTGCGTCATCGCCTGCGCCGACACCTGGCGTGACGCCGGGGAGATCATGGTCAGCCCCTTCGGCACCATCCCGTCCCTCGGGGCCCGACTGGCCAAGTCCACCTTCTCCCCGGACCTGGTGCTCACCGACGGCGAGGCGGCGCTCATGGTGGGCGCGCCCCCCATCGCCACCCGGCCCGCCGACCTCGTCCGGGAGGCGGCCATGCCCTATCGCACCGTGTTCGACGTGGTGTGGTCGGGGCGGCGCCACATCATGATGATGGCCAGCCAGATCGACCGGACCGGGAACCAGAACATCTCGGCCATCGGCGACCACCGCCGGCCCAAGGTCCAGCTGATCGGCGTGCGCGGTGCGCCCGGGAATTCGGTCAACCACCCCACCAGCTACTGGGTGCCCGACCACACGGTGCGCACCTTCGTCGAGCAGGTCGACGTGGTCAGCGGCGTGGGGTACGCCCGCGCCGAGGCGGCCGGTGCGGGAGCGACGCGCTTTCACGACATCCGCCGCGTCGTCTCCAATCTGGGCGTGTTCGACTTCGAGACCCCCGACCACACCATGCGGCTGCGCTCGGTGCACCCCGGCGTCACGGTGGACGACGTGGTGGCGGCCACCTCCTTCGCCCTCTCCCTGCCCGACGAGGTGGAAGAGACGCGCCTCCCGACGCCCGAAGAGCTCGACCTCCTGCGCACGGTGCTCGACCCCGGGTCACTACGAGACCGGGAAGTGAAGAGCTGACCACGTACCACCCCGCCCTGGCGACCGAGCTGTGTGCGCGCGTCGGCGTGCGCTATCCCATTGTCCAGACGGGGATGGGATGGGTGGCGGGACCGCGCCTCGTCGCCGCGACCGCCAACGCCGGCGGCCTGGGCATTCTGGCCTCGGCCACCATGACCCTGGAGCAGATGGCGTCGGCCATCGCCGAGGTGAGGGCGCGCACGTCCGCGCCGTTCGGCGTCAACCTGCGCACCGACGTGGCGGACGTGGGCGAGCGCATCTCTTTGATGATCGAATCCGGGGCCCGGGTGGCCAGCTTCGCCCAGGCGCCCAATCCGGCACTGGTGACGCGCTGCAAGGAAGCAGGGTTGTTCGTGATGCCCACCATCGGGGCCCGGCGGCACGCCGAGAAAGTGGCCGAGTGGGGCGTCGATGCGGTGATCGCCCAGGGGGGTGAAGGTGGAGGCCACACCGGGACCGTGCCCACCTCGCTGCTCGTGCCCCAGGTCGTCGACGCCGTGGGCGATCGCGTGCTCGTCGTCGCGGCCGGAGGCTATTTCGACGGCCGGGGACTGGTGGCCGCGCTGGCCTACGGCGCCTCCGGCATAGCCATGGGGACCCGTTTCCTGCTGTCGGCCGACAGCCGCGTGCCCGACGGGATCAAGGAACGGTACGTCGAGACACCGGTCACCGGTACCGTGGTCACCACCAAAATCGACGGCGCCCCCCAACGGGTCGTGCGCACCGAGCTGGTCGACGACATGGAAGCACAGAGCTGGCTCCGTGCCCTACCCCGGGCCCTGCGCAGCGCCTACGAATTTCGCCACGAGACCGGTGCGTCCGTGCTGGCGCTGCTCAAGGAGGGCCGGGCGATGAAAGAGGGCAACGAGCTCACCTGGTCCCAGGTGGTCATGGCCGCCAATGCGCCGGTCATGACCAAAGCCGCCCTCGTCGAGGGACGGACCGACGTCGGCGTCCTGCCCACTGGTCAGGTCGTCGGGTTGATCGAGAGCCTGCCGAGTGTGGCCGAGATCATCGACGGCGTCATGGGCGAGGCGGACGGCGTGCTGCGGCGGTGGGCCCTGCCCACGCCTGTCGGCGAGGCCCCGGCCTGAGGCCCCGACCTCGGAAGCGCCTACTCTGCGGGTGCGCTGCCGCCCTGGGCCACCCGCCGCAACAGGTTGGACACCCGCTGGTGGGTCACGCCGAAGAGGTGGGCGATGCTCGGGATGCTCTGGCCCTCCGCCCGGAGGGCGACCACCAGGGACCGGCGGAGGTACCCGCTGGCCTCTGACTGACGGCGCAGAATGGTGCTGACGAGCTGCACCGTGCTGGGCTCGTCCTCGCCGGCCAGGATGGACTTCCATTCCTGCCCGTTCTCCCTGGCCAGGCGCACCTGGGCTATGCGCTGGAACAACTCGCGCTCGCGCTCTGCATTCTCCTTCAGGACGGCGTCGAGCTCCCCGAGGGCCTTGAGCACCTCGTCGGAGTCGGCCGCGGCATCGCGGTGCTCGCTTTCACGATGATCAGACACCGCTACATCCACTCTGCCTGCAGAGTTCCCGTTGTACCGTAACTCCCGCGTATCGGTTGCCAGCATGCATCCTCCATTCGGACCTTTGCTACTTGTCGCGACCAACCTGGACGCTCTGACTGTTTCCCGGACTGCCCAAAAACTACACATACGGCATCCCGAATTGGCGTCGCAGCACCTAATACCCGAATCAACGGATTTCAATCCTCCGCGCCGGCGAAACCTGATGTGTCAGCTGCGGCGACGGCGCGCGACGCCGGGCAAAAACCCGAGTCTGCCAGGGGATTGACCCCCGAGGCAGCGGGGAGCCGCTTCCGCGCTCAGCGGGAAAGAACCACCGAGGATCCGTGCCCGAAGAGCCCCTGGTTTGCGGTGACCGCAACCCGGGCTCCTTCCACCTGGTGTCCCTGTGCCGTCCCCCGCAACTGCCAGACGCACTCGCACACCTGTGCGATGGCTTGGGCCGGAATCGCCTCTCCGAAGCAGGACAGGCCACCGGAAGGGTTGACGGGCACCCGACCGCCCAACGACGTCACCCCGTCGCGCAAGAGCTTCTCGGCCTCGCCTTCACCGCACAGCCCGATGTCCTCGTACCAGTCCAGCTCCAGGGCGGCGGAAAGGTCGTAGACCTCGGCCAGGTCGAGATCCTCGGGCCCGATGCCGGCTTCTGCGTAGGCGGCGGACGTGATCGACGGGCGGAAGCCTGTGCCGGCCTCCCACTCGCCGCCGTACGCCACGGCCGAGTCGGTCGAGAAGTTCGGCATTTCGATGACGGTGTTGGGAAACGACGGGGTCACCGTGGAGACGGCGTTTATGGTGACCGCAGGTTCGGCCCCCCCACCATGGCGCCGGGCGAAGTCCATGCTGGTCAGGACCAGGGCAGCGCCTCCGTCGGAGGTGGCGCAGATCTCCAGCAGGCGCAGCGGGTCGGCCACCATGGGCGATGACAGCACCTCCTCGACGGTGACCTCGCCCCGGTAGCGGGCGTAGGGATTGGCCAGCCCGTGGCGCGCGTTCTTGACCTTTACCTGCGCGAAGTCCTCCTCGGTGGCGCCGAAGCGGTCCATGCGACGCCGGGCGTAGAGGGCGAAGTAGGTCGGGTTGGTGGCACCCATCAGGTGGAAGCGCAACCAGTCGGGGTCGTCCTTGCGGTCACCACCCCCCACGGGGGCGAAGAACCCCTTGGGCGTGGTGTCGGCGCCGACGACGAGGGCGACGTCGCACAGCCCGGCCAGAATTTGTGCACGGGCGTTCCCGATGGCGGCCGCGCCCGAGGCACAGGCGGCATAGCAACTCGACACCCGCGCGCCCGTCCACCCGAGAGCCTGGGCGAAGGTGGCGCCGGAGACGAACCCCGGGTACCCGTTGCGGATGGTGTCGGCGCCCGACACGAACTGGATGTCGCGCCATGTCAGGCCGGCGTCGGCGAGAGCGTCGCGCGCGGCCGCCAAGCCGTACTCGACGAACGGGCGACCCCATTTGCCCCAGGGGTGCATCCCTGCGCCCAGCACGGCGATCCTCTTGTCGTCCGGCATCCTCAACCCTCCTGACCGGCGGAGATGGGCTGCCACTTCCACACGAGGTAGTCGCTGTCCCCCTCCGCATAGAGCGTGTCGACGACCAGCTCGACCTCGTCGCCCACCTTGAGGTCGTCGACGGTCACGCCTGCGGTGACCTGTCCCATGACAACGAGCTTCTCCGCCGCCAGCTCCACCGCCGCCAGGCAGAACGGCACATAGGGATCGGCGGCCACGTAGGGGGGCGGCGGCTTGTACCGGGCGTCGGTGTAGGACCAGATGCGGCCCCGCCGCGACAGCTCGACCGTCTCGAACTCCTGGCTCACGCAGTCAGGATTGCGGCAGAATTGGGCCTCGGCCGGAAAGGCATACGTGCCACAGGCGGCGCAGCGGGAGCCGAGCAACGCCGGGGCCCCGTCGTCGCCCAGCGTGAACCACCCCTCGACTGCGGGCACGCGGGTCCGCATCAGCCCAGCCTCTCGATGATGGTGGCGTTGGCCTGGCCGCCGCCCTCGCACATGGTCTGGAGCCCGTAGCGGCCGCCGGTGCGCTCCAGCTCGTTGAGCAACGTCGCCATCAAGCGCGCCCCCGAGCAGCCGGTCGGATGGCCGATGGCGATGGCGCCTCCGTTGACGTTCACCCGCGCGGGATCGGGATGGAACTCCTTGTCCCAGGCCAGAACCACCGACGCGAAGGCCTCGTTGATCTCGATGAGATCGATGTCGCCCAACGCCAGCTTCGACTTGGCCAGCACGAGCCCGGTGGCCGGGATGACCGCCGTCAGCATGATCTGGGGGTCGTTGGCCGCCACGGCGAAGGTGTGGAAGCGGGCCCGGGGCCGCAACCCCAGGGCGTTCGCCCTCTCCTCGCTCATGATCAGCACGGCGGCCGCGCCGTCGGAAATCTGCGACGAGGTTCCCGCCGTCACCGTCCCCGTCTCGGAGAAGGCGGGGCGCAGACCCGCCAGCTTCTCCAGTGACGTGTCCCGGCGGATGCCCTCGTCGGTCTCCAGCAACCCGGTGACGTCGGCGGCGCCGGGGACGTCGGGATGCACCCGCGCCTCGAGCGGCACGATCTCGTTGGCGAACCGACCCTCGTCGGTGGCCAGGGCGGCCCGCTGGTGGGACGACAGCGCAAAGCGGTCCATGTCCTCGCGCCCTATCTTCCAGCGCCGCGCGATCTCCTCGGCGCACTCACCCTGGTGGATTAGCTCGAAGCGCTCCAGATAGAGGGGTCCGTAGGCCTCGCCCGGTCCCTGCTCGGTGGTCGAGCCGATGGGCACCCGGCTCATCGACTCGATGCCGGCACCGATCGCGATCTCCATGGCACCCGACATGACCGCCTGGGCCGCGAAGTGAATGGCCTGCTGGGCCGACCCACACTGCCGATCCACTGTCGTACCGGGGACCGAGTCGGGAAACCCCGCCGCCAGCGCGGCGTTGCGGGCGATGTTCATCGCCTGTTCGCCCACCTGCATGGTGCAGCCCATGATCACGTCTTCGATCTGGGCCGGATCGAGACCGGTACGCTCGAGCAGGGCTTTGAGCGGCTGGGCGGCCAGGTCGACAGCGTGCCACCCCGACAGGCGGCCGCCGCGTCGGCCCACCGGGGTCCGTACGGCATCGATGATCACGGCGTTCGGCATAGTGAGCCATTGTGACCCCGAAACGGGCGCCCCGCCAGACCGCATGCCCCCGTCGGTCAGGCCGCCGGTGGCGTTGACCTTGGCATTCCGTGCCGCAGTGTGTCAGATTCGCGGCGGCATGGACCTCACCTTCGACCCCGCGCAAGAGGAATTCCGGGCCGAGGCCCGGGCCTGGCTGTCGGCCCACGTCCCCCACGAGCCCCTCCCCTCGCTCGACACCGCCGCAGGGTTCGAGGCCCACCGGGAGTGGGAGGCCACCCTGTTCGCCGATCGCTGGTCGGTGGTGAGCTGGCCCGTCGAGTACGGCGGCCGGGACGCCGGGATCATGGAGTGGCTCATTTTCGAGGAGGAGTACTACCGCGCCCGGGCGCCGAAACGGGTGAGCCAGAACGGCATCTTCCTCCTGGCCCCGACCATGCTCGAGTACGGGACGCCGGCGCAGAAAGAGCGCTTCTTACCCGCGATGGCCGCCGGCGAGGAGATCTGGTGCCAGGGTTGGTCGGAGCCCGACGCCGGGAGCGACCTGGCCGGCATCCGCTCGCGGGCGGTGCGCAACGATGCCGGCGACGGGTGGCTGCTCACCGGCCAGAAGACCTGGGCCAGCCGGGGCGCGTTCGCCGAATGGTGCTTCGGCATCTTCCGCACCGATCCCGAAGCGGAACGCCACCGCGGCCTGACCTACTTCCTCATCGCCATGGACTCCCCCGGGGTCACCGTGCGGCCGATTCCCCAGATCGACGGGGAGACCGGATTCGCCGAGATCTTCTTCGACGGTGTCGAGGTGCCCGACAGTCAGGTCCTCGGTGAGGAGGGATCCGGCTGGTCGGTAGCGATGTCCACCGCGGGCAGCGAGCGCGGCCTGAGCCTGCGCAGCCCGGCCCGCTACACCGAGGCGGCGGCGCGGCTCGTCGAGCTGTTCGATCAGCACGGCCGCCCGGCCGACTCGGCCGACGCCGTCGCCCGGGCGTACATCGACGCCGAGGCCTACCGCCTCCACACCTATTGGACCGCGTCGAAGGTGGTGCGCGGGCACAAGGTCGGCCCGGAAGCGAGCTGCAACAAGATCTTCTGGTCCGAAACCGACATCGCCATCCACGACAGCGCCTTGACGTTGCTCGGCCCCGAGGCCGAGCTCCTCGAGGCCGGCTCCCCCGGGGAGTGGCTGGACGGGTACCTGTTCGCACTGGCGGGGCCCATCTATGCCGGAACCAACGAGATCCAGCGCAATGTCGTAGCCGAACGCCTCCTCGGACTCCCGCGAGGCTGACGATGGACTTCACCTTCGACGCGGAGCAGGACGAGTTGCGGCAGACCGTGCGGCAAGCCCTGGCCCGCGAGTTCCCGGTCGCCGCGTTGCGCGAGTTCTATGAGGCGACACCCGAGCGCAGGGCCGCCGGGGCGCGGGCCCGGTGGTCCATGCTCTCCGCGCTTGGTGCGCCCGGCTTGCTCGTACCCGAATCGGCGGACGGCCTCGGCCTGAACGATGTCGACCTCGTGGGGGTGATGGAGGAGGCGGGCTGGGCGGCGCTTCCCGAGCCACTGCTCGAGACCGCCGCCCTCGCCGCGCCGATGCTGGCCGCCCTGCTGCCGGCCCCATCGGCGGCCGCCGCGCTGGCCACCCTCTTGACCGAGGATGCGCCCCTCGCCGTGGGAGGTATCGATGTCGGCGTTGCGGGTCCCTCGTCGCCCACCACCGTCTCCGCCGACGGCATGCTGCGCACTCCGCGGGTCGCCGGGGCACGCGAGGCCAGCGTCTACCTCCTGGCCTGCCGGGACCCGGACTCCGGCTGGCAGCTGCACGCCGTCCCGGCCGCGGTCTGTGCCGTCCACCCCGCCGCGACGCTCGACCGGGCGCGCGACCTGTCCACCGTGCAGTGGCCGCTCAGCGCGGACACGTTGCTGGCCTACGGCGTGGCCGCCGAAGCCGGCGTCGGCCTCATGGCCGATCGCGGCGCGGCCGGCTCGGCCGCGTACCTGATCGGGCTGGCCGACCGCATGATCACGCTGGCGGCGGACTATGCCAAGGAGCGCCGGCAGTTCGACCGGCCCATCGGGAGCTTCCAGGCGGTCAAGCACCTCCTGGCCAATGCCCGGGTCAAGCTCGAGTTCGCCCGTCCCGCCACCTACCGAGCCGCCTGGTCTTTGGCCACGGCGCAACCGACGGTCTCCCGGGACGCCTCCATGGCCAAGGCGCTGGCATCGGAAGCCGCCGACCTGGCCGCCCGGGTCGCCCTCCAGGTGCACGGAGCGATCGGGTACACCTGGGAGTGCGATCTGCAGTTCTTCATGAAGCGGACCTGGGCTCTCTCGCGAGCCTGGGGGGATGCCGCCACCCACCGCCGGCTGGTGCTGGCGCATGCCCGGAAGGCGCCGTTGCCCGCCCGCTGACGCTCGCTGACCTCCCTGACCCCCCCGGACAGTGATGTCCGATTTCCGCCAGTAATTGGGGTGCGGGCATGGCACGATGCAGGCGTGATCGACGACCCGGACCGCTGCTACCAAGCGGCGCACAGCAAGGATGCCCGCTTCGACGGCGTGTTCTTCATCGGCGTCACGTCGACCGGCATCTACTGCCGCCCCAGCTGCCCCGCCCGCACCCCCAAGCGCCAGAACGTGCGCTTCTACGCCACGGCCGCCTCGGCCCAACAGGCCGGGTTCCGCGCCTGCCTGCGCTGTCGACCCGACGCCACCCCGGGCTCGCCGGAATGGAACATGCGGGCCGACGTCGTGGCCCGGGCCATGCGGCTCATCAGGGACGGCATCGTCGACCGCGAGGGCGTCGACGGGCTGGCCCGTCGACTCGGCTACAGCGTGCGCCAACTCAATCGCGTGATCACCGCCGAGGTGGGCACTGGGCCGCTGGCCATCGCCCGGGCCCAGCGCAGCCAGGCGGCGCGCATCCTCCTCGAGACGACCGCGCTCCCCGTCGCCCACGTGGCCTTCGCCGCCGGATTTTCCAGCGTCCGCCAGTGCAACGAGACGGTGCGGCAGATCTTCGCCGACACGCCCCGAGGGTTGCGTGCCCGCGTCACCAAGGCGGCGCTGCGGAACCGCATGGAGGAGAGGGCGGGTGCGGGGACCCAAGGTGTGCGATTGCGCCTCCCCGGCCGGCGCCCGTTCAGCCCCGAGTCGGTGCTGGGCTTCCTCGGCAGCCGTGCCGTGCCCGGGATCGAGGCGCGGGACGGTGCCACCTACCGGCGGAGCATGCGCCTTCCCCACGGGTATGCGGTCGTTGCCCTCACCGCGACGGATCACGGTGACGACGGGCCCGCCTTCATCGACGCCGACCTCCACCTCTCCGACCTGCGCGACCTGACCACGGCGGTGTCCCGCTGCCGCCAGCTGCTCGACCTCGACGCCGATCCCGTCGCCGTCTTCGAGGCGCTCCGGCCGGACCCTCTGATCGGCCCGCTGGTGGCCGCTGAACCCGGGCGCCGGGTGCCCGGAGCCGTCGACGGGTTCGAGCTCGCGGTGCGCGCGGTGATCGGCCAACAGGTCTCCGTGACGGGGGCACGCACCATCGCCGGCCGACTCGTGCGGCTGGCGGGCGAAGCGATCCCCGATCCGATCGGCGGGATCACGCACCTCTTCCCCACCCCCGAGGCGCTCATCGCGCTGGCCGGACACGATCCGGCGGCCTTCGCCATGCCGGGCAACCGTCGACGCGCCCTGGTCGCGCTGGCTGAGGCGCTGCGCAGTGGCGCGGTGACCATCGATCCGGGCACCGACCCGGCCGAGCTGCGCGCCGCACTGGTGCGGTTGCCCGGGATCGGACCGTGGACGGCGGAGTACGTGGCCATGCGCGCGCTGCGCGACCCCGACGCCTTCATGCCGACCGACCTCGGGGTCAGACGGGCGGCGCGGGGGCTCGGCCAGCCGGACGACCCGGCCCACCTGACTGCCCTGACCGAAGGTTGGCGACCCTGGCGGAGCTACGCCATGGTGCACCTGTGGGCCCTGCCGACCGGCACACCCAAGGCAGGGACATCGCCGGCCGGGACACCGAAGACCAAGCGATCATTGAGAGGACGTGATGCCGCATGACGACAGCCACATTCACCATGCCCGTGGACACACCCGTGGGCCGGCTCGTGCTCGAGAGTGACGGCGACGTGCTCATCGGGCTCTGGCTCCCGACGTCGGGGAGGAGAGCCAGCGGTGACGGCCGCGACGCGCCACCCGTCCTCAAGGACGCGGCCACGCAACTCGAGGAGTACTTCGCCCGGGAGCGCACCGGTTTCGACATACCCATGGAACTCGACGGCACCGAGTTCCAAAGGGAGGTGTGGGCCGAGCTTGCCCGCATCCCCTACGGCCAGACCATCAGCTACGGCGAGCTGGCCCGCCGGGTCGGGCGGCCGCGGGGTCCGCGCGCCGTGGGCCAGGCCAACGGGAAGAATCCGATCGCCATCATCGTGCCCTGCCACCGCGTCGTGGCCGGCAACGGGATCGGTGGGTACGGTGGCGGACTGCCCATGAAGCGGGCACTCCTGACGCTGGAGGGCGTGACTGCATAGAGCGCGACATAGAGTGCGGCCGTGGAAACGGCCCGGAGTGTGCGCGACACGTTCCCCTCCCCGTATCCCGACGATGTCGTGCGCGCCGTCCCCGAGGGGCAGGTCGTCTACGGCATGCAGTTGCCCATCCAGGCCCAGTCCACCCTTTATGCGGCGCCCTGGGAGCGGCAGTCCGGGCCGGCGGAGCTCGAGCAGATCGCAAAGACGGCCGACGAGGCCGGCTTCTTCTACATCGGCGTGTGCGACCACACCGCCATCCCCACCCGCCTGGCCGATGCCATGGGCACGGTCTGGTACGACACGGTGGCGACGCTCGGCTGGCTGGCCGCGCTGACCACCCGTACCCACCTCCTCTCCCACGTCCTGGTACTGGCCGAACGCCATCCGCTGCGCGCCGCCAAGGAGCTGTCCACCCTGGACGCGCTCTCGGGGGGGCGGCTCATCGTCGGCGTGGGCGCCGGGCACGTGCCAGAGGAGTACGAACTGCTCACCGGGCAGTTCTCGGCGCGCGGACGGCACACCGACGAGGCCATCGCTGCATTGGCCCGCGCCTTCACCGACGAGTTCCCCGAGCTGCCGGGGCCCCGCTTCCCCGCCCGCGGGATGGGGATCGCTCCCCGCCCGGTCCGCCAGCCCCGGCCTCCGATATGGGTCGGAGGGTCGTCGCCGGCGGCGCTGCGCCGCGCCGCGTCCTACGGCGACGGATGGCTTCCCCAGGGGACGCGTCGCCGTGATCTTCCCGAACAGATCGCCCGCCTGCGGGCCTGGCGCGACGAGCGACGCGATGGCGCACCCATCGACATCGGCACCATGGCCGAACCGATCCACCTCAGCGCCGGGGCACCCGGCTGGGATCTTCCCGGCTACGTCCATCGGGGCGGCGCCGAGGAGATCGCCTCGTCGCTCCGCGAGCTGGTGGCAATGGGAGTCAACCACCTCCAGATCCGCTTCGCGGCCCGGTCCGCCGCCGAGTTCTGCGAGCAGACGGCGGCGTTCGGCGCCGACGTCGGTCCACTCCTCTCTGCGTGAACCGGGCCGGCCGCGCCGGGGGCGCGGCCGAGGCCTGATGAACAGGGTGACGCCCATAAGGTGATAGGCGATGTTTTTCACCATCGCTCTCGACCTGCTCATCGCGTTCTACGTCTTGAGCCGGCAACTGAGGATCCGACTCGTGCCGCGCGTCCTGAGCCTCCGCCTCCCGGTCGTCCTGGGTGTCATCGGGCTGATCGAACTGCTCGGTTACACCGACAACCATCACGTCACCGGCGGTGACTGGGCCTGGGTGCTGGCGACGCTTGTGGTGGGCGCGCTGGTCCTCGGGGCCATACGCGCCTTCACGGTGAGAGTCTGGACATCGAACCAATGGGTGGTCCGCCAGGGAACGTGGGTGACCATGGGACTCTGGGTACTCTCCCTCGCCCTGCACTTCGTGAGCGCCGCCGGCGCCGCGCACAACGGGGCGGGCAATTTCGAGGCGTCCAGCTTCCTGCTGTATCTCGCCGTCACCTACGGCGTGCAGAACTACGTGGTCCACCGGCGTGCCCAGCCCCTGTGGGACGCACTGGGTCCCCAAGCGGGGAGCGGGCTGCAGATCAATTTCGGGCAGGGGCCCGGGGGCGGCGGGGCGTTCTTCGCCACCTTCCGTGGCGGACCCGGTTTCGGGGCGGGCGGGCCGGGCTTCGGACCCGGCTTCGGACCCGGCTTCGGACCCGGCTCGGCGCCGGTCAGGGAACGGTCGCCTTGGAACGATCCGACCATCATCGACGCCGAGGTGGTCGAAGACGAGGACGGGCCGCCCGAGCTCCACTGAGCCGGTCGACAACGAGCCGTCAGGTGGCGGCGGCGGCGTCCCCCATCTCTTACACTCGGCGCGCATGGCGACGCCCCGGCGCTTCAGTCAAGAACCGTACAGTGGACCTCCCGGCTCCACGGAGTTGTATCTCGTGCGCCACGGCGCATCGACCGACGCGATTGAGGGCGAGGACTTCGAGTTCATCGATGGCCACGGCAACCCGCCGCTGTCCGACATCGGACGCGAGCAGGCCGAGCTGGTGGGTGCCCGGCTGGCGCACCTGCAATTCGAAGCGCTGTATGTCACCACGCTGCGACGCACCGTCGAGACGGCCGCACCGCTGGTCCGGCGTACCGGTCTCACCCCGACTGTCGAGCCCGATCTGCGCGAGGTGAACTTGGGCGAGTGGGAAGGCGGCCTGTTCCGCCAGAAGATGGCGGACGCCGACCCGATGGCGCTGCGCATGATGCACGAGGAGCGCTGGGATGTCGTGCCCGGCGCCGAGTCACCCGAGGTGTTCGCTCGTCGCATCCGGAACGCCGTGGAGCGGATCGCATCCGCCCATAGCGACGCGCGCGTCGTGGCCTTCTCCCACGGGGCCGCCATCGGCGAGGTGCTGGCGCAGGCCACCGGATCGCGCCCGTTCGCCTTCTTGATGTCCGACAACGCCGCCATCGCCCGGCTGATCCTGACGCCTGACAACTGGATCCTGCGCGGGTTCAACGACACCGCGCACCTGCATCCCTGGCCCTCGTAGGCCGGGCTGTCGTTTGCGGACGGCGGGCTGAGGCAGCCTTCCCTCCAGAGGCGTCGGATGTGGTCCTCGATGCCGGTCTTCTCGAGCCAGCATGGTTTTTCGACTCGTACCATTTCTCGTACCACCCCGAATTGGATGCACGGGACGTGGAGTCCGCCGCCGCGAAATCGCGGCGCACTTCGGGCACGGTCAGGAGACCGCGGTCCGCGCCAGGGCGTACGAGGCGGCCCCGACCCGGGCACAAATCGCGAGCCTTCGGGTGCGACTACTCCAGGGACGTCCTAGGGGAGCGGTGTCTCGGCGCTCACGCTCGGACTGCCCACATCGGTCCGGCGCCGCCGGTGGGGGCCCCGCGGAAGCACCCGCGTGCCACCGTCAGTCTGCGACAGGCAGCCGGTGATGACGTCGGTGATCTCGCGGCCCACCAGTTCGTCCCGCTCCATGAGGGCGTCGCGCAGCGCCTCGACGACCTCCCCGTGTTGGGTGACGATCGCCCGAGCGTCGTCGCGGGAGGAAACCAGGAGCGCGTCGAGCTCGGCCCGGGCCTGCTTGTCGGCCAGGACCTTTTCGACGAGTCCCCCGCTGAGGATGCCGGTGCCGGCCGCGGCGATGGAGATCAACGACTCGCCCATCCCGCAGGAGCCGATCATCTGCGCGCCAATCATGGTGGCCGTGGCGAGGTCTCCGGCCGGGCCCGTCGACACCTCGTCGAACCACCGCTCCTCGGCCACCAGTCCACCCATGCTGATCTTGAGGAGTGCGTTCATCTCGTCCCGGCGCTGGGTGAATCGTTCCTCGGTGTCGGAATGTTGCAGAAGCCCCAAGGAGTCACGTCGCTTGACGATGGACAGGACCTCCATCTGACGGCTGTGACCCAGGAAGTAGGCGACGGTGGCGTGTCCGGCCTCGTGCGTGGCCACCCGTACCCGTTCTTCGGGGGCGTAGATCGCGGGGTCGGTGACGCCGAGCTCGATCAGCATTTTCGCTTCGGCCAGGTCGGACATCGACATGGCCGTCCGACCGTGGGTCAGTGCGATGACCAGCGCCTCGTCCAACAGGCGCTCGAGCGCGGCAGGCGAATAGCCAGAGGTCATGCCGGCGACACGGTCGACGGCGTCGTGACCGTCCAACGCGTCATCGTGCGCCTTCTCGCCCAGGTAGTAGGCGATGATGTCGCCCCGGGCAGCGCGGCCGGGAAGGCCGAAGTAGATCGAACGGTCGAACCGTCCCGGACGCAGGAGTGCGGGGTCGAGGTCGTCCTTACGGTTCGTCGCCCCGATGATGAGAACGTTCGCCGGCACCACGGCCGCCTTGCGCAACTGCGCCCCGTCGGGCAAGTAGCGGTTGAGCATGTCGACCCAGGCGTTGCGCATGCGCTGGCCGCGTGACGGGGTCTCGAAGGACTGCAGTTGCACCAGGAGTTCGTTCACGACCCCGGTGATGCCTTCACTGCTCCCGTTGCCCTGCCCATGGCGCGCCCCGCCGATGGCATCGATCTCCTCGATGAACCCGATGGCGCCGCCCTCCGTCCGGGCGTACTTGCGCAAGCGCTTGAAGAAGGAGCGAATTTTGCGGTTCGTCTGGCCGAAATACATCGACTGGAACGCCGACGCCGAGACGAACAGGAACGGCACCTGCGCCTCCTTGGCCATGGCCTTGGCCACGAAGGTCTTCCCGGTTCCCGGCGGTCCTTCGAAGAGCACGCCACGTCGAGCCGACCCACCCATGGAGTCGCGAAAGGTCTGATGGGACAGGAAGAGGTTCACCGAACGGACGACCTCAGCCTTTATCCCGTCGATCCCGACCACGTCCTCCAGGCCGACTTCGGTCTCACCGGGACGGATCAGGAGATGGGGAGAGCGACCGGCCCCGAGCATCGGTCCGAGCATGACGGCACCGAGGAGCAGGATGATGACGACGGCGGGGAGCCAGCGATCCGCCCCGGCCGGGAACGGGACGGAGGGGAACATCCCCTGTCCCGAGGCCAACCGGTAGACGAGCCAGGCCAGGACCACCACGCAGACGACGAGAATGCGACGGAGGCGCTTGTCGTGACGACGCCCCTGGGCCTTCGCTACATCGGCGTTGACCAGGATCGAATCACCCACCGCACCCACCATTGCGTGCGCCTGCGCCGCCGGGGTGACCTCGTCCGAATCGGGCGTCCCTGCGGGCGCGCCACCGACAACACCGGAATGGAACCTCTGCTCTTGCCTCATTGAAGGATCTTGGCCGAGTCGGGAGGGACTTACTTGGGGCGAAAGTCCCTTTTGGCCCTCCGGTGCCCTAGGGCCGAAAGTCCCTTTTTCCTGGTCACGGGCGTTGCCGTGGGCGCCGACACCGGCGCGGGCACGACCGTAGACTTCTCATATCGGACCTGTTCCATGGGGAATATGACCATGGGGACACGACCATGCGCCCCGGAGGTGCATCATGGCAATCGACACGGACACGGTAGCCACCACGGTCGGCGTACGCCGGCTGACCGGGCGTATCGGCGCCGAGCTCTCGGGACTCGACCTGCGCCACGTCGCGGACGCCCAGATCGCCGAGGTACGAGCCGCCCTCCTGGCCCACCGCGTCGTGTTCATCCGCCGGCAGGACCTGGGCGCCCGGGAGCAGATCGAGTTCGCCCGCCGATTGGGCCCGTTGACCCAGGGCCATCCCACGCTGCCCGTCGTCGACGGCGAGGAGCTCATCCTCGACCTCGACTCCCTGGCGGGCGGTGCGGCCAACCACTGGCACACCGACGTCACGTTCGTCGACCGGCCCCCGATGTTCTCCATCCTCCGGGCCGTGATCCTGCCGGAAGTGGGAGGTGACACCCTCTGGGCCAGCACCGTGGCGGCGTACGCCGATCTCCCCGAGGACCTGCGCCGGCTGGCCGACCAGTTACGGGCGGTGCACTCCAACGGGCACGACTACGCCCGCCCCGACGTGGTCGCCCTCCGCGCCAAAATCGGCGAGGCGCGACTGGCCAATCTGGCCGCCTTCGCCTCCGAGGTGTTCGAGACCGAGCATCCCGTCGTGCGCGTCCATCCCGAGACCGGCGAACGCGCCCTCCTCCTCGGGGGATTCGCCCACCGCCTGGTCGGGCACAGCTCCTCGGAGTCGGTCGACCTCATTCGCATCTTCCAGTCCTACGTGACCCGGCCCGAGAACGTGGTCCGCTGGACCTGGCGGGAGGGTGACGTGGCGATCTGGGACAACAGGAGCACCCAGCACTACGCCATTTACGACTACGGCGAGGAGCGCCGGCGCATGCAGCGCGTCACGACGGCGGGCACACCGATCACCGGACTGGACGGGCGACCGAGCGTGGCGTTGCAGGGCGACTCTGCGCTCTACAACCTGCCCGACTGAGTCACCCGAGGTCATTCGTGGACAGGTTCCCGCATACGCCCATACCCCAGCTGGGCCTCGCCCGTTCCGACGTCCTGGCGCGGCTGCTGGCCATGAAGCAGGGCGACCAGGATTGGCGCGGTGGGCGCGTCTTCAGCCTCGTCTACTCGGCCGGCGACGAGGTGCACGAGCTCTTGCAGGATGCCCAATCGCTGTACAGCGCCGAGAACGGGCTCAACGTCCTGGCGTTCCCCAGTATCGGCATCATGCAGCACGACATCGTGCGCAACACGGCCACGCTGCTCGGCGCCGACGATCCGGCTGCCGGCGGTGACGTGGAGGGCTATCTGACGTCCGGTGGCACCGAGAGTCTCCTCCAGGCGGTCAAGACGGCGCGCGACGTGGCGCGCCAGGACCGGGGGATCCGACACCCCCGGGTCGTGGCGGCCGAGAGCGCGCACGCCGCGTTCACCAAGGCGGCCGACTACTTCGACGTCGAGCTCGTCCGCGTCCCGGTCGGCGCGGACTTCCGCGTCGACGTCGCTGCGTTGGCCGACGCCTGCACGGACTCCACCATCATGGTGGTCGGTTCTGCGCCCACATATCCCCACGGCGTCGTCGATCCCATCGCCGACATCGCCGCTCTGGCCCAGGAGCGAGGGATCCTCTGCCACGTCGATGCGTGCATGGGTGGGTTCCTCCTTCCCTTCCTGAGTGTGCTCGGGCGGTATTCCGAGCCGTTCGACTTTCGCCTCCCGGGTGTCACGTCCATGTCGGCCGACGTGCACAAGTACGGCTACGCCTCCAAGGGCGTCTCGGTGATCCTCTATCGCACCCCCGAACTGGCACGGCACCAGGTCTTCGCCACCAGCGACTGGCTCGGTGGCTTCTACGCCTCGACGGCCATGGCCGGCACCCGTCCGGCCGGACCCATCGCGGCCGCCTGGGCCGCCCTCATGCACATCGGCCTCGAGGGCTACCTGGCGCTCACCCGGACGGCCCACGACGCCGCGTTGGCGCTGCGGGCCGGTATTGAGTCGATAGACGGCCTGGCACTGCGGGGGGACCCACCGGCAACGGTCATGGCGTTCGGCGCCGTGGATCCGGCGGAGCTCGACGTCTTCGCGGTCGGGGAGAAGTTGGCCGCCGACGGTTGGTACCTCGACCGGCAGAACCGTCCCGACTCACTCCACGCCACCGTCCACGCCGGCAGCGCCGGGAGCGTCCCGTTCCTGGTGGAGGACCTGCGGCGCGCGGTCAGCGCAACGGGCAAGGAGCGGACCGAGAACCGCGCCACCACGTACGGGGAGGGCGGCTGACGCTCCGGCGCGGGGACCCGGGTCGGGTGCTCAGGGGGCGGGCGCGGCGTGACCGGTGAGATCGAGGGTGATGGCCTGCGCCATGGCTGCCGCGGCCGCGTGCTGGTAGGCCGGCGTGACCAAAAGGGCCGCATCGGTCGCGTTGCGCATGTTGCCCGTCTCGATCAGCACCTTGGGCACCGTGGTGAGATTGAGACCGGCCAGGTTGTCCCGGGGTTGCAGCCCGTCGACCCCGTCGTACGTGCTCACCGGCATGCCCGTCTCTGCCACGAAGGTGTTGCGCAGAATGGCGGCGAAGGCGTCCGACGCGGCAATCACCCCGTCATTCGGCCCGTCGGCGACCGGTTCGAGCACTGCGAAGCCCCGCCCTCCCACCGGACCGCCGTCGGCATGGATGTCCACCGCGACGTCGGCGTGCGCGTCGTTGATGATGGCGGCCCGCGTGGTGACGCACGGGCCGATGCCGGCGTTGTTCGGTCGGGTCATCACCACCTGGGCCCCTTCGGCCTCCAGGTCGGCCTGCAGGTAGGTGGCGACGTTGAAGTTGTACTGGGCCTCCGTGTAGCCGCTGTCCGTCGCCGTCCCGGTGGTATCGCAGGATTCGTCCTCCTGGCCGTTCCACACGGGCTGGTCGATAATCTGTGGGGCGGTGTAGTTGAGTCCGTTGTGTCCGGGGTCGATCCCGACCACCTTCCCGGCCAGGGGCAGCTGCGTCCCGGTGACCAGCCAGTAGCCGTTGCCGGTGGGCGTGGCCGCCATGCCGACCACAGGGGCCGTCAGCGGCGCCCCGCCAGCAGAGCCGTAGAAGGAGGCGTCGCCGAAGGTGAAGATCCCGCCGTCGGAGGCGACCAGCCAGTAGCCCTTGCCATCGGGGGTGGAGGCCATGCCGA
>Ga0182030_10006793_pt1 | contig 24040 bp, 21 predicted proteins | sample 812S3MmetaG_FD_121299 | JGI IMG/M metagenome (GOLD analysis project Ga0182030, IMG submission 121299) | Permafrost microbial communities from Stordalen Mire, Sweden - 812S3M metaG (Illumina Assembly) | ecosystem: Environmental > Terrestrial > Soil > Wetlands > Permafrost | place: Sweden...
CCGGAGGTGGAGGAGCTGACACTCCTGCTGTCCACAGCGGTCGAGGTGACGCCCGACATCGCTCCGGTCCTTGTGCTTGGTGCTGTGACAGGGGTCCGGCGAGGGGAGCTCGTCGGAGTTCCGATGTCGGCGGTGGCGTGGAAGAGGAACCAGATCACGATCGCCTCAGCCGTCTCGTCGTCGGGCAAAGTCAAAGCAACCAAAACTCGACAGAGCAGGACATTCCACATCGACACCGACACGACTGCCATGCTCAGGCGGCACTGCGATCAGATGCGCGAACGGGCTGCCGAGGGCGGCGTTGACCTCGCCGCAGATGGCTTTCTCTTCAGCTTGACTATGGACTGCTCTACACCGATGCCGCCCGACTACCTCACGAAGAGGGTTGCCGTCTTGAAGGGGTATCTCGGGATCGAGGAGAAGGACCCAGAGGTTGCGGCCCTCGAGGACGAGGCCCTCCGACTGCGGCGAGCGACTCCCCCGGCCCGGCCGACCGGGAGACCAGGTCCGCTTCCAATCGGCGGCATGTCCTACGGAGAAATCGGGGCCGCGTTGGGTCGGAGCTCACGGTGGGCAAGTCTGGCCGTGGCGGCAGCGAAACGGCGGGAAGATGCCCGAGCTTCTGGCCGGAGCGAGCTCGACTTCGACGGCTCGATCTTGGCCCTGAGGAAGTTCACATCCTCGGAGCTCCTTGATGCCGGATTCAATGTGAGCGTGGTCGCCAAACGGCAAGGACATGGCCCTCAGGTGCTCAACCGCCACTACTCAAAATCGAGAGCCTCCTCAGACAAACGGGCTGCCGAGCACCTTGGTCGCGTCGTGCATGGCAAGAGCTAAGTGCTCGCAAGAAGGGTTTGGAATCAGTCCGACCCCGTCAACCGATAGAACTCCAATCGCGGACGCCCTTAAGCGCACTCTTGGGCGTCCAAACCCCGGGAGGCCCGACGTCGATGTCCACAACGGTGTCCACATCCCAGGTCAGCGACTTGTGGGCCCGGCGATCGGCGAGCCCGCGCCGGGATAGCCAGAGCAGTCAAGGTCGGCGAAGCCGAGGCGCTCGACGTGTCGGGCGCCGGACCTTGACGGCTCGAACGGATGTCGATGGACACAATGGAATAGGTCGGCCCTCAGGGCCGGCCTAGATGCGCCTTCTACCGCTTTTGGCCTTTTGCGCAAGTCGCCCTGGGACGGGTCCCGGCCCCTTAACGGGGCCCTCCGCACTGCCAGTGCCAGTGTGTGACGCAAATTTTGGGGGTTCTTCTGTGGTGGTCGAGACTCCCCGAAGGGCTCGTCACGAAAAGGGTGGGAGCGTCAGCCTGAACGGCCCAAGTGCCTACGGCACGGGGAGACCCGAGCGCATGAGCCGGAGGGTGGTGATCACCTCAGCGACAACGACCGGGTCGTTCTCGTAGCCCCTGAGTGTGGGAGCAGGTCACCCAGGACGGCCTCGACCAGGCGCCCGGGACGCCAGTTGCGCGGGGGGATCTCAAGCCCCAGAACCGGGGCTCGGAGGGCTCTGGCCGGGGGCCACTCAGCGCAACCGAGGCCGCCGGGATGCGGCCCGGGAAACCGACGGGGTTGGCCGAAGCCAATGAGGTGGGAAAGGCCATGCGCTCCCCCACGTTGAATTCCCAGCGGTAGCGGCGCTCGGACCGGACCTGAGGACCCATAAGGCGCTCGTACGAGCCACTGGCCAGGGCCACCCCTCAACATGTAGATCGGGCGGGACGACGTGGACGATGTCGAAGAGCAAGGCCTCCTCGGACTGGGGGCGTCCTGGACGGGTGGGCGGCAGATGGAGCGGGTCTGGAACGAGAGGTGACCTGTGGCCGAGACGTGAAACGGGACGTCGCTCGGAATCGGTGGCCGGTTCGCACGATGGCCGACTCGTCCCCTAAGCGGCGTAGTCGGTCCTGAAGGTACGTTACCGGCGACTGTGCTTGTTAAGAAATTGAATCACTTCGGTAGCCGCCTCTTGGTCCTCCGGAGTCATCCCGCCGAAACCACCATGGGGCATCGCCTCAAACACGTGCAACTCAGCTTCGACGCCGGCCGCGCGTAACTTGCGGTGCATTCTTACTGTGTTCGAAAGGTACAGGTCGCGGGTCCCAGTCTGCAGAAACGTTGGTGGGAACCCCGTGACGTCGCCGAACAAAGGTGACAAGTAAGGGTGGGCGAGGTCGTGTCCATTGGCGTAGAGCAGATTTACTTGCATTAGCGGTGCCAGGACCGGATCGAGCCCGAGGACGGTATGGAAGGAATCGCCCGACTCGGTGAGATCCACTTCGGGAGTGTTGAGTACAAGCGCAGCCGGCATGGGCAGACCCTCGTCCTTCGCCCGCAACAGAAGGGCCGCCGCGAGATTGCCCCCGGCTGATCCGCCGCCGACGAAGATGTCCTCCGGCTCGCGCTGCTCAAGCGCTCTGCGATAGGTCGCCAGACAGTCGTCGAGAGCGGCCGGGTACGGATGCAGGGGTGGCATGCGGTAATCGACGGCCCAGGTGATCATGTGCCGTCCCAGCGCGCCACCGGTTGCCATGAGGCGGCATAATTCTCCGCTGCCCAGGAGGAGTGCACCACCGTGGATATCGAGATAGATGGGCGTGTCCCGATCGTCGGGCACAAACGTCGGGCGGATCTCGTAGTTGGTGATGCCGCCGATCTGGGACTCGGAATACTCGACCGGCAACTGGGCGGGCATGAGCGCCCCGATTCGCTCAGCAATGACGGCGTCTTTGGCTTCGACGTACTGAAGCCACGCCTTGCTGTCGCTCAGGTCAATCGGCGTATTGTCCTCGCCGTATGCAGGCGATCCGGATAGGTACTCCTGCGCTTGCTCGCTGATGCTGGTTGGAATCGGCATCTCCGAGGGATCCCCCCGTTGGGGAGTATTCATTGCAACCCGCTTTCGAGCCGCCAGCATCGTCCCAATCCGTGATCGATCTCCTCAGACCTATCGTTCACTTCGAGACACCTCCAGTCTCACCGTTATTCACACCGAGGCGCTCCCGATTCAATTGACATTGATATCAAAATCTGGCGGCGGTATAAGGTGGAATCGGTGATCAACCTCAAGGGAACGCCTTCCGACCAACTTCCCAAAGTCCTCGCCACGGGCTCGACCGATGTGCAATTCGCATTCATCTCCTTGTCGGCTCGTGAACCCGAGGGTAGGGATGCGGAATACGTGGCCTGGCATTCTCTCGACCATCGGCCAGAGCAACACAGACTCGCTGGATTACGCAATTCCCTACGGCTGGTCTCGACACCTGCATGCCGATCGGTTCGGGCCGCCAGCGACGATCGATATGAGTCGGTTGATCACGTCATGACTTACCTCTTTAGCGACCCGGCGGCACTTTCCGGCTTCAACGATCTTGGCGCGGCGCTCCACGAGGTCGGCCGAATGCCGCTACGGCTCCCCACCGTAGAGTTCATGACGGCGAGCTTGGCCGGACGCGTTGCTGCGCAGAGCGCAGTGGCTGGGGCTGATGTCATCCCGTGGCGTCCGGCGCGAGGCGTGTACCTGCTCATTGAGAATGGAAATCTTCCCCCGGACACCCTCGCCGATGTACCGGGTGTAGCTGGCATCTGGTGGTACCGGGGTGCGCTGGCACCTGAGCCCTATTCGACCGACGCCCGCGGGTTACAGATCTCCTATTGCTACCTGGACGACGACCCGGTCGCTACTGCCGAGCGACTCGGAGAACACATGCTCCATCGGTGGGCGTCCGGGGACACCGCGGGCCTGCTCGCCGCCCCGTTCCACACGTTGGCGCCGTTTGATTGGGCTCGCTACCTCCCCGCCAGTGCCGAGCCCACATGATCGCAAGGTCTTTGCAGATCTCTCGGCGTTCGGTCCGACCCAGGATCCGCTCATGGCGCTGAAACTGTCGATCGGCACGCCAGTCGTGACAATGGATCCATCGGCACACGCGGAATGGGAGGAAACCGCATCAATCGAGGATGTGGCGATGATCGCAGAAGCCGCCGATCGGCTGGGCTACCACCACCTCACGTGCAGCGAGCACATCGGACTTCCGGCCACGGAGCTCGCCCGGCGGGGCTCTCGGTATTGGGACCCGTTGGCCACCTTCGGCTACCTGGCCGCCCGAACGAGCCGGATCCGTTTCACGACTCTCGTCTTGGTCCTCGGGTACCACCATCCGCTCGATATCGCGAAGCGCTACGGCACGTTGGACAAGGTGAGCAACGGCCGGTTGATCCTCGGGGTGGGCGTGGGCACTCTCAGGGAGGAATTCGACCTCATCGGGGCGCCATTCGACAAGCGCGGTGCTCGCGCTGACGATGCTCTGCGCGCCCTCCGTGCGTCACTCTCTCAACCCCAGCCCGCCTATCACGGTGAGTTCTACGACTTTGAGGGTTTCGTAATCGATCCCTGCGCCGTGCAGAAGCGCGTTCCACTTTGGGTGGGAGGTCGCAGTCTGCGCTCTCTTCGAAGGGCGGCGACCCTCGCCGACGGGTGGTGTCCGTTCGCTGTGACCCCAGCGCGAGCCGCGGAATGGCTCCAGACAGTTGAGGTAGCTGACGGGTTCGAAGTCGTCCTTCCGCCGACAGCGAGACTCGATCCGATTGAGGAACCGAGTCGAACCCAAGAGATCCTCGCCGAGACCGAGGCCTGTGGCGCAACTACCGTCTCTTGCAGCTTTCGCCACCGATCCATTGGGGAGTATCTCGAGAAGATCGAGGCACTCTCGAGGGTCCACGCTGCGATGGGGATGCCCCAACCGACACCCGCTTCAAGCCCGAGGTGCCTCGGAGAGCCTTGACGAAAAACCGTTGTGGCACCAGGCCTTGGTTCTGAGCTCGCAGCGAAGCCCGTCGCTGCTTGCCTGCATCAGGTGGTTGATTTGTTGAAGGTCGGGTTTGGAACCTGCCAGCACTTGCAGGCCGAGTGGTAGTAGAGGGCACGCCAATAGCTCGCGCCGTACCCTGATCCGCCCGCTGAGAAGTCGATCGGTGCGAACGGATACGGAAACGCCAGGCTTCCGATCTTGCTCTCCGATGCCAGCTGCGCCGTGGGCGACACCGTCGATGCATGGTTCAACAATGCTTGGAGAAATGCCATGTACGAGCACACGACACCGCCATAACCATCGAGCTGCTTGTAGACATTGGGCTGACCGCCGGCGGCATAGATGGCGTTACAGGCCTTGGTTGCCGCAGAGGGCGTGAACCCGGGCGTCGTCGCCTCACCGTAACCGCCCTCGACGATGTTGATCGCTCCGTTGAAGTTGGTCGGATTGGGCGCGTCGGGTCCAGTGAAGTTCGACGCGGCCTGTGCGCTGTCTGTAAATACATAGTGAGGGGTGTAGTTCTGCTGCTGCGCCACTTGGGTGAAAAGGCCCCAATCGTTTACACCTGCCTCGGTCACGTCCGTCACCCCTGCGTTCTTGAACGAGAGAACTGCTTGCTCCATTGAGGCAGACGTGTCCGTCTGACCTGCAGGACATCCGAGGTTGAAGTAGTCGACATTTTTGGTGGAGACGTGTGCGGCAGAAAGGGCCGATTGTTCGATGCTCTGGGTTCCGGCAGCGCACGTGTGGTACAGGACTCCGAGCTTCTTGAATCCCTTGGCTGAAGTGAAGTACCCGAGCTTGTGAAGCGCCGCAATGCCGGTGGCGAATGCTTGCTGGGCGTTACCCCCAATATCGAGGCCGTACGGGTGGTAGGTCGTCAGATCCTGAGGGGTCAAGTAACTCGAGGCCAGCAGGACGTGATGCTGCGGGATGCAACTACTCGCACCGACGTCGGTCAACGCCCCGCTGTCGAGAACGATGTAAGGCTGCGCTGCGGCAATGGTCAAGCACGATTGTTGCGCGTTCGCGGCGCTGACCGGGTTCACCGGGTAATAGCTCATGACGATCTTGCGGCATCCCGCCCCGCCTTGGCTATTGATGTTCTTCGCCAAGAGGTTGTAATCGGCTTCTTGCGCCTGGGTCGAGGGCACCCCCACCGTGGCGTTGCTGAGCGACCCGCCGGAGACGTCGATGATCGTTGCCGCCACCTGCACCTGCTTCGACGTGATGCCCGGGGCGGAACCGGAGGGACAGCTGCCTTTGGTTGCGAAGGCTGCGGTAGCTGCGCCGGCGACGGCGCTCTTGCCCAGGCCAGGCGATCCGACCAGTAAGCCGGCGGCAGCCATGAGTATGGCAACGCACAGCAATGCCGTCCGTTGGGTCCGTCTCCCGAGATACAGGGATTGGGTCACGATGTTTCTCCTTGCATTGGACTACCCGGCTCGGCCGGGGTCGTGGACTGACTTACAGACAGATCGGATTGGTAGTTCACGCAAACGAACCAGCAGACGGCCAAGGCACTGATGATGGAGCCCCTTGAGGGTGCCCAGAACGATGTTTCCCGAGGTCGCGGCGCCTCGGTTCCAGCCCATAGCTGGAACCATCCCGCCGGTTGCTCGTTAGCGCCCACGTGCTCATGGTCCACGTCCCCCGGAAACCCCTCGCAACGACACACGAGAACAGAGGTGCCGCGCCCTTTTTAGTCAGAATTCGATATCAATGTCAACTTATTCGCGATGCCGATCAGAAACTGGGATATCCCCTGTTGCTTTTGGCCGCACGCAAGCTAGCCACCGGCGCCCAGAAATACTCAGCGCCCCCTCGTATTCAATCTGCGAACACCGCGGCTCCCCGACCGGATCGTCCAGAGACCCGCAAAGGTCCGTCGCGATCGCGGAAGTAGGAGAGGGTTGCGGTCACGTCTCTCTCGAAAGAGATGCCATGGGGATGAACCACGGCCGACTCGGTCTTTTGGCCAGTACTGGACCAAACCGGCCTGGGTGGACCCGGCGGGAACGTCATGCAACCTCGGGAGCGCTGCCCAGCGGAGTGGCTGATCGGCGACATTTTGATGGGAAAGCTCAAGGGTTCCTTTCCTTGTCCGTGGAAGACGTCTGCACTGAGCTCTGCACCGTCAAAGCGCAGTCCAATGACGCCCGCACGAACCACGGCTATCCGCGCAAGGCACCTCCCCCTGACCGAACCATAAGATTCGATATCAATGTCAACTGTGTGATAAATCACATAAATCGTCAGAGAGCGTACGAAAGGCCTACGACATGAGCGTGACCGTCGTCACCGGAGCTAACAGCGGCATGGGCCGCTCTTGCGTCGATCTGCTTCTCGGTTCAGCGGATCATCTGGTCGCCGTTGACCTCCGTGAACCAGAAATCGAGGGTGCCACGGGGATTGCCTGCGACGTGTCGGACCCGGAGGCGATCCGCCAATTGATCGAGGTGGTGCGCGGCCTCGGCCCATTCAAAGCATTGGCACATGCCGCGGGCATCTCTCCCACCATGGCAGACGCCCGGCGGATCTTTGACGTCAACCTGGTCGGGACGGAACGGCTGCTCTGGGCATTCGAGGAGTTGGCCACCGTCGGCTCGGCTGCGGTCTGTTTCTCGTCTCTGGCGGCTTATCAGATCGCCCCCTTCGCTGATGCGACGATGGACGCACTCATAGACGACCCCCTCAAAGATGGCTTTCTCGACGAAGCGTCGGCCTTCACGAGCGATAGCGGTTTTGCCTATGGACTGTCCAAGCGAGGAGTGCAGCGGACCTGCGCTCGGGCGGCCGTTCGTTGGGGTTCGCTCGGAGCACGGGTCAATTCGGTTGCGCCCGGCATCATTGACACTCCAATGGGGCGCCAGGAGCTCCAGCAGCAACCAGCCATGCACGACATGCTCGACAGTGCGCCTCTGCGGCGGCTGGGTAAGGCCGCCGAGGTCGCCGCAGTTGTTGCCTTCCTCCTGTCTGACGATGCCTCGTTCGTCTCGGGCATTGATGTGCTCGTGGACGGAGCCAACCTTCCCGGTATGACCGCGGCGGCGCCGTGAGGCCGCAAGACGAAAACAGAAGACCGAAGGATCGCGGAAGGACGAAGTCGCCTTATGGCGAATTTTCCGCGGAGCGACGTCTGCTGCGATGTGTGGAGTCCGAGGTAACACTTTCTCGCTGCTGAGAAACGACTTCTCGCGGTTCTTTCAACCACGAGAGCGTTCGCTCAATCGCAGGCAGTATTCCCGAAACGGGTATGGCTCCCGTTGTGTATCTCGACATGGCGCCAAACGTGACGTTCGTCAATATTTCGCTCAGATCGGCGACATCTTGCGGGTCCAGGCCATCGAAGGCGTCGGTCATGGGGCTCACGGAGCCGAGTCCTTGGGCATGCAAGCGCTCGCCGCCCGTCACCGAGCTGGCCCGTACGAATGCGTCCAGCATCATCGGGTGGCTCTCCCAAGGCTCAAAGATCGTCCGGAACATGCGCAGCAGAGCTTCAAAGAGTGGCTCTCCTGGCGCACAGGTCGCCAGGGATCTGTATGCGTGCTCCTCCATCCAACGCTCGACCGTCGCCAGGATGAGCTCCTCTCGCGACGGAAAATGCTTGTAGATGGTCGCCAGAGACACTCTGGCAATCTGTGCGACGTCTCGCAGCTGCCACTTGTCGAACCCGTCCGACTCGAGCAGCTGTTCGACCGCCTCGAGTATCACCACAGGATCTGTGCGCTGAAACGCCGTTTTCGGTCCCAGGGTGGCCACTGATTACGAGCCCTCTCCTCCTGCGAGCAGGCCACCAAGTGGGATGCCTTGCCAGAGGAGACGTTCGCTCTCGAAAGGATCAGAGATCACCCAGGACGGTGTATCGAACATCATCGTCGGCCGGTCCTCCAGTGAGTACGACGGCCACCTCGGTAGTTCATCGTGATTCGGGTCACCGGTGTAGGCAAGGGAGACCAGAGCGCCGCACATGGCGGCGACCAGCTCGCCCGCGTGATCCCCCTGAGCGATGGTCGCCGTCTCCACGTTGTCAAAGAAATACGGCATGTCGGTACCGTGGGCGGCCCACTTTCGCCCCGATTCGTCAGGAAAGCCCCAAGCGAAAAGGTAGAGCCACACCGGAGCTCCTCCGGCTTCCAGTCTCGATTCGGTCAATCGGATGTGGGGGATGCGCATCATGGCATCTGTGAGGGTGGCCACGAGGAGAGAGGTCGGATTTTCATCGGGACGGATCGACTTGTAGCCGTCGACAATCGGATCAGCGTGGTCGCTCAGCAGCTTCGCAAGACGCTCGTGAAGGCCATCCTCAGTCATGGTCGCAAACTCTGGATCCGCGATGAGGAAAGCCAACATTTCGTCGGTTGTACAACCAGAAACAATCGGGATACCGGCAGAGGCTCCAAGCCGGAGTGCCTCTCCGGGATGCCGGGGCAGGCTCGGTCCCAGGACGGGGCCGAACCTTCGACCTCCACCGCCGAGCAACTCGGCACCCTGCAGTGCCAACTCGGCCCCGATGAGACGACTCGCCTCCACTGCTTCCAACTCCGCCAGATCAGAGCCAACTCCCATCTGCTGCAACGCCATCTTGGCAGTGGATCGTGCCCTCTCAGGTCGTTCCGCCGACAGCATGATGCCGCTCATCGGGAAAGCCTTATGGAACAACCCGTTCGCAGCCGGCATAGCCAGCAACGCTGACGTCTTTACTCCACCCCCCGACTCGCCAAAGACCGTCACATTGTTCGGATCGCCACCAAACTTGGCGATGTTCTGGCGTACCCAGTCCAGCGCAGCCACTACGTCCAACATTCCCACATTGCCCGAGTCGGCGAACTCCTCCCCCAACTCTGACAAGTCCAAAAACCCGAAGATTCCTAAACGGTGGTTGATTCCAACCATCACGACGTAGCGGTGACCCGCCAGATTGGTGAAGTCGTACAGCGGCCAAGACGCCGATCCGGTGTTCATCCCTCCCCCGTGCAACCAGACGAGAACTGGCAACTCGGCCTCAGCCTCGAGAGTCGCCGTCCATACATTCAGAACGAGGCAATCCTCGCTCATCGATGGCTCGGTCCCCAAGACACCCATCATCTGCTCAACCTCAACAGGCATGGGAGTGCCGGTCATCTGCTCGACGGTCATCTGTGGGCAAGAGGGCCCATACGTCAGACAGTCGCGCACCCCAGACCATTGCTTTGGGGGACGAGGCCGCCGGAACCGGTTTGGCCCACCGGTGTCATTTCCATAGGGCACACCCTTATAACTCCATACACCATCTTTCTGCGCACCACGTACTTGACCGCTCGTCGTTTCGACGACTCCTACAGCCATACCGTTCCCTTCGTTGTTCGCACTCTTCGTCGGTCCATGAACCGGCCGACCAGTTGTTGCATCGTCATACGGTGATGCCGAAGATCCGAGCCGCGTTCCCACGCACCATGGCGTCGACCTCGACATCGGGAACCCCTTCAAACTGTTTTTCAACCCATTCAGTCGAGAAGGGGAACGATCCCTCGTTGTGGGGATAGTCGTTGCCCCACATCAGGCAGTCGATTCCCGTTATATCGCGGAGACGGATTGCAGCCGGGTCCCACATGAAAGTGGCGTGAGCCTGGCGCTTCAGATAGAAGCTCGGAGGAGCATCCATTTTCGCAGTGGCCGCTTCTAGACCAATGCCCAGATCATGCAGGCGGCTGTCGTTCCAGTGATGATCAAAAAATTGGATCGCGAAGGGCAGCCAACCGGCATATCCCTCCGTCATGATCACATGTAGATCGGGATAGCGATGCAATACGCCGCTGTAGGTGAGCCACCCAAGCGTCTCGCCCATGCCGCAACAGAAGTTGTACCACGCAATATCCGCTACACCGGGATAGATCGGATACGGGGAGGGGGCAGAGCGAAGCCCGCCTACATGCATGGAGATCGGCACGTTTAGCTCATTCGCCGCCTCCCAGAGCGGTTCCCACTCGGCGAGATGGTAAGGCCGGTCGAAGATGCCATCGGGAAGGAGCGCTGGACGCAATCCCATTGCAGCAGCCCGCTCCAATTCGCGCACCGACGCCGCCACGTCGCGATAAGGAAGGTAGATAGCAGGCGCCACTCGATCCAAATGGGGGCCCCACGTTTCGGCCAACCAGTCATTGACCACTTCGCAATAGGCCGTGTCCACTTCGGCTGGAACACCATCGTCGAACGTATGAATTCGTCCAATGAGCACCGCTCCGTACACGCCGTCCCGTTCGAGATCAGCGAGTTGGGCCATAGGATCGAAACTCGGTGTCGCCTCTGGGCAGACATTGCCCACGGCGGCCTTGGCGAGGGCTTGCGGATCATCATCAACTGGAACTTCCACCGTCGTGGCACCAGATCCCGGGCCACCGCCCATCATCAGCGCTGCTGCGGCGGGGGGCACCGGGTGGATGAGGTGCGAACCGTCCTTCCGCCGGTCCAGACGGGTGAAATGCCGCCGATACGACTCCGGCAACTGCTCCACGAGTGAAAAGGGTGGAGCAATGTGACAGTCCGTCGTGATCATCCGACGTGGTGACATTGGGTCCCTCCCGGTAGAGAAACAGTCCTCACTGAACGCACCGACCATCACAGATGCGACGCGGTTTTACGGTATCCGTGTTACCACTCACCCCAAGACCATTCCAAATATCAACATTGATGTCAACTTAGGTTCCGCTTTCGTCCGTCAAACGGAAACGGATGGCCGTGTAGACGGTTTGGACGCGCCTAGGCCCACGCGCCCTCGTTCTTACGACGGCTTCGACCCCAAGAAGACGGCTCGAGCGATGTCGTCCCGGGAGATGAGATCTCGCGTCAGACCTTCAAAGCGAACCTCCCCCTTCTCCAAGAAGACAGCTCGCTCGCAAATCTCCGCAGCGATATTCAGGCTTTGTTCGACCACGACCATCGTCACACCCGCAGCATGGATGCGTCGCGCCACTTCGAGGAGTTCACCAACCACAATCGGCGCCAGACCCAGGGACATCTCATCAATGCACAACACTTTGGGATCGAGCAAGAGAGCCTTGGCGACCGCCAGCTGCTGTTGTTCACCACCCGACAGATTTCCTGCCTTCTGTCGATGCCGCGCGGCCAGCGCAGGAAAGGTCTCGTACACGACTTCGCGGCGTTCATTCAGCCGCGACTTGTCCATTCGAGCCGTGAGCGCTTGCATGTGCAAGTTCTCTTGCACGGACATGTCGGTGAAGACTGCATGTCCACCAACGACAAGAAGCAAGCCCTTGGCGGGGAGCTTCTCGGCGGGCATTCCGGTTATGTCCTCGCCGAAATAGCTGACCGTGCCGGCGGTGGGCTTCTCCAGGCCCGAGATCACCCTCAACAGAGTTGACTTCCCGGCGCCGTTGGTGCCGAGTAGGGCCAGTGCCTCGCCTTCGTACACGTCGAGGGATATCCCGAAGAGCACTTGCAACTGCCCGTACGCGAAGTCAAGATCAGAAATCTTCAGCGCTGCGGAAGCTTCCGTCTTTTCGGTCATGTGACCGGGGACACGGATGTCTTGTTTGGGGTGCGATTACCAGGCAAAGAGCAATCGCGAATGTGCGATCTCCTGGGGTATATCGGCCTTTTCACGTTGTTCTTCTCCTTGCAGAATCCTAAATTCAAAGCGGTCCGAATCAGGTTGCGATTGCCTGACCAGAGCGATCTACAGCAGAGGTGTCGGTGCCGAGATAACTCGCGATGACCGCTGGGTTCTCTCGAATCTCCTGCGGTGTCCCGACGGCAATGACTGCGCCTGCGTCCATCGCATAGACCCGGTCACAGAGGCCCATCAGCATTGGCATGTCGTGCTCGATGACCAGGATCGAACAGTCGAGGTCCTCGCGGATGCGGCGCACGAGCGGGCCAAACGCCTCCGCTTCGCGCTGCGCCACGCCGGCAGTCGGCTCGTCTAAGAGGAGTAGTCGTGGTTCCGTCGCGACCTGCGCCGCCAGGTCGCAGATTCTGCGCATCCCGGTCGACAATTCAGAGGTCAGCGCGTCCGCCCAAGGACTGAGTCCGAAGGCTTCGACAATCTCAAGCGCTCGCCCCCGGCTCCTTCGCTCGGCTGCGCGCACCCACGGAGCACCAACCATGGCAGGGATCAGTAGCGTTCGTGTTTGTTGCGCCATTGCCACCTGGACGGTCTCGAGCACTGTCAAGCCCGCAAACAAAGATGCGTCCTGAAAGCTTCGGGACAGTCCATAGCGGGCCCTGATGTCCGGTGGTCGACGAGCGACTTCGTGTCCGAACAGACGCACCGATCCCTGATCGGGACGCAGCACTCCGCTCACGACGTTCATGAGGGTGGTCTTGCCGGCGCCGTTGGGCCCGATCAGGCCAACGATTTCGCCTGGCTCAACCCTCATTGTCGCGCCTTTGAGGGCGGCGATGCCGCCGAAGCGGATAGCCACATCGTCGACCACCAGGGGTGGGGCCCCAGCGACAGGAGCGCGCGACGCGGCATTCTGCTCACGCGTCCCGATACTGGCGAAACTCATGCCGGCTGCGGCCCGCTCGGCATCCGCGACCGCCACGGTCACCGCGGCCTCGTCGGTCGGCACCGGGAGCATTTCGGAGGGCGGAGCCGTGTCCTTGCTTCCCGAAGCAGAGAGGCGTGCGGCTTTCTTGTTGAGATAGGCCTGCCACGACTCTTGAACCTTGCCAGCGAGACCGTTGGGCATCGCCATCATTGTGCCGATGACGCCCGCACCGCCAACGAAGAGGAGGAAGCCGGCATTCTCACCGACGGATCCCAATAAGCCTTCCACGTGGGGTCCGACGAAAAGGGTCGCCATGTAGAGCAACACTGCCGCTGCGACAGCCCCTCCCAAGGACCCGAGCCCACCGATGACTGGGATCGCCAGCACGGCAATAGAGACATCAGCAGTGAAGTAGGTCGGCGTGGCGCTTTGCCAGTCGGCGGCAAAGAACACCCCTGCGGTGGCAGCGACGAACCCCGACAACCCAAGGACACGCAACTTGACTACGGACGGCTTGATACCGAACGACGCGATCGCTCGTTCGTTGTCGCGGGTGGCAATGATGACCCGGCCCACCGCCGAACGACGCAGGGTCGTGGCGGCACCGAGGACGAGCACGAGCACCACCAGCACCACGTAGTAGAGGTAGAGCTGAGAACCAATGCTGCCGATCCCGGGCAGGAGGTTCGTAGTCTGCACCTCAGCGTTGAAAGGATCGGTTCCACCCAGCCACGACTGTTGAAAGAGCCAGTCCGGAGCGATTACTGCCAGGCCAAGTGTCGTCGCGGCGAGGGTTAGGCCCCGCACCCGGAGCGCGGGCAGTCCGATCACAACCATGACAATCGCACCAACCAGGCCGGCCACGATCAGAATCTCGACCATGCTCCATCCCGATTCTCCGGCCCACCGAGCCGTCAGATAGGCACCGATGCCCACCAAAGCGAACTGACCGAGACTGACCTGGCCCGCCCAGCCAACCAACATGGTGAGTGACACCCCGATCAGGGCGTAAATAAGCACCAGAACGAGAAGGAACTGATTCGATTTGAAATAAGGCAAGAGCGGGAACGCCACGGCGACGACCAGGGACAGCCCGATCACCCACTTCATTGCGTTGCGCAGCAACGGTGCGTCCCGCAGTGCTTCAGGTACCCGCAAGCCGGGCCGCTCAGGTACTGCCGCGCCCTCGGTAGCGAACACCCGGCCAATGGCTTTGCCGCGCACGAGGATCGCAACCAGTATCACCCCAAAGACCGCTAATTCGGCCGTTCCCGCATTGCTCGTCTGGGCAAGCACCAACTGATAAACGAGGCCAAGCCCTATACCACCGCCTACAGCCATCGGAAAAGATACGAATGCTCCAAATGCGGCTGCTCCCATCGTCAGCATCAACAGGAATGGACCGACGGCCTCAGCGTTGAACGAGGCAGTCGTAGGCCCGTTAAGAATGGCCGCGAGTGCCGAGAGACCGCCCGCAATCCCCCAGCTGATCAGGCTCACACGAGAAACCGAGATCCCGCACAATCGTGCCGCGTCGGGATTGCCTGCGGCGGCACGGATCTGCTTCCCGACCGTCGTGAACTCGAAGAAGACCGTGAGAGCTATGAGGAGCAGTGGGACGCCGACCATCGTCAGCACCGACATGCCGCTCAACACGACCCCGCCTATCTGAACGCTGGAGTTGAATGGCTGGGGGAACGGCGCCTGCGACGTCGGGGTGAGACCAGGGATGTAGGTCACTCCGAGCAAAACCTGGCTGACACCGATTGACAAGATCAACAAGCGAACCGGAGACTTGGTTCGACGCCGCACTGGGCCGATGATGAAGCGCTCGACTGCCAGGCCGGTAACGATTCCCACGAGAATGCAGGCCACGAACGAGAGCCACCAATTCCAACCCCAATCGTTCACCACCTTCATGAGCAGGATGGCCGAAAGCACCCCGAGCTGGGCGCTGGCCAGATTGAGGAAGCGGTTCGCCTTGTAGATCAGTACGAATCCGACCGCAAGCAGGCTGATGATCAGCCCGTTCAGGATTCCCAGAACGAAGGTTCCAGAAGTGATCATGCCTCAGGCGCGATCGACGCCCTAGGAGACAGGAGGACTGGCCACTGGACTCCGCGGACGCCGGAGATCCTGGTCGATGCTTTCGTACTCACAATCGAAATCCCCCCGAAAGCATTCTCAGAGTGCAGAACCATGAGACCTCAGGCGCCTGCCCCCTTTTTACTTAGACTTCGATATCAATGTCAACCTCATTAAGCTCCCATTGACCTTCTTTTCCCTGGCCGCCGTGGGTGGGACTCCCTGCCGACGCCAATCGCTCTGAGAGGAGTTCCGCGGTGACCGCAGATCCTCAGGCTCTCTTTACGCGCGACGGGCCGCTCCTCGTGCCCACGGAGGCCTCGCTTGGCCCCTGGCGACCGGATGCCCTGCACGGCGGAGCCGTGAGCGCGCTCCTCGGGCACAGCCTGGCCGAGGACGGGTGGCAGCTGGCTCGGGTGACGATGGACCTGCTGCGGCGCGTGCCGCTACAACCACTCCGGCTCACCGTGAGCGCGACGACAAACAGTCGTCGTGTCTCGAGAAGAGAGGCTGAGCTCTGGGCTGGAGACCAACTCGTCGCCAGAGCTGCTGCCCTTCTCCTTCCGGAGTCCCGAGTGGCGCTACCCCCCCAACCCGATCGCAGGCTCGAATTTCCCGCGAGTACGGAGCCACAGAGCTCGGACGACGTGCGCGCCGCGATCGCGGAGCGAATCGGGTACACGAGCTTTGTCAGTCATGCTGTCGACACTCGCAACGCACGTCGAAAGGACGGGTACGGGGAGCGCGTCTATTGGCTGAAGTTGCTCCTTCCCGTCATTGCTGGAGAAGCGATCACGGCGATCCAACGTGTCACCGCCGCCGCTGACTACGCCAACGGCGGGTTCCCATCCTTACCGTTCGAGAAGTGGTCTTTTATGAGCTTGGATCTCACGGTGCAACTCACCCGAGAACCCCACGGAGAATGGATCGCAGTGACTAGCGATTCACTTGCCGCCGCGACGGGGATCGGCCTGGGGGACGCCGAGCTCCACGACGTGAACGGCAGGATCGGGCGGGCGGTGGCGACGCTGCTGGTCGAACCCCGCTGACGGCACGAGTAGTGGGGCGACTCGGAAGGAGATGCGCCGCTCCGTCCGAGGAACCACGATGGAGCGAATCAGTTCCCGTTCCGTGACGGACCTCCTGCGACCTCGGGCAGCACCCGAGGGGCGTCCGTTACCCGTCTGCCCAGACCCGCAGCTTCTCCACCAGGCTTACATGGTCTTCGAGCCCGTCAGGCAGCTCGATATTGAGGCATGTCACACCGGCCGCCCGGTAGGCCTCGATCCGGTCTCGGACGAAGCCCTCATCGCCAATGAGGCTCGTGGCACGCAGGTAGTCGTCGGGAACGAGGGCTGCCGCCCCGTCCCGGTCTCCCGCCAAGTACAGCTCCTGGATGTTGCGCGCCTCCTCCTCGTAGCCATACCGAGCAAAGAGGTCGTTGTAGAAATTGTGACCGACTGAACCCATGCCGCCTACATAGAGGGCAACGTGAGGTCGCTCAGCGTCGCGTTGTCGCTCGGCGCTCTGGGCGTCGCAGATGCAGACGGGTCCTCCGGCCACGATCTCTAGGGGTGCCATTGCGGGGCCTCGCTGAGCCACACCCTCGGCCAGCGCCTCAGCCCACACCTCGTGCTTGTCCGGATGGAAGAAGATGGGGAGCCATCCCTCGGCGATCTCTGCCGTCAGGGCGACGTTCTTCGGACCCAGGGCCGCGACGTAGATCGGAATGTCAGGACGGAGTGGTCGGTTGACCAACTTGAGGGGACGATCGGGCTGAGTGCCGGATGCCGGCGCCATCGGGATCTGGAAGGTGTCTCCCTGGAAGTCCAGCTTCTCGCGTGCCCACACCATGCGACAGACCTCAACGCACTCTCGAGTGCGCGCAAGCGGGCGGTCAAAGAGTATGCCGTGCCAGCTCCGGACAACCTGCGGGCCCGAAGCTCCGAGCCCAAGGATGAAGCGCCCCGAGGAAACGAAGTCCAGTCCGGCAGCGGTCATCGCCGTGAGTGCGGGCGAGCGCGAGAAGATGGGAAGGATGGCACTCCCCAGCTGCACCGTGCGCGTCCGGCCGGCGAGAAACCCAAGCATGGAGACGGCATCGAATCCATACGCCTCTCCGATCCAGATGACGTCCACGCCTGCGCTCTCCATGGAAGAAGCCCAGGCTGCGGTCTCGTCCGGGCCCCCCAGCCGCGGCGCGTTCATGGAAAGGTTCACGGGAGCAGGTGTTCCAACCGCTCCCGGTCGCTGCTCTCCATCGGCACAAGGGGTCCGTTCTTCTCGGATCGCCACCACACGGTGCCCTCGCGCCACGCCTCGCGGCGAAGTCGTTGCTTGTCGATCTTCATGCTGGCCAGCTTGGGGAGCTCCGGTAGGAATCGGACGAAAGTCGGCTTCCACTTCGTTCCGAGGTCGGGTTGCTCGGCAAGAAAGCGGTCGAACTCGTCCAGATCGATTGGTTGCGTGCCCGCCAGCTCGACCGCGGTCATGACTCGGTCGCCGACTGGGTCATCAGGAACGGCGTAGACCGCCACTGAACGGACCCCCGGAAAGCGGCTGAGAATTACCTCGACTGGGGCGGCGGCGAAGTTCTCGCCGTCGACCCTGAGCCACTCGTTGCTTCGGCCAGCAAAGTAGAACCAACCTTCCTGATCGCGGTAGGCGAGGTCGCCCGACCAGTAGGCCCCGTCCCTGAAACGAGCCTGGGTCGCCTCCTCGTTCTTGTAGTAGCCCTCGAAGCCGCTCGAAGGCGCCGTCTCGACAATCTCCCCGACAGCCGCGGTCCAGTTCGTCACGCGACCGTCTTCGTCGAACTCGGCCGGCAGGCATTCAGAGCCAGTCTCCGAGTCGAGCACCTTGACCGTGTCCGCTGCCTGACCGAGCGCCGCCGGGGGCATAGAGGGGTCACGCCGGATAATGATGATCCCCTCGGTCGATCCGTAGCTGTCCCGGACGTCGCAGGCGAACCGACGTGCGAAATCGGCGATGTCCCGAGATGAGGCCTCGTTCCCGATGGCCAAACGGAGGGTCGTGCCGCCGTCGTCGGGCTGCTCGGGTACCGCCAGGATGTAATTGAGCACCTTGCCGGTGTAGGTCATCACGGTGGCGCCATAGCGCCGGATGTCTGCCAGTGTTCCCGACGCCGAGAAACGCCGGCGGATGACGATCGGCACGCCGGCGGTCAGCGACGACGACCAGCCCGTGAACAGCGAGCTCGAATGGAAGAACGGAAGCGGGGCATACACGACATCACCGTCGCTGAGCTGGGTGACCTGGGCCACGTGCCCGCCCGTGGTCGCAAACCGACCGTGGGTACAGCGGACAGCCTTCGGCATGCCAGTGGAACCGGACGTGAAGATCAGGAGGAACAGGTCATCAGCCCTCACGTCCGTTTTGAAAGCGCCAGCCTCGGACGGCAGCAAGCTCCCGTATCCGGGCGCGTCCACATCGACGATCCGGTCTTCGGCAAGCCCGAGGTCCAGTCCGTCGAGCAGTACTCGTTTGTCCTTTGACGTGATGACGAGCTGGCAGTCGGTGAACGCCACCAGCTGCGCGAGCTGATCGCCGCGATAGGTCGAGTTGATCCCGACGACGACGCTGCCGAAAAGGGCCGCGCCGGCCAGCCAGAAGATGTACTCAGGAATGTTGTCGAGCAACACCCCGACGTGCGGCGGGCGACTGGGGTCCAGCTGATCCATCAGGAACCTACCGCGCCGTCCCGCTTCGGCCACGAACTCACGGAAGGTCCAGGCTTGATCCTCGAAGAACAAGGCGGGCCGGTCGTCCTCGGCCCGCGCCCACAGGAGTTCGGCGGCGCTCGTCATCGTTTGGCCCCGGCAAGCTCAGCCGACGAGCCCACGAACCAGCGCCTCGTTCGCGTTGTCCGGCAGCTGCAGCAGAGGCTCTTGCGTGTCCGACACGGTCGGTCCCCATTGCTCTCCCAGGGGTCCCAAGGCCGTGAGGTCGAAGTCGTACACCTTCGCCACGGTCCCTGCGAGAAAACCCTCCAGGTCGGCCTGCGGCCACTCGTGGAAGAGCTGCCGCAGGTGCTCCCGCGTGAAAGGGGCTGTTCCCTCGTCGTGAGGGTAGTCCGAGCCCCACATGAAACGATCCAGGCCCAACTCCAGAATGGCCGCCACGTCGGGAGCCTTGGGTTGCGACACCGCCACCCAGCAATTGCGGGTGAAGTATTCGGTTGCAGTAAGCGGAAGTATCGAATCCTCACCGTACTTGAGCTCGCCCGTCGCACCAGTCTGCCTGATCCGGACGATCGACTGGTCGAGACGGGCGAGAAGAGGCGGCAACCAGGCTGCGCCCATCTCAGCCATCACGAACCTGAGCTTGGGGTGGCGCTCGAACACGCCGGAGAGCAGGACATGGAGGAACGGCCGCGTCTGGTAGTACGCGTACTCCCCGATGTAGAGCAACTGCGCGGAGGGCACCTTGCCGAAATCGGGCACACCCGTCCCGCCGTGGATGTTGACGGGGAGGTCCGCGTCCTCGCAGAAGTCCCACAGCGGTTCCCAGTAGGGGTCATAGATCTGGTGTTCGACCCACGTCGCATCCGGCGGGTTGTTCGGCAGAAGCAATCCGCCGCGCAGCCCATGCTCGGAGATCCACTTGGCGTCGGCCAACGCGTCGTCGAGGTTGTTGATGAAGATCTGCCCGATACCGGCGCGCTGGGCCGGGAATGCTGCACAGAAATCCACCAGCCAGCGGTTGTGAGCCCGGATGCCGGCGAGCCGGTGCGCGTACTCGTCGGGCTTTGGCGGCGGCGCTGCCAGCACGAAGCTGGGGAAGAAGGGCGGGACTGTGTTGGGGAAAATCACTTCCCCCACGACGCCGTCCTCGAGCTGCTGCCGGCTCCGCATGTCGTTGTCCCAGTTTCGGAGGCGCCGATCGTCCTTGAGGTCCTTGAAGGGATTCTTGTAGCGCGATCGCCAGGCATCGAAGTCGTCCCTGTATTGCGGGTCGAGGTACTCGCGGTACTGGGCGTGGCTCCCGCCGGCGTGGGTGTCGGCCGAGATGATCGTGTAGTGGTCGCCCACGGCAGTCCCTCCACAAGGCAGCGCGTCGCCGGAGAATGACGCACTGGACTGATATTGATATCGGTTTTGATTCTATCGATAGGCAGCCACTACGCAACAGAGCACGACCGCAAGCACGAGCACGAGGGATTTCCCTGCTCACTTGCCCATTCGAGTCACTGCCGAGGACGGAGGTGGTCCCTCCGCCGTGTCACGACCTCGGAAGCGAGAGACCCCTCTCGGCGATCGTGTTTCGTTGGATTTCATCCGTCCCGCCGCCGATCCTCAGTCCCGGAGCGAACAGCAGCCGCTCCCACCACTCCTGGTCCTCGGGTACGACTGCTGCGGTCGCTGCCGGACCGAGCAGCCACGACCCAGTGTTGGCGCAGAGCCGGGCATGCTCGCTGTAGAGCAGCTTCACGACGGATCCGCCCGCCGGAACCACGCCGCCCGCCGCCATGCGCTGCTGGGTGAGATTGAGCAGCTTTTCCCGGGCGTACGCCGCCGCGAGATCCTGGCGCACGAGTGCATCGTCTGCTCGACCGAGGCGCACCGCAAGCTGGAGAAGTTGCTGTGCGGCCCGGGCGCTGGTCCCGCCCCCGATGGCCGCCCGCTCGCTGGCGAGCATGGTCCGGAGAATCACTCGGGCGCTGCCGAGATCCCCCACCAGCCCGTCCTCCGCCACGAACACGTCTTCTAGAAACACCTCGTTGAAGTGATAGGCGCCCGACATCTGCCGTAACGGTCTGACGTCGACGCCGCGCTGGCTCATGTCCACCAAGAAGCACGACAGCCCAGCCATACCCGGCGTGTCCCCATCGGTCCGCGCAATCAGCAGCGCGAAATCGCTCGTTCCCCCGCCCGAAGTCCACACCTTCTGTCCGGACACCGACCACCCGCCAGACACGGGCGTTGCGAAGGACTTGGCGCTGCCCAGATCAGAGCCGGCGTCGGGCTCGGACAGCAACTGGCACCACGTCTCTTCCCCCCGCACCACGGGCGGCAGGTAGCGGAGCCGCTGCGCATCCGACCCGTGCGCGAACAGCACTGGAGGCAACATCTCCAGTCCGACCGCAAGCACCTTGGTCGAGACGCCGTACCGAGATTGGATCCGGGTGATCTCCTCGTCCTGCCATTCCGGAGCATTCTGCCCGCCGTACTCCGTCGGCCAGGAACGCCCACAAAAGCCAGCTTCGTACAGCCGCCTCTGCCACGACACACTGACCTCAAGCGCGCGATGCTCGGCCTCGCGATATTCGGCGATGGAGTTTCCCGAGACGATGTGGATGGCGGAGAAATCGTCGGGTGATCCCTTTTGAGGCGCGTTGGCGGCGAACCACTCCTCGACACCGCTCCGAAACTCTGCTCGTGCGATCTCGGGAGTTGATGTCGTCATCACACGTTGAGTTGCAATCCCGGGCGTGGCCACTGGCAGCGAACCAAGCGGCCCGAGCGCGACAGCGTGATGACGGCGGTCGCCATGTCGGCGCCACCGAAGGCGATGTTCGTCGTCACGTCGCCCGGAATCGGATGGACATCGACCTCTTCACCATCGGGCGTCACCACGACGATGCCTTCCCCGAGGGCGCCGATAGCGATACGACCATCCTCCTCGACGGCCAAAGAGTCGAACGAGAATGGCGTCGCCACCACGCACCTTCCGCCGTGGCGCACTGCCAAGGACCCAGCGGCAGGGTTGACCTCGCCAGGTGCAGAGAGATCCCATGCCCACAGGCGGCCTGTATGCGTTTCGGCGACGTAGACGGTGTTGCCCTCCGGCGACAGGCCCACGCCGTTCGGGCCGAGGAGCGGGAAGGCCACCTGCGTGAGTGCTCCGTTCCCGGGTGGTGCGTAGTACAGCGCGCCACGATCGACGCTTTCGTATCGCCCTTTTCCGTGATCCGTGAACCACAAGCCTCCGACTGCATCGAAGACCAGATCGTTTGGCCCTCGCAGTGGTCTGCCCTCGAAACGGTCGTACAGCCGAGTGATCACGCCGGAATGCAGGTCCACGCTCTCAATCCAGCCCCCCGTGAATTCTGGCGGTTCGTTGGTGTGGGTGGCATGGTCGATCGGGATACTGATCCCGTTGACTGTGGTCCAGAGGAACCCACCGTTGTTGGCGACGACAGCGGTCTGCGGATCCGCCATCGCCAGGCCGTTCGGACCGCCACCCGGAGTGGCCACGACTGACACTCCCCCCTCGTCCACCCGAACGACGCGCCCTCCTTCGATGTCGACGGCGAGAAATGCCCCGTCCTCGAGAATGACGGGGCCTTCCGGGAACCGGAGACCGGTGGCCAGCACGTCGAATTCGAGGGGCGAATGGATTGTTGTCTTCACGAAGATCCCTCCAGCTTCAGCACCCGCGCCGCATTTCCCCCCAGGAACCTTTGCCAGACATCCTCCTTGAACGGGACGTTGGCCAACTCGGAGAAAATTCTCTCCAGCGTGAGTCCCATCGGGAAGTAGCCGGCATAGAGCACCCTGTCGGCGCCGCGCGAGTTGGCGTAGTCGATGATCGATTTGGGGTAGTACTTCGGGGCGAAGCCGCTGGTGGAGTAGTAGAGGTTCGGCCACTTGATCATCAGCTTCACGGCGAGATCCGTCCATGGCTCGGCACCGTGCCGCATAACCAGGACCAGGTCCGGAAAGTCGTACAGAACTTGATCGAGTCGCTCGACGTGCTGCACGAGCGATGGCACTCTCGGACCGGCGATGCCAACCGTGACGAAGATTGGAACGCCGAGCTCTACGCACTTTGCGTAATAGACGTAGGCCAGCGGAGCGTCGATCGCCACCTGCGGCAAGGTGCCATGCGGGAAGAATGACACGGCGCGGACACCCCAGCGCTCGTGGGCCCTAAGAAGCTCCTCCACACCCCTCATGCCCTGATTCGGATCGACCGTGAACGAGGCCGCGAAACGACCCGGATGACGGGACAGGGCGATCTCGGTCACCTCGGAGTTGACGCTCAGACTGACAAGCCCGGTGCTGATTCCGAAACGATCCATCTCTGCGAGAGTGACGTCGACTGGATCCCTGAGCTCGCGCTCCGAGTGGACCGGCACGTCGTGGAACATGTAGCCGGCCGGCATCGGGAGGTCCTCGAGTGACTCCCGATCGTGCAGGACGGTCCGGATGCCTGCGTAGAGCTGCTCGGGATCCGTCGGAAAACCGATCATGGTGTCAATGACACCCTCGGTGGGCGGCCAAGGCTGCGGGGGCATGAGTTCAGAGTTCCGGTCGTGACATGGCAAAATGGCACTTCGAGCGTGTCCGTCGAATGCCCGACCCGATGGTAGCCTTGGAATCGAGGTCGATGTCGGTGTCAATCACTGCTTCGATCACGGGTCACCGAGGAGCGGGTGGGTGCAGGGCGCGCGAAGCCCTCTCTCGAGGGGAAACTGACCGGCGACCACGAGGAAAGGGGCGAGTTCTTGCCGAGAGCCCGGGTCAACACGAAGGGGGCGCCGAACCATCAGCCGCGCTCGGCCAAAGGTGAGCAGACGCGGGCTCGACTCGTAAAGGCCGCCAAGGAGGTCTTCGAGCGCGACGGGCTGTTCGACGCACGCATCTCGGACATCGCCAAGCGGGCCAACGTGTCCTATGGCGC